>JACCDX011632589.1_pt1 | contig 63494 bp, 73 predicted proteins | sample 7449681 | NCBI WGS metagenome assembly JACCDX01 (sample SAMN15323450, study PRJNA562643) | freshwater metagenome | isolation source: river surface water | place: USA:Blue River Watershed | collected 2017-08-18
CCGCATCGGCATAGGTCAACAGCAAAAGGCGACGAAATTCGGTCATCAGCACCTGTTGTTGCTCCGGTGTGGCCTGTCGCCAATTGCGGCCCACCGACAGTGCTGTCATGCGCTGAAAGTTGACGTATGGCATCACCCGCTGATCCACGAGTTTATTGAGTCGTTCGATATCGCCTGCTTGCAGCGAACGGTCGGACTTGATTTCATCGAGCACGCCCTGCGAGACCTGACGAATGAGCTCTTCGGGTGCCGTCTGTGCGGTGGGCTGCGCCTGAACAGGTGCTGCGCCAACACCAACCAGAGCAAGAATGGCGGGGAGCGCAATCTGGCGAAAACGGTACATCAACGCGGTAGGGATCATGGAAAGTCGTTATTCGTCTTTGTAAGGAAGTGGTGGTGGATCGCCATCGTAAACCTGGCTTCGGCGATGGGCCAACCAGGCATCTCGCACGGCCATGTAACGATCAAACGACAATGCGTCGAGGGCACGTTCGGTGTCCAGAAGTTCACGGCGCCGATCAATCGCCACCAGCCCCCTGACAATGTTCCGATCTCGGGCGCTCGCGATCACGGCATCACGAGGATCAAGGGCTACATCCAATACAAATCCAAACGTATCGCGCAGGGTGCTTGGCCCGAAGACAGGAATCACAACATAGGGGCCGGGTTCCGCACCCCAGGCTCCGAACGTCTGGCCGAAATCCTCGGATGTCTTGCGAAAACCCATGTCACTGGCAATATCACCCAGACCCAGAAACCCGAGCGTGGAATTAAATGCGACACGGGCGGCTGTATTACCGGCCTCTGCAGGCTTACCCTGTAACAACTGTTGAACCGTGGTTGCAATGTCGCGCAGGTTACCGAAAAAATTTCGCACCATAAGCTGGAGCGCATCTGGAACGACGTCGCGATAGGCTTCCGCAACGGGCTTGATCACCGTGCGATCCAGGCCGTCGTTGAATTCAAACATAGCCCGGTTGTAACGCTCCCATGGATCACGCGGATCGTCGGCATGGCCGGCGGGTAACGATGCACAGCCCGTGAGGGCGGCCAACGTAAACGCCAACAGAAATCGGTGGATCACAGCTGTCATTTGGTGGCGGAGGGCTCCGAGGGCCGGTTGTAGAGAAACTGAGAAATAAGGTTTTCCAACACTACAGCGGATTGCGTCATGCGGATACGGTCATCGGGTTTGAGCATGTCGGCCTCGGCGCCGGGCTCCAGGCCAATGTAGTTATCGCCCAGCAACCCGGAGGTCAGAATCTTGGCTGAACTGTCTTTGGGGAAACGATAGCGGGTGTCCAAATCAAGCAGTACCAGCGCCTGGTACTGCTGATCATCAAACTGGATCGATCGCACACGGCCCACCACCACGCCGGCACTTTTTACGGCAGCCCGGGGTTTTAAGCCCCCGATGTTATCGAAGTATGCTTTGACCGAGTAACTGCTGCCCCCATTGGCAATCGAGCTTAAATTGCTGACCTGCAACGCCATAAAAAGCAAGGCCAGCATTCCGAGCAATACGAACGCACCGACTGCGAGATGAAGTGATCGCCCCTGCATTACATTTCTCCAAACATCAGTGCCGTTAGCACGAAATCCAACCCCAGTACCGCCAATGACCCTACCACCACGGTCAGCGTCGTGGCCCGCGCGACCCCTTCCGGTGTGGGCTTGCTCTCGTAGCCCTGCATCAACGCCACCTGCGTTACCGCCATGCCGAAGACGATGCTTTTGATCACACCATTGACCAGGTCGTCCCAGAAATCCACGCCATCGGCCATCTGGGACCAGAAGGCGCCGGGATCGACACCGATCAACACCACGCCCACCAGCCAGCCACCCAACACGCCTACCGCAGAAAACAGAGCGGCAAGCAGAGGCACAGCAATCACACCGCCCCAAAACCGGGGCCCGAGCACGCGCGAAAGTGGATCCACTGCCATGGTTTCCAGTGCCGAGAGCTGCTCGCCGGCTTTCATAAGACCAATTTCGGCGGTCAATGACGTTCCCGCCCGACCCGCAAACAGCAATGCCGAAATCACGGGGCCTAATTCTCTCACCAAGGAGAGGGCCACCAAAAGCCCAAGGGCCTCCTCAGAGCCGTAGCGTCGAAGGGTGTAATAGCCCTGAAGGCCCAGCACGAGACCCACAAACAGGCCTGCCACCAGAATAATCGCCAGCGAGTGATTGCCCAAGAAATGGACCTGGGCCGCGATCAGCCGGGGCCGGCGAAACACGGCTGGCGTACGCAGCACAATCTTGCCGAGCAATAGCGCGAAGACCCCGAGGCTAGCCACAAATTTCAGGACACTGGCCCCCAGATTGGCAACGCCATGGACGAGCGCCATCACGGTGTCTTCTCCAGGCCAAGGCTCTCGGCAATCGGGGGCGCTGGATAGTGAAAACGCACCGGCCCGTCGACCTGGCCATCGAGAAACTGCCGCACGAACGGATCTTGACTATCCCGCATGTCTTGGGGCGTGCCCTGGGCAATCAGACGAGCGCCTGTGGGCGACGGCGCAAAAACGAGTATGCGATCAGCGATCTGAAAGGTCTCGGCCACATCATGGGTGACCACAATCGAGGTGGCACCCAATGCGAAGTTCAGTTCACGAATCAGGTTAGCCGTTACGCCAAGCGAGATCGGATCGAGGCCTGCAAAAGGCTCGTCGTAGAGGATCAATTCAGGATCCAATGCAATCGCGCGGGCCAAGGCAACCCGCCGGGCCATGCCACCGGAAATCTCAGCCGGCTTGAGCTGGGCTGCGCCTCGAAGGCCCACGGATTCAAGCTTCAACATGACCAAGTCATGAATCATGGACTCGGAGAGATTGGTGTGCTCCCGCATCGGGAACGCTACGTTTTCAAAGCAGCTGAGATCTGTAAATAGGGCCCCAAACTGGAACAACAGCCCCATGCGTCGGCGGGCATCAAAGAGTGCGGCCTGATTCTTGCGGTCGAGGACCTGGCCAAAAACTTCCACCGCCCCCTGGTTAGGGCCCACCAGGCCCGTCATCAGGCGTAACAAGGTGGTCTTGCCGACCCCAGAGCCGCCCATCAGAGCCACCACCTTGCCACGTGGAATTTCAAACGACACGTTGTCGATGACACGGCGGGCGCCGTACCCGAAACTGAGGCGACGAAACGCGACGACCGACGAGGCGCTAGAGGGGAGTTGGGCGAGGGACAAGATGACTCTATTTTAGGTAGATTTACCGCTTAAAACTTCTTCTGCCATGGCCAGCGCCTCGATGGAGCCCCGCATGACCACCACGTCATGGGCGGCCAGCACAAGATGCTCATCAAGCGCGAGTCCTTCGCGGCCACGTCGAATATTAGTGACATCGACTCCAAGCTCAGCAAGACGCAGATCGAGCAGCTGCCGGCCTACCACTCGTGATGTGGGAGGCACAGCGTAAGACTTCAACATGACCTCAGAGTTTCGCTCGTTGGCGTCATCGGTTGATCCATGGAAATACCCGCGCAGCAGGGCATAACGGCTGTCGCGGACTTCACGGACGCGACGAAGCACACGGTGCAAGGGCACACCGGCCAAGGCCAAGGCATGCGATGCCAACATCAGGCTACCCTCGACGACCTCGGGAATCACCTCGGTCGCGCCGGCCGAACGCAGGGACTCCAGGTCACCGTCATCGCGCGATCGCACGACAATTGGCAGAGCAGGGGCCAAGGCCCGAGCAGCATTGATCACATGCACCGCAGATGTTCGATCTGCATAGGTAATGACCAAGGTCATCGCACGGTGAAGGCCTGCGGCCAATAATGTCTCACGCCGCGCAGCATCACCGAACACCACTGAGTGCCCAGCGGCTGCGGCATCGCGTGTGCGTTGCGGATCAAGATCAAGGGCCACATACGAAATCTGCTCTGCATCGAGCATCTGCGCCAAGTTCTGGCCACAACGGCCAAATCCGCAGACGATGACATGGCGATCCGAGCTGATGGTCTGGCTCGCGATGCGATGAATCTCCAGCGAACGCGAGAACCACTCGTTGCGCACCAAACGCAGGATCCATCGATCACTTTGTTCAATAATGAACGGCGCAAGCAGCATAGAAATCACCATCGCCGCCTGAATCGGCTGCAGGATCTGCGCAGGCACCAAGCCATTCAATCCGATCGGATCCAGCAATACAAACCCGAATTCGCCGGCCTGACAAAGCCACAGCCCCGCTTTCAGCGAGGCGCCCGTACCCACGCGAAAGAGCTTTGCAAGGGCAGCGATCACAATAAACTTGATCGCCATAGGGCCAACCACCAAGAGCGCTACCCACTGCCAGCTTGAAGCCACTACGGAAAAGTCGAGCAGCATGCCCACCGAAATAAAAAACAACCCCATGAGCACATCGCGATAGGGTTTGACATCGGCCTCGACCTGATAGCGGTACTCGGTCTCGGAGATCAGCATGCCCGCAAGAAAAGCGCCAAGTGCCAGCGATAGGCCTGCGTGCTCTGTCATCCAGGCCAGGCCCAAGGTCATTAACAACACGTTAAGTGTGAAGAGCTCTTGGGACTTTCGGCGGGCCACGATCGTGAGCCAGGGGCGTACCAGCCGTTGCCCAACAATGAGGGCTACTGCGAGCACCAATACCGACTTAAGCATGGCAAAGCCCAAGGAATAGCCAATGCCGTGTTCGTTGGCCATGCCAAGCCCGGCCAGCGCCGGAATCAGCACGAGCAGTGGCACCACCGCCAAGTCCTGAAAGAGCAGCACGCCCACCACAGGTTTGCCGTGGGCCGACTCCACCTCGCCCCGATCGCTGGCCAGTCGCATGACCATCGCCGTGGAGGACATTGCCATTGCGCCACCCAAAGCAACACCCGCCTGCCACGGAAGGCCATGCCACGACTGGGTGAGCAGCACGCCGGCCACCACCAGGCCCATGGTAAGGCCCACCTGCAGGCCCCCTAATCCGAATACCAGACCACGCATCGCCCGCAGTTTGGGGAGGCTGAACTCCAGGCCGATAGAAAACATCAAAAAAACCACACCGATTTCAGCCAGCCAACGGGTGACATCGGTGTCCGGTGCGAGCCCTAGGGCATGGGGCCCGAGCAACAGGCCGACCAGTAGATAGCCCATCAGCGGGGGAAGCCTCATGGCGCGGGCTGCCGCGACCGCGCCGACCGACACCGCCAAGAGCACCACAATGACGCCTAAAAGCGATTCCATAGCTGGTATGAAGTTTGCTTAAACCCTTTGCTACACTGGCTATCCATAGGGGTGAGTGTAGCAATGGCCGATACGAAGTTTTCAGAAAAGGTGTTCAAGCGTGCCCGCGAGGTCCTGCGTATTGAGGCCGATGCGGTGCTGGGTCTTTTAGACCAGCTCGACATGCAGTTGGTGGTTGCTGCCGAAAAAATTCTGGCCTGCACCGGCCGGGTGGTGGTCTCCGGCATGGGCAAAAGCGGCCATGTGGCCCGAAAAATCGCCGCGACTCTGGCGTCCACCGGCACACCCGCACTGTTTGTACACCCGGCCGAGGCACGGCATGGGGATCTGGGCATGATTCAAGCCAACGATATCGTGCTGGCATTCTCGAATTCCGGCGAAACCGAGGAGCTCTCTGAAATCGCGCCCCATATGAAACGCCTGGGCGCGACACTGATCGCAGTCACCGGCAATCCGGAATCAAGCCTTGCCAAACTTGCGGATCTCCATTTGAACGCTTCGGTCAGGGCCGAGGCCTGCCCACTGAATCTCGCTCCTACCGCCAGCACCACCGCAGCGCTTGCGCTCGGAGATGCCCTGGCCTTGGTATTACTCGACCTGCGAGGCTTTAGTGCGGAGGACTTTGCGCGCTCCCATCCCGGCGGCGCCCTTGGCCGACGACTGCTTATGCGCGTGGCCGATGTCATGCGCAGTGGCGACAACCTGCCCGTCGTCCAAAGCGGAACTTCCGTAACCGACGCGTTCAAGGTAATCAGTGCGAAACGTATGGGCATGACGGCGGTTGTAAACCGCGACCATGAGGTCATGGGCATCTTTACCGACGGTGACCTTCGCCGAGTCTTGAGCCAAGGCATGGATGTACGCAGCATGGTCATCGACGATGTCATGACGCGGCAGCCCCGAACCATCGATGCACAGCGGCTGGCCAGCGAGGTGGCCCACCTGATGGACACCACACGTATTAATCATCTTCTTGTGGTCGACTCTGAGGGAAAACTACTGGGCGCCGTAGGCATTCACGACTTGCTGGAATCCAAAGTGCTTTGAGGCCGAGTCCATCGCATGCACATGACCACCACACCACGCACCCTTGACGACGCGGTCCGCCGTGCCCGCGGCCTGCAGTGGATGTTTTTCGATGTGGACGGGGTGCTTACCGACGGCGGATTGTTTTACGGACCCCATGGAGAGACCCTGAAACGGTTTCATGTGCTTGATGGCCATGGGCTAAAAGAACTCAAGAGCGCAGGGATCTCGATCGGCATTTTGAGCGGGCGCCAGCACGAGGCCGTCACAACTCGGGCCCGCGAGCTTGGTTTTGATCTTGTGGTGCAAGGAAACAACCAAAAGGGCGCGGTCTTCGATCAGCTGGTCATTGACCATCGACTCGACCCCATGCGCTGTGGCCACATGGGAGATGACACCGCTGATATGGAAGTGTTTGCGCGTGTTGGATTCTCGGCAAGCGTGCCCAATGCAATTTCAGAAGTGATCGCCGCGGCCCATTGGGTATCGACTCGGCCCGGCGGCTCGGGGGCCGTACGTGAGTGCTGTGACTTTATCCTGAAGGCACGCGCATGAAGAGCACCGATTGGATCGGAAATCTGATTTCCATCACGATTTTTTCAGTGCTTGCATTGGCATCCTTCGGGCTGAGCGAATACCTTGCCCGCGGCCGAGGACCGGATGCCTCCAATGCGGCAAGCGGCCCGAGTGCAATCATCGACAACGCCAAAATTGTGCGCACCGATGCGCTGGGCCAGCCCCAACATCGGCTGACGGCTGCCCGAATTGTTTACAACGAACGCGACGACCGAAGCGTATTGGAAAAACCAACCATCGTGTCGCTTGCGTCGAACAAACCCCACACTGTGATGCGGGCCGATCAGGCGGTGGCCACCCACCAACAAAATCAGATCGAGCTCTCAGGCGATGTGGTCATCACGCGGGATGCGTTTGGCAATCAGCCCAATGCGCGGATCACCACCAGCAGGGCCACGGTATTTGTAGAGGAGGAGCGGGCCGTAACGGATGCGCCCGTATTTGTTCAGCGCGGTCTGTCGACGCTTCAGGGGGTGGGGCTGCGGTTTGATCAAAAGACCCAGAAAATCGAGATCATTTCCGAATCCCGAATGGTCGTTCCCAAAGAGAGCAAAAAATGACATTCCATCTACGCTCTTGCATGACTGCACTCGCCATGCTGATGCTGGCATTGCCCAATGCCTATGCGGAGCGCGCAGACCGTGATAAGCCCACCACCATCGATTCCGATCGGCTCAACCACGACGACCAGAAGCAGATCACGATTTTTACTGGCAACGTGGTGCTGACCAAGGGCACACTGATTCTGCGTGGAGATCGCATGGAGATGTGGCAAGACAGCGCGGGCCATTATTACGGCGTGATCACGGGAAAGCCAGCCCGCTTCCGCCAAAAGCGTGAGGGTATCCATCAGTTTATGGAAGGCGAGAGCCTGCGCATCGAATACGACGGCAAAGAGGATCTTGTGACCCTGATTTCCAACGCAGTCTTGCGCCGACTGGAAGGCGATATCCTTCGCGACCGCGTGGCCGGCGATCGCCTCACCTATAACAACCTGACCGAGAAGTATCAGGTCGACTCCAGTGACGGCCAAGGCCGCTCCCGCATGTTTTTGATGCCAAAGAGCGGTGCGCCATTGGGCACCGCTCGCTAACTCACGGCACGACACCATGGTGAACTCACTGGACGTACGCGGATTGCGCAAGGCCTACAAGGGTCGGACCGTGGTGCAAGACGTATCCATGCACATCGAAAGCGGTGAGGTTGTGGGGCTGCTGGGCCCGAACGGCGCAGGCAAAACCACCAGCTTTTACATGATCGTGGGACTGGTCCGCTCTGACGCAGGTGAGATTCTGATGGACGGGAAAAATCTGGCCCGGATGCCCATTCATGCGCGGGCCCGACTTGGGCTGTCGTACCTTCCGCAAGAAGCCTCCGTATTTCGAAAGCTCTCGGTGGCCGACAACATTCGGGCGGTTCTTGAACTGCAGTCCACGCCAGATGGGAAGCCGCTTACCGGTGCAGGCATTGAGGACCAGCTCACCAAACTCCTGGACGATCTTCAGATCGCGCATCTTCGCGACAGCATGGCGGTATCGCTCTCGGGTGGGGAACGGCGGCGCGTTGAAATCGCGCGGGCCTTGGCCACCGACCCTCGCTTTATTCTCCTGGATGAGCCATTTGCCGGCGTGGATCCGATCGCCGTCATCGAAATTCAGCGGATCGTTCGGTTTTTAAAAAGCCGGGGAATCGGTGTACTGATCACGGATCACAACGTACGCGAGACCCTGGGCATCTGCGACCGGGCCTACATCATCAACGCCGGTTCGGTATTGGCCAGCGGATCACCGCAAGACATTGTGACCGACGAAAACGTGCGCAAGGTCTACCTCGGCGAACACTTCCGGATGTAGCCATGGCGGCGGGAATGAAGCCATCGCTCGGACTCAAGACCTCTCAGCAGCTAGCGCTCACGCCACAACTTCAGCAGTCGATCCGGCTGCTTCAGATGTCCACAGCAGAACTCGAACAAGAAATTGAAAAGTTTCTGAACGACAACCCGCTGCTTGAAACCGGTGACAGCCGCGACGACCTGCATGAGACGGCGAGCTCCGAGCCCGTCGAGTCCACGCGAGATAACGACAGCAGTTTCGATGACCCGACGCCAGGCTCTGCAGAGTCCTGGGCCAACACCGGCACCCGCACGGCCAACAACAGCGATGACGATGAACACGACTGGATGGCACAGCAGGCGGCACCGGTCCGACTGAGAGACCATCTGCGCGAACAGGCCCAGGCCATGAAGCTCTCTGCACGCGATCTGGCGTGGTTGACTGCACTGATTGAATCATTGGATGACGACGGCTATCTGCGCGACGCACTCGAAGACCTTGAATCCAGCGTGTCAGAAGCATTTGAGGAAGCCTTTGGCGAACGGCTTGATGCAGATGAGATGCAGCTTGGCCTCACGCTGCTGCAGAGCATGGACCCGCCTGGCGTTGGAGCACGCACGCTGCAAGAGTGCCTTCTGCTCCAGTGCCCACAGCTTGACGACGTTGATGATGCTGATCCAGCCTGCATCAAAATCGCGAAAACAATCGTGGCTGCCGAAACGCTGTTAAATGCACTTGCGGCCCGCGAGTTCACGGACTTGTGTCGGCAGCTGCAGTGCGATCGTGATGAACTGCGTGAAGCCATCGGGCTGATTCAACGACTCAATCCCAAGCCAGGAAACGGATTTAGCAGCGATGCGGCTGAAACGGTGATTCCGGATGTGATCGCCTACCGTCAAGATGGCCGCAAGGGCCACCGCTGGCAGGTGCGACTCAACGAGTCTGCCGTGCCTCGGCTGGCCATCAATCCTGCCTATGCCGCCATGATCAAACAGGACCGCGCGAGCACGATGGCCGGCCAGCTGCAGGAGGCGCGCTGGGTGATTAAAAACATTCGCCAGCGATTCGACACGATTCTGCGAGTCTCCCAAGCCATCGCGGAAGAGCAGCAGGCGTTTTTTGAGCAGGGTGAACTCGCGATGAAACCCCTGGTGCTTCGCGAAATTGCGCAACGTTGTGAATTGCACGAATCCACCGTATCCCGCGTGACCACCAACAAATACATGCTCACGCCAAAGGGCACATTTGAACTGAAGTATTTCTTCACCAGCCACGTGGCCACCGACGGTGGGGGTACCGCCTCGGCAACCGCCATTCGGGCGAAGATCAAGCAATGGATTTCAGAGGAAGACCCTCGAAAACCCCTTTCAGATCAACAGATTGCGGATCGATTTGGTCAGGAGGGTGTCCAAGTTGCGCGGCGCACGATTGCAAAGTATCGGGAAGCGCTCAAAATCGACGCTGTCAGTCAACGAAAGAAACTCTAAAAGGAGGTTCACCATGCATTTGACGGTCAAAGGGCATCACTTCGAAATCACCAACGCCATCCGGGACTACGTCGATCAGAAATTTGGCCGGTCCTGGCGACACTTTGACCATGTCAACGAAGTCCACGTCGTGCTCGGTGTCGAGAAATTGAACCAGACCGCCGAGGTCACCGTGCACCTCCCCGGGAAAGACATCCACTGCGAAGCGAGTCACGCGGACCTTTACGCCGCCATTGATCTGCTGGCCGACAAGCTGGATCGGCAGGTGGTACGGTACAAGGAAATGCACCGGCCCGGGGTCCATCGCGGCCAAGGCTCCACCCACAGCGTGCTCTAGACAAGTGTTGCGGTGTGTAGCGCACCGCAACATTCGATCTATAATCCGCCCACTCGATTGAACGAGGCGGAGCGATGAACCGCATTAGCCAGCTATTACCCCTGACCAACGTCATGATTGGTCTTGAAGCCAGCAGCAAAAAGCGCGTCTTTGAGCAGGCTGGGCTTTTATTTGAAAACAATCAGGGCATCGCCCGCGTGAAAGTGTTTGACTCATTGTTCGCGCGCGAACGACTCGGTTCCACCGGGCTCGGTGAAGGCATCGCCATCCCGCACGGCCGGATCAAGGGACTGAAAGAGGCCGTCGCCGCACTGGTGCGACTCGCCGAGCCGGTAGCCTTTGATGCGCCGGATGGAAAGTCGGTCAACCTGCTTCTCTTTTTATTGGTACCGGAGCAGGCGACTCAGCAGCACCTCGAGATTCTGTCAGAAGTTGCAGAGATGCTCTCGGATCGCGCCATGCGCGACACCCTGCTGAACGAAAACGATCCGCAGGCTATTCATCAGGCCCTTGAAGCCTGGCAACCGGCCCGTGCTTGACTTCAAATCACTGTTTGAAGAAAACGCCGAGTCGTTAAAACTCAGCCTGCTCACGGGGCAGATCAACACCCTGCAACGAACGGGTGGCCACTCGACCGAAAGCGCCGACCTGATCGGCCACCTGAATCTGATTCACCCCAACCGAATCCAAGTCATGGGCGGCCCAGAGGTCGCGTATTACAACCGTCTCGATCCCCAACGGAAAAGCTACCTCACCGCAGAACTGCTCTCGGGGAAACCGCCAGCCATCATCATCGCCGACGACGAAATACCGCCCGCAGAGTTGTTCTCTGCATGCGAGCGCGAGGGCTTGGCCCTGCTCCGCACACCGATTTCTGCTGGGCAGATCATCGAGATTGTTCGTGCCCAGCTCTCGAAAATCATTGCCCCGCAGACACAAAAGCACGGTGTGTTTATGGACGTGCTCGGCATGGGTGTGTTGATCACGGGCGAATCAGGTCTGGGCAAAAGCGAGCTGGCACTGGAGCTGATCACCCGGGGCCATGGATTGATTGCCGATGATGTGGTGGACTTTGTGCGCGTAGCCCCCGACGCCATTGAGGGCCGTTGCCCACCCCTTCTGCAAAACCTTTTAGAAGTGCGGGGCCTGGGGCTGCTCGATATTCGGACTATCTTTGGCGAGACCTCGGTCCGGCGGAAGATGCGTTTAAAGCTGATCGTGCATCTGATTCGACGCAGCGTGATTGATGAACTGGAGCGCCTGCCTCTGGAAGCCATGTCGGAAGACATCATGGGCCTGCCTGTGCGCAAAGTCGTGATCCCGGTGGCCGCCGGACGAAACCTTGCGGTGCTCACCGAGGCGGCCGTGCGGAACACTGTGCTGAGCCTGCGAGGCATCGACACCATGCGCGATTTTGTGGAGCGGCAGCAAGCGGCCATGAACGATCCCACGCCCCCTTCGACCACGTCATGAATATCGTGCTGGTCACGGGCTTATCGGGCTCCGGCAAATCTGTTGTGCTCAACGTTCTCGAGGATTCGGGCTACTTCTGTATCGACAACCTTCCCGTTGCGTTTCTCGGATCGGTGGTCGACGACTTGAATCGGCAACGGCAGACCCGGCTCGCAGTCGCAGTCGATGCACGCACTGCCGGATCGCTGGATCAATTGGCCAGTGGGCTTGAGCACCTGAAATCAGGAGGCCATCAAGTCAAGGTGATCTTTCTGACGGCCCGCAACGAGACACTGGTGCAGCGCTATTCCGAGACCCGACGTCGCCACCCTCTCAGCCGTGGGCTGCCGTCGGTCACCGAAGAGGGTGCCGTGCAGACCCTGGCCGACTGCATTCGACGTGAGCGAGAAATGCTCGCCGATATTGAGCCCTTGGGCATCTCGCTCGACACGAGTGAGTTGCAACCCCAGGTGTTGCGTCGCTGGATCAGGGAACTGCTCGACCTGAGCCCAGCAAAACTCACAGTACTCTTTCAATCGTTTGCTTTTAAAGACGGGGCTCCCGCAGACGCCGATGTGATGTTTGATGCGCGCTGCCTACCGAATCCCTACTACATACCGGCACTCAAACCCTTAAACGGCAAAGATGCACCGGTCATTGCGTTTCTTCAACAGCATGCAGAGGTGGAAGAAATGATCACCGACATCACGCACTATCTGCGCAAATGGCTTCCACGGCACGCTGAAGAAAACCGCAGTTATGTCACCGTAGCCATCGGCTGTACGGGCGGACAACACCGCTCGGTCTACTGTGTGGAGCGGCTCGCAGCCACGTTTAAGAACGACTACGCCTGCGCGGTTCGCCATCGATCGCTGTCCCAGAAGGGCAAAGCCTAGACAGCAGTTTGGATACCGGGGCCGGCAGCGGGAGGGCCAGCGCCTGCGACCACGCAAAGCGCGTTAGGCCTTGAGGGGCGCCAGGCGGAACCCGCGTTGCACTTGGCCAACGCACAATGCCTGCCTCGATCTGGAGCCGATAGTGGCTAAATGCGTGCTGTATGGTCTCCACACGCTCCAGCCTCTGTACAGTCTGGTTCCACCGCGGCGGCAGCTGATCACGCTCAAGCGCCCACGGCAGCCAGAGCCCCGGCCAGATGCCCTGGGTAGACTGCTGAACCAACCACACATACTGTGGGTGCACCAACACACACCAATAGGCATGGCGCAGTGGGATCGTTTTCTTTTGACGCGGCACGGGGAAGGCATTCACTTGATGACGCTGAAACGCAGCGCAGATCGCTGTGACAGGGCAGGCCTCGCACCGCGGTGCCCGAGGTGTGCAGACGAGGGCACCAAGATCCATGATGGCCTGGGTGTAACGCGGCATATCAGATGAACGCTCCGGCAGAAGACGGGTTGCAGACTGCAACAGCTCGCGCTCTAACATTGGACTTCCCCACGGCGCGCTGGCGCAGGTGAGTCGCGCCAACACCCGCTTTACATTGCCATCAAGAATAGCCACACGCTCGTTAAAGACCGTGGATGCGATCGCGGCTGCAGTGGACGGCCCGATTCCGGGCAGTGTCTTAAGTGTCTCGGCTGTCGTGGGAAATACGCCGCCGTGCATCTGCATGACCGCCTGGGCACACTTCAGCAGGTATCGCGCCCGCCGGTAATACCCAAGCCCAGACCACAGCGCGAGTACGTCGTGCTCTGACGCCAACGCTAACGCGTCAACGCTGGGAAATCGCGCCATAAAGCGATGGAAGTACGGGATCACCGTCTTGACCTGCGTCTGCTGCAACATAATTTCCGAGACCCAGACCCGGTAGGGATCGGATGGCGCCGTTTGCCACGGAAGATCGTGGCGGCCCGACTGCCGCTGCCATTGCAGCAGGGCGTGCGCAAATGCAGGTGGTGTCGGTTTAACGTTGGCAGCCATGGCAATAAAACGTGCTGCGTTGCTGTTGAACCATTCGGCGTATGCGCAGGCCAGACGCCTCGCCGCACCGCGGACACAAAACCCCCTCTTGGCCGTAGACGCGATGGGATTGTCCATAACGGCCAGCCTGCCCATCCGGTGCAACGAAATCCGAAATCGTGCTGCCACCCTGTGCGATGGCATCGCTCAAGATACGTTGCACGTGATGGATCAATGCATCAAAGGTCGCCAACGGGATCGAACCCACCTTACGTTTCGGATGAATGCCTGCCGCAAAGAGGGCCTCACACGCATAAATATTTCCCACACCAACGACAACATCACCTGCCATCAACCAGTGTTTAATCGGCGTCTTGCGGCCACGCGAACACGCGTGAAGGTAGGCCCCTGTGCATTGGGCATCCAAGGGTTCACGGCCGCGGGCACTCGCACCCAGATGCTCACCGATGTCTTGCTCGCCCAGCTGTGAACGGGCCAGCCACTGCCATGAGCCGAATCGGCGAGGGTCATGAAAAACCGCCGTGATCGATGGGCCAGTACCCTCAAATGAGAGGCAGACATGATCATGGAGCGTGCGTCGAATCGGGCCGGTCTGGCAATGCAGTGAGCCGGACATGCCCAGATGAATGGCCAGCCAGCCCGAGGGGAATTCCAACAGCACATACTTCGCCCGACGGCCCACCGAGATCACCGGCTGCCCCACGAGCCCACGGAGAGCCTGCCGAGGAAACGGATGGCGAAGCCGTTTGCCAGAAAATGTCCACGCGGCCAGCCGCCGGCCGACCAGGGCCGGTCGGAGGGCAGCAGCAGTGACTTCAACTTCGGGAAGTTCAGGCATGACACGCAGGTTTCAGAATCGGGTAGTGTAAGCACATGGCTGACATGAACAGGTCCCTGCCACCGAACTTTCCGCTCCACCTGATGAGCATCCCTCTGCGGGCCATGCCACACCCTTTGCGCCGAAAAGGCGCATCCATCGTGCTTGTCGCGGCCGCCCTGATCGCCGTGTTGTGCGCCCACCCTGCGCAGGCACGCCCTGATCGCGGACAAGAACAGGCATCGGCGATTTTTCAAATTCTGGCGAGCGAGCTCGCGTTGGCGCAGGGCCAAGTGGGTGTGGCAGCCGCAACGTATTTAAATCTTGCTCGGCAGACGCAAGATCCTGCCGCTGCAAAACGGGCAACTGAGCTTGCACTGGAAGCCCGGTCCCCGCAGCGGGCCGAAGAGGCTGCAGCGATCTGGCTAAAAAATGCTCCTGCTGATCAGGAAGCGCAAGGCACGCTCGATCTGTTGCACATCGTGCTGGGCGAAACCGAAAAAGTCTCACGCTCACTGATTGCCCGGCGTGCAGCAATTGTGAGCGCAGGGTCTGCCGCCGGCACAAGCGGCACCGAGCGTGACAAGGATCGCCACCAGTCCATGCAACTGGAAGCGTTTTACGACTATGTTGCGAGCCTTGCTGGCCGTGCGCCGAATAAAGCCGATGGGCTCGCCATCTTTGAACGGGTCTCCGAGGCAGACCGTGACGTGCCCAATGTGATCTACACAAGGGCAATGCTCAATGAAAAAGCCGGCCGTTTTGAGGAAATGGAACGGCTGCTTCGGCAGATCATCGCAAACGACCCAAACCATGCCCATGCCCACAATGCTCTGGGCTATCACTTTGCGGATCGTAATGAGCGTCTTGATGAGGCGTATGGCCTGATCTCGCGCGCGCTCACACTTGCGCCGAACGATGCCCACATCATCGATAGCATGGGATGGATTTACTTCCGAAAAGGCGACTTCGCCAAGGCCGAAAAATACCTTCGTTTGGCCCAGCGGCAGCAGCCCGACGCCGAGATCTCCACACACCTTGCAGAGGTCTTGTGGACGATGGGGAACGTGGCCGAGGCGGAGAGCTTGCTACGCTCAGCGTTTTCGATCGACCCTCGTAATGAAGTACTTCAATCCACGTTAAAACGTCTTGGCATCCCTACCCTGCGTGTCCACCCTCGTTAATCGATGTCAGCCGGCCTGGTTGGGCGCCATCGTTTTAGTGCTGGTTCTATCGGGCTGCGCCACACCACACCACGATGGTCGCGAACGGTTCGTACTGGACCGACCCCATGAAACGGTTCAACAATCACTTACCGGGCGATTCGTCATTCGTGCGCGGCTAGCCGGTGTCGATGACGAGAAAGGCGGACAGGGGACATTTGAGTGGTTGCAGTACGGCTCACGCGAAGTGCTCATGCTTCTGGGTCCACTGGGACAGTCGGCCGGGACGCTCGAGCTCTCGCATGATGGGATCAAGACCTTTGATGATCAGGGCCGGCGACTTGATGACGGGGAGCAGCTTAGATTTCTCCGGTCGTGGCTTGGGGATCAGGCCGTAGAGGGCATGACACCCGAACAGATGCATCGGGTACTGATCGACATGATGGGACCCTTCCGAGGCGAGCGGCGCGACGTAGCTTCCGCCCAGCCCCTGAAGCAACGTGAATCGGTGCTTGCATTGGGGTCGGCCACCGTGTCGTTACGTATCGTGTTTGATCGGGGAGACTAGATCACCATGACGGCTATGACCGCGCCGATCGAGGTGCTCGCGCCCGCGAAGGTCAATCTTTTCTTGCACGTGATCGGTCGGCGCGATGACGGTTATCACTTGCTTCAGAGCCCATTTGAGCTCATCGACTGGGCAGATCGGCTGACCCTTGGTCACCGCCCCGATGGCCAGATCGTGCGCACCGGGGATCTGTGTTCCGCCGTGGAAGACGATTTGGCCTATCGGGCTGCACGGCTGCTGCAGACGACTGCCGCCTGGCAGGCCCAGGGCTGCCCGGGCGCTGAGATTAACGTGGTCAAGGCCATCCCATCGGGAGCGGGACTTGGGGGCGGAAGCTCGGATGCCGCCTCGACCCTGATGGGGTTGAACCGGCTCTGGGGCCTCGGCCTAGGCCGATCTGAACTCTCGGCCCTGGGGCTTCGTCTAGGGGCCGATGTGCCCTTTTTCCTCTTTGGACAGGCCGCCTTTGCCGAAGGGGTGGGTGAGGCGCTGACCCCGTATGAGGCGAGCCTCCGCTGGCTGGCCGTGGTCGTGCCCGCCTGTACCGTCCCGACGGCTGCCATCTTCCAAGCCCCTGAATTGACACGAAATTCCAAACCCTTGAAAATTGCGGGCTTCGCTCAAGCAGCCCGTAACCCCATATGGGAATTCGGCCACAACGATCTGGAGCCCGTCACCCGGGCGCGTTTTCCGCTCGTTGACCAGGCCGCCCGATGGCTCGGTGAGGCTGCAGCCCGCGAAGGAATTGCCCCGGTTGCAGTGCGTATGTCCGGGTCCGGCAGTGCCGTTTTTTGCACCGCGCCAGACGCCGATACATGCCAACGCATTCTTGACCATGTGACTGCATGCCAGAAGTCTGCGCCAGACACCATCGCGCACCTTCGGCGTTGCAAGACACTGGTTGCGCACCCGGAGCGTGTTTTTTAACCCGTTGGGGAGTCGCCAAGTTGGTTAAGGCACCGGATTTTGATTCCGGCATTCGAGGGTTCGAATCCTTCCTCCCCAGCCATTCACTGCCCGCAACGGCCGCACTCGAGACACGACACAACGATGGTTGACCGCATATTGAACAAAGACGGCGGCACTCCCGAGGGGCTGATGATTTTTACGGGCAACGCCAATCCGAAGCTGGCCACCGATGTGGCACGTCACCTCGGTACCCGTGTTGGACGGGCCAATGTCGCCCAGTTCAGCGACGGCGAATCCACCGTTGAAATTCTGGAACACGTCCGCGGCAAGCATGCTGTCGTGCTGCAGTCCACCTGCGCGCCTGCGAACGACCACCTGATGGAAGTGATGCTGATGTGCGACGCCCTTCGTCGCGCCTCAGCAGAACGGATCACCGCTGCGATTCCCTACTTCGGTTATGCCCGTCAGGACCGTCGCGTGCGCTCATCCCGCGTGCCGATCAGCGCGAAGGTTGTGGCCAACATGCTGCAAAGCGTGGGGGTGGATCGCGTGCTCACCATGGATCTGCACTCGGATCAGATCCAGGGATTTTTCGATATACCGGTCGACAACATCTACGCGGCGCCGATTATCTTGGCCGATGTGTGGCAGCAGACCTATCAAAACCTGATGGTGGTCTCTCCCGACGTCGGTGGCGTGGTCCGGGCCCGGGCCTTTGCCAAACAGATGGATTGCGACCTGGCCATTATTGACAAGCGCCGCCCTAAGGCCAATGTGTCCGAAGTGATGAACATCATCGGCGATGTCGAGGGCCGAACCTGCATGATCATGGACGACATGGTGGACACTGCCGGCACACTGACCAAGGCCGCCCAGGCGCTTAAAGACAATGGGGCAAGCCGTGTGGTGGCCTACTGCACGCACGCTGTGCTCTCCGGCGGAGCATCGGAGCGCATCGCCAAGTCGGGGCTTGATGAGTTGGTGGTCACGGACTCCATTCCGCTCTCGAAAGAAGCGCAGGCCACCGGAAAAATTCGTGTGCTGTCATGCGCCGGACTGCTGGCCGAGACCATTTTAAGGATTGTGAAGTCGGACTCGGTGAGTTCACTGTTTATTGAATAACTGTTTTCGTTCCTTTCACGGAACACCAGGTGCTGGTCGCGGCCTTGATGCAACGTGAAGGGTGTTTAGCCCGCGCTTTTGAAAAGCGCTTTTTGAAGGAGTAGTACATGAAAGTTGTTGCAACCTCCCGCACGGTGCAAGGATCGGGTGCGAGCCGCCGTCTTCGCCGTGACGGAAAAGTCCCAGGCATTATTTACGGTGCCAAAAAATCGCCTGTGAACATCGAAATGGATCACAACCCCATTTTGCTCGCCCTGAAGGTAGAGTCATTTCACTCGTCGATTCTGGATCTGGAAGTCGACGGAAAAAATGAGCAGGTACTGCTGCGCGATTACCAGATGCACCCTTATAAGCCTCTGGTCCTGCATGTGGATTTTCAGCGTATCGATGCGAACCAAAAACTGCAGACCAAAGTGCCGCTGCACTTCACGAACCAAGACATTTCGCCGGCCGTGAAACTCTCGGCAGCCATCGTCAGCCACGTGATGAACGATGTGCTGATCACCTGCCTGCCGAAGGACCTGCCTGAATTTATCGAGGTGGATCTGGCCAATCTGGCGGTGGGGCAATCCGTCCACGTGCGTGATTTGGTGATGCCGGCCGGTGTATCCCCCGTACTGCATGCCGGTGAGAATCCCACCGTGGTCACGGTTGCCGTGCCGGGCGGCGCCAGTGATGAGGAGGCAGCTCCTGCCGCAGGTGCGGCCGCGCCCGCAGCTGAAGCGAAGCCTGCCGATAAAGCGTAATTCTGCAGTTGTCGTTTTAATTCCCCGCCAAGGTCCCACGATTGAAACTCATCGTCGGCCTTGGCAATCCTGGTCCCCAGTATGCCGGCCACCGGCACAACGTAGGGTTCTGGGCTGTGGATCAACTTGCGCCGTCCGGCTGGTCCCGCGAATCAAAATTCAAAGCCGATATGGTCAAGTCCCGGATAGCTGGGCAAGACTGCTGGCTCATGAAACCCACAACATTTATGAACGCGTCCGGAGAGGCCGTGGGCGCCTTCGCCCGATTCCATCGCTTAGCACCGGATGACATTGTCGTGATCCATGACGAGTTGGACATTGCGCCCGGTGCGGTGCGAGTGAAACAAGGCGGCGGCCACGGCGGCCATAACGGTGTGCGCGACATTGAGTCGCACCTGGGCAATGCCAACTTTTGGCGCGTCCGCATCGGCATCGGCCATCCACGCACGCTTCAGTTGAATCAAGATGTCGCTGACTTTGTGTTGCATGCCCCACGGGCCGACGAAAAAATCGGCATTGATCGGGCAGTGGATGAAGTGGTACGTGAACTGCCCAGTTTACTGGCCGGTGATACTGCAGCCGCACAGCGGCGACTTCACGCCCTTTAATGGTTCGGCGTTGACTACGCCGAACCTCGCCACGATGAGGCCCGTAAGCCTGCAATCACCAGCGCGATCCAGCCAAGAATAAAACAGACGCCTCCTGTCGGCGTGACCGACCCCCATGCCGGATCATCGGTAAGCACTCGAATGTAAAGCGATCCCGAAAACAATACGATGCCTGCGGCAAACAGCACTCCGCTGATCACAGACCAGACACGAAAAAATTTAAACGTTGACAGCATGGCTAACGCAAGTAAGGCCACGGCATGCACCAGCTGATAGCGTGCCGCCTTGTCAAACATGTCGACGAGCCGCGGCTCCGCCATTGCGGCAAGGCCATGGGACGCGTAGGCGCCCGCAGCCACCGCCATGGCCCCCGAGATGCCCGCAAAAATCAGAAAGGTACGGGACCAAAACAACGACATCATGGCCTACGACTAGACGTTGAATCGGAAGTGCATGACATCGCCATCTTTGACGATGTACTCTTTTCCCTCAAGGCGCATTTTGCCGGCCTCTTTTGCACCCTGCTCGCCTTTGCAGGCCATGTAGTCGTCAAATGCAATCACTTCGGCACGAATGAATCCGCGCTCAAAATCAGTGTGAATCACGCCGGCAGCCTGAGGCGCAGTGGCGCCGATTTTTACGGTCCATGCGCGAACTTCTTTGACGCCGGCCGTGAAATAAGTCTGCAGCCCAAGCAATGAAAATCCGGCGCGGATCAGGCGATTGAGCCCCGGCTCGTCCATGCCCATATCACCGAGAAACACAGCTTTGTCTTCATCGGACATGTCGGCAATCTCGGCCTCGACGGCTGCACAGATCGCCACCACGGGCGCATTCTGGCTCTTTGCATAGGCCGTGAGCTTGTCGAGATATGGGTTGTTGTTAAAACCGCTTTCGTTCACGTTGGCCACAAACATCGCGGGCTTGGCCGTGATCAGACAGAACGGGCGGATCAGTTCTTTTTCTTCTTCATAGAGGTCAAGCCCACGGACGGGCTTTGCCTGGTTTAACTGCGCCTGGCACTGCTCAAGAACAACCAGCAGACGCTGGGCCTCTTTGTCGTTGCCTGATTTGGCGAGCTTGGCTGTTTTGGCGATTTGTTTTTCAACGTTAGCGAGATCAGCCAGCGCCAATTCGGTTTCAATGGTTTCAATGTCGGCCAACGGGTCTACCTTGCCGTTGACGTGGACTACATTGTCATCGTCGAAGCAGCGGACCACATTGACAATCGCGTCGGTCTCGCGGATGTTGGCCAAGAACTGGTTGCCCAGGCCCTCGCCTTTGCTCGCACCGGCCACGAGACCGGCAATATCAACGAACTCGACCGTGGCCGGGAGTATGCGTTCTGGTTTGACGATCTCGGCCAAGCGTGCAAGACGAGGATCGGGCACCTCCACGATGCCCACATTGGGCTCGATGGTGCAAAAAGGATAGTTCTCTGCCGCGATTCCTGCTTTGGTAAGCGCGTTAAAGAGGGTGGATTTGCCGACGTTAGGCAGCCCGACAATGCCGCATTGAAGTGCCATTGGGCTATTTTAACGTGCCCAAAGCCTCGACCTTCGCCTGCAGCTGCTCTTTTGTTTCCGACCACTGAGGATTAGGCTCAATACAGGCCACTGGGCACACTACCTGACACTGGGGCTCATCGAAGTGGCCCACACATTCCGTGCAACGCTTCGGATCGATCTCATAGATCTGCTCGCCAAAATAGATGGCATCGTTGGGGCAGGCCGGCTCGCAGACATCGCAGTTGATGCACTGGTCGGTGATCAGCAGGGCCATAGGTCTTGCCTCTGAGCGCAGCACTGAGGTGTCATGGGTCGTGTGTGCCGATTACTTCAGGCGTTGGGCCAGCCACTTCTCAACCGACGGGAATACAAATTTACTGACATCGCCCCCAAGCTGGGCAATCTCTCGAACGATGGTTCCCGAAATGAACTGATACTGGTCCGAGGGTGTAAGAAAAATGGTTTCAACATCGGGTAGCAGGTACCGGTTCATGCCCGCCATTTGAAACTCGTATTCAAAATCGGATACCGCCCGCAGGCCTCGGATAATAATTTTGGCCTCATGCTGGCGCACAAAATCTTTCAAAAGGCCGGTAAAGCCCGAGACCTCGACATTCGGATAATGGCCCAGCACTTCCCTGGCAATCTCCACGCGCTCGTCCATTGAAAAAAAGGGCCGTTTGCTTCGGCTGTCGGCAACGCCCACCACTACATGGTCAAACAATTTGCTGGCTCGGCGAACGAGGTCCTCATGGCCCCGTGTCATGGGGTCAAACGTTCCCGGATAGACCGCTCTTAACATCATGTTCTCCCTGCGCCGGATTCGGCTGCACCGTCTTGGAGCAGAGATGATAATGAACCGCGCCCGCCTTGTCTGCGCGCAGCAGCTTCAGGCCAAACTTTTCCAGCCAGTCCGGACTACAGGCCTGCTCAGCCTCGAGGTAAAGACGCCCCGTGGGGGCCAAGGCCTCGACAGCCCGGGGCAACACGGCGGCCAAGACCCCCTGCCCGAAGGGTGGATCCATAAAAATCAGATCAAAGGTCTCACGATTGCGTGCGAGCCACTCCTGGGCCTGGGCACGCTCGATGCGCAGGCAATCGTGTGCATTGAGCTTGTTGCACAGGGCCTGCATTGCGGCCACCGATGCAGGGTCTCGATCAATGGCTACGACGTAGGCAGCGCCACGCGATGCGGCTTCGAAACTCAGTGCGCCCGATCCCGCGAAAAGATCTAGGCATCGCCACTGGTGAAGATGCTGGCCCAGCCAGTTGAACACCGTCTCACGGACCCGATCCGGTGTGGGACGAAGCTGTTTGCCCTCGGGCACCGGAATGGGGGTGCGCTTCCATCGCCCCCCAATAATGCGAATCTGGCCCACGAACGGTTTAGGGCTTAAATCCCGCAGGGCCGGCCACGACCACCACACTCATGGCCTGTGGTTTGAGCACGCGGGCCATCGCCCGCTGAATGTCTTGTTTTGTGACCGCAGAAATCTTTGCGGTCCATTGCTGCAAGTAATCTAAGGGCAAATCGTAATAATTGATCTGCGCTAGGTTATCCAACATTTTTCGGTTGGTGTCCACGCGCAATGCAAATCCGCCAACAAGATTCTGTTTGGCTGCCTTCAGTTCTTGATCGGTTGGGCCCGCCTGCAAAAACGTGGCAATGGTCTGTTCAACCACCTGCAACGCCTGCGGCGCCTGAGCACTCTGCGTCTGCAGACTGATCATGAACGGGCCAGGCTGCGCAAGCGGAGAAAAGGCGCTGAACACGCTGTAGGACAGGCCACGTTTTTCTCGAATCTCCTCGGTGAGCCGTGACACGAAACCACCCCCACCCAAAATATAGTTGCCTATCGTGAGCGCGAAAAATTCGGGATCGCTGCGCGAGATGCCTTGAAGGCCAAGCCAGAGATGGGCCTGCGTGGCAGGATGTTCAATCGCCTGGCGTGTTGGCGCCGACTGCTGCAGCGGCATCGGTGTATTGGTTAAGGGGCTCGAGGGCTGTGCCGCCGTTTTTGGAAAAAACGAGAACACCGTATCGACCAGTGCCTGGGCCTCGGGCTGGCTCAGGGCGCCCACTACGGTTACGCGCATGCGTGATGGCTGCCAATAACGGGCATGAAATGCCTCGAGATCCCCACGCACAATCTTGGCTATCGATTCTGGGGTGGGCTGTTGGCCATAGGGATGCGGACCAAAAACCGCCTTCCATAGGGCCTTGGTGGCCATCGACTGGGGCTGTGTCATCGACTCTTGAATCGCCGCGATCGTGCGCTTCTTTTCACGATCAAGCACATCGGCATCAAACGATGGGGCTACAAGCAGGCGCGCAAGCAGCCGGGCTGCAGATTGGCGGACTTCGGGTTCACTGAGCATGCGAAGACTAATGCTTGCGCGATCCAGGCCAACACTTCCTCCGCGCTGCACTGCCAATTCTGCGAAGCCTTCGCTGATTTGGGTCTCGTTTAACGCTGGCAATCCGTCGTGCGCACGAACACCCTTGGACAACAGGCCATGGGTTAACGCCGCCACGCCAGATTTGTCAGCAGCATCCCAACGGCTTCCGCCATCAATATCCACGTTGAGATCCACCATGGGGATCTCAGGTGCCCGAAGAAAGAGCACCTTCACGCCATAGGGCGTGACCCACTGCGTCATGCCGAGTTCACGGGCCTGCACACTGGATGTCGCCATGCCCATCATCACCACTGAGAACACGGCAGACATTGCCAACCGAATACCATACTTCATATCAATGCCTCATTCCCGCCGGAGCAGATGCACGCCGCGGAGCACGGTCCAGCGGCAACGGCTCGAACTCCAAAACGGTGAGTTGATGATCCACAAAATACTCTTGGGCAACCCGAGCAATGTCATCACTACGGATGTCATCCAACACCGTAAGCCAATGCTCCGAGTCGGCCAATGGCCGGCCGGCCAATGCGAGTCGGGCTGCTTCCATAGCAATCGAAAACGGAGAGTCTTGCTTAAACACCTGTGACGCCTTGGCCTGGCGCTTCACACGGATCAGCTCTTGCTCGTCTACACCTTGTTTGGCGATTTTGGCGATCTCCTCTTTCACTTTGGCTTCAAGCGAGGGCAGTGAAACCCCAGGTGCCGCAGTGATGTCGAGCAGAAAAAGTCCAGGGCCACGTGCAATGGAGTCCATGCCGCTGTCGACCGAAAGGGCCACACGCTCTTCGCGCACGAGACGGCGCGTCAGTCGGCCTGTGCCGGGATCGTCCAGCAGTGTCGCAAGCACGCCAAGGGCGACCAGGTCACGCGCCGGCGGGGCTGTTTTGGTCAAGGGTCCGAGCTCGGCGCGCAGCGTAGGAGATTTGTACGCCATCATGACAAATGCATTTTGGGCAGGCGCACGCAGCGCGACACGGCGCTGGCCCGTCTGCTCGGGCTCAGCCTGTGGTTTGCGGTCGGGCAGAGCACGCGCCTTCATGGGGCCGTAAAACTCGTTGGCCCATGCCAATACCTGCTGAGCGTTGACATCACCGGCCACGACAAGGATCAGATTGTTGGGCGCATACCAGGTCTGGTACCACTCTTGAACATCGCGGATGGTGAGATGCTCAAGATCGTTCATCCATCCGATGATAGGGTTGCGCACAGGATTGGCTTTGAAGGCCTGGGCTACGATCGCCTCAAAGGCTAGGGCAGACGGATTGTCATCGGTACGCAGCCGCCGCTCTTCCATCACCACCTGAATCTCTTTTTTGAACTCCGCCTCGTTGAGTTTTAAAAACCGCTGACGGTCTGCCTCTAGCCTCATGACCTCGCGCAGTGAATCTTTATGAATCTGTTGAAAATAGCCGGTGTAGTCTTTGGACGTAAATGCATTTTCCCGGCCGCCCAGCGCTGCCACACGGCGGCTGAATTCCCCGGGCGCTAAGGTTTTGGTGCCTTTGAACATCATGTGCTCAAGCACATGGGCCAAGCCCGTGCGGCCATTGGTTTCATCGATGGAGCCTGCCTTGACCCAGACCATATGCAAGGCTGTAGGTGCACGTGGGTTTTCATAGACCAGTACACGCAACCCGTTGGCCAGGGTCTGATCAAGTGTGGGGTGGGCAGCACCGGCCCATGCCACCGACGCCTGCGCTGTGGCCAGAAGCGTCATCAGCGCGAACAAAAGTCGTTTCAACATTGGCAAAAATGAACCTTTAGAATCGAAGCCTAGAGAATATGCGAAGCAGACCGAAAAACAGATGATTGGTTTCCTAGGGTTAGGCCGGACCCTTGACCGGCTCAAGCTCGGGCGTCTCCGTGAGGGGCTTGCCAAGACCCGCTCCCATCTGGGTGCTTTGTTTACCGGTCGGCGGCTCGATGAGGCATGGTTTGACGATGTCGAGACCGCGCTGCTCACGGCCGATGTGGGCACCCAGGCAACTGCCGAACTGATGACGGCCATTCGGAGTGAAGTCAAAACCCGCAAACTTAACGATGAAAGCGATCCCCGCGCTCTTGCAGACGCGGTGAGCGACTGCATCGCCCAGGCCCTTGGCCCGCTTCTTGCCGCAGAATCACCGGCACACACTGGACCCCGAGTGGTCATGGTTGCCGGCGTCAATGGGGCGGGTAAAACCACATCGATCGGAAAGCTCGCCAACACCTGGAAAAACGAGGGTTTAAAGGTGGTGCTCGGTGCGGGTGACACCTTCCGTGCCGCTGCCCGAGAGCAGCTCATGGTCTGGGGAGAGCGCAATGGTGTCGATGTGATTTCTCAGACCCAGGGGGATCCCGCAGCCGTGGCATTTGATGCTGTCAGTGCGGGCATGGCCCGTGGGGCCGACGTGGTCTTAGTGGATACCGCCGGGCGTCTGCCTACGCAGCTTCATTTGATGGAAGAACTCAAGAAAGTAAAACGGGTTATGAGCAAGGCCTTGGCCGATGCTCCCCACGAGGTCTGGCTCGTGATCGATGGTGGAACGGGTCAGAATGCGGTCGCTCAGGTCAAGGCGTTTGACGATGCACTGGGCTTAACGGGCCTGGTGGTCACCAAGCTTGATGGCACCGCAAAGGGCGGCGTGTTGTTGGCCATCGCGAGCGCTCGGCCGATTCCGGTGCGGTATATCGGGGTGGGTGAGGGCATCGATGACTTACAGCCGTTTGATGCGAAGGCATTTGCGGCTGCGCTGGTCGGCGAAATCTAGCCGCGTCTGCGGCCCAGTTCATCACGCCGGAACGCAGTCGACGAAATATTCCATCTTGCCGTCGACATCTTGCTGCACAAGGCCGTGAATGTCGGCCTCAAAGCCCGGGAACTTTTCGTTAAAGCGACGTGCGAACTGCAAATACTGAATGATCGTTTTGTTGAAGCGCTCGCCTGGGATCAACAAGGGGATGCCGGGCGGATAAGGCGTAAGCAGGCTCGTGGTAATGCGGCCCTCGAGCTGATCGATCGGCACACGCTCGGTTTTGCGATGGGCAAGATAGCCGAAGGCCTCCGCGGGTTTCATCGCAGGATCCATGTTGGAGAGGTACATCTCCGTAGTAAGGCGGGCAATGTCGTTGGCCTTGTACATGTCATGGAGCTGTTGGCAGAGATCAGCAAGCCCGACCCGCTCATAGCGCGGATGCTTGGCACAAAACTCCGGTAGCACGCGCCACATCGGCTGGTTTTTATCCACATCATCTTTGAACTGCTGCAACGCTGTGAGCAGGGTGTTCCACCTGCCCTTGGTGATGCCAATCGTAAACATGATGAAAAATGAATACAGGCCGGTTTTTTCCACGATCACACCGTGCTCGGCGAGGTACTTGGTCACAATCGATGCCGGAATACCGCGGGCATCGAACTCTCCCTTGATGTTGAGCCCCGGGGTGATCACGGTCGACTTGATCGGATCGAGCATGTTAAAGCCCGGCACCAGTCCGTCGAATCCGTGCCAATCATCGTTAGGGTCTAGGTCCCACTCACTGCGCGTGGCCATGCCATGGCTGTCGGCGGTGACATCCTCAGGGCCCCAGACCTTGAACCACCAATCCAGTCCAAACTCTTCGTCGACCTTGCGCATGGCCCGCCGAAAGTCCAACGCCTCCACGATGGATTCTTCAACCAAGGCGGTGCCGCCCGGAGGTTCCATCATGGCTGCGGCCACATCCAGCGAGGCAATAATGGCGTATTGCGGGCTGGTCGAGGTGTGCATCAGATACGCCTCGTTAAACACATCCCGATCCAGGGTGCGGGTTTCACTCTCTTGAACCAGCACCTGCGAGGCCTGTGAGAGGCCGGCCAGAAGCTTGTGCGTGGATTGGGTCGAGAAGATCAGCGGGTCTTTGGGCCGTGGGCGATCTTTGCCGATCGCGTGCATGTTTTTGTAGAAATCATGAAAACAGGCATGCGGGATCCAGGCCTCATCGAAATGCAGTGTATCGATGTAATTGCCCATCACGTCTTTGATCATCTCCACGTTGTAGAGCACGCCATCGTAGGTGCTCTGGGTAATCGTGAGAATCCGCGGCTTGGCATTGCCATTGCCGTGCTTGAGCGCCTCGCGGGCAAATGGATTGGCCTGAATTTTTTTCTGAATATTTTCTGGCCTGAATTCATCAAGCGGAATCGGCCCAATAATGCCAAGATGATTGCGGGTAGGCATCAGAAAGACTGGGATCGCGCCGGTCATGGTGATGGCATGCAGCACGCTCTTGTGGCAGTTGCGGTCCAGCACCACGATGTCCCCTGGGGCCACCGACGCATGCCAGACAATCTTGTTCGATGTGGATGTGCCATTGGTCACGAAAAAACAATGATCGGCATTAAAAATGCGGGCAGCATTGCGTTCAGACGCGGCCACCGGTCCGGTGTGATCCAGCAGCTGGCCCAACTCATCCACCGCGTTGCAGACATCTGCGCGCAGCATGTTCTCGCCAAAAAATTGGTGAAACATCTGGCCCACCGGTGACTTGAGAAACGCCACTCCTCCAGAGTGCCCGGGGCAGTGCCAGGAATACGATCCGTCTTGCGCGTAATCCAAGAGGGCCCGAAAAAACGGCGGGGCCAACGAGTCCATGTACGACTTCACTTCACGCAGGATGTGTCGCGCAACAAATTCAGGCGTGTCCTCAAACATGTGAATAAAGCCGTGGAGTTCACGCAACACATCGTTCGGGATATGGCGTGAGGTGCGCGTTTCACCGTAGATGTAGATCGGGATCTCGGCATTACGAAAGCGGATTTCGCCGACAAAGGCCCGAAGGCTTTTCAGCGCGGTATCGGTCTCTTCTTTCGAACCGGAACCAAACTCCTCGTCATCGATGGACAAAATGAAGGCGGAGGCGCGGCTCTGCTGCTGGGCAAACTGAGACAGGTCTCCGTAGCTGGTCACGCCGAGCACCTCCACGCCCTCTTTTTCCAGGGCATCGGCCAGGGCTCGAATGCCAAGGCCGGAAGCGTTTTCCGACCGGAAATCCTCGTCAATAATCACCACCGGAAACCGAAACTTCATGCTGGCCTGCCCTCCCAAAGACGGCGATAGTAGGGCAAAAACCCGCCCGCCGTGGGACTTTTCGCGGGGGTTTAGCACTCGGGAACCTCGAGTGCTAAAATTCTTCTAACGCTTGTGAGGCCAGGCTCTGGCCCCGTTCAACCCCATCAACGAGACGAGGAGGATTTTCATGGCCGGACACGCCTTGGCTGCTGATCATGCTCTGACCGCGTTTAGCCTGACTCCGGGCGGCAACCTGGATGCCTATGTTAGGGCCGTCCAGCAGTTCCCGATGCTGTCGGCCGAGCGGGAGCAGGAACTCGCGTTGCGGTTTCGAACCATGAATGATCTGGAGTCGGCCCGGGAGCTGGTGCTGTCGCACCTGCGCCTGGTGGTGTCAGTGTCTCGTCAGTTCAAAGGCTATGGGCTACCTCAGGCAGACCTGATTCAGGAAGGCAACATCGGCCTGATGAAGGCGGTGAAGCGCTTCGACCCCACCCGCGGAGTACGGCTGGTTTCGTTTGCCCTGCTGTGGATCAAGGCCGAGATTCACGAATACATTCTGCGCAACTGGCAGCTGGTCAAAATTGCTACGACCAAGGCCCAGCGCAAACTCTTTTTCAATCTTCGATCGATCAAGCAGGCCCTCGGCGTCACCGACAGCGTGTCCGATGATCAGGCGTCGGTCATTGCGCGGCAGCTCAATGTCGAGCCCCAAGAGGTCTTGGACATGGACCAGCGGCTCGCCGGCGGTGACATCGCGATCGAGGGCCATATCGACGACGGTGAAGAAACATTCGCGCCGATCGCCTATCTGGCCGCGCCCAATGCAGACCCTGCTCAGCTGGTCGAATCCCGTCAATCTGAGCGCCTTCAATCCGAAGGCCTCCTTCAGGCATTGAATGCCTTGGATGAACGCAGCCGCGATATTGTGATTGCCCGATGGCTGCACGACGAAGACGAAAGCGGCTCCACACTGCAAGAACTCGCGAAGCGCTTTGGCATTTCGGCTGAGCGTGTACGACAGATTGAGTCTGCGGCATTGAAAAAGCTTCGCGCGCAATTGGCGTAAGTGGTCACCATGCGGCAACGTTTAAGAGGCCTGACGCATCTATGTGCATCAGGCCTTTTTCTTTGTGTCGGACTGGGTAGCGCTCACGCCAAGTCCAACCCTGCAGCCTTTGATCCTCATGCTCCAAAACCTCCGACGATAGGAAGCACGGTTCAAGTGCATGGCTTGGAATGGGATGTGCACGAGGTGACGATTGGCCAAGTCAAAACAATGGCTGCAGCGACCGGCTTTATCAGTCGGGCCGAAAAAGAGGGCGGTGGTTTTATCTATGAAATGGGCTGGTCAAAAAAGGCGGGGTGGAACTGGCGTCGGCCCTATGGCATTCCTGGCGCCGATGCGGAGCCGGCCGTGCATCTAACCTTTGACGAGGCCCAGTCGGTATGCGGTTTTTTTGGCAAACGCCTGCCCACCGATAAAGAATGGACTCAGGCCGCATATCTTGAAGACCGGCTCGTGACGCCCAAAGGATATGTACGCGGACAGCGTTACGAATACCCGTCCGGCACTTCTCCCAAAGGCAGCCACTGCCTTACCGGGTGTGGACTTTACCGTGGTGTCGCACCTGCGGGGAGCATTGATCGCGGCACAGGACATGTGCCTGCGTTGACTACGCTTCCCGGTGTCAATGGCCTTTACGATATGGGCGCCAATGTCTGGGAGTGGGTTAACACGGGACTGTTGGACGAACGCATTACCCGAGGTGGATCGTGGTGGTACCGAGCCGATCGACAACGCGAAGCCGATGTCGCCACCAAGCCAAAAGACACACGTGTGGCCTATATCGGCTTTCGGTGTGTGCGCTAGACCAGGTAGTGGTCGACCAACAGCGCCGCGAATAGCAGCGCCAAATAGTTGATGGAGTACTTGAAAGTTTTGCGGGCGAGCGGCTCACTGTACTCGCGGTATAGACACCAGGTCAGCCAAAGAAAGTAGCCGCCAAGCATCAACGCACTGACCAGATAGACCAGGCCGCTCATGCCGACCAGGGTAGGCAGTACTGTGGTGGCAACAAGCAAAAGCGTGTAGAGCAGAATGTGCAGACGCGTAAATTCGCCACCATGGGTCACCGGCAACATCGGCAATCCAGAGCGTGCATAGTCATCGCTGCGATAAAGTGCCAATGCCCAGAAATGCGGCGGCGTCCATACAAAAATAATCAGGAACAAAACCCAGGCCTCCGCCGGGGCCTGCCCAGTCACTGCCGCCCATCCCAACACCGGCGGCATGGCGCCCGATGCGCCACCGATCACAATGTTCTGTGGCGTAAGGGGTTTCAAAATAACGGTGTAGATGATCGCGTAGCCCACGAAGGTGGCCAATGTAAGCCATGTGGTCAGCGGATTCACAAAGGCATAGAGTAAAAACGTGCCGATGCCGCCGAGGATTCCCGAGAAGACGAGGGTCTGAAAAGGTGTCAGCGTTCCTGAGGGAAGCGGCCGCCATGCCGTGCGGGCCATCTTGGCATCGATGTGCTGCTCGACCAAACAGTTCACCGCTGCAGCAGCACCTGCCACCAGGGTGATGCCGATCGTGGCGGCCAAAAACACGCCCAGCGGAACCCAGCCTGCGGTCGACAGAAACATGCCGATCACCGCACAAAAGGTGATCAACATCACGACCCGGGGCTTGGTGAGCGCCAGGTACTGTTTCAGTATCGATGACTGAGGAAGGGTGAAATCTGTCATGACAACGTATGGTGTGAGGTTCCGATGGTGTGCGGGATCATTGCTCTGCCGACTAGCCGATCCGCGAGGCCTTCAGCAGCCGATTCATATCCTTTTTCATGCCATTAGGATCTGGATTATCCGGGAAACGCATCATCAGGTTGCCTAGGGGATCCACGACCCAGATGTTACTGGCCCCCGCATTCTGGCTGGCCGACTGGGCTGCTACCGAGAGCCAGTTGTCCACCAGGGCATCGGCCTTGCGATCAGGCGCAACACGCACCACCCACAGGCCCTCATGCTCGGCCAGCAACGCCGCATCGGGCTGACCCTGATCGGTAACAAGCCAGACCCGCTCAACCCGCTCGCGCTCGCGCCCCGTGGTCAAACGAATCTGCCGCATGAGCCAGAGCTCCTGCTTGCAGGCCTCCGAGCAGGCTGCAGGACCCACCCGCACCATCAGCCAACGGCCCTGCCAGGCGCCGAGGCTCGATAAATCTCGGCGTGTTTGGGCAGACTGCTGAAGGGCCAGGAATGCACTCTCCGCCTTTGGCGACACAATGGGTGCAACGGGCAATGAGACCACGGTGACCTGCGGCTCCACAAAATCACCATAGTTGATTCGGCCCTCGGGCTTTACCCCGTAGTACATGATGTACGACGCGATCACAGGCGCGATGGTGACGGCCAGCACTCCCCACATCGGCCAGAGGTTGCGTTTAGGTCTTACAGAAACATTGGGTGTCATGTCGGTTTATTCGGAAATGGGGCGGGGGCGCAGGCGCCACCCGAAAAATAACGCAACTGAAGCCAGTAGAAACCACTGAGCGGCGTAGCCTAAGTGTTTTGGGACATCACTGCTTAACTCGGGCAATCGGCGCAAAAGCCCGTCGCTGTTCTCGCCGGTCTGCCAAACGATCACAGGCCACACATTGCCCTTGACCCGCTGCGCCGCCGACTCCCAGTCAAAGTTCTGCCAGACGGTGCCCTGGCGCAGTGTGGTCTCATTGCGTGAGAGCTCCATGCGCCGCATGACCGAAGCCAGCGCAACGCCTGGCAGATCCACGGCGGGTGTTGCAGGGGGAAACGCGACCGTCTGAAGTCCCGGTGCTTTCTCCATCCAGCCCCGATTGACCCACACGATGCTTTGATCCCCAAGCTGAAGCGGCGTGAGAACATGCACGCCGGCACGGCCATCCCAGGCCCGGTTGTCCAACGCAATCGACTGATCCAATAACCACTGGCCCCGAAGCACTACGTGCTGCTGATCCAACGATTCCGCGGTGATGGTGGGCTGCCAGGCGCCGACAGTCGCAGACTCGCCCATCTTCATCGGCGTCGTGCGCGATGCGCGACGGTCCACAAGCTGCTGCTTTTCGTCGGCCCGGCCCAGCTGCCAGACACCGAGATTCACCGCCGTGATGGCGAGCGTGCCCGCAACCACAACGGCCAGCCAGCGTCGGGTCGCACTGGATTTCGCTACCATGTGGCCTGACTAACCTTTCGAGATTGCATCGCTATGCGCATTCTGATTGCCATTGCGTTTGGACTGATTCTGTTGAGCCTTGGATCCGCATTGTTTTATCTGATGCGCGACAAGGGCGCCAGCAACAAAACCGTGCGGGCCCTCGCATTTCGCGTGGGCTTTTCAATCGCACTGTTTTTGTTTTTAATCGTCGCCCACCAGATGGGCTGGGTACAGACCACCGGGATTCGTTACTGACAGCGCTCCCGGATCATGCGCTGTGACAGGCCCCTGCGACGACGCAAGGGCCTGCACATCAAATCATTACAGCCAGTACACCACGACGTAGAGTCCTAGCCACACCACGTCCACGAAGTGCCAATACCAGGCGGCGGCCTCAAATCCAAAATGCTGGTTGGGTTTGAAGTGGCCCTTGACGCATCGGCCGAGAATGACGGCGAGCATAATGGCACCCACACAGACGTGGAATCCGTGGAATCCGGTCAGCAGGAAAAATGTCGAACCAAAGATTCCGGATGTGAGCTTCAGGTTCAGATCACGGTAAGCATGGATGTACTCGTAGGCCTGAAATCCCAAAAACACAAAACCAAGAAGAATGGTCGCAGCGAGCCAAAACACGAGCTTGCCGCGGTTGTTGTCACGCAAGGCATGGTGGGCAATCGTTAACGTCACACCCGAGGTCAACAACAGGGCTGTGTTGATGGTGGGGATCCAGAACGGCCCCATCGTCTTGTATTCCTCGATCAGTCCAGCAGGCCCCGTACCCTTCCCCCAGACAGCATTGAAGTCAGGCCAAAGGATCGACTTGTGGTCCAGATCACCCAGCCAGGGCATCGAAATGACGCGGGCATAAAACAGCGCGCCAAAAAAGGCGGCGAAGAACATGACCTCGGAGAAGATAAACCAGCTCATGCTCCAACGGAAACTCGCATCGACTCGGGCGTTGTACTGACCGCCCTCGGACTCGGCAATGACCTCACCAAACCAGCCAAAGAACATGTAGATCAATACGGCAAATCCGGCCAGCAATGACCATGTCCCGTAGCCATGCCCATTGATGACGCCGACTGCGCCGAACAACGTCAGGACCATCGCAATGGAACCGACCAACGGCCATTTACTCGGCGCGGGCACAAAGTAATACGGTGCGTGGCTGCTTGAACTCATTTCTCTCCCCCTGTGTCTTCCAAATTGCTTCTTACAAATCAACCGTTTCGGGTAGGCCTTAGGCAAGAATCGTTTTCACGACCATGACCAGCCCCACTACAAACACTATTCCCGCCAGAACTCCAGTGATGACCACATGCACCGGATTCAGGCTGGCCATGTCACGCTCGTGGTCGCGGCCTTTGCGGACCCCGAAAAACGACCAGAGCACTGCAGACAGCGTCTGCAGAAAACTGGCCTTGGCCGGGGGCGACCCTTTTACATCCTCCAAACCGTCAACTCCCAGATTTACCGCTGATGTCGCGGTTTAAGGTGGCTGCCGATCGGTGTCCCGCAACTTCAAAAAATGTATAGCTCAATGTGATGGTGCTGATATCGGCCGGCAGCTTCGGATCGATCACAAAGACGACCGGAAACTCACGGACTTCCTTGCCCTTCAACTCTTGTTGTTGAAAGCAAAAGCACTCCAGCTTTTTGAAATGACTGGCCGAGTGGCGAGGGGCATAACTCGGGATCGCCTGGCCAACCAGGGCGCCCTCGGTTGCGTTCACCACTTCGTAGGTGACCGTGGCGAGCTCACCAGGATGGACCTTCATGTGGGCCACCTTGGGCTTAAACACCATCGCACCTTGTACGTTCGCATCAAATTCAATCGTGATGCTGCGCGAATTATCAACCTGGGTGTTTTTCGCGAACTCACGGGCCTCGGCGTAATTCAGCTTGTCTCGGCTCGCCAGCACGTTAATGCCGGTGACTTCGCAGATCTTTTCGTAAAACGGGACCAAGGCAAAACCAAAGCCAAACATCAGAATGGCCACCATGAGCAGCTTGCCCATCATGCGGCCATTGTCTGTCTTGCCCACCGGCGAGGGAGTCTGATCGCTCATACCGGAAAGAGAACGTACTTCGCCACAATGCCTGCAAAAAATACGGCGGCCACTGATGCCAGGATCAGGGCCAGCCGTAGATTGGAGCGTTGATGCTGACTCATCCGCGTCTCGCTGTCTCGCTTAGCGCTTAATGGGTCTGGCCTTTGAACACCGGAGGTGTCTCAAACGTATGGAACGGGGCCGGCGAGGGCACGCTCCACTCCAGGCCACCCTGATTGCTCTCCCAGGGATTGTCGGCCGCCTTGGGGCCGCCCTGAATGCACTTGATCACGATGTAGAGCAGCAGCAACTGGGTCAGACCGAAGCCAAAGGCACCGACTGAAGCGATTGCATTGAAGTCTGCAAATTGCATGTTGTAGTCGGCATAGCGGCGGGGCATGCCGGCCAGTCCCAGGAAGTGCATCGGGAAGAAGGTGATGTTGAAGAAAATCATCGACAGCCAGAAGTGCCACTTGCCCAGTGTCTCGCTGTACATGTGGCCGGTCCATTTCGGCAGCCAGTAGTAGACGCCCGCAAACAGCGCAAACAGCGAACCCGCCACCAGCACGTAGTGGAAGTGGGCGACAACGTAGTAGGTGTCGTGAAGCTGAATATCGACCGGTGCTACAGAGAGAATAATGCCGGTCAGGCCGCCCATGGTGAACACGAAGATGAAGCCGATCGCGAAGAGCATCGGCGTTTCAAATGTCATGGAGCCGCGCCACATGGTCGCTAGCCAGTTAAAAATCTTCACGCCTGTAGGCACCGCAATCAGCATGGTGGCGTACATGAAAAAGAGCTGGCCCGTCACCGGCATGCCGGTGGTGAACATGTGGTGCGCCCAGACCACGAACGACAAAATGGCAATCGATCCGGTCGCGTAGACCATGGAGCTGTAGCCGAACAGCCGCTTGCGGGAAAACGTGGGGATGATCTCCGACACGATGCCGAAGGCCGGAAGAATCATGATGTAGACCTCGGGATGGCCGAAGAACCAGAAAATGTGCTGGTACATCACCGGGTCGCCGCCACCAGCCGCATTAAAGAAACTGGTGCCGAAATGGCGATCGGTCAACAGCATGGTGATCGCACCGGCCAACACAGGCATCACGGCAATCAGCAAGTAAGCGGTGATCAGCCAGGTCCAAACAAACATCGGCATCTTCATGAGGGTCATGCCAGGAGCGCGCATGTTCAGGATGGTCGTGATGATGTTGATCGAGCCCATGATGGAGCTTGCGCCCAGAATGTGGACGGCGAAGATCGCCATGTCCATGCCCACACCCATCTGCGTGGACAGCGGTGCGTAGAGTGTCCAGCCTGCAGCGGTGGCACCACCGGGCACGAAGAACGATGCTACGAGCAGCAGAGCGGCGGGGATCATGAACCAGAAGCTGAGGTTGTTCATCCGGGCAAATGCCATGTCGCTCGCGCCGATTTGCAGCGGAATCATCCAGTTCGCAAAGCCCACGAAGGCCGGCATGATCGCACCGAACACCATGATCAGTCCGTGCATGGTGGTGAACTGATTAAAAAGCTCGGGGTTCAGGATCTGAAGGCCGGGCTTAAAGAGCTCGGCACGAATGCCCAGCGCCAGAATGCCGCCAACGAACAACATAGAGAACGCGAACCAGAGGTACAGGGTTCCGATGTCTTTGTGATTGGTGGCAAACACCCAACGACGCCAGCCGTGCGGGTGATCATGGGCATGATCATCGTGCCCAGCGACTCCGTGTTGTGGTCCCAATACAGCGCTCATCGTGTTCTCCTTGAATCGGCGTTTTTACAAATGACGTTTCGTGTGCTGAATCTCGTTACTGCTTGCTGACGGCAACGGCCGCGGTCTTCAACGGCTCGGCCTTGGGCTGCGAGGCCACCCACTTCGTGTAGTCCTCGGCAGACACCACATGCACCACAATGGGCATGAAGGCGTGGTCTTTGCCACAGAGCTCTGCACAATGGCCACGGTAGATACCCACTTTTTCAGCCTTGAACCAGGTGTCGCGAACAAAGCCAGGAATCGCATCTTGCTTGACGCCAAACGCCGGGACCATCCAGGCGTGAATGACGTCGGTCGCGGTGGTCACGATACGAACTTTCTTTCCAACAGGCACCACGACGGGCTTATCGACCTCGGAGAGGTAGTGCTCGCCCTTCGGTGCAAGGCCCATGATTTGATCGCGAGGGGTGGAAAGCTGAGACACAAATGAGATGCCCTGGCCCTCACCCTTCAGGTAGTCGTAGCCCCACTTCCATTGCATACCGGTAGCCTTGATGGTGATGTCGGCATCGGCGGTATTTTTCTGGGCGATCACCACTGGGGTGGCGTACACGCCGATCACAATCACGATAAGCAGCGGAACGACTGTCCAGGCAATCTCAACGGCTGTGCTCTCGTGGAAATCGGCGGGCTTGAAACCCTTTGATTTGCGGTGGGCGTAAATCGAATAAAACATCACTGCAAACACGGCAACGAAAATTGCCAGGCAGACCCACAGCAGAAAACTGTGCAACGAGTAGATGTCCGTTGCGATACCCGTTACGGGTGTTTGCAAGTTGTAACGACCGTCCATTGAAAATTTCTCCCCAAATTCAATGTGTGCTTCGCACTGCTTTCAGCGCCTAAGCCCGCAGCGCCAATTTAAATTCGTTGTAAAACCGTTCCCGATCGGCCCGGCTTACAAACTGTCCGATCAACACTTCTTTTTTACTGCTGACCAGCCGAATCAATCCGCTCTGGTCGTTGTCCATCCCACAACGCAGCCACTGACGTGGTATCTCGCAGCGGTCCGTTCGGCTGCCGCGCACCACCTCGACACACACCGAATCCTCGGCAAGCGTCACGTGCTCACGATCGGTCGCATGGCGTGCGTAGATCAAGAACGCCAGTGCGAGCACCAACAGTTCGACCAACAAAAAGGGGAGGACAATCCAGGCGCCTGACAGCGCCCAAGCCAACGAGACGACCACCGACGTCGCGCCCACCACCAAAAAGGCGATGCACGACTGGCGTGGGGTCAAGGCGCAGTTTCGCCGCAACACCCATGATCTCGACAACGTCTCCATGCTTCTCCCCCCACTTACTGCTTAAGCCTGATGACCGAGTCGGGCGGATTATATGCTCCCGCCGGCATTTTTGGGGGGACGAGGGTGCCAAGCCACCGGCTGATGGTCTGATTTCGGCAGTGCCGCCCAGGCATGACCAAAGACCAATTCGATTCGGATGCGGATGCTGTCCCGGCTGCGAAGCGACTCCAGTGCGGCAAGGACCTTCTTTTTCCAAGCTCTCCCAGACAGGCCCTGCCGTCGCCCCACAAGCGGGTTCCCCCCAAGCATGCGAAGGTCATTCAAGGCCGACTCGGCGGTGGAGTAGGTCAGATCAACCCATTCGGCATCCATGACCGGGTTGGTCATGCCCAGGCCCACCAGTGCATCGCCAAGGTGATGCATGTCGGGATAGCCGGCCACATGCACCCTCTGTTGGGTATCCCCCAATGCCAAGGCCAACGAACGGAAGCTGTCCGGCCCCAACGTGACGAACATCAGCAAGCCGCCGGGCTTTAGCGACCGGGCCCAGTAGGCCAGCGTGCCTCGCGCGTCCGCCAGGGCCGCCAGCAGCCCCATGGACTCAATCCGTTGCAAGGATGCCGGCGCGATGTCAATGGACTGCCCATAGTCGACGAGGCCATGCTGCAGGACCGGGCCGTCTTCCAGTCGGATATAGGACAGGCGCTCGCGCATTCGCTCTGCGGCCTCTTGCCACAGCGGATGCCCCTGAATACGGCCAAGCCCTCGGCGCTCCAACTGCAGCCGCATGCTCTTCGGGTCGACCGTTCGGACGAGGGGATCTTTGTCCATGGGCTCAGTATATTGAAGCGATCGTGCGCCCTTTTCTCAGTACGCTGTGCGGCGCCATCCGCACCGAATCCCTTCGCTGCACGGCCTACCGGCTGGTACGCCGACTGCTCCATGCACCATGCATGGTCTGCGGCGGGAAGGGGCATGGAAGTGAAGTGTGTGCCAACTGTTTTGAGGCCTTGGCCCGAACGCCATGGGGAGTGTCAGGCCTCTCGCTGGGCAAAGACTCCATTCCCGTGCTGTGGCGAGAGGCCTATGGCGGATTGCTGACCGAGGCGGTCTATCGTTCGAAGTACCACGGGGACTGGGGTACCGCGCGGCTCTTGGGCGCCTGTCTGGGCCGGCTCCCACGGCCTTGGCTTGGCGAAGACCCCTTGGTCATTCCCGTGCCATTGAGCGGAAGACGCCTGGCCTCGCGCGGCTACAACCAGTCACTGATCATGGCCCGGCAGGCCGCAAGGCTCTGGCGGCTGGATGTGAAAACGCTCTGGCTGGAAAAAACCCGGGATACCGCCCGGCAAGCCACGCTCAGAGAGGCTGCTCGGACTGAAAACCTCGGTGGCAGCTTTCGTGGATCTGAAAAATTAGACAATCAGCGTGTGATTCTTATCGACGACATCATGACCACGGGGGCCACACTTCGGGAGGCTGCGCGCGCGGTTCGCGCATGCGGCGGCCATGTGATCGCCGCCGCAGTGATCGCACATGTCCCTCGGCATCAGCGGCCCACCCCCCACGCGCGCATACGACAGGCCGATGTTTAACGTTGTCTTGGTGGAACCCGAAATCCCCCCTAACACCGGGAATGTGATTCGACTGTGTGCCAATACGGGTGCACGGCTTCACCTGATTGAACCGCTCGGGTTCCCTATCGACTCCGCAAAAATGCGGCGGGCAGGGCTGGATTATCACGAGATCGCCAGCTTCACTGCACACACGGGATGGGAAGCATTCATCGCGAAAGAGAACCCCGACAAGAGCCGCCTCTTCGCTATCTCCACGAAAGGGACGCGCGCCGTCCACGATGTCTCGTTTCAGCCCGGCGACTGGCTTGTGTTCGGCTCGGAAACCAAAGGTCTGGGCCATCGGCTCGAAGGCTTCCCCTCCACACAACGCCTGCGCATTCCGATGCGCCCTGACAACCGGAGTCTAAACCTCTCCAACGCTGTGGCTGTGGTGGTCTTTGAAGCCTGGCGTCAGCACGGGTTTGCCGATCAATCGCAAGGCTGAGTCAACAACTCAAAGGCTTCGTCCACCTGCGTGGCAACGCGCACATGGCAACGGTGATCCGAACGGATAAACCCATGCTGCATTCCTTGATCAAGAAAACGAAGAAGCGGCGTGTAGTACTCGAATGCGTTGAGCAGCACGATGGGTTTTTGGTGCAGGCCAATCTGTCGCCAGGTCCAGGTTTCAAAAAATTCTTCAAAGGTTCCGATACCACCTGGAAGCACGAGAAACGCATCGGCACGCTCCGACATGAAAAGCTTGCGCGTATGCATGGAATCAACAATGAACAGCTCGGTAAGGCCATCCATTGCAGGCTCGAACGACAGCAGGCTCTCGGGAATAATGCCAGTAGCCTTTCCGTTGTGTTCGATCACGGCGCGGGCAATCGCACCCATCAGTCCGTTGCATCCACCGCCAAACACCAATGCAAGCTGTTGTTGTGCCATGCGCTGGCCACACTGTGCTGCAATGTCGGCCCACTTGGGATCATCTCCCGCACGGGACCCGCAAAACACGGTCACCGCATTAATGGCCATGCTCGTCGCGAGGATCTCGCGCCATGAGCTGTACGATCGCCTGCTGTGCGGTCACGTGGCCAGCAATCAATGCGCACACCGACTCGGTGATCGGCACATCCACCGAGACCGACCGGGCAAGCTGCAACAGGGCCGGGGCCGTGGCCACCCCTTCGGCCACATGGCCCAGACTTTTCACGATCGCGTCTAAGGCCTGGCCACGCGCAAGCGCCAACCCAACACGACGATTTCGGGAGAGGTCTCCTGTGGCCGTCAAAATCAGATCTCCTAACGTCGCAAGACCAAGGAATGTCTGATGATGGGCGCCGATGGCCACACCGAGGCGGGCCATCTCTGCAAGGCCTCGAGTAAGCAATGCTGCACGCGCATTGGCCCCCAGTGAGAGGCCATCGCATACCCCCGCAGCGATCGCCAATACATTTTTCATGGCACCGCCAAGCTCCACGCCAATCACATCTTGCGTGGCATAAAGACGCAATCCATGGCCATGACAGGCCTGCGTTACAGCTCGGGCCCAGGCAAGGTCTTCGCTGGCCACCGTCAATGCGGCCGGCAATCCCTGCGCCACCTCTTGCGCAAAACTTGGCCCGCTGAGTGCGCCCATCGTCCACCCAGGGCAGGCCTCGGCCAGAATTTGATGCGGCCAACGCAGGCCGGTCTCACCGGTCAAGGAAGCGCCCGATGCGCGGCACTGCAGCCCTTTGGCCAGCCACAGCAGGCCCTCACCGGGCCGCCCATGTCCGAGGTGTTGGCCGATCTGTTGCGCTGCCGACTCAAGGCCCGCCATCGGCGTGGCCAGCACCACCAGGCCAGCCACTGCATGCGACCCGCTGCCCACGAGCGCGCGCCACTTCGCACAGCCATCGGCAAGGTCTGCGGTCAACGAAAGTGCGTCTGGCATCGCAACGCCGGGCAAATAAGGTTTGTTTTCGCGCTGCTGGGCCATGGCCTCGATCTGCGCGGGGTCACGGCCCCAGAGGATGATGTGCCCTGGTGCGGCATGCTTTGCGAAATGCACTGCCATCGCGGTGCCCCAGGCACCCGCGCCGATCACCAAGGTGGGCGGTGGCATCAACGTCGTGGATTACTGGGTGGGAAGAATGAGCCCACTGTCGGAAGCGCCGCCTGCCTTCTGACTGGCCTGCTGAGACATACGTTGCTGATAAAACGCCTCCCAATTCAATTCGGCCAGATGCACGGGCGGGAAACTGGCCCGCTGAATCACATCAGCAATATTCGCGCGCAAGTAAGGATAAATGATGCTCGGGCATGAGATGCCCTTCAATAGCGTGAGCTGCTCTTCAGGAATACCACGGATTTCGAAGATGCCCGCCTGCGTAGCCTCTACCAAAAACCCCGTCTTCTCGCCGAGTCGGCATGTGACGGTGCAACGCACCGCGACCTCAAAGAGTCCTTCCGACAGCGTGCTGTCCTGGGTGTCGATTTGAAACTCAAGGCGCGGTTCTGCGTGATCGAGAAATACGGCGGGTGCATCGGGTATCTCCAGCGAGAGGTCCTTGAGATAGACGCGCTGCAAATTGAATTGGGGGCCGTTGGCTGCCGCAGTTGCAGCGTTGTTTTGGTCGGTCATGACAGGCTTTCGTGATGTTAAAAAGTAGAGTGAGGGCCGAACGGCCCCCAAAGGCTTGGGGCGCCGTTACGCCAGAAGAGGGCTTAGACCGCCATCACGGTCTAGGGCTGCGAGGTCATCGAAACCGCCAACGTGACGGTCGCCAATAAAAATTTGCGGCACGGTTCGACGGCCGGTCTTTTGGATCATGATGTCCCGCTGGGCCGGATCCAAGTCAATTCGAATTTTCTCAATCTCGGTCACGCCTTTGCTCTTCAGCAGCATCTCTGCACGCTGGCAGTAAGGGCAGACCGCAGTGCTGTACATCACAACTTTGGCCATCTCCGGCTCCTTATGTGCGTTTTGCGACCGGCAGGCCGGCCTGCTGCCAAGCATCGAAGCCGCCTTCCAAATTAAACACGGCCTGCACCCCGGCCTTCTTCAAAAGCCGGCCGGCCTTTGCGCCACGCCAGCCGCTTTGGCACATAAGAATCACAGGCACCTGCTCTTTGCCCTTGAGTGCGCGTTTTTTAAGGTCATCGATTTGTGTGGGCAGCGTACTCATCGGGATGTGCAGGGCCTGCGGCGCCATGCCTTTGGCAATCTCTCGGGTCTCGCGCAGATCAATCAAGAGAGCATCCTTGGAGTTGAGCAACTGGGTAGCCGCCAGGGTATTGATCATGGCGGCACTGCTGCCACGGGCGACCAGCGGCCAGAGTAAAAGTCCGCCACTCAGAAATGCGGCAGCCAGCAAAATGATGTTGTCGATAAAAAACTGCACTCGGACCTCGCAAAAAACAGTCGGGTGGACCGCACCCGTAAACGGCCGCTTACCGGCATTGACCCATGAAATTATAGAATGTGGCCCATGAGTAAAACGTTCTCCATCGTACTGTTGCGCCATGGCGAAAGCCAATGGAACCTCGAAAACCGCTTCACGGGCTGGGTCGATGTCGACCTGAGCCCCAAAGGCCAACAAGAGGCCGTGCGTGCCGGCCAGCTGCTCAAATCCAAAGGGTTTGCATTTGATGCCGCCTACACATCGGTGCTCAAACGGGCGATTCGGACGCTCTGGATCACCCTCGATCAGCTCGACCAGATGTGGCTTCCCGTTCACAAGGAGTGGCGGCTCAACGAGCGCCACTACGGGGCACTCAGCGGGCTGAACAAGTCAGAAACCGCCGCGAAATTCGGCGAGGCCCAGGTGCTCAAGTGGCGACGCGCCTTTGACATCCGGCCCGATGCCATGGCTCCCGACCACCCTTACTGGGTGGCCAACGACTCCCGCTACGCGGGAATTGATCCCACGCTTATTCCGGCCACCGAGTGCCTGAAAGACACTATCGAGCGGGTAGTGCCGCTCTGGGAGTCCACGATCGCTCCCGATGTCCGGGCCGGCAAACGACTCCTGATTGCCGCCCACGGAAACTCCATCCGGGCCCTGATCAAGTACCTGGAGCAGATGTCCGAAGAGGCCATCATCGCGCTAAATATCCCCACTGCCCAGCCTCTGGAGATTCGTCTTGACGACCAGTGCCGGTTTATTGACCGACGCTTCCTGGCCGACCCGGCCGAGATCGAGGCCGCGATGACCGCTGTAGCCAACCAGGGAAAGGCCAAAGCGGCCTGATTACGCCCTACACTCACTGCATGACGAAAAAACTTCAGATCACGGGCTGGGTGGCCATTGGACTGGTCAGCGGTGTGCTGGTCAGCATGGGGGTCAATGCGGTTGCGCAACGCGATGCCAAGGTCAGCCTTCCGATTGAAGAGCTGCGCCAATTTGCCGATGTCTACGGCGCGATCAAGTCCAACTACGTGGAATCGGTTGAAGACAAAAAGCTGATCACCGAGGCCATCAGTGGAATGCTCACGGGGCTCGACCCCCACTCGGCTTATCTCGATGCCGATGCATTCAAAGAGTTGCAGGTGGGCACACAGGGTGAGTTCGGCGGCTTAGGACTCGAGGTAGGCACCGAGGACGGGTTTGTGCGTGTGGTCTCTCCCATCGAGGGCACGCCCGCCGAAAAGGCCGGGGTGAAGGCCGGTGACCTCATCATCAAAATCGATGAAAAGGCCACCAAAGGCATACCGTTAAACGATGCTGTGAAGCTGATGCGCGGCAAGCCCAAGACCTCCGTCACGCTGACGGTAAGCCGCAAAGGCGTGGCCAAGCCCCTCACGTTCACCATCGTGCGCGACGTGATTCAAATTCAGAGCGTGCGTTCCAAATTGATCGAACCTGGCTTTGGATACATCCGCATCACGCAATTCCAAGAACACACCGTTGAAAACCTGGTGAAGCACTTCAATCAACTTGCCGACAAGGGCCCCTTAAAGGCCTTGGTCCTGGATCTGCGCAACGATCCTGGCGGCCTGCTGACCGGCGCCATTGGTGTATCAGCCGCGTTTCTTCCGGAGAAAACGCTCGTGGTGTCCACCGATGGACGACAAGAAGACGCTAAGCGCAAGTATTTCGCCGTGACATCGGACTATCACCGTGGGCGCGAAGACCCGCTGGCCAAACTTTCTGCCCAGTCCAAGACTGTGCCTATTGTCGTGCTCGTCAATGGGGGCTCTGCATCGGCATCCGAGATTGTGGCCGGGGCCCTTCAGGACCATAACCGCGCAAAAGTCTTGGGCACGCAGACCTTCGGTAAGGGCTCGGTGCAGACCATTTTGCCGCTTACCTCGAACACAGCAATCAAACTCACGACCGCGCGCTATTTCACACCCAACGGGCGTTCCATTCAGGCCAAAGGCATCGCGCCCGACTTCTGGGTGGAGGAGACCGCCGATGGCTCAGTACTCGATCGGCTGCGCGTGCGCGAGGCCGATTTGAATCGGCACCTCTCTGGCACGGAAAAAGGTGCGCCCGCCAAAGCGATGCCGCCTGAGAAAGCGAAATCCAACGGCAAAGCCGATGCAAAAAACAACGGCGGCCAGGATCAAAAAGAGCTTAAGCCCATCGAGTTTGGTGGGGCCGACGACTACCAGCTGCAACAAGCCTTGAATCATCTCAAAGGCAAGCCCGTTGCAACCTCTGCCCGCCCAGAAAGCGGTGGCTGATCTCGACACGCTGCGTCACAGCCGTCACGCCCTTCTCGACGGTTTTGATGAAGAAGGTGTTCAGGCTGTCTCCCGATCGCGGGTTCTGATCATTGGTGCCGGAGGCCTGGGCTGTCCGGCAGCCACCTACCTGATCAGCAGTGGTGTTGGCCATCTGCACTGGATCGACGGCGACAGCGTAGAGGCTACGAATCTCGCACGGCAGCCCCTGTTTGGTCCTGAGGATATCGGGCAGCCCAAAGTGCTGGCGGGGGCCCGCACGCTCGAACGCCTGAACCCCCAAAGCATGATCGAAACCACCGTCGCTTACGCCGATGAGGCTCTGCTTGATCAAGCTGTTCCGCGGGCCGATGTGGTCCTCGACTGCACAGACCAGTGGGCCATCCGCCAGATGATTAACGCGGCCTGCGTGCGGCACCGCGTTCCATTGGTGAGCGCTGCCGCTATCGAGTGGTCGGGACAGCTGATGGTGATCAACCCGCGGCGAAACGACCATGCCTGCTATGCCTGCGTATTCGATCCACAGCTCACGCCGCCAGCACATGCCTGCGGTGCCTATGGTGTTCTTGGCCCAATGGTCGGTGCGATGGGCTGCCTGCAGGCCGCGGAAGCGCTTAAATTGATCATTCCTCGGCCGGTCAATGCTTCGGCGGCGCAATCGTTGTCCATGCTGGACATGCGCAGCTTCACCTGGCAACAGCTCCGGCTTTCAAAAAATCCGAACTGCAGCGTGTGCGGAAACCGCAGCGGCTTAGGCTGAAAACAGAAGCTTTACCGCCGCATCGGCGGACTCAGAGGGCCGTTTCTTGAATCCCGATTTTGCAAATTGCAGCCAGCGGCCCTGCACAAACGCCATGGCCATCCCCGACTGGACCAGGGGGTCACCCGCAGCAGTACTGCTCTCGGCCGCATGCAGCCGTGCACACTGCCGCAGCGATGCCTCGACCCGTTCCATCAGCTGATTTACACGGGCCTGAAGTCGCGCGTCTTCATTGACAATGGCATCACCGATCAACACACGGGTCATGCCTGGATTTTTTTCGGCGAAATTTAAGAGCATCAACACAATTTCACGGGCCTTGCCGGCCGCCGGCGTGTTGCGTGCCTCGATCTGATTGATCAACGAAAACACGGTCTCTTCGATGAAATCGAGCAGCCCCTCAAACATCTGGGCCTTGCTGGCAAAGTGTCGATATAAAGCGGCTTCCGATAACGAGAGCTTTGCGGCCAACGCAGCAGTGGTCACCTTCTCTGCCGCACCCTCTTGCAGCATCGCGGCAATGGTCTGAAGAATCTGCAGTCGCCGCTCGCCCGGTTTGGGCCGCTTGCGGCCTGGCGTAGAAGGGGTATCAGCAGATTGAGAAACAGCAGCGTCCATGCGGTGGTAGGTTGTCTCGTTCGGTGTCATCAGCCTGTGAGCTGATGCTGTCGTTTTACTAGTGTTGCGAGAGAGTTTACTTGAACCTGCACGTAACTTGGACGCCGGACGGTCGGTGGGCGCCCCATTTTTCGCCCCTTGGTACAGGCTGTCTTTGACACCCAGATACGTGCCGTGCGCATTCCGAGGGCGTAGGCCGCCCTGAGATTGTCATCATGGTCATCGATCAGGATCACACGATGGGCGGGACGCCTCGCCCGAAAGAGCATCTGTTGCAGGACCAGAGGCGAGGGTTTCGGGCACAGCCGGCCGCAGAACCGCATGTCCTCAATGGTGATCACGCGGTCAACGCTGTTTCTGAGTCCGACCAGATCCACTACGTGCATGGCATACGCCCGTGGGGCATTGGTGAACAACCATTTTTCGCCCCTCAATTGCCGAAGCCGTTCACGTTCGCCGCTTATGCGTTGCACAAATTCGGGCAGGTCCGCACTAGGATGTGTCTTGTTCAAAAAATCGTGGGCGGGCACCCCGTGGTGGCGCACCAGACCAAGCAGCGTAGCCCCATAACGCTGCCAGTAGTGCTGTCGGAGGTCACTGGCCTGCTGCCAGGACAGGTCCAGCCTGTCGGCCACGTACGCCGTCATTCGGTGGTTGATCTCGCCCATCACACGCCACGATGCATCGTAGAGCGTGTTGTCGAGATCAATCAGCCACAGCGGTCGGGACAAGGCAGGGTTAATGCGAACGGATCATGGTGCCCACGCCTTCGCTGGTCAGAATCTCCAGCAACAGGCAGTGCGGGACACGGCCGTCCACAATATGCACCGACTGCACTCCGCTTTTGGCCGCATCAAGTGCAGAGGAAATCTTGGGCAGCATGCCACCCGAGATGGTGCCGTCTTCGAACAATCCATCGATCTCGCGCGCCGTTAATCCGGTGAGCAGGTTGCCGTTTTTATCCAGAACACCCGGTGTGTTGGTCATCAGAATCAGTTTTTCTGCTTTTAGAATCTCTGCGATTTTTCCGGCAACCAGGTCGGCATTGATGTTGTAAGTCTCACCCTCGCCGCCGGAGCCGATCGGCGCAATCACCGGAACGAATCCACTGGAGAGCAAGGAATGGATGATGGCAGGGTCAACCTGCTCAATCTCACCGACATGGCCCAGATCGAGCAGTTCTTGTGACTCTGTGGTTGATTTGACCATCATCTTGCGGGCGCGAATCAATCCGCCGTCTTGCCCGGTGAGGCCTACCGCTTTACCGCCCGCATGATTGATCAACTCCACAATTTCTTTGTTCACCTGCCCGGCGAGCACCATCTCGACAATGTCCATGGTCTCGGTGTCGGTGACCCTCATGCCCTGAATAAATTCGCCCTTTTTGCCAACTTTGGAAAGAAGCGACTCGATCTGCGGGCCGCCGCCGTGGACCACGACCGGAAGGATGCCCACCAGCCGCAGCAAAATAATGTCCCGGGCGAAGGATTGCTTGAGGTGCTCCTCGGTCATCGCGTTCCCACCGTACTTGATCACAACGGTTTTCCCGTGGAATCGTTTGATGTAGGGCAGGGCTTCAGCCAACACCGCCGATTTCACGGCTGCATCTGTCACGGCAGGGCCCGTCGGGGAAGATTGAGTCATATCAGTCCAACACGTTGAATAAGAATGGTCTACACTTCGCCGCATTGTAAGCACCCAGGCGTTCTGTGAAAACCTTTCTTACCGCGGTCCTTCGGCACAGTCCTTGGCCTTTTCGACGCCCACGGGCGTCTGCCGTTGAATCACCGTCGATAAGCATTACCGCAGGAAGTGTCGCAGGCCTGCTGGCCGGACTTCTCACCGCAGTCGTTTTTTTAATCGCCAGCGCGTTGCTTCCGGTTCGGGTCGCGCTGATGATCGCGATTCTCTTTGGTGTGGTGGCCTCGCTTCCTCGTTCTACCCATACGCACTGGCATCAGCCGATAGGCACGCGCTCGGCATTGGCCCTTGGACTGCTCGTTCTGGCCAAGCTCGAGCTCATGAGCGAAATCGAACAAGACTGGATCCCGGTAACCCTGATCTGCAGCGCCGGCTGGGCCCGCGCAGCCGTTTTGGCGGCACGGCGAGATCCGCTCGTAAGCCTTCCCGCCGCGTCGCCCGCCGCGCGCACGATAGCCTTTGCGGTAGGGGCATTGCCCTTGGCCTTTTTCGGGCTGTGGCCAGAGCCGGTGTTTGGATTGTGGGTGGCGGCGCTGGCCAGCCTGCTACTCGCGGCCACACTCAAACCACGCGGCTGGGCCTCGCCCTTGGCTACCCGTTGGCTGGCGCTGGAGGTGTTGTATTGCTTGTGCGTGTTGATTCTTATGAGCGCAGCATCGCTCGGCGAGATGGCCGAGGACGAGGCTGCTGCCTCATAAATCAGTCACCAAACTGACGCTGACGCAGCTCGCGACGCTGCTGGGCCTCTACGGTCAGTGTGGCCGTTGGCCTGGCCAGCAGACGCTGCAGGCCAATAGGGTCTCCGGTTTCTTCGCAATACCCGTAGTCGCCCGACTCAATGCGCGCGAGCGCCTGCTGCACCTTTTTAATCAGCTTACGTTCGCGGTCACGTGTTCGGAGCTCGAGTGCATGCTCTTCCTCAATCGTGGCGCGATCTGCAGGATCCGGTACCAGCACGGTTTCGCGAAGATGCTCGGTGGTCTCGCCGGCATTGGCCCGCAACTCTGCCTCGAGAGAAAGCAGCTTGCGTTTAAAAAAATCCAACTGGGCGGGGCTCATGTAGTCATCTGCCGGCTGCGCCAAGAGATCCTTTTCCGAGGCAATCGGTTTAAATGAAACAGTACTCATCGTGAACCCTCTTCCTGCAATGTTTTTACCCTTGATGTGCGCTACCGCACATGCCCATACTCGACCAGAAGCGGGCCGACGTGTTTGACAAAATTCAAACAAGGCATTGCTCTAATCCCTTGACAATTGTATCGCGCGGCAGCTTTCTCCCGATAAAGACCAGCTTGGATTGCTTGGTCTCGTTGGACTGCCATGGGCGCCCCACATCTCCACCCATCAACATGTGCACGCCCTGAAACACCATCTGGTTCGGGCTTCCCTTGATGTAAAGAACACCTTTGTAACGCAAAAGTTGCGGGCCATAGGCCTGAGAAACCGCGCTCATGAAGCCCTCGAAACGATCCGAATCAAAAGGCCGAGTGGATTTAAAAACAAAGGAGCCCACATCGTCAATGTGGCTGTGCCCCGACTCTGTATCCAAAAAAGCGGGATCCAATTCCAGGACTGCGTTGAGATTAAATCCACGAATATCGAGGATTTCGTCAATTGGGGTCACCCCAAAATGGACTTCACGCATCGGCGCGCGGGGGTTCATGCGGGCCAGTCGCGCACGCAATGCCGCAACATCGTCGGGCTTGGCCAGGTCCGCTTTAGAAATCAACAGACGGTCGGCAAACCCCACTTGCGCCTGGGCTTCGGCGTGCGATGTCAGCTGCTGCGGCCCATGCACTGCATCCACGATGGTCACCACCGCATCCAACATGTAACGCTCGGCCACGTCATCATCGACAAAAAAGGTCTGCGCGACCGGGCCGGGTTCGGCAAGCCCCGTGGTCTCAATGACCACGCGATCAAAGGCGATTGCACCGCTTGATTTTTTGTCCCAGAGGCGATTGAGCATCTCAATCAAGTCGCCACGCACCGTGCAGCAGATGCAGCCGTTGTTCATTTCAACGATACGCTCTTTTGTGTCTTCAAAGAGCAGGTCGTTGTCAATGCTTTCTTCACCAAATTCGTTTTCGATCACGGCAATACGCTCGCCGTGGGGTTCGCTCAAGATACGTTTCAAAAGCGTGGTTTTACCCGACCCAAGAAAGCCCGTCAGTATGGTTACGGGAATAACCGCGGGCTGGGCGGAGGGTGCAACAGGTGCCGACATACGTGCTCCAAATCGAGATTAGGTGCCCGAGGAGGATTTCCTTCGGGCACGAGGATGGGCTGCATCATAAACCTGCGCGAGGCGCTGAAAATCAAGGTGGGTGTAGACCTGCGTGGTAGCAATTTGAGCGTGACCAAGCATCTCTTGCACGGCACGCAGATCGCCACTGGATTGAAGCACATGGCTGGCAAAGGAGTGCCGCAGCATATGGGGGTGCACATGGGTGGGCATGCCCATTTTTTTTGCCTGCTCCGCAAATCGACGCTGCACCGTGCGGCCGCTCAGACGCTCCCCCTGCCGATTGATGAACAAGGGCCCTCCGCTGGGATCGGGTCCGGACCCGCCTTCAAGCCACCGTGCGCGCACCGCGCACCACTGGCCAATCGCCGCGATGGCCGGCCCCCCTACAGGTATACGCCGCGATTTCCCGCCTTTACCTACCACCAGGACCTCGCCGGCCGAGTGATCAATCCACCCGCGCTGAGGCTCTAGGCTTGACGACGGCGCTGCGATATCCAATGCCGTGAGCTCAGACAGGCGCAGCCCGCAGGAGTACATAAGCTCTCGCATGGCCAAATCACGGATCGCCAAATCAGATGCTTCGAGAGGGCTGCTACCCGCATCGCGAGCGGGCTCATCCGGTGGCGAACCCGCTACAAACTGCACGGCCCAATCCGTCGATAATGCCTTGGGCAGACGTTTCGCAGGCTTGGGTGCGCGCACACTTTTTGCAGGGTTGGCTGTCAGTGCACAGCGCTCGGCAGCCCAATCAAAAAACGAACGCCAGGCCGAGAGTGTGCGTGCAATGCTGCGCGATGAGAGCCCCCGACTACGCCATGTCGCGACCTGTGCCCGCACGTCGCTTGCACGAATCATCGCGATGGATTGCGATGCAAATGCAGATGCAAGCGTTTTTAAGTCGCGTTGATAGTGTGCGACCGTCAGCGGCGAATAACGCCGCTCGTGGGCAATATGGGTCAGAAATTCAGAGACGAGTGCGTCGATCACGACGTCTTGGCAATCACCCGGGAGAGGGCCGCGCTCGCGATCTCGCTGATACGCTCTAAAAACGCAACGCCCAAATCCGGTGCAAAACGTCGCGCATCCGGCGAACCCAGCACCATGACACCGAAGGCCTCAGGCGAGGCTCCGACCCGCAGTGGCACGACCGCCATGGATTGGCAATCGCGGCCCGCCTCGGGCAGCAGCCGCGCCACCGGCGAAATCGACAGTGGCCCGCACAGAGGTGCGCGCAACTGATCCATCTGGGCTACATAGTCGGCGGTCGCCGAGCCCACCCAGTCCTCTTGCGCCCAAGCCTCATGTGGCTTCCAGATCGAAATCGCTACGCTCGGAACGCTGAAGGTGCTGCCCAGCGAGTCCACCAGAAACCGCGGCAGCGTGCGGCCATCGGTGTGCAAAAACAGCCCACGGACCCATCGCTGAATGGAGTTTGATATGGCGTCATTTTCTTGTCCGTTGCGTAGCAATTCGGCAAGCTTCAGCTCCATCGATTTGATGCGATCTCGAAGCACCGAAGCCTGCCGCTCGAGCAGAGAAATGGCCTGGCCAGATTGTGGGTGGGGCACATTGAGATCGGCCAGCACACCCGGCATCTGATCAAAAAAATCGGGGTGCGCCTTCAGATAGGTGGCAACATCTGCGGCCGACAGCTGACCATCAAGATTTAACGTAGGTTCTCTTTGTGTCACAGTTCAATTACTCCATCAAAGACCGGCTCTGCGGGCCCGGTCATCATGACATGGCCGTCATCACGACCCGACCATTGAATTTTTAACACGCCCCCTCGGGTGTGAACAGTGATCGGCACCCCTTCGACCAGTCGGCCCCGAAGAATGCCTGAGACCACCGCCGCACAAGCCCCCGTGCCGCAGGCCAGTGTTTCGCCAGACCCGCGCTCATAGACCCGCAGGCGAATGGTCTGGGGATCGATCTGCTGCACAAAGCCAGCGTTCACCCGGTGCGCGAAACGCGGATGAGACTCCAGCCAAGGGCCCACCGATGCAACGGGATAGGACTCGACATTCTCCACCCACTGCACGGCGTGCGGGTTGCCCATCGATACCACCGATATCCAAAATGCTGCTTCATCCGGCGGGCTGAGCTGCCAAAGGGTGGTTCGGCCTTCGGCGCCTGCAGCCAAACCGTTGCTGTCAAAGCCCACCGCCGCAGCCTCTGCCAGCGGACGGCCCATATCCACCGTGACGGTCCCATCGGCATGCACGGTGGGAGAAATCACGCCCGAAGCCGTCAAAACGCGTATGGACGATTTCTGTGTCAAGCCTTTGTCGCGCACAAACCGAGCAAAACAGCGAGCACCATTTCCACACTGCTCCACCTCTTGCCCGTCCGCGTTGATGATGCGGTACACGAAATCGATGTCCGTTTGGGTGCTGGCCTGCACGACCAGAATCTGATCTGCGCCTACGCCAAAGCGTCGGTCAGCAAGGCGGCGCCACTGCTCCGTGGTGAGACTCAGAGGCGCCCGCGTGGCGTCGATCACCACAAAATCGTTTCCCGCCCCCTGCATCTTGGTGAACGCAAGTTTCATGAGCGCTGATTATCCATAGACAGGCGCCTTATGGGCGGGACGTGTCTTAAATCGGCGATGCGTCCAGAGGTACTGCGCCGGCGACTCCAAAATACGCTCCTCAATAAAGCGGTTCATTCGGGTCACGCCCTCGGTCACCGTCTCTTGGGCATCGTCATCTGGATGTGTCCATCCCGGATAAAAACGGGCCTCGTACCCGACGTCCGTCATCCGCGTTACCAGCGGCACGACCACCGCCCCGAAGGCTCTGGACAGCCGAACGACACTGGTCACGGTTGCGGCAGGCTCCCCAAAAAACGGGGCAAACACGGCATCGCGATGGCCGAAGTCGAGATCAGGTAAGAAATAGATAGGGGTGCCGCGTTTCAGTGTCCGTGCCAATACGCTCATGCCTTGCCTGCGCGACAAAATCACCGGGTCGTTAAACCGCGTGCGGCCCCGCCGGGTCCACGCATCCAAGACGGGGTTGGATTGGTGGGCATACATCGAGGCAAACTGCCGCTCCAGCTGAAATCGAATGCCGCCCGCATCAAGGCCCAGAAAATGGGGCGCGAGAATAATGATGGGCTTTCCCTCATGGGCCACAAAATGCTCCATGCCCACGATCTGAACACGGTTCTTTACCCGCGTTGGCGTGCCGAACCAAATTTCAAAGCGCTCCAAAAACGCCCTCGCATAACAATCAAAATGCTCTCGCACAACACGCCGACGCTCATCATCCGACCACGTCGGAAAACAGAGTCGCAGATTGACGTCGGCAATTCGGCGGCGATGCGCAACACTGTGAAATGCAAGCGACCCTACGATGCGCGCGGCAGCATAGAGCAACCACCGCGGCCCAAAACTGATGAGCCGGCAGACCCACAAGAGTGCCCACGTCACGGCGCTCGACAGCCAGGCCATTACGGCTGCCCCACCGCGCCTGATTCAGCGTGCGATGACGACGGCCGGGCGCCCCGCGGCGTTTTATAACGGTTGTACGCCCAGAGATACTGCTCCGGCGCGCGGGCAATTTGTTTTTCAAGCGCGCCGTTCATTTCATCGACAGCCTGCTGAGCAATCTCGACAGAGAGATCTGCATGCGGACTCCATGGAGTTAAATCAAGATGCCAGCCTGTCTGCGTGCGTATGGCCAGCCCCCATACCAGGGCCGCGCCCGTGGCCTGGGCCAGACGTAAAGGAAGGGTCATGGTGTAGGCCGGGTAACCGAAGACTGAGGACCAGACTCCCTCGCCCTGGCCGGGCACCTGATCGGGCAGCATGCCAATGGCCTGGCCTTGACGCAATGCGCGTAACAGCTGCCGCACGCCTGATGCGGTCGCGGGTGCCGTCGCCATCGACGGCAATGGCCGCAGCGTTTCCATCAGCCGGCGAAACGAGGCATGCCGAGCAGGCCGATACAACACCGTGATGGGAAGATGCTGAGAGAACACTCTGGCCGACAACTCAAACGCCCCTAGGTGAGGCGTCAGAATCACCACACCACGGCCCTGAGCTATCAGGTCCTGAACGCTCTCTAACCCCGAGATGGACATCCTGCGCATCGCCTTAGGGTCACACCAAATCTTCGGCAATTCAGCAGCGATCAATCCAGCCTGACCGATCGACTCCCGAAACACCGCACGGGCCTTCGCAGAATTTACCGCCATGGCGTCGCCCAGCCGGCCCGATGCGCAGGCCCGATCAAAATTGACCCGCATCATCTGCCGATAATTTGGTGAGACAAGCCAAATAAACCAGCCCACCGCATAGCCCAATCCCCGGGCGATCCATAGCGGCAGACGGGCAAAAAGTTTGAAGAGCAGCAGCATCTGATTTATAGTTTGGATTCGCCGATTTAATTCACAACTTGCGGGGCGATCGAAGCACCTGGAAGTGTACGCGCTGAGCTTGCATTTCCGATGGGTTTCCAAAATACCGCTAAAGCGTAAGGCCTCCGAGACCACAGCTTGATAGGCGCGATCGCTCTAGCCGCCGCGATGTTGGGTCTATCAATGGGTCACCCCCCAGGAGGTTGTTGTGTCCAAAGAGTTTTTCTTTACGTCCGAGTCGGTCTCGGAAGGCCATCCCGATAAAGTCGCCGACCAGATCTCAGACGCGATTCTCGACGCCATCTTCACCCAGGACCCCCGCTCCCGGGTTGCGGCCGAAACACTCTGCAATACAGGCCTGGTAGTGCTCGCCGGCGAGATCACGACCAATGCCAATGTGGACTACATTCAAGTCGCACGCAATACGCTTAAGCGCATCGGTTACGACAACACCGAGTTCGGCATCGACTACAAGGGCTGCGCGGTCTTGGTGGCCTATGACAAGCAGAGCCCCGACATTGCCCAGGGCGTAGACAAAGCATTTGACAACAACCTGGATCAAGGCGCCGGTGACCAAGGCCTGATGTTCGGCTACGCCTGTGACGAGACACCCGAATTGATGCCTGCCCCGATTTACTACTCACATCGCCTCGTCGAGCGGCAATCCATGCTGCGCAAAGATGGCCGCCTGCCATGGCTGCGTCCCGATGCAAAAAGCCAGGTCACACTCAAGTATGTCGATGGAAAGCCCGACAGCATTGATACCGTGGTGCTCTCGACGCAGCACGCACCGGATATCAGCTTAGAAAAACTTCGGGAGTCTGTGATTGAAGAGATCATCAAACCGGTGCTGCCCAAGGAGCTGATCAAAGGCAACATCCACTATCTGGTCAATCCCACCGGCCGCTTTGTGGTGGGCGGACCCCAAGGTGACTGCGGCCTCACCGGCCGCAAAATCATTGTCGACACCTATGGCGGCGCAGCGCCCCACGGCGGCGGTGCATTCTCAGGCAAAGACCCCTCAAAGGTCGACCGTTCGGCCGCCTACGCCGGCCGCTATGTTGCCAAAAACATCGTAGCGGCGGGGCTTGCGAAAAAGGCGCTGATTCAGGTGAGTTATGCCATCGGTGTGGCCAAGCCCACCTCGGTGATGGTGACCACCGAAGGCACCGGTGTGGTCTCCGATGAAAAAATTGCCCAAGCCGTTCAACACGTGTTTGATCTGCGCCCCAAAGGCATTGTTCAGATGCTGGATCTGTTGCGTCCCATTTACGAAAAAACCGCGTCGTATGGCCACTTTGGCCGCGAACTTCCGGAATTTTCGTGGGAGAGGACCGATCGGGCGGCCGCGCTCAAGGCTGCCTGCGGTCTGTAATGGAACGCGCGGGCCACGGTTGATGCGCCCGCGCGCAAAATTCATATAAAATGCGCGCTCGGCTCAAGGAGCGCTGCGAGACATTTGTCCCAGGCTTGAGCGGAGTTCCCACGAAACGGCGCTCGCGACACCTTCAACGATGTTTAGAAAGGAGCGCGAGATGAGCGCCGTATTAAAGCCTGTTACTGCAAGTGGTCAGCCCGATTACAAAGTGGCCGACATGTCCTTGGCCGACTGGGGCCGCAAAGAAATCCGAATCGCTGAAACCGAAATGCCCGGCTTGATGGCCATTCGCGACGAATATGCCGCGAAAAAGCCGCTCCAAGGCGCCCGCATTACCGGCTCGCTGCACATGACGATCCAGACCGCCGTGCTGATCGAAACCCTGGTGGACCTGGGCGCAGAGGTACGCTGGGCATCGTGCAATATTTTCTCTACGCAGGATCACGCTGCGGCCGCCATCGCCGCAGGCGGTGTGTCGGTGTATGCCTACAAAGGCGAGACGCTCGACGAATACTGGGACTACACCCACCAGATCTTCAACTGGCCCGACGGCAAGCCTTCCAACATGATTCTGGATGACGGCGGCGATGCCACACTCTTGTTGCACCTTGGAACCGATGCAGCAAAAGATCCCTCGGTGCTGTCCAACCCTAAAAGCGAGGAAGAGGTCTGCCTGTTCAATGCCATCAAGAAACAGCTCGCCAAAGACCCCGGCTTTTACGAGCGCAACCTCAAGGCTGTCATCGGTGTCACCGAAGAGACCACCACCGGTGTGCACCGTTTAAAAGAGATGTCGGCCAAAGGCACCTTGGCCTTCCGTGCCATCAACGTGAACGACTCGGTGACCAAGAGCAAGTTTGACAACCTCTACGGCTGCCGCGAATCGTTGGTCGATGCGATCAAACGAGCTACCGATGTGATGGTGGCCGGCAAAGTGGCCGTCGTCTGCGGCTATGGTGATGTGGGCAAGGGCTCAGCCCAGGCATTACGGGCGCTGTCGGCCCAAGTCTGGATCACCGAGTGCGATCCCATCTGTGCCTTGCAGGCGGCCATGGAGGGCTACCGCGTGGTCACCATGGAATATGCCGCCGACAAGGCCGATATCTTTGTCACGGCTACGGGCAATAAAAATGTGATCGCCTATGACCACATGGCCAAGATGAAGGACCAGGCCATCGTGTGCAACATTGGCCACTTCGATAACGAAATTGATGTCGCTTCACTCTCAAAATGCACCTGGGAAGAAATCAAGCCTCAGGTCGACCATGTGATCTTCCCCGATGGCAAGCGCATCATCCTTCTTGCCAAAGGCCGGCTGGTCAACCTGGGCTGCGGCACAGGCCACCCGAGCTACGTGATGAGCTCCTCGTTTGCCAATCAGGTGATTGCGCAGATCGAACTCTTCACGCACAAGGATTACTACGAAAACGGTAAGGTCTACGTGCTACCGAAGCACCTTGATGAGAAGGTGGCCCGACTTCAACTGAAAAAACTCGGTGCCCAGCTCACCACGCTCTCGGATGAACAGGCCCACTACATCGGCGTGCCGGTTCAGGGCCCCTACAAACCCGACAGCTACCGCTATTAAATGGGTCAGTCTCATCGGGCGGCAGGCTCAGATCTCGGTCTGAGCCTGGAATTCTTTCCGCCGAAAACACCCGAGTCGGCGCAAAAACTCCTGGCCACCGCCCAAGGGCTCGCCGCCCTTCAGCCAGAGTACGTGTCCGTCACCTACGGCGCCGGCGGCTCAACGCGTGAAGGCTCCCTGGAGACGGTGCGGCAGATGCTGACTGTGTTTAGCGATGTTGCGCCCCACATCTCGTGCATTGGTGCGACGGCGGAACAGATGCAGGAGCTTCTGAGGTGTTACAAAACGATGGGTATACGCCGACTGGTGGCCCTGCGCGGGGATCTGCCCTCGGGCTACGGCCGCGGCGGCGAATTTCAGTATGCGGCTGATCTGGTGGCCTTTATCCGTCAGCAGCACGGTGATCATTTCGAAATTGAAGTGGCGGCGTATCCAGAGATTCATCCTCAGGCTAAAAACGCCAAGGATGATCTTGCACACTTCGCCGAAAAAGTCCGTGCGGGCGCAAGCGGGGCGATCACACAATACTTTTTCAACTCAGACGCCTACTTCCGATTCGTAGATGATGCGTTCGCCCTTGGGGTCGACATCCCCATCATTGCGGGCATCATGCCCATCACCAATTTCTCGCAGCTGGCCCGCTTTTCAGACGCCTGCGGCGCGGAAATTCCTCGATGGATTCGACAGCGGCTGGCCGGATTTGGTGATGACAGCGCCTCGATACAGGCCTTTGGCCTTGAGGTCGTGACCGACCTGTGTGACCAGTTGATCACTGCTGGGGTGCCTGGACTTCACTTCTACACCATGAATCGGGCAGAACCTACGCTGTCGATTCTGAACAATCTCAACCTGGTGAGGGCCTAGCCAAATCGCTGGAGTCCGTTTTCAGTGACGCAGGCATCGAGCCGTAAATCATGCGGCTCCGCGAAGGCTGTATCGTGAAGTGCTGAGTGAAAGCAGACCCCGATCAGCCGAGGCCAGGGTCTAGGCGTGGCCGCAATCGTTCGGTCGTAAAACCCTTTACCGGCACCAAGTCGCGCACCGTGACGATCCACACCAACACACGGCACCAACCAGGTGTCGCATTCAAGGGCCTCGGAGGCCTGCGGAACCGACAACCCCATGGCATCGTGGATCAGTGGTGCGCCAGGCTGCCAGTGCTTCATGATCAGTGGCTGATCTCGCGCCACCACCACCGGGAGCGCCAAGGCGATACCACGCGCGTGCCAGGCCCGCCAGGTCGACATCAGATCGGGCTCTGCACGCCATGGCAAAAACACCGACACGTTGGACCAGCCTTGCAGCACAGCCTGGGCAGACAACGTATCTGCAATCTTTTTTTCGGCAGCGCGCCGCTGCTCTGGGGGCATCTGCTCACGGGCCTCGAGCAGCCGCCGCCGAAGGGGATCTTTCTGAATGGACAAAACGGAGCTCATTTGAGGGTAAATTTACTCCCTGTGAACACTCCGCAACAGCCACAGCAGACTAGGGGAACCCCTTTGTCCTCACGACGGGCTTTTTTCAACGTCGCAGTTGTCATTACCGCCTGCTCACTTGCCGTGGCATGGCCATTACAGGCCCTTGCAAAAATCGATCAACATGCAGAAAAACAGTCGCATGCGTTGATCGTTCAAGCCCGTGATGCCTTTCAAAAAGGCCGCCTGCCTGAAGTAGAACGGATTGCGCAAAAAACGCGGGGACAGCTTCTTGGGGTCTGGCCGGACTACTGGCGACTCAAACTATCGCTGGGCATTCCAAGTTCAGATGCACGTGCGATGCGCAGCCAGGTGCAGCAATTTCTGAGCCGTTACCCCCAGCACCCCATGCGCGAGCAGGCCTACCGAGACTGGATCACGGCGCTGCTCGCCAAAAATATGTGGGCTGAATTACCGGGTGTGCTGAACGAGTTACCTGCCGGGCTGGCGGGGCCCAACATCCAGTGTGTGCGTGCACGGCTGGGGCTGTCACCCGGCACAGATCCGACCGCAGGAGCGGCTGCGAGTCGTTTTGCCATAGGGCAAGAGAGCTTTGATGCCTGCCTGACATTGATTGAACACCTGGCCAAAACGGAACACGTGGCCCTAGGCTATCTTCGGCAGCGGGCCCGCTGGGCAGCCCAAACCGGCAGCGATTCCAGCCATCTGAAATTGATGGAGGTGCTTGCACAGCACGCCAAGGATCACGACCTGGGCGCGCGGGGACCTGACCCATTCAAATCCGAGGCAACACTCGGCCACATTCTGAAACGATCACGCGTGGATAGCCTCGGCGCGCTGCGTCTTTACACGCAACGCGTCAAAGAACTCTCCCATGAGCAAGCAATGTATGCCGCCTTTGCGGTGGGTAGCGCCATCTGGCGACGCAGCCACGCCGATGCATGGGAACTGATGCGCGAAGGCTGGTCAAGCCTCTCACAACAGCCTGATGACGCGCTGTCCAATGCTGCCCGTGAGGCCATTCGACGCAACGCATGGCCCGCGTTACTGGAGATTATCAGTGCCATGCGCGAGACCTCACAGGCCGAGCCGACATGGCAATACTGGCGTGCCGTGGCATACCGCGAGACCCGGCAAACAGACAAGGCGGAGCCACTGCTGCAAGGCCTGCGTGATGATTTCGGGTTTTACGGTGTCTTGGCCCGAGAGCTTCTGGGCGCCCCCTCCACCATTCCAGCAAGCGCCACCGTCACGCTGACCGCAAAAGATCAGAGTCGTTTGGACAAAGACCAGGGCATGGCCAGAAGCTATGCCCTGTTGCGGGCAGGGTTGCGGGCAGAAGCCGTCTCCGAGTGGTCGTTTGCGATGCGCGGCCGAAACGACAACGAATTGATTTTGGCCGCATTGCACGCTCGCAAATCCGGTTTCTACGACCGAATGATTGCGGCCGCAGACCGCACGCAGCAAGAACATGATTTCAGCCTTCGGTTTCCGACCCCGTTTAAAGAGGCTGTGTTACCGGCCGCCAAAGAACAGCGTCTTGATCCTTGGTGGGTATTGGGCCTGATTCGACAGGAATCGCGTTTTATTCCTGATGTGAAATCGCCGGTGGGTGCGACCGGCCTGATGCAGATCATGCCGGCCACTGGAAAAATGCTCGCCAAAAGTGTGGGAATGAAAACAAGTGGCGGGCTGCGGCTGGCCGATGTCAACACCAATGTGAAATTGGGTACAACGTATATGCGCCAGCTGCACGATCGATTTGGTGGCTCTGCGCTTCTGGCATCGGCGGCCTACAACGCCGGCCCCTCACGGGCCGTGTCATGGCGCGCCGCCCTGCCCAAGACCATTGATGGCGCCGCCTTCGCAGAATCGATTCCCTTTCCCGAGACTCGGGACTATGTCAAGCGCGTCCTCACCAATGCGGTGCTCTACCATGCGGTTCATAATGGTGGCACTGTTCCATCATTACGAGAACTGCTTGGGCGCGTTAACCCAAATGAACGGGCCAACAACGCATCTTGAGCGTTTGCCCCGTTCCATGCCGGAGATAAATCATGGCGTTACTGCATGCTGATGTTGTTATTGTTGGAGGATCTGGGTTTATCGGCCGCGCGCTGGCGGCGACACTGATCTCACGTGGAAAGTCAGTGCGTGTGATTACCCGAAGCCGCGAGCGCTCACGCGCCTTGTGGCTACTGCCCCGCATTGAAATTGTTGAGGCCAATCCCAACGACGAGGCCGCACTCTACGAGGCCCTGGAAAATGCAGATGCGGTGGTGAATCTTGTGGGCGTGCTTCACAGCAAGACCGGCAAACCCTGGGGCCCGGACTTCGATGCGGCCCACGTCAAGCTGCCCGCCCGTATTGCTCGGTGCATGAATCGCAGAAAAATCCGTCGCCTCGTGCACATCAGTGCCCTGGGCGCAGCGGACCACGCCCCATCCATGTACCTTCGCTCCAAAGCAGCGGGTGAGGCGGCCTTGCGTGCAAACCAGAACATTGATGTCACGATTTTGCGGCCCTCAGTGGTTTTTGGTGCAGAAGATAACTTCATGAACCTCTTCGCCAAACTCCAAACATTGGCGCCGGTCGTGCCCCTAGCCACACCGCATGCCCGGTTCCAGCCTATCGATGTACGCGATTTGGCCACCGCTGTCGCCAACTGCCTGGAGCGCCCTGCCACGATCGGGAAAAATTATGAGTGCGTGGGCCCTGATGTACTCACGCTGTACGAATTGGTGCATTGGGCGGGCGTGTATGCAGGCTGCCCGCGGCCGATCATCCCGCTGCCCGACAGTGCGGCCTGGGTGCAGGCATGGATCATGGAAAATCTCCCTGGCCGGCCGCTGATGTCACGCGACAACCTGGCTTCAGCCAGCGTGCCGAATGTTGGGAGCGCGCCCATGTCACCCGATCTTGGCATTGAACATCCGCTGTCGATTCACGCTGTAGCGCCCACGTATCTGGGTAAGGAATCCCCGCGCGGAAGGCTGTCTGATCGACGTGCAAAAACCTGATCGTTTTGTTGATACGGAATCGCAGGAGTTAGCCCGGCTGCGGGCGGAGCTGTCGGCTGCCGATCCCTTGCTTGAGCTGTTACCGCCCTCAGCCAAAGTCTATTGCGTTGGGGGTGCGGTCCGGGATGGTCTCTTAGGCAACGCCAGCGTTGACCGTGATTTTGTGGTCGTAGGGGCAACACCCGAATCCATGGTGAAGGCGGGATTCAAGCCCGTGGGAAGTGACTTTCCCGTGTTTCTTCATCCGGTCACGCACAATGAATATGCACTAGCCCGCACCGAGCGGAAAACCGGCCGCGGTTACAAGGGCTTTGTGTTCAATGCAGATCCCAGTGTCTCATTGGAAGAAGATCTGATGCGCCGTGATCTCACCGTGAATGCCATCGCATTGTCACGTGGTGGCGAATTGATTGATCCCTTTCACGGCATTTCAGATCTTCGGGCAGGCCTTCTTCGCCACATCGGGCCTGCATTTGCTGAAGACCCCGTGCGCGTGCTTCGTCTGGCCCGCTTCGCAGCGCGTTGGCCTGAGGTTGAAGTGGCTGCCGAAACCTTAGTGCTGTGCAGATCGATGGTGGATCAAGGTGAGGTCACAGCGCTTGTCGCCGAGCGGGTGTGGCAAGAACTGGCCAAAGGTTTGGTGGAGTCCTCGCCGTCACGCATGATCCATGTGCTTCAATCCTGTCACGCTTGGCAGGAGCTGCATCCACGCCTAGCATCCGTCTCGAAAGCCACGTGCCACGCGTTGGATCGGGCTGCCATGCTTCGTGCACCGCTTGACGTGGCCTATGCACTGCTGATTCACAACACTGAAGGCAGCCCGCAGCCGGCCGATGTGTTTAAGGCGCCCAAATCATGCATTGATCTGGCACAGCAGGTGCTGGCCAAGTCCGATACAGTGGAACGCGTGATCACGATGATGGATCACAGCCCTCGCCAGTCGGTGGCGCCCATTTTTGATTGGCTCATGGGCTGTGATGTTCAACGACGCTACGATCGCTTTGATCTGATGCTGACCGTCTTTGCGCTGGAAGGGCGCTTATCCGAGGCCCATCACCAGAAACTACGTGATCTTGGGTCGTGGCTCACCACCGAGCAGGCCAACCAGGCAGCTGCCCAGGCCGCTGAAGA
>JACCDX010110574.1_pt1 | contig 63457 bp, 48 predicted proteins | sample 7449681 | NCBI WGS metagenome assembly JACCDX01 (sample SAMN15323450, study PRJNA562643) | freshwater metagenome | isolation source: river surface water | place: USA:Blue River Watershed | collected 2017-08-18
CAACCAGAACCACAACAGCAAGAACGGCAACAACGGAAGGAGGAGAACACCGTTCACGGTGTCCCCCGCAGTGATACACCAAATGATGCTGCGCATGCAGCGATATGCGCACTTGGTCGAACCCAAATCGCTCGAAGAGTACGACGTGGATGTCATTGTTGGCAAGCGCCTCGTGAGCCACTTGCAAACCTTTTTTGCGCAACATGCCGCCACCACGAAAGACACTGTTGCACATGTCAACACAGCAGCAGATGTTCCTCCATCCACCGGAAAAGATCCAGTTGGCGGCGGCGGCGGCGGCGGCGGCAGCGACGGTCGATCCTTTCCTCGGCGCGTGCGACGACCACCGCGCCGATCCCACATTCATCCAGTTTGTTTCGCCACAACCACCAAACATGTCACCGCGCGCATTCGCAGACACCATCGTTCAACATTGCGCAGAAGCAGTACGCGCACACGACGCGTCGCCGCCGCCACGGATCCCTGAAAAAACGGGGGGAGGGCCGTTTTTTTGGCAAATGAGTTACGAAGGTTGCAAAGGTTGCGAAGGTTGCGAAGGCCGTGCGAACACCTGCTTGATCGATTCCACGTAACGATTGAGTGCGGACGTGGTGAGTATCAGCAATCCGGCGCTGAAGGCAATCTTGCGGTCCAATTCGGTGAAGATATATTTGTCGCGGAAGGGGCGGAAGCGCCACAAGAGAAAGAGACACACGTAGATGCGCAGGTAGTAATCGATCGTCGCCAAGAATTCGGTCGCGGCGGGAAACACCCCGGCGTACGACAAGCCGAGCAAAGCATAGATGGCGACGATGGCCACCGTGAACACCCGTTCCTGGTAATTGTGCAACCACCAATTCATCACTTTCTTATCTTTGTTTCTTTTCTTTCCTTCTCACCTTTGTTCTTTCTTTCTTTCCCTCCTTCCGTTTCGTTCGACGTTTGCTCTCTTTCACATGTACGCTTACATGTACGCAAAGAAAAAACGAGTGAAGTCCAAGGCCGCCACAGCCGATGCAACCTCCAATGCAATCAAGAAAGATGGTGTCGCATTTCCACACACCTTGGCAGAATACCGAAAGCGCTTTTTTCGATGGGCTGCACGGAAAAACATTCACCACACACTTGCGCAGCACGTCGCGATCTATTGGGAATTGTTCTACTGGATCCCCATACCGCAAAGTGTTTCCAATTGCGAGTGGTTTCGCGATGATTTACGACGGCATTATGGACCAAGCGAGTGGAATGAAATTGTTGCAGACAACCACTGGCCGAACGCAGTCCACGCGACCCTGACCACGGACGACGGGGACCAACAGCCGACAGGGACCAACTGCCGACAGGGACCAACTGCAGTAACAAGCAAAGTATTCGCAAGAAAAAACTTTTCCCACCTTTTCATAGCAGTTATGTAAATTGAGTTAATGAAGTTACACGCGTGTACCATGTTCGACATGATTTATTTTCAGTTATACACACCACATACATACATCACGTGAATATACGCAAACAAAAAAAACTGATTTGTGTTGAAATAGATGGTCAAATCCGGATGCGCGGAGGAGAGACGGGTGATTCGTAGCTGACGTCCATCGTGTCCTCCGAATGGTACACCGCCAAGGTGCGCGCACTCGGATCCGAGGTTTCCTGTTCGGCGCCAAACCGTGGCATCCACTGATGCGGGACAATGTCGGCGGCGCAACGAGTGTACAAGGTGTCAAAACATTCGCGGTAGTACCGTTTCTCCAGCTCCACGCAAGGAGAATGTGGTGCATCCCGCGGATGTAGTTGATCGTAGTGGCGTGCAATGTGTTCTTGCAGCACCATGTAGAGCGATCGCGTCTTTCCACTGACGCCATCGCTGAAGGCTTCTTTGCGGCGGAAAAGAATGGAATTGGGCAGCAACGGGCGCTGGTCGTCGTGGTCCTTGGCATGCACAAAACTGTGGCGCAGCACCTGCTTTTCCATGCGGCCCGTTGCGAACGCAGTCCAGTTGCGGGCGCGCGCCGGCATCGACAGCACACTTTGCACCAACACCTGATCGAGGAATGGGGCGCGCAATTGCAGCCCGTGGGCCGCCAAACATTTGTCGGCGCGGAGGAGGTCGAAATGATGCATCTCCCGCAGCAGCCGACGACATTCTTGGTCAAATTGAATGCTGTCGCGACAGCGGTGGAAATACAGGTACCCCCCAAACAGTTCGTCGGCCCCGTCGCCGGTCAGCACGGAACGCACTTCAGGATGCTTTTGCGCGATGTGTTCGGCCAACAGGAAGTGGCCCAAACTGGCGCGCACCGTGGTGACGTCGAACGATTCAATCGCGGCAATCACCCGGGGGATAGCTTCCACCATCGCGGCTTCGGTCACCAAGACGGTGGTATGTTGACTCTGGATGTGCGCCGCCACCAATTCCGCGCATCGAACATCCTCGGATTCTCCTCCCTCCAGGCCAATGCAGAAGGTGCGCAAAGGCGGGGGAGGGGACGAACGACTTCCATTGACGACGCCATTAACGACGCCATTGCCACGAGCGCGCTGTTGCGCTGCCAATGCCGCAACCAAACTACTATCCAGTCCCCCAGACAGCAGACACGCAACCGTGGAGACACTGCGAAAAGAGGATGATGAAGAGGAGGACCTCGTGTGGAAATGGTCTTCCTCCGTGTCGGCGACGTCGGCTTTGTGTTCTTGGTATTGTTCGTGGTATTGTGCTTCAATTTGTTCTTCCATCTCCTCGCTTCTTCTCCGCGGTTCTGTCCCACCACATCGTTTTTGGACGGCGCTGGTCAACAGCACCCGAATGTCTTGCAGGTAGTTGGGCACCGTGGTTGCGCCGACGGCAAACACGTCGCGCACCACCATCGTGGGTTGCGCCAACGTGAAGTAGCAGCGCTCCGACACTTTCCGCCACAAGTGATCTTCGGACGAATGATGAGTGTCCAGATGACCACCTTTGCGCAGAGACACCACGTGTCCCGGCGGGAACGCGCGCACCGCAGTCAAGCCTCCCGATTGTTGGTGGAATGGGTGCAACATTTTCAACTCCGACGCAAAGCCCACGAAGATGGGTGACACCAGACTGTACAGTGGCCGCACCCCCAGTGGATCGCGCGCGACGAAGAGCAGTTGCTTGGCGCGATCGTGCAAGACCAGGGAAAAGACGCCGTCTAGCATTGCCAGGGTTTGATCGATGCCATACCGGCGGTAGAGATGGACGATGACTTCGCAATCGTTGCCCGTGGACAAGGATGATATCCCCATGTCAAACAACAATTCGCGATAATTGTAGATTTCACCGTCGCACATCAACTCGACGCCATCCATGCACAATTGCACGTGTCCCCCTTGGAACAACATGCCGCCATCATTGTCCGCGCAATGGAGTCGCGAGGAATTCGATGCAGAAGAGCATGGGGTGGAGTAAAGAGAAGAGCACGGAGAATGACATGAAACGACGGCAGGGAAACGCGATCGACCTTTGTCAAATGCGGCTTGGACCAACGCGGTGGATCTGGCGGCAAACAATTCGCCAACATTGCAAATCACGAAAACACTGCACATGATCGATATCTATCTGCCTATTCGTTGGTGAGTTGGTGAGTTGGAGAACTCACACTGTCCCAAGTTTTATGTGGAACTACTCCCGGACACTCACCTCTCCCCTACCCCTCTCCCAACAAAAAACACCTCTTTCCACACCACTTGATGGTGTGTGTGTGAGTCCTCTTCTCCCCACCACAACCACACGTGTCATCCCGCCTTTTCGGATTTTCGGAATTTCGGGATTCCGGTACACAATTGAATTACATCCACTGTTTTTATTGCGAAACAATATCTGTCGCAACCTTTGGTTTCGTAGCTCAGTAGGTAGAGCATCACACTGTTAATGTGAAGGTCGCAGGTTCGAGCCCTGTCGAAACCGACCGTCAAATCAATTTTTTTTTGCGCGTTTTTTGGTCCCGATGTCGCGTCCATCACTCACTGGGTTCGCTTTCCTCGCGTTTTGTTGCGATGGCGACGAACAGTTCTTCTCCTCCTCTTCGTGCGTGTGTGACATATTTTGCCGCGTCCAACATTTTTTCGATCGTGTCTTCTTCGTCTTTTACTTCCACGTCTTTTACAACGTGTTGTTTTTCTTCGATTAGTGTGTTCGCCGCCGCCGCCGCCACTCTCTGAAAACAAAAGGGCAGCGGTTTCTTCATCGTCAAGCCAATCGTCGTCCCAGTCCAAGGCTTCTTCGTTGTTGTCTGCAACACCCTCAAGTTCTGACTCCGACTCCGACTCGGCGAGTGCATCGAGCACGTCTTGTTCCTCTGCCGCGAACGATGATGCTGCTGGGCTGCTGATGCGGCTGCTGCTGCGGAGGCGACGTGTGGGAGGAATATCTTCCGCATCCGACTCGGCGAGTGCATCCAACACGTCCTGTTCGTCCGCCGACAATCGATTCCGTTTCTTCCTCTGGTGCTGCTCCCCCTTCTTTTCCTCGTCCTCCTCCTCCACATCCTCGTCATCAAACACGTTTTGCGCAAAGGCGAGGGAAGGTTGTCCCAGTGCCGCCGCCGCGGAAACGGCCGCTGCTTCCCACGGTTCGGAAGAGACCTCGTTCTGGGCGCCATGCAACGCCGCGTCGGACATCATCATGTGGGGAGTGTACTTCGCCACAGACGCCGGCGCGGAAGCAGCATACACGGTTTGGGTGTTTGGACGCGCGTGAGGAAACAGGGCGGACACCTCCATCAACTCCGGAGGACTCATCGTCACGTGGGATGGCGTGGGAACATTGGCAAACAAATACTGGTGCAATTGTCGCGGGGACAAAGATGCGCCTGGAAAATGCACCGACTGCATCGGTATGTGTGTACCGAACAACATGCCCAGGATGCGCACATGTCGCGTGGCCAACGAGGCGAAGCGACATTGGTCAAGCGGCAGATGCCAGGACGTGCATCCATGACACAGTTGACTGACGTCCCCACACTTGCGCAAATCCCACGCCAAGCGTTGATTGAAGGAAACACATCCGGCAAACAATCCAGCCGCACTTTCCACCTGGCGCATGTCCCACGGCAAGGGAATGTTCAGCAACACACACCCTGCAAACATAAAATCCACTCGCCGCACGTGCTTCATGTCCCAATGGGCCAGCGGAAACACCCACAGCGGCAGTGTCCGGAACAGCAACGACAAGTCGGGCAACAATATCACGTGGCGATGCACGAAAAAGCCAGCATCCACATAATCCGCAAACCGAGATGCGATGTGCGCACGTTTCTGCGCCTTGGTCATGTCGCCACGCACCGCCTCGTCGATAGACTGGAAGCGCAAATGGCCGTACCGGCGACGCAAAACTGGACTCACCATGAATTCCACAATACAGTCGTGCATCGTGCGCATCATTGATTCCAAGTGACGACGACTCGTCACATACACCACTTTGGGCGACACCGCAGTGCGAGGCACGATGCTCAACATCTTCTGGATTCCACGACTTCTCTTGTTTCGGTTCAATTCAATTCAATTCAGTTCAATTCGGTTCAACGTTGCCTTGCTGTGCTTTGCTGTGCTTTGCTGTGCACGAATGTCCTCGTTCTTGTTCTTTGGTTCGAAAAAAATAGAAGAACTTGACGGGACCACAACAAAAAGGTTGGAATGATCGGGGGAAACAAAAAAAGCGGTGGCGGTGGCGGTGGCGGGGTGGAGGCGGCATTTTTTTTGTCGCACGGAAATACATCGACCACGTAACTGCACAACAAAGTCGCCTCCTTCCACCAACATCCGCAACAGCACCGAAACAAACACATAAGCACACTATGGACTTTGCACAGAATCACGATGTGTCGGTGGACACCCTGCATCGCCGCATGCACGATGCGACCTGGAAACGCAATGTTCCTTCCGCGCCATTGCAGCCATACTTGAACGCGCGTCCAGTGATGACCAAATACTCACTTCTGCCCATCGTGGATCCACGCAAAGCCATTTCAGTACCGATGGAACAACTTCCCGTGTACAACCCAGAAAGCGTGTTCAACCCAGGGAACGCACGCGCTCCTTTCTCGGGGTATGCCACCAACGTCGCGCTGGAATCCGAGTTGCGCAACCAATGCTTTGCGCTGCAGCGATGCAGTCAGGCAGTCTACGTTCCGTCTTCCACAAGCGATCTCTACGATGTGCGTTTCCGCGCCTCCGCCGCCGGCCACGACCAACTAGCACAATGCCATCCGTTCTTGAACCACCCGGGATATGTCTCCGCGCCACACCGTCCTTCGCCCCCACCAACCCACGCGAACGATTCCACGAACGATCCCGCGAACGACCCCGCACTTCATCCGTCCTTGCAAACTTGCGATTGGGGATTGTTCTACAACACCACGCGATGCCACGTGAAACAATACACCAAAGGGCGCAACGAACACACCGCGCGCCGCACGGATGGATTGCCTCTGCGGGCCAACAACAAATAAATTCTCGTTGCACACTAAGCAGCGCGGAACGGACGGACGCAGACCACCCAAGTTTCTTTTCGTGCATTTTCTATCTGTTTCTGATCCATGCACACCAGTCGACATCGGCGAACTCGACACACTGTTCGCGCATCATCGCTGCCACGAAACAAACATGGCCATGTGACACAGCGATGGCGGCAGCGAAAGCGGGGACGGGGACAGGGACAGGGACGAGTGTCATATCGATATTCTGCGCGAAAAAGCGGCGGAGGAAGCAAAGGTCGGAATGATCGAACGGTGAGTAACGCCACCAACAGCAATGTTGTTTCCGATGCGGTGGCGGGGGATGCTGCTGATGCTCCCGCCGCCAAATGCAGTCCCGCGACGGAACAAGATGGGTTGCCTTTCACGTGTTTCTCCGAAGAGACATTGCGCGGATTGCGCGATCGATGGAATGCGCGGCACCCCGACGTGCGCATCGACAGCGACGACCCGCGCACCATCCACCGTTCTTTGCAACAACACATGGGCAAAGTGTGCGGCCAAGAACGATGTTGGTTGCGGCAGACAAAATGGTTTGGTCGCGACATTCCGCAGGATTGGAAAGACTCCTTTGTGCCGAAAGCCCCGTCCACCTGGAAAAAGAACCCCAACGAATGGTTGTCGAGCATCGACATCGCGCGCGTCATGCGCCAATACGAAAAGGCGTACAAGTGTTTCGACTTCATTGGTCCAAGTCCGATCGATTTCGACAAACGATTGAGCGGCAGCGGCAGCGGCGGCGGAGGCGAATGCGTGTGGGACGAGTTGTGTCATTTCAGTGTCCGCAAACAATGGCAGCGCGGCAAATTCAAGATTGGGATGATTTTCAACACGGATCCGCACACCAAAGCAGGCGAGCACTGGATCTCCATGTTTGTGCATTTGCGCAAAGCCAGCATCGTCTTCTTTGACAGCACTGGCGACCCTGCGCCGCCCGAAATTCGCGCATTGGTCAAACGCATCCAAGCGGAAGGCCGCACCATGTCGCCGCCGCTGCACTTTCGCTTCGAGACCACCGAAGGCATCGAACACCAAAAACAGAACACGGAATGCGGCATCTACTCGCTCTTTTTCATCATCAACATGCTGAAGGACAAAATCACCCTGCGCCAATTGCGGGAACGAATGATGTCCGACAAATACATGCATTCCTTCCGCAAAGTCTTTTTCGACGGATGATTGCTCACTCTCTCAGTCTCTCACTCTCTCTTGGGCAGAATCATTTAGTTTTTTTTGGGGGAGGTCACGGATTGTTGTTGCCAGTTTGCATTGTTGCTACACTACACCATGTCCGCGTTTTCCTTCACATCGACTGGGGTCGGTGGTTGCATCGGCATCCACGAAAAATTGGAACCCTACCGAGGCACCGCGGACTTGTCCAAACTGCAATCCGCGTTGCGCTGTTTCCTCCTGCACTATTACCGCGACACCTTTCGACATGAACCATGGTGGACAGACACGGTTTCGGGACCGACCACAGAAGACCAAAACCAATACCAAGGGCAAGAGATCAGCGAACAGGAACTCGCCGCCGCAAAAAAAGTTGCCCGTCGCGCGGCGTTTTTTGCGCAACACGAAAAACCGCACCCGCCCAGCGACGACCAATTGGTCCTCCTGGTCAACGCCGCGGAGATGCGCACCAATCACTGCTACCAAAAATTGCCCCCGGGCATTCTGTCGTCAGTGAATCACATCGGCGACCTGCACAGTCGCATTCGTCGTTACGTCGACGTGTACGCGGTGCAAGACGTGGTGTACGAGGCGGAACATGTCATGGAACTCTACGACATGTTTCTTCAATTTTTGTACTTGAAAACCATGAATTCCGACGATTTCCTGGATTACTATGGGTACTTCCAGTGCTACATCCTCCCGCAGCTGTGCATGGATTTCAACTTCACGGTGGACCCTTCCGCCACCGACGATTACGCCACCTTGTGTTGAAACTGCATCCCTTTGTTGGTACACGCGTGTAACACTTTAATCAAATATTTGTTTCTTTGTTCTCATTCATTCATCCATTCCTTCCTTCATTTCCCCTTGCCGGCGGGTTGTGTCACGACCGCCTCCAACGCTTGCAACAACAACCATTCTTGATCGCTGAACCGCTGGAAAAAAAAGGTGTCGTGGAAGGGCATTTCGAAATGTTTCGTGGTTGCTGATCCAACCCCGAAGTTGCGACACACGCAAATCGGTTCGCCCTCTTCGTTCGTGCGCAGGTAGCAAAAGATGGCTCCTTTCGCCAAAGACAATCTTGCGTTGCTTCTTCCATCATTGCCATTGTTGCGGGGCACCGCATCGTCCGCCATCATCACCCAGCGAAGATATCCGCCTTCGCGCATCTCGTGCGGCTCGCGAACATATCGATATCCTTTCAATTTGCGCATCCATTCGCGAACAGTGTCCCGCGGCAACAACAAATCGCGCAATGCCGTCTGCACTTCGGCGCGCCATTCTGCCGCAGAGTGCTGCAACACATGTTCATTGCGCGGATTGTCAATGGCGCGATCCAAAATCTCCGCATACCACGGCGACGACGACGATGCAGCTTTCTCCATGAAAAAACGGGGGTCTAAATATCCGAAAAAAAAACGGGGGTCCGATTGGGAGAACGCGGAAGAAGAAAAAGAGGAAGAAAAAGAGGAAGAAAAAGAAGAAAGTGAACAACGAAAAAAACTGTTTGACGTGTTGTTTGTTTTTTTTCAGCGATGGTCGGACGCGGCGGCAGAGGCAGAGGCAGAGGCAGAGGCAGAGACAACCCCCTCCCCACTCACCACTCACCACTCACCACTTACCATCCGCCGAAGGGTCCACTGCCGAGCATCTCATTTGCGGCCATGGGTTCCACGGTGAATCCGTCGCGCACCATTCCGCCTGCACCGGCGCCACTCATACCAGGGGTATGTGCACCCACCATGGGATTGGTGTCCGGGCGATGCATGTGATCGAATCCGCCGCCACCAACGGTGGCAATGTTGGGCAAAGAATGAATGGCGGTTCCTGCGCCACTTCCACCTGCTCCGCCACCCATTCCAGGGCCTCCTGCGCCGGTTGCTGCGCCGCCTGCGCCACTTCCACCTGCGGCACCACCTCCATTCATGCGTCCGCGCATGCCTGCCTTGGTCGATGGTTTTTGACCATTCCAAAGCTCCCACGCGCGGTCCACGAGAATACTGACCTTCTCGCCCAATTTGGTCTGAAAACTGGTCATGATCATCAGCAACGCCAGCACGACGGTGACAATGGACACGTTCGGATACTTGTTGCCGCTCTGGGTCGGCACAAAGGTGACCAGACGGTGGATCATGAACAGGCCCAGGAACGTCACCAAGATTTGAATTAGCACTTCCGCCACCAATTCCACACTCCCTTTGCTGTCATCTGCCTCCGGGATGTACCTCCCAACCATCTTGTTCAACACGACCACGGGAATGATCGCGAGGAATGCGTATTGCACCAAATTCATCACATCGGCTTTCCCTTCTTCATCGAAGTGGAACACGTGCTTCCAAAAACTGCGTTTGTCTTCCATCAACTCCATCGTCGGGTTAGGTCAGGTTAGGTTAGGTTAGGTTAGGTTGCGCGTCAAACAAAACAAAAGGTTCGTCGTCCAAGAAGGGGGTTGCAAAGTCAATGCGCTGCTTTATGTCTCTCCCTTGACAAAAAAAATCGGAGACGAAAGTTCCATGCACCTGTTTCATGGAACCAACGTGACGGGCGATCAACCGTGTTCATTGAAAGGCATTCAAAGCAATCCCCGCACAATCCACCCACCCACCCACCGCCACCTCTTTATCCCCCCCGACCACATATCCGATACAACAAAGCATGTTGTCCAAACCCATTCCTCTGTCGGCAGACGTCTGCGCGGCCACCAGTGTGAATCCGGAAGAAGAACAGTATCTTGCCCTGGTGCGGCGCATCTTGACCGAGGGCGAACGCCGCGATGGTCGCAATGGAGACACGCAATCTGTGTTTTTTGCCAACATGCGCTTCTCCTTGGAAGACGGTGCATTGCCGCTGCTCACCACCAAACGAGTCGCGTGGAAAACATGTCTCAAAGAATTGCTGTGGTTCATGCGCGGAGATACCGACGTGCGGCATTTGCAAGCAGAAGGCGTCCATATCTGGGATGGCAATTCCACGCGCGACTTCCTCGACCAACGGGGTCTGTCCCACCTGCGCGAACATCTCATCGGTCCCGGATACGGATTCCAGTGGCGGCATTTCGGCGCCGCCTACAACGTGGACGATGGTTCCGTGCTCCATTCAGGCGCCGTCGACGCTGTCGGGGTGGATCAACTGCAATGGATCGTGGATCAACTGCGCAATCCCGCCACGCGGCACAGTCGGCGCCTGGTCATGTCCGCCTGGAATCCCGCGGCACTGAACGAGATGGCTCTCCCACCCTGCCACGTATTGTGTCAATTTCACGTCTCCGGCACAGATCGGTTGTCGTGCGTCATGTTTCAGCGCAGCTGCGATGTTGCCCTGGGACTTCCGTTCAACATCGCGTCCTACGCCTTCCTCACCCACTTGTTGGCACACCACTGTGGACTGCAGGCACACGAACTTTGCATCAGTCTCGGGGATTGTCACGTGTATGCGCCCCACCTGGAACCTATGCGCACACAATTGAAGCGCGCGCCCTTTGCTTTTCCCAGCATCGTCATTCGACCAGTCGACGCGCGATTACACATTGACGCATACCAAGTGGAAGATGTGCAGGTGGAAGACTACACCAGTCATCCATCCATTCCCATGGACATGGTGGCCTAACCAACAACAACAACAACAACAACAACAACAACAACAACAACAACAACAACAACAACAATGCACGACGGATGGACGAAATTGCGTTGAATTGCGCGGAAACAAAGTGTCCGCCGACATACAACGACGACTGTCCTCCGCCTCCAAACCCTCCGCCTCCGCCTCCGCCTTCGCCTTCGCCTTCGCTTTGAACCTCGGAATAGCAACATGAGTTCCTCTCGCGCTTTAGCTGCCGCACGTGCGCGTCGTTCGGGAGAACAAGCCCCCCCTGTGTCCGGCAATCGTCCGGGCACGTCCATTCACGGTCAAGCTGCGTTTGCCTTCAGTGGCGGCGGGCATCCTCCCATGCATCCATCGGCCAGCGTGCGGGTTAATCGCGGACCCCCTTTAACCGCAGCCGCACCACCACCTCCGTCATACAATCGAGGAATGCACGGCGGTAACGCGGGACGTCACGCGCCGCCACCACCGCCAGCACACATGAACCATCCACACCACACTAACAACCTCGCTTCCAGTTACGGCATGGATTCCGATTCTTCCACGCCGCGTTCTTTTGGCAAATTGTCTGTGTCTGACGCCATCGGATTGGTCACCATTCGTCTCAGCAAATTGGAACAATGGATGTTGGACACCGAAGCCAAGGACAGTAGCAACAACAACAACAATCAGGGCGACGCGACTGGCACTGCGACTGCGGCCACCGCTGCGGCAAACGGCGGTGGCGTGGACATGACCATGGTCCAAAGCATCGTCCAACGATTGGATGGACTAGAAAAACGGGCCGCCGCAGAAGTGCCACAAATCAGTCCAACCTTGGAAACGGACGTGAAATGGTGTCGAGACCAAGTGCAGAAGCTGTCGATGGACACGGCGCGCCACGCCGAACAATTGTTGCGCATGCAGCGCGACATGGTGGAAACCAAGGATTTGTTGAAAGCTTTCATGTTGAAGTACGATAACTTTGCCAACGACACCACACTCAAGTTTGGCGACTACGAATTCGCCATCGGAGAATTGGAGAAACAAATGGAAAGCGTCGTCGCCACATCGACTGTTTCCGACAGTAGCATAACGGCGTCCATGATCGAGGAAGAACAAGAAGGAACCTCTTTGTCTGCTCTTCCAGTCTTGTCTGCTCTTCCACCGCCATCCGCAACTTCCGGGGTGTCTCCTCCTCCTCCTTCTTCCACCACCGACACCGTCGCAAGCGACGTCCGTTCCTCCTCTTCCTCTTCTTCTGGCACCGTGCACTTAAAGATCGACGAGATCGACATGTAACGCACTCACACACGCAGAGTTTTGCCACAGGCAGTTGACCATAAAGTATTTTTTGGGGAGGAGCTGCCACGAAAACCAAATCATAACACAAATAATGCAATTGTCCATCCACGACAAAGAAAAGAAAGAAGTCTTTGCTTCCTTTGTCTGCATCCTGAAAAACACTGCGCGCGATGTCCACTGGATTTTTACGCCCGAAACGTGGCGCATCGAAGCGACGGACGCTTCGCAAATTTCACTCTTGCAATCCGTTTGGAAAACCAGTTGGTTCGACACCTATTCATTCTCACCGACTCTGCCGCAGCAAGAACTGGCGATCGTGGTGGACGCCAATGACCTCGCGAACATTTTTGGCGCGAAGACGGACAAGCACAACATCCACGTGGAGTGTCGCGAGGGGCAAGAGGACGCGCTCTTCATCCGCCTCGAATCGGTCGTTAAGGAAGAATCCACCAAAACGTTCCGGCATTCGTTGCTGTCTGCGGAAACCTCCTTCCGCTGCACACAGATGCCCGTGATCGAGTACGACGCCGAAGTGGAATTGCCGACCAAACACTTGCGCGACGTGCTGTCCCAACTGGCCGACTTCGGCCACGATGTCGACATCTACTGCGATGAAGAAGTTCTGTACGTCGAAACACCCGGTAATACCTCCATGCGCGTGGATCTCAACACCGACGCCACGAGCATGGTAGAACAAGCCAAGTATGATGCGAAATACAGTCTGCAACTGTTCAGCAAAGCAGTGGTTCCCTCCAAATTGTGCGGCGTCGTCATCCTGAACATGCTCACCGACTATCCCATGAAACTGCACTACGACATCAAGGGCGGCAACACCCTTGACTACTACCTCGCTCCCAAAATCAAAGATTGATTTCAAGGCCGCGATTCTTTACCGCTGCGCTGCGGTCGCTGTGTTTTTTTTGTCAAGCATGTTTCTTGTCTGTTGTTGCTTGTGTGTCTGTTAGTTGTCGTAGTAGTTGTTGTACATTCACCACCACTGTATCTCTCACTCACACTGTAACTTAGAACCAATCCACAATCTCTCCCTTCAACACCATCTTGTTTTTTTTTCATTCCGTCATTCCTTCCTTCCTTCTTTCCGCCCCCCCCCCCACATCATGTCTGCGGTCATCGCATTGTTCGGTGTTCTTATCGGAATCTTGGTCTATGCACACATCTTAAACCAACTGCGTTACTCGTGTCACCGCCGAGTGACCAAAGAGGAACTTGGTGGAAAAAACGGGGGTCCGACGTCGGAAGGTGTCGACGAGCTGTGTCGTTCCCGACAACCTTTTGTGTTTGCCGCCGCGCGACCGAACCCTTTCGCGCTTCCCGTTTTTCCGGGGACCGGGACGGAGACAGCGATAGGGACAATGACATGGTCTTGGCGCGTCTTTCGCGCATCGATTGTTGACAATCATGTTCCACTGCCGGCCAACCAGGTGGCGACTCTGCTGCTGTCGGAAGACCCTGCGCACGGCTTTTGGACGGCACACAATGACACGAACGAGGTATTGATTGCGGGTCGTCCGTGGATTGAAGCGATCGATGCATGGGCGCGCCCTCCTCTGTGTGTCACATCGCAATATGACTTGCTCAGTGGATGTCGCGGAACCTGCACCGACGTCTTTCGACAATGGCACGATCGATGTTTCCTGTCGGTGCAAGAGGGACAGGTTGTCGTGGAATTGCATCCTCCGTCATTGGCGGCGTCCACCTTTGCGACCCTGGTTGGGGATAATAGCATTGGAAATGAAAAAAGCAGATGCAGTGAAAGTGAACGTGAAAGTGAACGTGCGTTGGATGTGAGCGACGGGTCGCCAATGCTCATCACATTGATGCCACAAGAAAGCATGTGGATTCCCGCGTTCTGGTCGTTCCGCGTTCGGTTTGTCACTCCGCGCCCCATTGTGTTTTTGGTGCAACATGGCACGGTTGCGAATTGGGCAGTGGCGCAAGTTCGACGATGGATTGTCAACCGGTGGTTGCCATGGTGGAAAGCACCAAGCACACCTGCACCGGAAGCAGTGGCGGCAGCGGCAGCGGATACCAAGGTGAATGGCGTCGATGTCGACACTGCCGCAGATGCAAAAGATTTTCTCACCAAAAAGCACATTCTCTTTGACCAACCGCCGCAGACACCGCATCCTCCGATTTGCACCAACACGACCCAAGAAGCACCAGCACCACCAGCATCACCATCATCATGCACAACGTTATGCATTGGATCAAAGACGCCATGGACAGCGTCGCCGACGGACGCACCCTGCGCAAACTCAGTTCCGTCCACCAGCGCGGCGGACGCCGTCGCCGAGGTCGCAGTGGAACCCACCGAAGACATAGTCGACATGGAAGACACGGCAAAACTCGCCGTGCAAGAAGTACCCGAAGACGCCGCAGTATGCGCGGTGGATGAGGCGGGGCATCCTCGGTGACAACAACACTAGGCGGAACCACCAACAAATAAGCCTTTTTGTTTGGGTCATCGATGGACACTCGAGACATGGAATGTTTCCGTGCAAGGAACGAGGGGGGCGGAATGATGTGCCGCCGATTTGGTAGCGCGGAGAAATGCACGGTTCCCGGAAACCCACCATGCACATAACTAAAAAAACTGGAAATGACGGCGGCGGAGACATGGCTTGCATCGTTTCAGAGGGAGTTTCCTTCGCTGACGATGGCACTGGTGCGCGATGCGATATGCGTGTGTATTCTCGGTCGATGGGTAAAACTGGTGGAAAAACGCCAATCGGGGGAATGGACGGTGAATCAGTCGCTGCGGCAAATGTTGCCCAATGTCGCATTGTCCCAACACTTGTCCGCAACTTTACCTCGCGGTGTGTGTTTGGTCGTCAACAGCGCGGAAGATTGGGCGGTGTTTGAGTCGTTTGATCGCGCGTGGCAAGCAACGCAACCGAATGGATTTGTTGCGCGCGTCGACGGTTGGAAACAGAGAGAAGAGGAAGAGAAAGTGGAGGAATGTTGCCACGCATTGTCGCGACTGCAAATGAGAGAATGAGGTAGTTTTTTCAATTCAATTGCGCTTCATTATTCTTCATTCGTGTGTTCATCGCAGCACAGTGCTGAGGTTGTCCGTTCAACAGCATGGGAGAAACGAAAAAGTGCGTGTATTGCCACCAAGTGATGTCCTACCAATCGAGGAAACAGATTTTGTCGAAATCTGTTGTCGCGTATGGTGTGTCTATAACGAAATATGTGGAATTCATGCATTGTTGCTGGTGTTGTGATATGCGTGAGGATGATTGCGATGTGGTGGACGATCACGATGCAAATCAAATCAACTTAGACAAAGCACGACGAGAACTGAACCACCAAATCCATGAAGTCATTGCCCACTTGCGTCAATTCCGTGAAGACATTGATCAGCTGCAGATATCATCAACAAGGTAGAAGGAAGGGAATCAATCGAAGCACGTCATCGAGGGAGGAATGCAGTGGTGGTATTTTCGACTGAAGTATTGGTGGTCCATTCCCTGGACAATGACGGACGAGTTTCCTCCAAAATCCGACAAAACGAAAACGCTGTGTTTATTTTGCCGCGGATCAGCACGCCGCGGTGCGTACCACACGTATGCATTGCGACACAATACGGTGACCGACGTGTTCGAATTGTGTCGTGATGGGCAAGTGCTGCGGCGATATCTTGGTCTGGGAGACATGTTGACCGACATTGATTGCGGACATGCCTTCGTATTTTAGCGTGGAGTTGTGCAGGGTGAGTGTAGTTTGATAGACAATTCGTCGATGCAATGTAACTTTGTAAGAAAGCACCCTTTCCCATCCTTCGGAATTAGAGGAATTCCCTTATTTTGCTGACTCATCCTTCGGAATTAGAGGAATTCCCTTATTTTGTTGACTCATCCTTCGGAATTAGAGGAATTCCTCTAATTGGAAAGTGTTGAAATGCATGGAAATTCGTGGAGGAGTATGGCCGCTTTTCAAAAATGGACATGGATTTCATGTCCAAAATGCCATTTGGGCCGTTCAACCTGTGCAAAAAATGGTGCATGTGACGATGATCGTAACAAAGTTGAAAAAAGTTGAAACAAAACGTGACGATAAAAATTTTACATGTTTTCGCCGAATGGGCCGGCGACTTTTTCTGTCATCATTCTAATGATGACACAAATGTCGCCAAAAGTCGCCGTTTTTTTTCGATGCGAAGGTTGTGACTACTCTACGTGCAAGAGCTCCGACTACTACAAGCACCTCCGCACACGCAAACACCTACTGAATGACACAAATGATGACAAAAAAGTCGCCGAAACCAATCCCCTCGTGTGCACTTCCTATCGATGTCCATGTGGTAAGCAGTACCGATATCGTCAGGGATTGTCAGTTCATCGAAAGAAGTGCACCGCGGTCTTGGAGACCTCGATGGGGGCCGAAGGATCTGGGAAGGGCGGTGGCGGTGGCGGCGGCGAAGGAGGAGGGGGAGGAGGGGGAGGAGGAGGAGGAGGAAGCGTGACGGAGACAACCATGTCTGACATGTCTTCTTCCCCCGCCGCGACCAAGTTTGTTGCTGCAACTCCTGCTTTCACCAATGCTGCTGCAGCAGCCGCGGTTCCCACCGACTTGCAAGCGTTGACGCACCTGGTGATGAACGTCGTGCAGCAAAATCAGGAGTTGGTGCAGCACAACATGCAGCTGACGGAGAAGTTGATGCAGCACCATCAGCGTCCGCCTCCACCGCCCCACCACATCACCAACCACATCCAATGTCACAGCAAAACGTTCAACATCAATGTGTTTTTGGACGAGCAGTGCAAAGACGCGATGAACATTTCCGACTTTATGGATTCGCTGGAAATTCAGTTGACGGATTTGGAGAACCTGGGGCGTCTTGGGTACGTGGACGGCATTGCGCAAATCATCTTGAAGCATCTGAAATCGCTGGATGTGCGCAAACGCCCTCTGCATTGCAGCGACGTGAAGCGCGACGTCATGTACATCCGCGACCAAAACCAGTGGCAGAAGGACAACGTGGAACATCCGAAGTTGCGGCACGTCATTCGACACGTCGCCACGCGCAACTGCCAATTGTTGCCCGCCTTTCGCGAAAAACATCCCAATTGCAACAGTCAATCGTCCTCCGATTCCGATCACTATCAGCGCGTCGTCGTGGAAACCTTGGGCGGCGCCGAAGAGGGAGCCGGCGAGGACAAGGACAAGAAAATCATCCGCAAAATTGCCAAGGAAGTCTCTATTGACCGCGAGGTGCTTACCATTGCCTTCGGAGAATGAACGAGCACTGACGACGGCACACGAATGATGTTGGGTGGGTTTTGTTCGTTAGTGATCCAAACTTCCTTGCCACGGGGAGTGTTCCGGATTGTTCTCCTTTTCGTGTCCCTTCACCAGCGCAAATCGGATGCGCTGATGCAATCGGGTTTGGCACCAAAAGATGTGCAGTTGACAAAACACCTGTCCACGGACCCCGACGTATGCACGCGCCACCGCCTCCGCATGGCGCACGCGCACGGTGACCTGTCGCTGCGCCTTCGGAAGCCACACTGTCCACCGTTCTACTTCTTCTTGTACATTGTTGTTGGTGTTAGTGTTGGTTGCCGCGGTGGTTGCGCGATGCACCAGCACCCCTGCCCATATGGACTGATCGCGCGCAGCAATCCAGAACAACCAGTCTTGCACTTTGCGGATTTGTCGGGTGTGTGCTTGCACCAACGTCAATTGATCTTTCCATCGTTGCGCGAACACGGCGGCGGCGGAATCGGGAAGGTCCATGGCGCACAGATGATGTTCGGCGAGATACCGTCGCCACCATTGCACTTGGTTCACCATGTCGACCAATCGGCGAATGGGACTTGTCCAGTGCAAGTAGGAGGCGACTCCAATGGATTCATGCGGCAGAGATTGCAACCCGTAGGTTGCCGACAAAGCGACACGACGCCACCCACTTTCATCCTCCTTCTCCTTCTTCTCAACAGTTTGTGTGTGCGCAACGTCCGTCTCTTCCACTGCTTCGACTGCTTCGACTGCTTCGACTGCTTCGACTTCTTCGACTTCTTCGACTTCTTCTGTCTCTTCAACTTCTTCCAGCAGGTCATGGTGGTCGGTGTGTCGGAAAATGGGGGCGGCGATGGATTGAGCGCCATGCACGTTCATCGCCAACATCCAGAACGCAACGATGTCATGCATGTCACTGCTCGCCGCCTGCTCTTTTGTCCATGGTGGCAATGGCGATGCATCCGATTGCGCAAATTGGCGCGTCCATTCGCGCAAAGGCGACAATCGCGGATCAGTGGCAGCCTGCTCGTAACTCATGTTCGCGGCAACCCGAATCCACGCGCTGTAGCATCTCTGCTCCACGTGGTATAGCGCCGTTCCTCCATCATCACCTTCACCCCTTGCACTCGATGCCGCTGCCGCTGCCGCCCCCGCCACATTCTCACCCCCGGACCTTGGAGATGAAACCGCCGTTTGTAAAATTATGTGAACCTCGAGGACGATCGCGGGACGTGCGTGTCCGGCGTGGAGGGACATCCATTGTTCAGAGAGTTGCGGCGGCAGCATGGGCCACCGATGGGTCGGGGCGTAGATGGTGGTGATTCGCCCAGGGTACCGGTCCCACAACCCGAGGCATTCCATCCACGCCGCCACGTGGGCGATGCAGATGCGCACGATGGCGCGATCGGGATGTTCCGCGCACGGTGGCGCCACGGCGATCGCGTCGTCGATGTCTTCGCATCCCGCCGGATCGATGCTGAACAGGGAGTTCGCGCACCACGCTTCTGTTTGTGCAAGCGATCGACACCCGCCGTGCGGCTGACAATACGGATGCGCGGCCAATTGCGCGACGGCTACCGCTTCGTCGTGCGGCAACAATGCACACAAGTTGGAGAAGGTTGCGGAACTCGGCAGATACACCCCGTTCGCGTGCAGCAGGTACAGCGCGAAACATTCCGCGTGGTCGACACGGCCCAACACTTCCACCAACGTTCCTACCGGATGGGAGATGGGTGCGCACCACTCGGCAAAACGAAAGCGCACGAGCAGCGCGGTTGGCGCCTTGGAAAAACCGCGCAGATGTTTGGCGGCGTCGAACGGGATCAGGAACGGCGGCACATTCGGGTCAAAGGGAATGCATTGGTAGAATGCGCGGCGATGTTTGTTCGATTTGTGTCCGTTGGTTTTGCCCGGCTCGTATCCGTAGGTACGACTCAGCGTCAGCACGCCACACAAAAAGTCGGCCATGCGCACCCAGTCGTCCACAAAACAGCGTCTTCGCCAACAATCCATGCGCTCCTCCGCAGATACCGGATGGCGCAAGGACGCAATCACCGCGGCCGTTTGTTGAAGCATGTTCCAGAGACAGTAGAGGCAGAGACAATGGAAGCAGAGACAGTAGAGGCAGAGACAAAGGGATGAAAACAAAACAAGAAGAATGAGATGGATGAAAAGCGAATCTGCTTGTTTATGTTTGTTTACATATGCGCACAACTACTTTACTTACTTCTACACACATGGTCGGAGGAATTCGAAGCACATGTCTCATGGGATGGTGGTTGTTTCACCGTCGGAAGGGGATGACGATGACGATGACGAAGAGGAAGCCTCGGCAACCGATGGAACACTTGGCACCTCTTCGGCCGGGTCTTCCAGTCCGGCATCCTCCGGCAAATTGAACTCGCGACGAATTTCGTCAGGGGTCTTTCCTTTGAACCATCGACCGATTTCGGCGGCGGCCAAATCCAGCAGGGGCTGCACGTGCAAGAAATCGGCGGCCTTCAGGTATTCCACCACCAGGTCCCGGTCGTTGCAGTTGATGAAGTTGGCGTACCACTCCTGCACCAAGTCACTCATCTTGTTGGAACGCAGCGGCTTCTCGATCGTCGTCATGACCTCCACATTCATGTGTTGCATGAATTCAATTACTTTGCTGAGCACACTGCCTTTGACCATCGGAATGGGAATTGATTGCAACTCGTCATCTTCATCGCCCGAACATTCGGACAGCATCGTGCGGACAAAGCGTGCATTGGCCGCGACTTTTACGGGCACTTGGAACGATTCGCCGTCTTGCGAAATCAACTCAATCAGGGCGGAGGAATTCTGTACCCATTCCGGCATGTCATCATTGGTGTTATTCGTGGGCTCGGTAGATGCAGTGGCTTCTGGTGTGGCTGACATGTTGTTACTGTTGGAAACAAGAACAAATAAGAACAAATATGAACAAATGTGAAGAAGAGAAAAGAAGAAGAATTGAGAAAATCCGCACACGATTTGGTCTGGAGTGAACTCGAAAAATAAAATTATGTGTTGTTCTCCGTCACACATCATCCCCCCCTCTCCACTACACACACTCCCCGCACATCCGCACATCCGCACCACCACGCAATCCGAAGCACAGCACCACCCTGTTTTTTTTCGCAGACATCCTCCCGTTCTCCCCTGCGTCCTAGAGTCCTAGAGTCCCAGGAATGGGATGGGATGGGATGGCGGAAGAAGTTGGGAGAGTTTATGTCGTGGTAGAAGAAGTGGTGGCGGTGGTGGTGTGCGCGGCATTGTCGCAGAAATCTACTTTGTTTGTGTGGTTTGTGTGTGGTTTGGTTTGGTTTTGAAGAAATATGTACAACAACAGTTTGATTTCGGTGAGTGTGACTGACGACGAGTCCGATGTGGAACCGGAGGACGAGGAAGAACGTCGCCGCACGATGGACATTCGGCACCAACATCCATCCATGCGCCTGTTGTTTGTTTGGTTACGAGACTGCATGCGCGTGCATTCTCAGCTGTTGATGGAAGAAGTCATCTCCTTCGCGGCATTCGAATCGTTTCGGTCGAGGAAGATGTTGATGCTTGCCATTCGCAACCGCGAACTGAGGCGGGAACTATCGTGGCGCTTTGGGCCCATTGTGTACTGGGATGTGCACAAAATTCGCGACATGAACAGCGTGTTTGGTGGGCAAACAATGTTCAACGAGGACATTTCGCGATGGGACATGTCCAATGTGCACAACTGCAACAACATGTTCGAAGGATGTTTCTCGTTCAACACCAACATCAACCGTTGGAACGTGGCCAAGGTGACGGACATGCGCGGCATGTTTTACGGATGCAGGGCATTCAATCAACCGCTGGATCGTTGGAACACGTCCAGCGTCGAACGCATGTCGAAAATGTTTTTCAGTTGCTACGAATTCAATCAACCGTTGCACACGTGGGACGTATCGAATGTCAACTCCTTTGAGGCGACTTTCGCCTTTGCGCGCAAGTTTAACCAACCCTTGCACGTGTGGAGGGTGCACAATTGCTCAGTGTTTTGCAACATGTTTCAATGCACGCCCGCGTTTGAACAATCCTTGGACACGTGGCCCGCGCAAGTGCCATCGTACGCCGTTTACTTCACCATGTTTCAGGACAGCAAATCACAATGTCCATTCACGGCGGCGGAGAAGGCGGCGGAGAAGGCGGCGGCAGAGGCAAAGGCAGAGGCCGCGGAAAAAGAAAAAATCTGCGCGGACAAGAAGACCCCATCGCATTCTTCGTTGTGACATATTTTGCCGCGTGACACATTTTGCCGTTGCAGTTGGCGGCGAGAACGTTGGTGAGTCCATGGTTCGTCGAGAAAAATGTCGCAAGACAAGGAAAGCTTCCACAGCCTGTCCTCCCCCTCCATCTGATCTCCTTTCCAACATTTCTTCCGAACTCCCATCCGAACTTGCATCGTCAGACTCGGTCGCGTGTGCCATGTTGGAGTGTTTTGCAGAAGAAACAGAATCCAGAACCACACCCACGACCACGGACACCGACACAGACACCGCGTGCGACACAACGACAACGACGGATCCGAACCAACAACTTACAACCACCGACACTAACACTAACACTAACACCAACACAAACACAAACACAAACACAAACACAAACACAAAGACAAAGACAAAGACAAAGAATATTGATATTGACAATTGTGATTACGATTTAAAGAACGACAAGCACGACACCTCGCTATTTGCGACAACACATTCTACAACTACACCAACTGCACCAGCGACAAATACAAATACAACTACGCCAGCTGCAGCTGCAACCATTACAACAACATCCACCATAACAAAGAAAACAACATTGACCAACATGAACCTCGGCGAACATCCCCTCCCGTCGTCCTTGAAAAGTTACTTGCTGGACCCGTTGTCGGTGATAGTCAAGTTGGCCATCCTCGGCAACAAACCGGTCGGCACGAAAATACTCATCCACGAAAACAAAATCTTCTTCCAAGAGCCCGGACTCTTCCAAGGAGTCGCGCGCTGTTGGATGAAGACGAACAAGAGCGACCTGCACCATCTCTTCAACCCCGTGGTCATCGCCTGTCGCCATTTCCTGACCGACGACACCATGGCCAAAATCCCGCGTCTCTCCCTCCTCTTCCAGTGCGCACAGCGCGGACTGCATCGGCTCTGCGACACGTACAAGCAATGCATGGTGTTGAACCAATGTCTCATCTACTTCAACGCCATCATCGACAACCACCTGCAGCAGAAACGCGACATCTACATCACCGCCGATGCCACCACCTGTTTCTACACCGACGTCCTGGTGACCTCCCTCAACCACCTCTGGAGCGACACCCGCATCAACGTCGTCCTGGACCTCATCGCCTACCTGAACCAGACCGCCATGGCCGAACAAAATGTGCGCTCCCTCGAAACCATCATGGACAACAACGACCTGCTCTTTCGTGACATTTTAGCACGCGCCTGAGGAGGAACGGTCGTCGGTCAGCATCAACACCGCCCACACTGCGCCATCGGGTCCTATCTCCACCGCGAGTGGGACATCTTCCTCCAATGAATCTTTGCTTTCTTCTTGCCGCACTTCTTCTTTGCTCTCCCCTTTGCTCTCCCCTTTGCTTTTGCTTGCGCCCTTTCCAGGTTGTGATGCCAACCACTGCGCCAACACGCTTTCCATCCGCCGCACGCTGGGTCGTCCGTTGCGCCACGTTGGAGATGATTCGGGCAAAGACTCCACCCAACATTTTCGATGATAGAGAACTGTGCCGCACGTGGATTGCACGGTCCGACGATGATCTTCGACGCAACCCGATCGACACTGGACCCCCTCCACACAGTACACACATCTCATGGACATCGCCGACATGATGCGCTTCTTGATCTCTTTGTCTCTTCGTCTCTTTCTCACCTTGTTTGTTTCTTCGTCTCTTTCTCACCTTGTTTGTTTGTTCAACTTTTCGTTTGCTTCTTTGCCCAGCCGCCTTGTAACTCTTAACCGAAAACTCGAAACTTCGAAAATCCGAAATCGTTCCAGTGTTGTGTTGGACGGACTGTCAATTTTTTTTGTGCACATAAAGTTAACGTTGTTGTCTCGACGCTACTCTTATTCATCGTCACCATTGTTTGCACACTTCTCGGTTTCTTCCATCTTTGTTCCTGGTTGTTTCTTTCTTTCCGTTCCTTGTTTGTTTTGTTTGTTTTGTTTTGTTTCTTCGAATCATGCTTTCTTCTGTCTTTCCGTCGAAACCCGCGCGGCAACCAAAGGAGGATGTCGAATGGGACAGGGACAGGGACAACGATGTCGCGGAGGTGCGCGCAGCGATCCAGTCCACCAATCCCACCCTCACGCAAAAGAAGGAGCGTCGCGAAGTGTCCAATGAGTTAATCGTGACCCTGCGCACCAATTTGCCCAACCAACCCCCGGTGCTCCGCAAGCTGCTGTTCAATCCGCTGGTGCGCATCGGAGAGAAGGCGGTGGAAGAGTTGATGGCGGCACAGTCGGGCATTAGTCGCGTCTTCGAAGAACAAGAACTCTTTACCCTGTTGCTCCAATCCAAACACAACCGCCGCTACGCCACGCTCGAAGAGGCCGCGCGCAACTTGGTCGTGGACCACAACATCCGCATCATGTTGCGCACTTTGTACAGCCCACCGCGCGTCTTGTCCGTCCGCGGACAACAGTACGCCATCGCAGACATGCAATGGACCACCGGCGATTGGAAGTTGGACGTGAAACCATTGACACCCATACCCACCGCCGCCAGTCCCGCCGACCGCATGCGCATCGAACAATCCAACGATCGCATCGCCAAGGAAGGCCAGCGCCGCTTGGAGCACTTGGATGCGTCCCTCAAGTTCGGCGCCAACTTTCGCGAGGCGCGACTGAACCCCGCCGCCACAAACAACGAAAGCAGCAACAACAACAGTAGCAGCAGCAACCCATTCTTGTCTTGGTTCAACGACCCCGATGCATTTGCGCGCGACGAAGGGGGAAGCGTCACCGACGCGCGACTCTCTTTGGCGCAGGCCGAGAAGTACATTCTCCTGGACCCCGACAACCACTTTGTCTTCGATTGGAATGGACACCTGTACATGGGCAATCGCACTTGGCTGGTGCAATGCATGCGCGACCCCAACAATTTGTTTGTTTTGCAAGGCGTGCCCCACGTCAACATCGCGTCGCTGTTTCACTGCAACCGCATCACCAACGCCGATGGCTCCGATTACCAACAACTGTTGGTGCCCCTTGTGCGCATGAAGGTCGCCGTGGAAACCACTTCTGTCGCCGCCGGCAAAATGCCCGCCAGCATCGAAGCCTTGATGCCCACCCAGACTCCGCGCGGTACGGTCTCACCGCATTACGTGCAAGTGCGCTACCGCGAATCCGATGCCGCCCTCCAGCGCTTGCAACGCATCGCCTCCGCGGATGCACCCGCCTTCGTCATGCGCGCACAACCAGCTTCCGACTATCTCGTTTCCGACGCCGCGAACGATGTCGATCCCCCCAACGAATTGACCTTGCAAGATTTGCGCGCGGCGCCTCCCGCACGCACCTTGCGCACCGTGGGCTTTGTGCAAGAAGGAGGAGAAGGAAACAATGACAAGAAGAACGACCTCAACGAATTTCGCGAAGTGTGGTGTCTGTCCGATCCAGCCATGATGCGGGAACGCGGAAATGTGGTTGGACCCATCACCTTCAGCATTCATCTCCGTCCTTCAACTGCTGCCACGGATGCGGATACGGATGCTGCTGCATCGTCCACTCGCAAGAAAGCAAAGGCACTGTTTGTGTCACCAGCGGACATCGAAGCATTCCGCGCAGCATTGACTGTGTGGTTGATCGACCACCGCTATGCTCGCATCACTCCGTGGTTGCAGCAGCGTTCCACCTTCGCCGACGTGGCAGGGCGCGCTCGGATTCGTTGCGCGGGGTTGCATCTGACCCCCGCCGACGCAATGATGTTGGTGGGCTTGGCGGGAGACAGTCGCTTCCTTCAATGGCAAGACAGCGGCATCGCAATCGACCGGGTCGAGTTGGACGGTCCCAATATTGTCCGCATGCGCAAGCGCATCGTGTCGCTCATCTTGACGTCACCCATCCCCACCACCTTTCTCTCCTCCTCCACTTTGACCACGCGAACAACAGATTTGCGTTCGGGTTCGGGTTCGGGTGCAGATGCAGGTGCAAGCACGCATCTCTCTTTTGCGGAATGGATTGCTTCGTTTGTCACTCGCGCCTTGAAGTATTGCGCCCCGGACACGGCGTGGATGGTGCCAGACACCACCATTTGGGAAGAAAAACAGGTGCGACTATCCTTTGCCTTCCAACAAAGCACCGGCTTTGCGGATGAAGAGGTGTTGTGTTTGGACCCTGTCGCCCTTCAAGAAGACCTCAACCAATCGTTGACGGCCTTGGCGCGCGCAGAGGTGGAAAACGCAGAGTCCGAGGCCGCAGAGTCCGCGGACGACAGAACCGCAAGTGCATTGTTGACCGAGTGGTTGACGGCTACACGCGGACGATGGATAGACGTGGTTGCACCCTTGCGCCATCCCCTTCTGCTGAATGAAGCGCAAGGCAGGTGGCGCGACGTTCGCCTCGGAGTTCAGTTCTTGGGCGACGCCCCACCCACCAACACGGCGTTGTCCGCAGTCACCGCCTATTTGACGTCGATCGTAGCGCCGTTCAACACCCCTACTTCTATGACCGCAGAACAACAACAAGAAGAAGATGCGCAAGACGCCGCACCGGAGAGAGAGATGGTGCAAGATACATTCGACCCAGCCAATCCACATCGCCATGTGTACCAGTTTTCAGGGATATTGCCATCCACTGCGCTACAGGACATGTTGCTGCTGAACGATGGTCGCATTGCTTCCATACAAGCCAACCTGCTACACTTGGTTGGCGCTTCCTCCTCCTCCGCCGCCGCCTCCGTTGAGACCCAGGAACCCCAGGAACCCCAGGAAAACATGGTGGATTGTGTGCCGCAACTCGCGGCTTACTTGCAACCATTGCGTGTGGAGTGTGTGTTTGCGCCAAAGAACAGCGATGTTCGCCGCGCAGCAACCTTGTTGTCCAACACCACCATGCCGGAGTGGCGCGAATGGATGTCGAACGGGGTTGTGCAGCCGATGTTGCGCCAGCGATACTTGCGCGCTGCCCTGTGGCCGCGATCCCCCCAGATGCTTTGGTTACAAAAGGTGGACATCGAGGTGCGCGCACACAACAACAACAACAACAACAACAACAACAATGATAACAACAACGATAACAACCACGGAGATGGCGACGAAGGCAACCGCGACACCATCACATGCACATTGCATCTCTTGTGTTCTCCGGACGTTCATGAAGTGCAACATCCGTGGTTGGACAACTGGGTGCGCACGATGCGCATGGGGGTGACCTCGCAAGTTGGTCCGGAGCGCGACAACGCCTTCATCCAGTCGTTCACATTGCTGTACACACGCGCACATCTTCAAAGCAATGCCGCCTGGGCCAAACGCAAGTGTTCCGTGGCCACCACGGCCGCGTCCTTGGGCGCATCCATGTCCGACTGGATCCATCTGCATCGCAATCTCGCCACCATCGTTGGCTTGCCGCCACATGCCGGGCGCCATCGTATCTTCTTGGAACAACGCGCCATCACTGCGCACTCCAGTCAATGGGACATCTTCTTCGACGACACCGACATCGATTTGCAACACCTGGCCGTGCTGCGGTATTCGCCCGAGCAAACCAAGCAACAATTGATCGCACACACTGGACTTCGCCTTCCCGAGGACGACGACAACATGCTCACCATTTCCCTGGACGAACGCATCTTTGAATCGCGCCATCGTGCCGCCACACGCCGCAGTGTGCGCATGGTCACCATCACCATTCCTGTGACGTTGGCGCTGTCCGCCAAGTATTTTGAGACAGTGTATGCCGTGCAATACGAATTGGCGATGGCTACGAAGTCTGCGGTGAAAGACGTTTGGTTTGCACACGTCGTTGTCCTCCGGTCCAACGCAGCACCAAATGCCAATCCGGCGAATCCCTTTGCGGCAACCGGCAGCACCGATCCTTCTGGAACCGCGGAAGGCGGAACCGTGGTGGCGTGGACTCTGCAATTTGAGGTGCCGCGCAAGAAGAAACTCGACCAGGTGATGTTGCAAATGGCGCTTCCACGCCGACTGCAATTGGCGGAGGACGTGGCCAGCGGCATTCGGTTGGAGGACAGTACAGTTGATGCTGCTGCTGCCGATGATGCTGCTGCAACGATGGAGAATCCGTCCGCCGAACGAGCACGAGGTCCATGGAACGTTCGCCAAGATGCCGTCTTCCAGAAATTGCTGCAGGCCTATCGCACACCCATTCCATCCTCGCCGCAGCCGCCGCCGCGATCGGAGGAGGCTCCGCGGTTGTCCATCGAAGGAGTGGAGTGTGTTGTGCAATTTCGTCATCCGCTGAGATGGTCCAGCGAGGAACTGCAACGAGCCGCGCGCCGCCTTGCATTCGATGTGTTGCCGCTTCCATCCTTGCGCAACGACGCCGACGCCATGGTGCAGGTAGCCGTGAGCGTGCCGGACAACACCGTGCGCATCGAAGTGCGCGGATTGGCCGCGCAGTGGTGGTCTTTGGCGGCAGGTGACATGTCTCTCGCCAATCATTTGAACACTCAATTCACGTTGCAGAGTGTGCGCTACCTGCCCACGCAATCGACGGCGTCCGCCACGGCGATCCAATCCGCAATGTCCACACAGGAAAAGCAGGCGGTGCAGCGAGAAGCGATGGCCTCCTTCCAGCGCACTCTGCGCCAAGACATGATGCCCTTGACCTTGGAAGTGCAGCAGCTGCGCCAACTGTCCACTCCCGCCAAGATGTGGCTTTTGACTGTGCTCCAATACAGTTTGGTTTCATCGTCATCATCATCATCATCTTCCTCCGCCGACTCTTCCACAGGTTCTACCCCATCCTTGTCGTTGTTGCCGCCGTTGTTGCGGCATGTGCAGCGCTTCGTGCATCGCACCCCTGTCCAAGAGGATACGTGGGATCAAATGAATCGCGCGGAAATAACCGTACTGGTGGATCAAACCGCGGTGATCGACGTGGAACGGTTCCAGCGCGCGTTGGCACTGGAGCCTCTTTTCCGCGATACCCAATGGCGCATTTCCCCCGACGACAAGGTGTTGTTGCCATCCACATTTGCATCCGCCACTGACACCAACACCGCCACCAACACCAACAACGATGCACGATGGATTCGCATTGCAGACGCAGCACCTGCCGCGGACAGCGAGGGTGTGGTGTCCGCCATCCCCTCCAATCCTGCCGTGGCCGCCGCCGCTCCGATCCATCGTCCTCCCGTCTTTGAGGAAAAACGAGAGTTCGGTGTACCAATCGCCAATGCATATCACGCGGCGACAACGCAGCCCAAATCGGGCAACATTGAATTTGCCTGCGATTTGTGGTTCCAGGAAACCCATCCATTGAACGCCGCATTGTTGTCGGCGTCGGCGAAAGAAGGGGTATATGCGGACGAAGAAAAGGCGAAAGAGGAAGAAGATGCGAAATCCATGTCCACCTCCAACAGTGACGGAACCGACGTGCGTGTTCCCACGGGGAGTCACGGAAGCTTCACTGCGCAACAGCAACAGACCTTCGTGGCGCTGCATGGCGACAACATGGTCGTGCAATTTTTGGTGCGCGGACTCTTCAGTGTGTCGCAACTGGCAGTGTTCTGGACCAAACGGCGCCTGCGCACCATCGTCGAACAATCGACATCCGCATTTCGCCTGTGTGCCACCGCGACGGAGAAGGAGAAGGAGAAAGAGAAGGAGCAAACCGATGCATCCAACAACACCACCACAACCACGTTGGAGTTTGGGCAAATGGGTCGTTCCTTGGTGGATGTGTCGCCCATGTTGCGTTTTTATCGTGCAGACTGGGTGGCAAAGGTGCAACCCGCCACCAGCATTTCCTGGTTTGCTGGAACCAGTGCGTCGTCAGCGGCGGCGGCAACCACCATGGCCACCGATGTGGTTCTGTTGGACAAAGAATGGGTGCACGATGTGTTGCGCATCGACAACATGCCGGTGCAGCGACTGGAAGTGCACCCCACGGGAAACACTCTTTGCTTCGAGTCGACGACGTCTTCTTCTTCTTCTTCTTCTTCTTCTTCTTCCACCACCGCCACCACTCTTTCGCCGGAAAACAATGCTCTTCCTCCTTCGTGGAACACGGTGCAGCAGCGCGCACACGAGTTTGATGGAGTGATAAGCAATCAAGAAGGGTTGGAGGCGGAGTACGTGCCGAAGACTTTGTTGTGTTCGTTCGTGTTGGCGCATGGCCAGACGGATGCGCAACAGTTGAATCCCAAGTGGTTGTACGACCTGCCGACGTCGGACATCCAGATTGTGCGCGAAGTGCTTTCCACGGTGAGCGACATCCCGCTGGACAACATTTCGTACGCCTCGCAAGGGAAAACCCGGCGTGGACAAAATCTGGTTACTTTCCGCCTGCGCACGACCTGGAAAGCCAGCGAAGGACTGTACACGCGCAGCAAAGAGTTGTTGGCGCAATTGCGCACCTTCAGCACCTTCCAGGACTTGGACAACGTGTACCTGAAAACCATCCGCGAAGAGCCATCGGGTGCGGCGGGGCTTGCGAATGCGTACGGCGGCGAAGAGTTGTTCACGGGCACTTCGGAGACCTACACGATGTATTTGGCGTGCACGCAGTCCACCCCCATGTCCCGTCGACAAGTGGAGTCGGTGATGCGCGCCATTCGCGTCATGCTGGGCGTCAATCCGCGCGACCCCGAGGCACTCCCACTCACCTTGGTGAAACAGCGCGTGGTGGACCGTGACCAATTGGCGTTGTTGGTGTCTGGACAAGGCAGCCTCCCTCGCAACCGCGCTGCACTTCAGTTTGGCGGCAGCAGTTTGGGATGGCTCCAAAATGTCGCAAATGCACTTGGAATACCCATGGACAGCGATGACGAAGACCCCGACACCATCGATTCTGTCGCCGACGCGGATTCTGTTGCCGACGATGCGTTTGTTGACGCAAACACTGGTGACGCGGATTCTGTTGCCGACGCGGATTCTGTTGCCGACGCGGATTCTGTTGCCGACGCGGATTCTGTCGACAATGCGTTTGTTGACGCAAACACTGGTCCGGGCGACGTGGAGGAGGAGAAAGAGGACTCCCCATCCCAAGCGACTACTGTGAACAATCCGGTGTCATTCGCGTCCATGCAAGGCTCGGATCCAAATGCGCCATTTTCCGATCCGTTTGCAGGCATGGGGGATGCATCGCACGTCGCCGCGCTGGATGCGGCATTCGGCGCCAACACCCCGTCGCCTACTGCACCAGCGGCAACAGCGGACACCAATCCTCTGCACGATGCCACCTGGGTTGCTACCAATGCCGTCGTTCCACCAATGCCATCTCCGCCGCGCACGATGATGTCGCGCCTTCCCTTTCCATCATTGAGTCGAACATCTCGCGACCGAACATCTCGCAATGCAAATCCCCTAGATGTGCCCGACATGTGGCGCCCACCATCTCCTCCACCGTCCTCTCCATCACCTTCTGACTCTGCCACTGATCCATCCGCAAACACGAGCGCCGCCGCCGCCGCCGCCGAAGAAAAAACGGGGGACGGAAGTGAAGAAAAAACGGGGGACGAATCATCGACGTTGCCGCCGCCGCCGTTGTGGAAACGATGGTGGTGGGGCAAGCGGTCGGAGGGATTGGATGGATTGGAGGGCGCGGAGGTTGGTGCCACTGCTTCCGCCGCCGCCGCCGCCGCGGTTGCATCTCCGAAGGAGTTGCCGGAGCAGTTGTTGTTGCTGAAGTTTGAGGTGCGCGTGGACAATCCGGCGCTGCTGTCGTTTGTAACGGGGGATCCGGAGGCGCTGACTTTGTGGACGCGCTTTTACGGGGAACGCACCTTGAACCGCCCCAGTTTCCACTTTATCAGTTTGCGCAATCACGAGCTGGGTGCAAAGGACCACGTCGAAGTGTGGTTGCGCACGCACAAGCAAGACACCTTGCCGTTCCAGTGGAAGCAAGTCTTGTTGAACAACGTGGAGAAGAGCATCTATCTCGCCGATCAACAGGTGCGGCGCGACGCCCATCCCGACGAGTCGTTGTTTCCCAACAGCGGACAGTTGACCATCGTCGACATCGATGTGCCGCACAAACACACCTTTCGCATCGTCATCGGATTGCCTGCGAACATGGAGTGGCCCGTCTCCCTCATGACCGACGCGCAACGCCACGTGGCTGAAACTCAATTGTTGTCGGCAGCGAACAAAGCCAAGGCCGAAGAAACCAGGGCCGAAGAAAGCAAGGGCGAAGAGGGACAAGGTGAGGCATCCTCTTCCCCATCCACGTTGCTTGCGTCCTTGCGCGCGCAGTGGAAAGATCATTCCTTTGCTGCCTTTCTGGATGCGTTTCGCGCCATTCTACAGACGCAATGGACGGCGGAGAAAGCTATGTTGCAAGACAATGTCACCCAAGTGTTGAATGTCACGATGGATCCACCCATGCCGTTGGAGATGAACTTGCTGACTGGGATGATAGCGGCGTCCTCCGACACTTCTTTGGCTCCAGTGGCCGATGCAAGTGAACGTGCAACTGACACGGCTGCGGCGGCTGCTCCATGGAGGGAGCGTCGCTTGGTCGCCGACACTGATCTGCCCGCATTGTCGGCCATGCAGCACAATGTGTTGGAGAGAGAAGGGTGGACGCGCATGCGACAAGAGATGGTTTCCCCATTGCCCCCGCCTTCGTCCATTGTGCCCCAGGCACCTTCGAACACGGAGGTGATGGAGGCGGAGAATGTCTTCACGTTGCACTTCCAAGAACCGCTGCCGGACACGCACACAACCCCCTCGACGCACGACATGGTGGTGCACATTGCGCAATCGCTGACGAAGTGGATTGCTGATCTTCGCTTGCATTTGCCATCCGGCGCCGACAATTTTTACGCGTCGCGCTTTCCCGCGCTGGACTCGCAGCCGTTCACGGCGGTGGGGGTAGAAGGACCTGTCCATTCCACGCGCTTCTTGTTTGGCGTGGAGCCCTTGCCATTGCGCCATCGCGACTACCGGCTGCGGCAGGTGTCCTTCCGACTGCGATGCACTTCGAAGGAGGGGGACAATGTGTCACTCGTGCGCCCACCGGAGGAGGTGGCGGCGCAGCTGGAGGACTATCGCGTTCGATTGCAACGCTTTGCCGTGTTCATGCGCACGCTGTTGTCGATAGTGTTGTCGGACGCGAATGTCTTGAATCGGTGGCTGCAGCAAGAAATGGCGGCGGTGTTGCCTCGCCGTCGTTTCCCACTCCTCGAACATGTGACCGCCGACTTGGCGGGAACTTCTACATCTGTTTCGTCGGCTTCTTCTTCTTCTTCTTCTTCTTCTTCTGTCGCCGCCATCATCAAGCTGTCAGGAGACTTGGCGGTGGATGCGTCTGACCCCGTGGAGTGGAAACAGGTGTGGCAAACTACGTTGGCGCAGGTGGTACAACCACTCCACGCGACGTTGAGTGGCGCCGGCAGCGGGAGTCGCCGCGACAGCATCCTTGGTGGCATCCTCGGAAGACAAGGCGATGGAGAAGGCCTCGTTCCTTTGGCCGTGCGGTATGGACGGTGGACGCGCAGCACATTCCTCGTGGAGATCGTGGTCCATGTGTCGGGGACCGCGGAAGAGGCGGAGGCGCTCGCGGACCTGCGCGAACAGGTGGTGAATACATTGACCCCGCGCTTTGAAAATGGACCCTCGACGCTGCTTTCCACCTTTGCAGGCGCACCGAGATGCATGGTGTTTGCGGCGACGATGCATGTGCGCGAGGTGGCGGCGTTGTTGGCCGTGGACGTGACCACCGCGGAAACCACGACCGATGCGTGGGATCGATTGGATGCGATGGTGTCGGTGATCAGCCAGGAACTCACCGCCAAACGACGCGCGTGCATGCAGGCGGCGGCGGCGGCGGCGACGACAGCACCTGGGGGAAACATGGTTGGAGAGTCGGCCGTGGTGCAAGAAACCGTCAAGTTGTTTCACTTGGACGCCGCGCGCCGCATTTTGTACTTGGTGGTGGACAATGTCACGCAGGGAAAAGTGCAAGGGAGTGACGGGGAGGACGTAAACGGAGAGGACGTTGTCAGTAGTGACGTGGTGTTGTCCTGGATGATGGCTGACCGCGCCTCTCTCAAGCGTCGCGCGGCGGCGGAGTACGGCGAACGGTTCCTTCGCCACCTTCCCTCGGTTCCAGCTGGCGTTGCTTTGCCCACTTTGATCCACGAGGTGGTCAATCCAGCGTATACGCGCTTCATGACCGACCAATGTCACCTGGTGGTGGAGTTCGAGGTGGAGCCCGAGGGTGGACGAGACCCGTTGGAGTGGGCGCACTTGTTTGCGGGGTTGTGGCATGCCAAGGTGTATCGCGACACGCAATGGCGCACTGCCGTGTGTCCATGGTTGGTGTCCGACATCACGCTTCCTCCACGTATTGCTGGCGCCGCCGCAGTCGTAGCCGCGGACGAGACGCGGAGGGTGCGCATCGACTTGGCTATGTTGAATGTGGAGTCGGCGGTGCGCAAGGCGCAGGATTGGCTGCAACGAGCATTGATGACCACAACCAACAACAACAACAACAACAACGCCGACAACAGCACGTTGGAGAACCACAACTATCATGTCCGCACACAATCCCTGCAGCTGCGCACGACAGTGGCATTGCGCATTGTTCCGCTGGAATCCAAGATGGCCTTTCTGAAGACAGTGGCAGAAGTGGAACAGGAGAACGATGATGAGTCGGAGGAAGCCTTTTTCGACACCATGATGTTGGGAGGTGCAGTTGGCGCGTCGCCATGGTCGTTTTTGCTTCCATCTTCTTCCACCACGGCCACCAGCACCAGCACCAGCAACAGTACGACGACCCCTTCATCCAAGCAGCAGCAGCGATATTTGTCGTACTATGCGACGGCGGATGTGCAATTGTACCCAGGCACGACGATTCCAAAGCAAGAAGAAGAAAAACTGAAATGCGCGCGCAAGTGGAATGCAGTGCAGAAATCGTGGTCGGCATTGACGGGAACTCCCTACCAAATGAAACCGCTGGAAGTTAACCGCGTGGACTGGCGTCGCGCGCTGACTCGGCGCTTGGGCATCTATCCGCGCTCTTGGCAACGTGCTTCCGTGCGAGGAGATGGATATGTTCCCGCTGCTGCTGCCGCCGCGTATCGACGAACCCGCAACCGCAATCGCAACCGCAGTCGCGACAACTACAACATCAACAACAAGGTTGGTGTGGACTTTGGCAACGACTTTGGCAAGGACGATGGTCGGGACTATGGACAGCGCTACGGCAAGGACTTCGGCAAGGACAATGGTAATCTCCTTCGCGATGCAAAACTCTCTCGATTGCCCCCCAACGCCGTGAAAAAAGCTGCCATCGACGCAGCCGCCGCGGTTGCCGCCGCTAAATACCGTCGCAAATGAGCAGAGTAGATTAGAGCAGTGAAATCCAATGCACATTTTGGTACACGCGTGTACCAAAATGTATTTTTTTTTGAGATGGGCGATCGGCGACGCACCACCATGATGTAACTCCTTTTCATGAACACCATTTTGTTAGCCACGCACACAGACAACACACTCTTTGTTTTTTTTTTCGGTTTTGCATTAAAACACCACGGGTGGCGGCAATTTCACCGAATCTGTGGTGGTTTTCTTTTCCTGCTCTGGTCCTTGTTCCTGCACCTGCTCCACCACATTTCCGTCGTCGTCCAACACATCTACGACGTTGTCATTGTTGGGCACCTTTCCAGCCTCCTTTGCATCCGCGAGTTCTTTTGCGGCCTCATCCAACAGCTGCAGCAGATCTTCTTCGTCTTTGGATAGGTTGTCCTTGGCTTTGATGGCGGCCAGTTTGTCTTTCACGACACGGTCGGCGAAGAATTGTTCTATGGACTTGAAATGAGCGGGAATGCCGAATTTGGATAACAGGCGCAGTTCTTCTTCGGTAAACACGGCGTCGTCATCGTCCGTATCGAGACCACTCTGCACCTCTTCCGTTTCCTGCGCGTCTCGGATCTCTTGTTGCACTCGCTTCACGATGCCCATGAGACGCGATTGGCGTTTCTTGCGCTGCTTGGCGGGAATTGCTTCGATTTCCGCGACTTGTTGCTGGATCTGTTCGTTGTCCAGGAAGTCTTGCGCATTGTCAAAGTGAAAGGGAAGATTGAGTTTCTTCAGCGCATCCCGATCATCCACTCCGAACAAAGTGCCGCGGCGCTTGGCGTTGCGGTGGGCGATGGCGGCCTTGAGGACGCGGGCATTGGGAGAATCGAAGACAAGTGGGCGCGCAATGGGGTTGCGGTACATGCGGCGCAACAGTTTCATCTTTTCGTCGCTGTTGGAGGCGGAGGAGTTGGACACGATATCGATGATGTCCTGCACCAATTGTTTGTCGTTCGTGTTGCCTTCCCGCAGCAATTGGGCATGCAGCCGTTTCCACTCCGCCGGGTCGACGCGCGCCAACTTCAATGGATCTTGATTGTACTTCTGCTTGAATCGTTTGCGCAGATTGTCCATGCGCTCGGCGCGGTATTTGCGGTGCTTTCCGTCGAAGGTGGTACTCAAGGTCACGCCGATACCTGACTTGTCAGTCAAATTAATGGCGGGCACGGGGGATCGAGGTGCTGCCGCCGCCCTTCGCGACTTGGGCGGACGAGGGTTTCCATCGCCTTCTGCTGCTGCTGCTGCTCTCTTTCGCGACCTGGGTGGACGAGGGTTTCCATCGCCTTCTGCTGCTGCTCTCTTTCGACTAGTGCTGCCCACGTTTTGCCTTTGCTCGCGTTTTTTCTCTTTCTCGCGCGCATTCTTGATTTGTCGTCTCTTTTTGGCGATTGCTTCCTCCAACCGATGGTATTCTTCCATGTTGTTCGCATCTTTGGCCTGATTTTTTCGTTGGATCATCTCCAGGAGTTCTGGGTCGTTGTATCGCACCACGTTTCGCTTGGTTTTTGCGACGTTGCCGACGGCCGCGGCCGCTGCATTGCGTCTGCGCGTGGAAGACGAAGTCACTGTCTTGGGTTTGCTGCCGTTGCTTCCGCGACTCTTGCTTCCATTGCTTCCACGACTCTTGCTTCCGTTGCTTCCACGACTCTTGCTTCCGTTGCTTCCACGACTCCTGCTTCCGTTGCTTCCACGACTCCTGCTTCCGTTGCTTCCACGACTCCTGCTTCCGTTGCTTTTGTGACTATTGCTTCTGTTATCGTCGATGCTTTCACTGCTGCTTTCGCTACTGCCACTACTACTCGATAACGATGATACGGATGATTGGGTGGATTTTGCGCGCGATGGACCACTTGATGGTGTCTTGGATGCCTTTGCCGCAGTGCGTGCGGAGGAGGATGGTACGCGAACGGGGGTTGGTACGCGAAGTGGTTGTTTCTCTGCTGCTGCTGCTGCTGCCACGTGAGATGGCGTGGACGAAGATGAGATCAAATCGATGACGATGGGTGCTTTGGCGGAAGGAGGTCGACGTTGGGTGACGCGTGCATTGCTCAGTTGTTCACGGGGGGTGACAAACTTGCCGCTGCTGCTGTTGCTGTTGCGGCGAGCATTGCTGTGGGGAGCACTGTTTTCGCGAAGAGCAATGCTGTTTTCTTTGCTTTTGCTGCGACTCTTGCTTCGACTCTTGCTGCGTGTTTTGCTGCCATCGCGGGATTTGGATTGGCTGCGGCGGGAAGCAGATCCATCGGGCTTTACACACCGGTTGGTGTTTTGGTTGCGCACTGTGCCGGGCTCGCACTTTTTCATGCAACGGGGAGCCAGCACTGTTTCAAATCCTTCTTCGCATCGATGTTCGCGATGGTGATGTTGCAATTTGGCAACGACGATGTTTTTCACGGCGTCTGCTGCTTTGCTCATGGCAATTCAATGAAAAAAAAACAACAAACAAAAAAAAAGAACGGTTTACTGCCACCACACTTTCACACGGCGATTCCCAGCTTGTGCTTGTTTGTAGTAGTTCGTCTGTACATGTCCACAGAGAAAAAAAGCAATCGGGTCTACTTGGATCTTGTTGGGCCATCTGCGGCAGCAAGTGTGAGGGTGAAAGTGCGTGGAACCCGTTTAAAAGGGGAAGAATGTTTTTTCGGTAGAAGTGTAAACGGAACGTGTGAGCAGTGGGTGAGTGAGCAAGAAGACAATTGTCGCAACACAACAGTCGATGGAGAAAGTTGACAAATACGATAGCGCCGACACCGCCTCTGCTGCGGTGACGACGGTGGTGTTGGAGGAAGAAGCGATGGTGGATGCTGCTCCTCCAATGCATGTGCCTAAACGCATATTCATCGTGCCGTACCGCAATCGTCCGCAGCAAAAGTTCTTTTTCGCCAAATACATGAGTTTCTTGTTGGAGCACCACACTGACTACGAGATTTACTTTGCACACCAATGTGATGCGCGCAGTTTCAATCGCGGCGCAGTGAAGAATTTGGGATTCTGGGCTATGCGCGACAAATACCCGGCGCACTACCGCGACATCACCTTTGTGTTCAACGACGTGGACACCATTCCGTTCCACAAGTTGTTTGACTATCAAACGACGCCCGGCGTGGTGAAGCATTACTACGGGTTCAAGCACACGTTGGGGGGCATCGTGGTGATGAAAGGAGTGGATTTCGAGCGGGTGAATGGGTTTCCATGTTACTGGGGCTGGGGCATGGAAGACAATGCGCTGCAAACGCGGTGCGAGCGCGCGGGCATTACCATCGACCGCAGCGTCTTTTACGGCATTGGCAGTCCAGAAATCTTGCAACTGTTCGACGGCATTTCGCGCATCATTTCGCGCAAAGATCCGTGGCGCAGCGAACACGACGATGGCGTGGACGGGTTGCGCACCCTACACGACGTCGTCTACGACATTGACACGCTCTCTCCCAACCCGCACGACAATTTGTACACGGTGCCCAACGATCGGGTCTTTTACATCAATGTGCGCACGTTTTTGACCCAGGTTCCGTTTGGGTCGGAGGATTACATTCAGTATGACTTGCGGGAGCCGCCGCGCAAAGTGGTGCATCCGAATCACCTTCCACGCAAGCAGTCGACGAGTGTGGTAGCGCAAACGAAAGATTGGAGCAACATTCCGTATTACCCGACGACGTTGGAGGCGCGCGAGAACGTGGTGAAATATTTGGAGGCATTGGGGCGACCAGTGCCGGCCACCATGTTGCAGCAGTTGGAGGACGAGAAACGACGGTTCCAACTGGGCACGCGCGAAAACCAGCATTTGCTTCCTCCTCCTCCTCCTCCTCCTTCTTCGACTTTGCCACCCCGCGGTCCTCCTCCTACTTCCTCTTCCTCTTCCTCTCCCTCTCCCTCTCCCTCTCCCCCCAATGTATCATTTCCGCAGTATGTGCGCCAACCAGTCATGGCTGCGCGACGTGGTGGTGGACCGCGCGTGTCGAAACATTGGACCAATGGAGTAGTTCGATGAACGCGCGTGGTTGCTTTTTTTTTCCACATTTTTTCACGTCACAGTTCCTAATGGTGACGGTGCGAGTGATGACGGTGACGGCGGCGGCGTCGTCGCCCGCTGGGTCCTCCTGTTCGCGCGGTGTGTTTGCGCCCCCCTTTGATGGGTGAAGAATGATCGTTCCAACGCACGCGTTTGGCGGCAGGTGGTTTGTCGCTTCCATCGTGGTCGATACTGCTGCTGCCGCTGGGTGTGCGTGTGCGTCCCTTCATTTGCTCGACCCTGTCCGCGCGGGTGGCGGGCGAGAGTTCCGGATGCAAAGGCAAGGGAGACTGTGGCGACGAGAACGACGATGGACTGTGGCGAAGCGACAATGTGGTGGAAGAAGGAGAAGTTTGGTTCACCGCGGGAATGGTTTGTTCGTAGCTGGCGGGGGAGGTGGATTGGAGGTTGGTGAACAGGTGTTGCTTCAGGTGGTCCTCGACGTCGTTGAAGGACATGCGTTTGACAGACGGACTGCCGTGCACGTACAGACTCAGCAATGCGAACACTTGCTCGCAGCGATTGAGATCGTTGGCTATGTTGTCCACGACCCAACGTGCGTTGTGCTGAGACAAGGTGTTCAAAACACGTTGCACCAAATGGGCGCCGTCGCTGATACCGTTCTTGTCCGTGCGGATGGATCCGTCCGCATGCTCTGCTGCGAGGTCGATGAATGTGTCCGAGGTCGATTTGTGCAGGGTTTCCAATGCTCGAAGTTCGGATTTCAGGATATTCGTGTGTTTGGCTTTGCGCAGGAAGATGGCTTGTCCGAAGTCGATGAGGGTGGCGTGGACGCCCTCGGGGGTTTTGGGTGCGATGGGTCCAATCAGCTGAATGAGGATGTTGGCTTCGTGGAGATCGAGGTGTACCACCTGCACAAAGAAGAAGGCGCGGAGTATTTGCACGGCGGATTGGAGTTGCGCGGCGACTAGTTGGTGGGCTGCGTTATGCTGCACTTCGTAGAGGGTCATGGATTGCGCGATCTTGGGCATCAAAATCACACCGAGTTGCCATCGGTGGTGCGGAGGCATCAAGTTGTCTGCGAGATAATGCACCGCATCCACGACGTCGTCGTCCATGTTGGGATTGGCTTTGTCGCGGATGCGTATCAGGAGCCGCAATGCATCTCGTGGCTCAAAGATGGCCAGGTTCGAAATGGGGGGACAGATGGGATGTTCGGCGTCCATCGCCAGCGAGTAGGTCCAGAGGTGTTGCTGCACGATGGCTTCCTGCACGAAGTCCTCCTGGCTCGAGACGGCTTTTTGACCATTTCGGAACGGCGGCACTTCGTCGGCGTTCGGCAAATCGTTCCTCTGGAGTGTGTACAGCAGCGACAATTTCAGCACGAACTCGGTGGCAGGTTCCACAAACTCCCCGTTGCGCAACAGCAAATACGGACTGTTCTCAGGAGACACTGACAGTTCGAACAAAAACGAATACAAGCTCCAGTACGACAACATGGAAACACGTGGAGAACGATCCAGGAGTTGCAGCACGGGCGCAAAACCCCGCATGCTCACATCCCGCAGTTTGGTTCCCGCCCATTGGCGACTACCGTGGCGGCGACGTGTACGCGCAGCATGATGTTCCCTGACGCCACGCCGCAAACTGGCGGTTTTTCGCTTGGCGACAGCGGTGGAAGAAGTGGCCTTGCGCATGTGCACGTGGAATATTGTTGCCAAACAAAGTGGTGTGGTGTGGTGTGGTTGTGGCGTGGTAGAGGCTGCCGTCTGCTATTTGTGTTTCAGTGCAATAAGTGAAGTGAAGAAATAATAACCAATCGGCAAAGTGTGGCATTTACCAATAAACGCGTTTATTGAGTTACAACAAAAAAACATATATTTTCTTCTTCTTCTTCTTCTTCTTCTTCTTCTTCTGTCATTGTGTGCAGTCGAGGGGGAAGGTGTGATAGATGGGTTGGAGTTTGTCGATGGCGGCTTTGCAGGCCAGTTGTTCGGCTTCTTGCTTGTTCTTGTGCGTCGCGAGGTCGAGGAACACGAACAAGCGTCGTTGGGTGCGAAAGACTTCCATCATTTGGTCGAAGGATCCAAAGGCGGACACGTCGACGGCGTCTTCGATGCGCAGGTGGGTGTTTTTGAAGAGCACCTTGCCGGAGTCTGGGCAGCGCTCCATGTACAGGAAGACGCCCATGGTGTAGCCTTCCTCCGCGGACTCGCCGAGGATGAGGTAGTTGGGGGTGACTTTGAAGGCTTTTTGCAGGATGGTTTGCAGTTTGTTCTTGTGGTTGTTGTCTTCCAGGATGAGTTTCGTCCAGTCCACGTGCTGGCGGTAAATGTTCTCGATGAACAGCTGGGCGTACTGGAACCCGGGACCTGTGATGAAGCGATCGGCCTCGTGCCAGCGCGGATCATCCTCTTCGTCCCCCGCCGCCGCGGCGAAGGCGCTTTTGTGGGTGCCCTTGTTGAAGTTGAGGAAGACGGCGCCGAGGAAGGCTTCGAACAGTCCGCCGAGGCACACGAGGCCGGTGCGCGTGTGTTTGTCTTCGGCGTGGCGCGATATGATGAACCAGCGATGCAGTCCCATGTCGAGCGCGATTTTGCCGATGGCTTTGTTGCGCACGTTGGCGATTTTGGTGCGTGTCATGAATCCTTCATTGGCTTTAGGGAAGCGGCGGTAGAGGAGGAATTTGGTGACGAGTTCCAGGACCCCGTCGCCGAGAAATTCCAGGCGTTCGTTGGATTTGCTGCGCAGGGGCATGCAGTCGGGGGGGCGCTCCACGATTTGGATGTTCGCGCGAATGTTTTGCAGGCGCGGGCGTTTGATGTAGGAGCGATGCACGAAGGCGCGTTGGTACAACTGGAGGTTGTGAACCACCGGCGGCAGTCCATATTTAGCAAGAATTGCCGCGACGTCGGCTTCTTGGATGACGATGTTGTGCGGATTGAATGGATTGAAGAGGAATCCCTCCTTCGTTTTGATCATGTCCACATCGTCTTTCAACTTGTACACATCGCCCAAATCGTCCGCATCGTCCAGTTCCACCGCGTCCCACTTTGGGTCTTTCTTTGCAGCGGCGTCGACGACGGTCGCTTCCTCAACAACAACGACGACGCCGACGTCCGTCTCTTCCCGTCGTCCTTGCGGCAGCGCGGCGGGTTCTGCATCCACCGAGTGTTCGGCGACGAAGATGTCTTCCGGGACGGGTTCTTGCATGTCGTTGCGGTTGTCGCATTGTCCCGACGCGACGTTGTGCGCATCCCGTTCCGCTGCCGTAGTTCTGCGCGTGCGTTTGCGGGCAGGAGGAGGAGAAGTGGGTTCGATGTCGGCGACAAGCGTGTCAACAGAAACAGGGACGGAGACGGGGGTTTTGGCGCGGCGTTTCATTCGACAATGGGGGAGTGGAAAGCGAAAGGAAAAGGAGGGGAAGGAAGGGGAGGGGGACACAGTCAATCTTTTTTTTTGTTGTGGATGAGTATACATTCTCCCTGTTCCTCTCGCCTTTGTTTAAAACGTTTATCGATTCACCATGGTACTTATGACTGGAAGTCGCAACGCGCGTCATCAGAACGCCATTGTCAACCGCACCAACACCTGCGGTGGCGTCAAGAAAAGTGGATTGGCACCAAGTGTCGGGTGGTGGTTGTCCAGCAATGCACTCCAAGTGCGCGCGCAACAAACCATGCCCCTCATTTGTACCGTAAGTCGCACCATCCAAACCCAAAAGTACGGATATCGCGCAACTCACGGCGGTAACATGGGTTAATAACCCCGCGACTATGTTTGCATTCACTTTCGCTTTTGCCGCAGCCGATGCCGAACGTGCATAACATAAAAGAAAAAAAAACAAAACAACGCGCGCCGCCGCCACACAAACCATCGAAAAAAGAAAACATTGATCATGTCTACTACCAGCACCATCACCTTGCGCATTGATTATCGAGAGAGTGGATTGTTGCGCGCCATTGAGCAATGCGTGCAACAATGTCCGACGGCTTACGGTCCCTCGGTTTTTTCGGTGGTGGTTGAGAATTTGGATATAGGGGATATCGTCGTGCGCGATGCGACGTCGGACTTGCTGGTCATTGAACGCAAACGGGTCGACGACTTGGCCAACAGCATCAAAGATGGTCGCTATGATGAACAATCGTTCCGTCTGCATGCGTTGTCACTCCCCAATCCTCGCGTGGTGTATTTGGTGGAAGGCAATTTGTGGTACCGCAAGGACAAGGCGACCTTGCACGCCGCCCTCTTTTCGCTGAATTACTACAAGGGGTTTTCTGTGATGCGGTCGCTGAGTTTGGAGGAATCGGCCTTCATGTTGTGCAATCTTGCGGCGAAACTGCACCGCGAAGCAAACAAACGGGAACCATTCCATCGGACTGCGACCACGACCACGACCACGCCCATTACCACGTCGAGTGCGGTGGTACCTTTGCCATCGGATGTTGTCGTTGGCGGTGGTGGTGGTAAAGTTGGTGCATCAAAGGTGGAGGACGATATGGAGGAGGCGGAGCCAGAGCATGACGGAAAAGAGATGGATGTCACCAAGGTGGAAGAGAAAGAATACGCGTCGGTGATCAAAAAGGCAAAGAAGCATCACATCACGGAAGACAACATTGGTGAAATCATGTTGAGTCAGATTCCGGGGGTGAGTGCCACCACGGCGCAAGTCATGTTACGGGAGCACGGACATTTGGCGAAGTTGATTGAAGCATTGGCGGCCAATCCGCAATGCTTGGATCATTTGAAGGTCGCGGATTTTCGCGGGAAGGAACGTCGCATTTCCAAAGTTGCCGTGGCCAATGTATTGCGCTACTTGTTGCGCCGCGGGTGAAAGCACGGTTATTTATCTGTCTTCGAAAGAGTGTGTGTATGTGTATTTGTCGGTGTATGTGTGTGTGCGTGTCGTTTTTTTTCTTCTGGTAACACCTTAACAGCGTCCTGACAACGTGACACCGAGTTTTTTTTTGTTTGTTGGTTTTCCGTGCTTCGTGTTGTTTTTTTTTGCAGTGTGACATATTTTGCAGTGTGACATATTTTGCCGTCATGAAAAGCGAGTGGACGTATTTGATTGGGTTTGTGGTGATTTCGGCGGCGTTGACTGCTTATTTTTGGCGACATACGCCGGCGTGGTCGGCGTGGACGGAGGGGATGGAAACGGGTGTTTTGTCCTCTTCCTCTTCTCCCTCTTCCTCTTCTTCTGTCGCAGTGGGGGGCGGATTGTCGGCGGGGATGGGCGAAGGGTCCTCGGCGTACAAAGCACGGGTGCAGTCCGCAGTGATTCGCATGCGCGACAAGTTGTTGTTGGAGAAGTACCGCAGCAACTACGAGGAGACCGTGGTGCAGTTGGATGAATTGTTTGACCAACTGATCTTGCAAGAAGCGTTGGGGATGAATCTCGCCACACCGAACACCGCGCGCATCGCCGCCATGGCGCAACTGCATCAAGCCAAGTTGGCGCTGAACAGCGCCTTGAAGTACATTGATGGATGACGGATGATCGACTGAATCACGCGCAACTATGTTGCATTTTAGCAACATGTTTTTGCCAAAACAGTTGTCAAAAAATCAATCACCTCAAATGTTTTCCTGGTGAATGGAATTTGCATCGGCACGAACAAAGTTCTTTCGGGCAATGTTTTGTTGTCGCCAAGAATGGTCCAACAATGAAAATGTGGGGTTTCGTCTCTGCCCAACTGGTAATCTGAAACAAACTTTGCAACGTGGACTTTCACGTGACTTGATTTGATCAATCTATTTAAGAACACCCTGCAACTGGTGTCGATTTCTCTTGTTCTCAATGCAACTATGACTTGATCAAAATCAACTGTCTGTTTTCTGTACAAAATCCTCAGAGAGGCTACGTAATCTCGATATGAGTGACATGCAGCGATCGCGCAAACAACGTCAGACATTGGTTGAGAAGAATCATATTTGTGCAGAACATCATCAATAATTTCACTTTTGCCAAATGTGCTGTTGCACGACTCGAATATGGAATTTGACAACTCAATGTCAAACCCGATGATCAAAGTTGTCTTGCGCTTCATGCAAAAACAATTGCGTAAATAATGGATTGCAAAGTTTCAACTAACGGTGAAGAACAATATCCAGTGCACATTTGTGAGGAAAAAAATGCAGCTGCCGCAGTTGCTGTGCATTGGGTTGGGACTAATTGTGGCGACTTCTCAGCACAGGTTCAGTGACAGAGGAGGAATTACGACAACATGGTGCGTGTGTAGTCTGCGCCGCCCCAGTTGCTGTCCATGGGGTTGGGACTGATGGTTGCGGTTTCTTGGCGCAGGTTCATGACGTCGAGTGGCGTGGTGGCGCCGACGTAGTAGAAGGTTTGATCAAAGGCGGGATAGGCGTCGCGGTTGTATGGCGGATCGTTGCGCCCCGCGTCCACCAGCAAGGTGGGATTGGGATGCTCGGGGGGCAGTCCGCCCATGACATCGTCCACGGCAGGTCGCGATTTCCACACCTTCTTGCCTTGCGCGTCGAAGGTTTCCTGTACAAACAACACGGGACACCGAATGTTTTGGCTGCGCTGCCAGTCGAGGAATTCGGTGTAGTCTTCCAAACTGTCGAACTCGATGGGGTTCACGCCAGGGACGGTGGCCAGCTTGGAGTTCAGCAGGAAATAGCGACTCCCTTTCTGGATCAGCATGTCGGGACAGCGCGGTCCGCGGGCACTGCTTGCACCACCGCGGTACCCTTCGGCGGTGGCTGTGGCGGTTGCGGTGGCGCGGCCACGGGACACGTAGTAGTAAAGTCCCGCCGCAAACAGGGCAGCGGAAGTGTACAACACGGTCGACGACGATGACGAGGATACACGCATGCTTTTTTTTCCAAATGCAACAAAGTTATGTATTCGAAGGTTGGAATGAAAGCAAATGGGAGAGGGACGGGGGTTGTGTGTGTGTGTGCCAAAAAAGACAAAACGGGTGGGTACAGAGTGGACAGAAAAAAACAAGCAATGCTGCTGACGTGTGCACATCGATTGCTTTCGTCATTCTTTTTCAAACTTGTTGCAGCACTTCTTCGGATTGTCTTGCCGCCGCTTGCTTGCGTTTCCCTTCGAGGTTTTTCGATTTTTTTTCTCGATTTTTTGTTGTTTTTGTTGTTTTTGTTTGTTGTCCACTTTCTTCCAGCACTTCCAGTGAGCGATGGAGTTGTTTGCAGATATTCGTGACCCAATTGTGCAGCTTTTGCGCACGCGCGTGCATCCTTCCGCGGTGTTGTTGATTGGCGCACCGTTTTCGGGCAAAAGCAGCCAAAGTGCTGCCTTGGCGTCCTTGCTGGACATGGACGCGGTGTCGTCCGGCGAGGTGTTCCGCGACGAAGTCCGTCGTGGCACAGAGCGCGGACAGCGTCTCCGGTCGGTGATGGAGGCGGGGCAATTGGTGCCGACGGAGCTGTTTCGCGACATCCTGGAGGACCACTTGGTGAAACACACCCGCATGGACCGGCTCTTGCTGGACGGATTTGTGCGGGAAGAAGAGAATATCGCGTTTTTGGACGACTTTGTCGCGCGACATGCTCTGGAATTGGACGCTGTAATTTACTTGCATTGCAGCTACAACACGTTGCGCGCGCGATTCGATAGTTCGGCGCGCAAGGAGTGTTTGCGTGCTGACGACGTGACGCACATCTTTGTCGAACGGTACCACACCTTCGCGAAGAATATCGGTCCGGTGTTGAATGCTTACCGCGATCGCGGACGCTTGGTGCAAATCGACGGAGAGCAGGCGCCGGAAACAATCACCTTCGCCATTGCGACGGAACTGTTGCGCATGTTGCGCGTCGATCCCAACACGATGATTCCCCCGCAAGTGCGCGTGACCGATTCGTGGGTGCGTTTTTACTTGTTTATGCAGCGCATGATGCATCGCCGACAGCAATACAATCTGCGCCGTCGCGTGGTGCTGGTGTCCACGGACAACGTGCACAAGTGGGAAGAATACCGCGACCACTTGTCGCTGTATGGCCTGGAAGTGTACCGCCTCAGCGGGTCGGTGTTTCCCGACACAACGTTTCGCCTCTTCTTGCGCCAGAACGATGTGTTGGCCATTTTCCGCGATGAGATGACCCTCGTTGCACAGAGCCACGGGGGAGAGTTGCGCCGCTTCATCCACGGACAACCGGTCGTGAATGCCTGCGAAACCACCATTTGGATGAACCACAACCGCCATGGAAACAAAGATTCTTCCGCTTCCACATCTTCCGCTTCTGTAGCCGCAGGTGGCAGCAGCATCAGCAACAGCAGCAGAAGCAGCGACAACGACGATTGTTTGGTTGTGCAAGTGAAGCACAGTGCCGTGCAAGGACGGATTGACATGTCCCGTCGACTTGTTGTTGGCTGCGGTGGCGGTGGCGGTGGCGGTGGCGGCAGCGGCACAGAAAAGATGGAGTGGCCAACCACGTCAGCTGCGGCGGAGGCGGGGGTGTTTGGGTGGGACGACATTTTCACTGTGGCGCAGCACACCAACGATGAACTGCGCAGGTATGGCGTGAAGATTTCGCCGCGCAACCACAACATTGCCACGTGGATTGAAGATGTGATCAATCCCATGCGCCCGGAGCAGTATCGCGGACAGTTGTCTTTTGCGACGGTGCCGATGGACATGAAACGTGGCGTGGATTTCGACGTGGATCCGGCGGTCCTGGTGCAGAGCAATCCCTTTTTCCAGCAGTCCTCCTTTGCGCGACGGGTGACGACGAAGGTGTTGAACGGCGGCGTGTTTTTCCGGTCGGCCACCAACCGCCGTGTGAAGCATTATTGGTGTCCGGGCTTGAATGCGGGCATTCCGCTCACCCCGAAAGACGACGCCTTCCACGAGGCCACTTACTTGTTCCACGATTTTTGTCACTTCCTGATGCCCGACCTGGTGTTCACGGGGGAACACGATGCGCATCGTCGGCGCGTGTACATCACTTGGCGCATGATGTCGGAGGCCGTGTCCATGACGCTGGCCGACATGGTGTTCGTGGACGAAGTGCGTCGACATCAGCAACGGCAACAGCAACAGCAACAGCAACAGCAATCAACCACGACCATGGCAGATTATCCATTCCACAAACGGCGCATTTATCCCCTGTTTGAGGAGTACTGTGCGGCGCATCCTGTCGACACGGCACTTGAGCAGGAAGACCGCCTGTTTGAGGTGGTCTTGGCCAACGTGACCTTTTGCTTGACGGGACACGCCGAGGCATTCGCGGACTTGCCGTCCTACGCGGACTTCAAGCAAAAGTACGAGTCCTTCTTTGTCGGCGACCTCCGCTGGACGCACCAGAACTATGAAAACATGGTCAAGGACCGCGAATGTTTCCGCACCTGGTGGCGCAACAGTGCCGCACTTCGAAAAGGTTGGAATGATACCTTGTGGACGGTGGACCGCGTGGCGGAAGAGATGCCTGAGCAGTTCACTTTGCGCCAACTGTTGGGGTTTTGTTGGAACGCTTGTGGCATCCGGGAGTGTTTGGTGGGGCTGGTCGCGGGGAATGGGGATGGAGATGGGGATGGAAATGGAGATGGAGACAGAGTAGACGAAGAGGATGCTGAGGAGGAGAAGGATGAGGAGGAGGAGGAGGATGTCTTGCTTCCGTCGGCGATTCGGCGGGAGCGCGCCTTCCGCAAATATCATTTGGGGCAGTGTTTTGCCTTTGCCAAGTTTGATTTCCTGAAGGAAGCGCGCGATGCATGGACCTCGTTGGCGACCGTGAAGGACTGCGACGTGTTCCGCGAACAGTATGGGCAGTTTTTGCGCACGTTGGCGGACAAAGCGGTGTTAGCGAAAGACGATGTGGACACGTACTTTGATGTGTTCCCGTTGTTTCCGCCGTTCTACTTGAACTACGCCCTGTTCAAGTCCGTGTCCTTGGCCGACACTGCCCGCGCGCTGGAAGTGTATCCACCTGAAACGAACTCGCGGGACGACCCCCCACTTAACAACAACCCACGGGAGCCATTGGATGCACCCATCACGTCGATGACTCCTCGGGAATGCTTGGCGCGCCTGGTGGAAGTGGCTGGGGGAGTGGTAGAAGATGGGGTGTTCGTGCGCAAGCCCGGGGTGTGTTTGTTGGCGGACAACACGAGCACCTCCGCGGCATCCTTCCACACCTTTTTCATTGCAGGGGTGTCAGTGGAGACGTCCATGGAGTTGATCGCGCACCGAGAAGCCAAAGTGGCGCGCCTCACGACGTCAAAGACGAAGGCGATGGACCAGCCGCTGTATCGCATCACCGACGACCAGCCACGCTGGCAGAAGGAATGTCATCGCCGCGCAATGGCGGCCAATCGGTATTTGGACCGTCACTTCACCCGGGAAACGCGCAACATGTTGCACCCGGGGACCAAAGCCACTGCGTTGTGCTACACCATGATGTTGACGGACTTCCACAAGTTGTTTTTGGGCCGCGCGCCCGTGGAGGGGAACGAGACGGAGGTGCGCGAAGTGATCCAGCAGATGCATGCTGCGTTGTATGCACTGTACCCCAAAGTGTTCAACTCGTGGGAGTGGTATGTCGACAACAAGACCTCTTCCTCCTCCTCCACTTCCACCGCCTCGTTTCCACTGGCCATCCAATTCTCGGTGCACATGAACAGTCGACTGACGGACGTTGGCAAAGACGTCATGGTCGCGTTGGGCATTTCGCGCGAGAGTGACGTGGAGGAATGGTGTCGCTTCGCCGCCTTCCAGTCTGCGCTCACGTATTTGACCCAGCTGCACACGATGAATTTGTACGACTATGTGCACAAGGTGGCGTGCATCATGAAACACCGATCCGTATTGGCGGGCTGGCAGTCGAACGGGAAATCTCTGCGCGCACCGTGCGCCTTCAACTACGTGTGTCCCATTTGCGAGAAGCAATTCCGCGATGCACCGCGCGTGTGCAAGTTGCGGACAATCGACCAACAACTTCCAGAGAAACGATGCATCGTGTGCACCGATTTTTACCTGTTGTAGTAGTGTGTTGTTGAACTTGTTCTGTAATCGGCGTTAACCAAACATTTCTTCTCCCTCTTTTGTATTGATCGCGTACATCCTTCCGTTCTCATAATTTTCGATTTGGGTCATTTAACTGTTCTCATAATTTTCGATTTGGACTTGTTTGCATGCACGGAATGTCGCCGCCGCCACAATCGACGTCGATTGTGCACCTGGAGGATGCGACACGCGATGCCGCCAAGTTGCGCGCATTGACGCAAGCTGTGCTGGAGCAGCACCGCCACGTGTTTCTCTGCATTTACATGCATGGATGTGGTGCCTGCGAAGCGACCATGCCGCAATGGAACCGCATGGCGCGCGAATTGTTGCCGCGCAGCCCGTGGTTTCGCCAGCACAAGAAGGACATCTTTGTTGCGTCGCTCAACGAAGCCCTTTTGCCCCATTTGCCGTGGATCGATGCGGACTCCGTCCACGGATATCCCACCATTGTTCACTTTCGACCTTCGTCCACCGGGCGACAGGGGACCATCCGCATTCAACCGCGCGATGAATACGACCAGTCTCCCCAGGCAAACAATGCACGCACAGCCGAATCCCTGTTGGCGTGGATTGAAGCACACACACCTTCCTCTCACTCTCCCTCTCCCTCGCGCAAACGACACTCCGGAGGTCGTGCCACTGTCCATCGTCGCGGCAAACGAAGATGGTCCGTGAAGTACAAACGCAGCATCCGATGCAGTCGACCACGCGGATTTTCGCAACGCCAGTATTGTCGCTTCGGACGTCGCCCATCGCGCACCCATCATCGCACACGCCGAGCTGCTGCTGCTGCTGCTGCTGCGTCCGCTGCTGTCGCATAAACAGAACAAAACAGAACTGTTTGTTCTTCGCTTGGTCCACCCAACAACTCCACTTCATTTTTCCTGACTTTCCAAGGATGTTCCATTATCCAATTGGATTGGGTGGGACAGAAGTGCACAGCTTTCATTCCAACCTTCGACAACACTATTTTTCATTCTCCCGGGAGTGGTAACCAAGCGGGAACGCAAAACGTGTAAGAGTAAGAGTGAGAGTAAGAGTGTGAGGAGCAAGATGGCGACAGTTGCGGCGGCGGCGAACGAAGGGTTTGAATTTCGTGTATTGGATTTCCAGGTGGTGAATGCTGCACCTGAAGACGTGGAACTACCCACGGTGCCAGCGCGACGTGCGTTCCACTTTGGAGAGCGACGGTGGCTGGATGGATTTGAGTGCACGGAGGCAGACATGTCTCCCTGTGCATTGGACAACGATGATGGATGGGACGAAGACGACGTGGATGATGACGACGACGAGTTTGCGGATTACCGGCCCAAGAAGGTTGTGCGTCTCGCCGAAAAGTTTTACGTGCGCATGTTCGGCGTGAATGAACGGGGCGAAGTGCACAGTGTCCTGGTGAAGTCGTTTCGTCCGTTTTTTTACATCAAGGTGTTCCCTGGATGGAACGCCCATCACCGTCGCGTGCTGGAATCGCACCTGCGCAAAACGCTGGGGGACCGCACCTTCCGCGAAATCACCAAGATGGAATTGGTCGAGCGGGAGAAAATGCGAGGTTTCAACGGGGGGCACAAACACCCGTTTCTGCTGCTCGAATTTGCCAACCTCAACACCTTTCATCGCGTAAAGTCGTTGTGGTACACCTCCGACCGTCGATTGTTGCCGGGAGGCATGCCGCTGCGCATCGGCTACAAGACCGAGCTGCTGGAATTGTACGAGTCGCAGATTCCGCCATTGTTGCGTTTCTTCCACGTGTCTTCACTCAGCCCCACCGGATGGGTGCGTTTGCCGGCAGACAAAGTGCGCGTCGTGCAGCACAAAACCACCAACAGTCACTTCCAGCTGGAGGTGCACTTTGCCGACATGGTGCCACTCAACGACAAGGAGACCGCAGTGCCCTTCAAAATCATGTCCTTCGACATTGAAGCGAACAGTAGCCACGGCGACTTCCCCGTGCCGGTGAAGACGTACAAGAAGCTTGCCGGCAACATCATGGAAGACCTGGAAAACTGGACGCGTCCGGTCACCGAAGACGGGGTGCGCGATATGTTGAACCGAGACATCTTGAATGCGTTCAACTTTGATCGCGAGAGGAATGAAATCAACCACATCGACTTGGTGTATCCGAAGGTAAAATGGGACTACAAAACGGTCAACAAACGCATCAAGGATTGGATGGTCGACAGCACGTACACCGACTATCATTTGTTGGCGCAACAGGAAGTCTTGTGCGCACCACCACCACCACCGCTGCCGACACCATCCGCCCCTACAGCCAAACAAGAACCATCGGCATCATCGGCATCCCATTCCTCATCGCAAGCCGTTGGCGGCAGCAATGGCAGCAGCACGGTGGTCGGAATTGATCCGGAAGACGAGCGGATGAAACAGGCGGCGGCATTGGCACGCACGATGCGCAATTTGCACGTGGAGGAGTCGTTTGAACAAATGCGCATCTTCTATGAAAAAGAAGACGATGTGGAAGACGGTGGCGACGGGGACAACGACGGCGATGGCGACAGCCATGAACCATCGCAAGACATCCGGGATATGGGCATCGAAGTGGGCGTTGGCAAAGGGGGGCTTGGCAAACGATCTCGCCAATCGACCACGTTGATTCATCCCCGACAATTGCGCACCACGAACACATCCCACGGGCACTACGGCGGTGGTCGTGGGTATCGCAATGTGGCGCACATGTTGATGGACGAGGAGCTTGCGCGCGAGGACAAGGTGAATGCGTTGAATCGTGGCTTGGTGCGTTGTTTCCCCGAGTTGGAGGGAGACAAGGTGACTTTCATCGGGTCCACGTTCACGTTCTATGGCCAACACAACCCGCATCTGAACCACTGCATCGTGCTGAACACCTGTGCGCCGGTGAATTCGCCGTTGGGTGAGGCGTGTCCCACCGTGATCGAGTCGTACCAGACAGAACGCGAAGTGTTGTTGGCCTGGCAACAGTTGGTGCAGCGCGAGAATCCCGACATCATCATTGGCTACAACATCTTCAACTTCGATTACCAGTTCATGTACCACCGCGCGGCGGAGAATGGATGTCTAGAGGACTTCTTGAAGTTGTCGCGCAATGCCGGCGAAGTCTGCGCCAAGAAAGACAAGGCTGGCGTGTGGCAAATCGAGCAGAGCAGCGTGATTTTGGCGAGTGGCCAGCATGACAATTACCACATCAAGATGCCGGGCCGCCAACAGATCGATTTGCATGGCCATTACCGCCGCAACCTCAACCTCCCGTCCTACAAACTGGATTTCGTGGCAGGACACCACATTGGCGACGGCATCAAACAGTGCACCTACGACGCAGCGCAGAATGTGACGCGCTGCAAGACGCACAAGTTGACGGGCTTGTTGCCGGGGAGTTTCGTGCACTTTGAAGAGATTGGGTTTTCGACCGACTACTACCAGGACGGCGCCAAATTCGAAGTGTTGCAGATCGATCCGGCGGCCGAAACGATCGTGGTCCGCGGCCACGTTGCCCCGGATATTGCAACCAAGAAGGTGCGCTGGGGGCTGGCGAAGGACGATGTCACGCCCAAGGAGATCTTCGAGCTGAGCAACGGCACCGCGGAAGACCGCGCCATCATCGCCAAGTACTGTCTGCAGGATTGCAACTTGCTGCACTACCTCATGATCGACTCGGATGTTTTGACCGGGTTTGTGGAGATGGCCAGCATCTGCAGCGTGCCCATCGATTTCTTGGTGTTTCGCGGCCAAGGCATCAAGCTGCTCAGTTTTTTGGCGAAGAAATGCCGGGAACGCGGGATGTTGATGCCCGTGTTGGACAAGGCGGAGGGCGACGACGGCTACGAGGGGGCGATTGTGCTGGAGCCGAAAACCGGCGTGTACTTGGACAAACCGGTGGCCTGCGTGGATTTCGCGTCCCTGTATCCCAGCTCCATGATCAGCGAGAATTTGTCGCACGACACGAAGGTGTGGACGCGCGAGTACGATCTGCAGGGCCGCTTGCGCGACACGTGGGGCGAGTGCGATGCGGAGGGTCGGTTCGTGTACGACAACCTGCCGGGGTACGAGTACGTGGACGTCATCTACGACACGTACAAGTACGTGCGCAAGAATGCCAAGAGCAAGGCGGAGAAGGTCAAGGATGGTTACAAGGTGTGTCGCTTCGTGCAGCCGCGCGACGGCAAGAAAGGGGTGTTGCCGTCGGTGCTGTGCGAGTTGCTGGATGCGCGCAAACGGACCCGCGCCTTGGCGAAGAAACAGAGCGAACCGTTCATGATGGCGGTGTTGGAGCAGCGCCAACTGGCGTACAAGCAGACGGCCAATTCGCTGTACGGCGGGGCGGGGGCGCGCACCAGTGCCTTTTACGAGAAGGACATCGCAGCGTGCACCACGGCGACCGGTCGCAAGTTGCTGACCTACGCCAAGCGGGTGATCGAGGAGTGTTACCGGGACCGCGTGTGCGAGACCAAAAACCACGGCCGCGTGCGCACCAACGCCGAGTACATTTACGGGGACACCGACTCGGTGTTTTTCACCCTGAATTTGCGCGAGTTGGATGGCCAGCCGATTCGAGGGGTGAAGGCGCTGGAGCTGACGATCGAGTTGGCGCAAGAGGCGGGACACTTGGCGTCCATGTTTTTGAAGCAGCCGCATGATTTGGAGTACGAGAAGACGTTCACGCCATTCATCTTGTTGTCGAAAAAGCGGTACGTGGGCATGTTGTACGAGCTGGACATCCGCTACGGGAAGCGCAAGGAGATGGGGATTGTGTTGAAGCGCCGCGACAACGCGCCCATTGTGAAGGATGTGTACGGCGGCATCATCGACATCTTGATGAAGCAGCAGAACGTGGCGGCGGCAGTGGACTTCTTGAAGCGGTCTTTGGTGCAGTTGACGAACGGCACGTGTCCGGTGGACAAACTGGTCATCACCAAGTCGTTGCGCTCGGGGTACAAGAACCCCAAGCAAATCGCGCACAAAGTGCTGGCGGACCGCATGACGCAGCGCGATCCTGGAAACAAGCCGAGTTCGGGGGATCGCATTCCGTTTGTGTACATCGTGGCGGAGAACGCGAAGCTGCAGGGCGACAAAATCGAGACCCCGGCGTTCGTGGCGGAACATAAGCTGCGCATCGATTACGCGCATTACATCACCAACCAAATCATGAAGCCGGTTCTTCAGTTGCTGGCGTTGGTGTTGGAAGACGTGTGGGCCATGCACGCCAACCATGTGCGCAGTCAGTTCCAGCGCCAGGTGCAGCAGGCCCAGCAACAATGGGCGGAAGACGCCGCGCGGCTGCGTGAACGTGTTGCGGAATTGCGGGCGAAGGAGGTGAAACGTTTGTTGTTCGACTCGGAGCTGCGTCGACTGGAACAACAAAAAAAAGGACAAAGCCAACTTTGCATGTACATCGGTCTACACTAACCCGTGCAACCAGTTGCTCTTGTAACGATTTAAACCAAACGACTCTTCCCCTCTTTCTTGTGTCCTGTTTTTTTTCTTTTTTTCTCTCTTTTGTCATTCCCACCTGCTTTTTTGAACGTGCATCGTGATTCCCTTCTTTTTTTTTCCGTGACACATGTGCGAGTCGATATCGGATTGCGCGATGCTTCGTGTGAATGCGCATCATGCGTCGTCATGCTTGCGTGGATCATCTACCCGCGCGTGGCAAAGTGTTCGCATGGATGTGCGTGATACGTCGGTCAGGACTGTGGTTCGACGGTTGCAAGAGCGCTTCCTGTTGGAAGAAGACGACGAAGCGTGGGTGGAGCTGCAAGACGACCATTGCGAGTGGAACACGTGGACAGCGTGGCTTCGAAAGATGCGCGACCGGCCGGGGGAATGCCGCAGCTTTTGCCGCGCCTTCAATCAATTTCCACATGCTTACTTGGTGGTGAACGTGGATCACATCGAAGTGGGTTGCGTAGCGCGACCGGATTCTGACGAGTGGACATGTTGGTGGCGCTGCACGGTGCACATCCTCCGCAGAGCACACGACAAGAGGACTGTTCGGCCGACGTGCAGCAACCGCAGCCACTCGTTGTGCGCATCCTCTCCACCTCCGCAGTTGACCTTTTATCGCAACGACCACGTGTCCTCTTCTTTTTCTTCTTCCTCTTCCTCTAACTCTCAAGTGTGACACATTTTGCCGTGTGACACATTTTGCCGTTCACATATCTTCGTCACTGTCTTCATCGCCGTAGTCGCTGTTATCATCGAGGTCGTCGTCATCATCGTCATCTTCATCTTCATCGTCGTCATCGTCATCGTCATCGTCATCCATGGTCATGTTCACGTCGTCATCCGTCTCCTCTGCTTCGTTTGCGACATTGTTGTTCTCTCGACGGTTGTTGAAGAGGGCGGAGAACATCGATGTGTGGTTGGAGAGGGAGGAAGAGGCGGAAGGTGTTTGCTGTCGGAGCATTGGGGTGCGGTTGTGGTGGGTGTCGCGATGGAATTGTGGCGGCGGGGATATGCGCACGTCTCGTCGACAGAGGGGACACGAAGTGGACTGTTGCAACCATCGCAGCAACGGAGTTCGGTGGAACACGTGATTGCAGTTGCGTATGACCGAAACAATCTGGTCGTCTTGAAAGCCTTCCATGGAGATGGGACAGGTTTGCGGAAGAGGCATCGTCAACTCGTTGTTGTTGTTGCCGCCGTTGCGTGCCATGCGCAGTTCCCCGTACGAGATATTCTGGATAGATTCGTCGATGCTGGCGGGCGTCATGCGCGAAGGAACTCGGGTTCCATCGTTGTTGTTGTTGTTGTTGCTTCTGCCAAAGGTTGCAACCGCTGCTGCCGCCAGGGCAGCCGTATCGAGATTGTTTGCGGAGGATTGGTTCCCGACACCCAACCCGAGCAGTGTCTGCAACATCTGCAGATCATGCAATGGAAACACGAACTCTTCAACCGTGACGATTTCGTGTGCATTATTGTTCTGGCGGCGCAAGGGTGGCGGCTGGAGGTGGGAAAACGATGGGTGACTTGGAGCAGATTGCGACCATGTCGGCTGTCCTGCGAGCATGGCTGCTGCGGCTCCTGCAGCAGTGTCGGACATCATGCCCGCAATGTCTTCCGTGGTCAATGTCGGATATTCTGCGAGTGTGGCTGCTGCGGCTGCTGCGGCTGTGCTGGACATGATGGCGGAAATGGCTTCCGCGGAAAAGGTATTGAAGTTGGTGTCGGGTGGTTGCACAAACGGTTGTTCCTGTGGACCAGATGCAGGTGGTTGCGCTGCGGTCGTCGTCGGTGGAAATGAAGACGATGGATGAGGATGATGCGACGGGGTGTTGTGTTGCATTCCCGGCAACTGGAAAGTGGACGTGTGTGGTTGTTGTTGCGACTGTGGTTGTTGTTGCGACTGTGGTTGTTGTTGCGACTGTGGTTGCCGACTCGAGTCATCTTCTTCCATCGACGGAAAGGATCGATGTTGGTGCGCATACAGATCAATGACACAACATGCGATTTGATGGTTCTGTTGCCGCAAGCGTTCGGCCGTGCGCTGCAAGTCTTCGATGTGGCGCGCATTGTTGCTGTAGATTTCCATCAGATGTTCTGCCATATGTCGAGAGTAGGCCTGCGCCTGGGTGATTGCGCGAAGGTAGGACATTGGTGATGAGTGTGACTAACAAACAAAAAGTTGCAGTTGGTGGTGGAAGAAGGACGAACCAAAAACTGGGAGCGAGGGGAAAAAGGGGGGGGGTGGAAACAAGAGAAGAGAGGATCGGTGGACTGTTGTGCCTCGGAGAGATTTTATTTCACCTGCGATTGCGCATCCGTACACTTGCGCGGATTTTTCTTCCGCGGTATTCAACATCACCACGACGATAACAATACAACCAGAGCAGACGGTGCTGAAACATACACGACCACACACGAACAAATTTGAAGAGATAGATGGCGGGATTGGCGAATTTGGGCAACACATGTTTCATGAATGCGCTTCTGCAGATGGTGTCGCGGTGTCGCGCATTGAATACGTTGATGGAAAACCCGGAGGTGATGCGTCGGTGCAAACCCACATCGCAAAGCACTTTGTTGTTCTTGGAGTACCGAGCACTTGCGCGGCAGATGCGATCGGCGATGGCGATGGAGGCCGATGCCCGACATCCAGGGACAGTCGCGCCGATTGTTCCTCGGGAGTTTGTCCACGCATTTTACTCGGTGGCGCGGGCGCGGGGGCGAACCGAGTTTGTGCCGTTTGCGCAACATGATGTGGAGGAGTGTTGGCTGTTTTTGTTGGACTGTTTCCACGAAGCATTGTCGCGCAAAGTGCAAATGAGTGTGCGCGGCGAGGTGCATACACAGCGCGACCTGTATGCCAAGCTGTGTTTTGACATGGTGCAGGCGCGCATGAGCAGCGACTACTCGGAGATGTATCAACTGTTTTACGGATTGCAACTTTCGTGCTTGCAACACGCGACGGACTCGTTGTCTTCGTCCACTTCACTTTCTTCCACTTCACTTTCTTCTACTTTGTCACCTCCGTTGCCGCGCTGGTCGCCGGCGAACGCTGTGGCGGAACCTTTTTCGGTGCTGGAGTTGCCACTTCCCGAGTCGTCCGGGGCATCAAAGACACCCGGCCGTTGCACGTTGGACGATTGCATGCGCGCGTATTTGATGCCTGAACAGGTGGAGTGGGACGGCGACGGACATGCGCGCAAAATGATGCGCATTTGGTCGTTCCCGCAAATGCTGGTCATCTCCCTCAAACGTTTCCGCGCATCCCAGTTGTCTTCGGGCAGGAACACGTCGTCCCTGCAGAAACAGCAAACCTTCGTGGACTTCCCGGTGGACACGCTCTTGGATTGGCGGGCATTCTGTTGCGGATACGACGCGCACACCTCGCTCTTCCGGCTGGTCGGCGTCTGTCACCACAGCGGCGGCGGATTGGGCGGCGGACACTACACCAGCACCGTGTTGTCGGAGGATCGCCGCCAATGGTACAGCTGCAATGACACCCAGGTGACTCCCCTGGACGCGCGCCATGCTGCCAACCACATCGTCAGCGCCAACGCATACCTTCTCTTCTTCGAAAAAGTCGCCGAAGGCACCAAAGGGACCGACAGTGCCAAGAGTGCAACCCTGCCTCCGTGAATCCTGGGACGCAGAGCGGAGACGAAAGTTGCTTTTTTTCTCCGGAGAGGACTAACGGAGGACGATTGAGCAAACGAACACCCGACATATACGCACGCACGTAGGCAGGCACGCACAGATTGACAGCGACGGAAACAAACAGACACGAACGGACAATTTCATTCATCCATGGACGCAGCAGAAGTAGAAGTTGTGGACGGCAGCACTCGCGGGGGTGGCGTCGTTGGCAACAACGACGATGGAGAAAGCAATCGCAATGGCAATGGCAATGGCAATGGTAACAGCAAAAGCATGTTTGGTGTGGATGGAATGGGGGATGGATTTAGCAACGTGATGATGGTGTCCGTCGTCACGGTGATTGTGGTGGGATTGTTTCTTGTGCTCTTTCGCAAACGCGGCAACGGCGGCGGGTCGTCAGGCGCAGGTCATCGCGGAGGAGTGATCTATCAATTTTCGTTGGATGGAGAGGATGTCCCGGGGTTAACCACATTGGAATCGCCGCTGGCAGCAACGGCGTTGGGAGTGCGCGGAAGTGGCAGTGGCAGTGGCAGTGGCAGTGGCAGTGGCAGTGGCAGTGGAGGAGGTCCATCCTTCGGCAAAATCATCTTAGGCATCGTTCTATTGCTCGTGTCGTTTTTCAGTGTGTTGCAACTGTACCAATACATGTTCCAAGTCAATCTGTTCGGCGACAATCGATGGATGAATCCCCTTGGGTCCGCGTTCGGACCCTCTGCTTCCTCTTCTTCTCCTTCAGGTGGTGGTGGCGGCGACCCATCGCCCGTTGCGTCTTCCGACAGCGACAGCTTGCCGAAAAACCGTATTCGCTTCCGCAAACAAGTGTTCCATTTGCCTGGCGATCGCTACACTTACGACGACGCGCGCGCGGTGTGCAAAGCCTTTGGCGCAGATTTGGCGACATACGACCAAATGGAAGCGGCCTATGGCAAGGGCGCGGATTGGTGTCAGTATGGCTGGTCGGAGGGTCAAATGGCGCTGTTCCCCACGCAGAAGAAGACCTTCCAGCAACTGCAACGCAAGAAAGGATACGAGCACATGTGCGGTCGCCCAGGCATCAACGGCGGATTCATGCCCGACGCGCACACCAAGTACGGGGTCAATTGCTATGGGTACAAACCGCGCATGAATGCCGACGAAGCGGAGATGATGAAGTTCATGACGGCGGTGCCAGAAACGCCCGAAGACGCCGCCTTTCAAAAGAAGGTGCGCTACTGGAAGGAACGCATCCCCCAGATTGCGATTGCGCCGTTTGACTACCAATCGTGGGGGGCACCTTAAACCAAAACGGGGGGGTGAGGTGAGGTAAGGTGAACGTTTTCATTGCCCACGCCAATCGTGCGGATCAACGCCCGCATCCACACCCATCCCCACCCGCGCGGCATGCAGGACGCACATCCAGAACAACACGGAAGTCCAGAACAAGAGGTGGAAAAAAGCGGTCGACTGTGCGCGGGCGTTGCCCACACGGAGGAGCATTCCTCCTCCCGCTCTGTCGCGTCCGTGTCCGTGTGTGTGTCCGTGCGGTGTCCGCGGGGACGGAGGAAACTGCAATGCGGCGGCGACCGCCACGGAGTACAGACACCGGTTGGTCCAGGTGCGAAAGGGAGTGCGACAAATGGGACACTGGGCATGTCGCGCATGCCACTCCGACAAACATCCTGCGTGCACGGGTACGTCGCACGCACACTGCAAGTGTCGCTTCCAATGCAACGCCATAGAGGTAACCAATCCCTCTTCGTCATGACAAATAACACACATCCTTGCTTGCGCCATCGGTCCCCCGTTTTTTTTGCAAATGGGTCTGAATGTCGGATCACTAATGGATCAAAGAAGAGAAAGTGTTGATGAACTGCAAGCGCAAAGGCAGGCTTACAGTGCATTCCTACTATTTTTTGGGCTGCTACGTTTGATGCGCGCGCTGGCGACGTGTCGTGCGTTGTTTGCGGCGGCATCCGGATGGCACATCCAACGAGTGCGCAGACCCATTGGAAGTCGCCGAAATGGATTTGCGAGTGCCGCGGCGGCGGCGATGGACGCTGGAAGTGGAAGCAGAAGTGGAAGTTTTGTTGCTGTTGCTGTTGCTGGCGGTCACAGTCGGAGATGGCGCAATTCCCTTCTCGGACGTCGACGTGGAAGAAGGGGCTGCGGACAGAGGAAACAATTTGCGATACAATCCATCCGTCATCCACTCTTTGCGCGTGCGGATGCGACGGTTGCGTTTGCGGTGTTGATGCTTCGATTTCGTGCCGCCACGGCCACTGCCACCAAAACCTTCGACTGTTTCTCCTTCTCCGACCAGTTCATCTTTGCCCCTCTCCTCTTCGTCCTCCTCTTCGTCCTCTTCCTCTTCCACATCGCTGTGTGCGTCGTCGTCGTCGCTCACGATCTCATCCTCCTCTTCTTCACCTTCGTCCTTGTCATTGTTCTCCTTGTCATCGTTGTTTTTCTCATCGTTGTTCTTCTCATCGTTGTTCCTCTCATCATCGTGCGCGTCTTCGTCGAACGTGTGATTGTGTTCGGTCTCGGCGTCATCCATCGCGGAGGCACTCCACGCCCACCCGGGGAGCACCAGGTGGTCGAAGAGGTCGGACACTTCCTTTGATTCGGCGGGAGACAACTCCGTGAATCGATTCAAGGTGACGATGGGAGACGCTTTGTGGCGCAACCAGTCGGATTGCACACGAAAACCACCCGCGAAAATGTCGCCATTGGGATGATTGTAGTACACGAAATCCTTGTCTCGGAAGGTGTTCATGTTCGGATAAAATGGTACGAGATGCAGACGGGAGGAATCGGAGGTTGCTGTGCAATGACTTGGTTTCCCTGCAGAAAAAAAAGACGACTGTGCGAACACACGAAGAAGAAAGTCAACCACCATTTTGCAGCATCAAGAGAAAGAAGAACACACCGGACAGGTTCCAGTGCATCCATCATGTTCACGGTTTTTTCCATGTTCAAATATTCTTAAACTCATTACACGGCAAAATATGACACAAACATGCACACGGCAAAATATGACACAACGTGAAAAAAGCATCAGCAGCAGCAGCAGCTGTTTTTAATGGTCGTCGGAATGGAAGAAGCGTTTGATTTCCGGAACGCGGCGCGAACCGCGTTTTTGGCGGATGTAGTCCATGATCTGCCGGACTTGATCCGCGTTGGGGATGATTTCGGACAAGGTTTCTTGGAGGAAGCGGTAGGACAGCGGTTCCTGCACCGTCGTTTCCACGAATTTGAGTCGACCGTCGCTGATGGAAATGGTGGAATGAGTCATCTGTCGTTGCTGCGCAACCTGGATCAGTTGTTCTTCCAACTCATTGCGTTCCTCGCGCAACGCCTTCACTTGGCGATTCAATTCTTTCAACTGGTTGTCCGCGTGCACCCATCGCCGAATTCCCGACTCGAAATCCGGCGTTGCCGCAGCGGCAGTGGCAGCAGCAGCAGTTCCCGTCGTGGATGGAGTGGACATGTCGAGGCGATGCAAGCAAAGGAAGTACAAAGTAGCAAGTGGAAAAATTATGGTTGCTTACATGCCATTTCTTGTTTTGTTTTCCATCTTTTTTTTTCAGATGCTGCAAAGGGTGGATGTGGTTCTTCAACGTCTGCGACGGGTGAAGGCGGATTTGCGACCGCGACGACTGCGGCGTTTTCCACGGGTCATGCGGTGCATGCCGAACAAACTGAGTGGCACCAACGCTTGTGCGACAGCGGAACCTCCGCGGCGTGTGCGGTGGCGACGATGATGGCGACGACGGCGACCACCTGCCGATTGAACGAGGGACAAATTGTAAGAGGTTGGAGCACTTTTCATGATGGATGCGCGGAGAAGAAGGGTAAAGAGGGACAATACAGAAAACAGACGGACGGTTGTTTGCAGGGATATATATGGAACGCAGAAAAATATTCAGTCGAATGGGTGGAGGGAAGGGAAAGACAACGGTCGATTGGCATTGACCAACGTCACCAACAAAATTAGACAGGCGAGCAGCAGTATGAAGATTGCGGCTAAAAAGCCGACGATGATGTACACGTACATTTGGATTTCTTGCTGGATCC
>JACCDX011415944.1_pt1 | contig 63238 bp, 97 predicted proteins | sample 7449681 | NCBI WGS metagenome assembly JACCDX01 (sample SAMN15323450, study PRJNA562643) | freshwater metagenome | isolation source: river surface water | place: USA:Blue River Watershed | collected 2017-08-18
GGTATCATGCGAGCCACAGTTGACGTACCACGTTATTCTGTGCTATAAATAAAGTATAAGGCTAGGTTCAGCAAAATCCATAACATGGAACTGGTGAACAGAGATAACTTCAAGTTTACCACAGTGAGTTTCGATTTCTCACTTAAATCAAAAAGTAGAAAACTAGCCTGTTATTTTATTAGGATGGATACAGCAGTATTAACTATACTGACTCCAACTAATGCAGTAGACAGTGACCCGGAAGGTTAGTCTAGCGGAGGGGAAACCCTGTGAAGCGAAACTATCTAACACACCGCTTCCTCGGCGTATCAGAGGGTGTTAGACGCTTATGGAACTGACGACTTATGGAAAGACATATATGATTCTGCTAACAGACACAATATGCAGATAGACAACATGAATTGTTGATAGGCTTGGGGAACTGAACCGATATACTGGGGATGGGGCCAAGCAGAAAATAAAAACCGTTCCGACCATCCTGTTAATAGGCCCTTCGGGGCCTATTTTTTTGACTTTAAAATCTACGATGTTATAATTAGTGATATGAAAGAAAAATTTATCAAGGCCTACATGGATGTTGCCAGTAGGTTTGCTGAACTTAGTCATGCTCGAAGACTGCACGTCGGTGCCATAGTTGTTAAGGATGATAGAATTATTTCTATCGGCTACAATGGCATGCCGGCAGGTTGGGATAATGACTGCGAATATAAAGACTACGACTTATCTCGAGACTTTAACGGAAACTATTTTCCAGGTAGTGAAAAAGAATATCCGTTCGAAGATGAACACGGTCGTTATAGATTAAAAACAAGACCAGAGGTACTACATGCTGAATCAAATGCTATTGCAAAACTGGCGAAGTCTAATGACAGTGGTGATGGCGCTGACATTTTTATTACTCATGCACCCTGTATGGAATGTGCAAAACTTATCTATCAATCTGGTATTCGTCGTGTATATTTTAATCAGAACTATCGCGATGATAGCGGAGTCCGATTCCTTGCATCATCAGGGATAACTGTAGAGCAGGTGGGCGAATGATTCCAAAGATGCCCGCTATAGAAAAGGGCAAACTGGCTAATAGTGGATACTATACTGTAGGAGATCAAGTATTCAATAATAAAGTAGCCGCACTGTATGCCGCTACTAAAGCAAATAAGATGCCTCACTTTCATCTACACGATGAGATATTTTCTAAAGTGCCTTGGTCCTTACCTACAACTAGAACCTTGGAGGATGTCTATAAAGAACGGGCACAGGAGATTAGAGACAGGTACGACTATATTTCTATGTCGTTCAGCGGCGGTGCTGATTCTTGGAATGCTTTGCACTCTTTCCTATCTAATGGAATTTATTTAGACGAAGTCTATTCAAAATTTGCTATAGAAGGCCCGAGGAAGTATATTGATCCGGACCCAAATGTACGAGATGCTATTAACTTTACTAGTGAGTACGAATATGCAGTAAAGCCTGTGTTTGAATATATTGAGAAAAATTTTCCCAAGACAACAGTTACATTCCAAGAATTAACAAAAGAATATTACGAGGAAGTAACCGAGGATCAAATTATTAGAAGCGGAGTAGGGGCGTTTCAAGGTATGAGTCCTACTCGATGTGCATATTCTATCGGACTAGACGTTGATTATCAAACTAAAAAAGTTGCATCTGTAAGAGGTGGAGGCAAGTTGCAGATGTATCTTGAAGACGGAAAGTTCTACACATACTTTAGTGATTCAGAAGCATGGCCTGTAGATGCCGATCCTCACTTTACAATTGAACACTTTTATATTGGTGCAAATTGCGGAGATCTGTTAAGGACACAGGCCCACTTAGTCATGAACTTCTTTAAGTCTAACCCACAATATCAGTATATTATAGAAAGAAAACCTAGAGAAACAAGACCGGGAGTTTTTGAAAATATTGCTTATAGAAATGTAGATCCCAAGGCGCAGAAACTGTATGATTACATTATAAAGGATATATGCTACCCCAAATGGGATCATAATACATTTCAAGCCGGAAAAAATACTACAGCCCTGTTTGAACGAGAGGAGGATTTTTGGATATTGAAAGATAACCCAAAGAGCGTTCAGTCTTGGAAGTGGGTGTTGAATCAGTATGTGAATGACATACATCCGTTGGCCTTTAAGACAGTAAAGGGCAACAAGTTGGCAATAAAAGACTTAATTACTCAGACGTATTTTGTAGGATCACTTTAAAACTACACCAACAAGATGCACACGCAATTCTTCTGAGCAATTGATAAACGTGTGTTTCTTAGTAGTATCTATCCAATAACTAAAACCATCTGCAGGAAGGTGTTGCATGATTCCCTGTTCTGGAAAACACATCAAACACTGAGGATTGGTTATGACCGGTAGGTGTACCCTTGGATAAGGGTCAGAATGTATACTGTAGCAAGTCCTCGGCGGAACCAGTAGCAAACGTGTCCTTACAATTTTATAACTTAGAGAATTGATCCACTGGTCAATATACCCTCCGACTAATTCCGGATGAGTAAACTTGTAATGCGGTTCAATGATCATGGTGTTGCGTTTTTTAATTCTTCCGCAACTCTCATACCAAGAGGGGTTATTTGTGTCTTTAACCTGCAGGGCCAATTGATTAACACCGTCTTCAAAAGGAACACGAGACAACAATGCCTTTACTTCCTCAACTAGATCTTTGAACCTTTCAAACTTTTCTAAAACGGTGATCATGGTAATATTTATATAGTTATATACCACTATAAATATTTGAATGTCCAATTTAGGAAATCTAATTAATCTTTCAAAAGATCTCGAAAAAGTAGCCATCATTGATGAGCACGACTCTGTTACCTACAGACAATTACATAACATGTCTAATTTTGTTGCTCAAGACCTTTACAACAAAGGGTTTAGAGCAGGTGACCGAATTGCTCTTAAAGGATTGAATACTATAGGCTACATTGCTGCCTACCTAGGTATTTTAAAACTTGGCTGTGTTGCTGTCTTGGTCAACATTAAATTTCCTCAAGAGCAAATAGACTATGTTCTTAAAAATAGCGATTCAAAATTCTTATGGGCGTCCCCCGATGTTCCAAAAGATGTTTTATCTGAGTTTTCTGTACATGAGGTAGATGCCAATGATCCGGCTGTAATAATGTATACTTCAGGAAGTACTAGTTACCCCAAAGGGGTTGTACTACCGCATAGACACAAATGGATCATTGAACAAAAATCTAAATTGCCCAGAGCAGAACAACGGCGAGCAATAGTTGCGGCACCTTTATATCACATGAACGGTTTGAGCAACACTGAAACAGTTATTTGTAGTCATGCTACCTTAGTTTTGCTCGAAAAATTTGATAGCAGAAAATTCTTAACTAATGTATCAAACCATAAAGTTAACTCTATAACATCTGTTCCTACTATGCTATCAATGATCTTACAAGAGACAGATCTAATATCAAGTTTAGATTTTAGTTCAGTAAAACATATAGGAATGGCTTCTAGTCCCGTGAGCAGATCTCTTTGGCAAAGTTTAAAAGCAACATTTCCGGGAGCAGTTCTTACAAACGGCTACGGCATCACTGAAGTTAGCCCAGGAATGTTTGGCCCTCACCCTAAATTGCCGACACCAGAAATGAGCGTAGGGTATCCTACTCCAGGTATTGAATATAGAATAGTTAACGGAATACTGCAAGTTAAAAGTCCGTCAATGTTCTTAAAATATAACAACACCAATCTAAAAAATATCACAGACGACGGTTTCTTTATTACCAACGACTTGTTTAAGATCGACGAAAATGGATTTTACTATTTCTTAGGAAGAGCAGATGATATGTTTGTTAGCGGGGGTAACAATATATACCCTAGACAGATAGAGTCTATTCTAGAAGAACATCAACTAGTGAGCGGCGCCGCAGTGATAGGAGTCGAGGATGATATTAAAGGTATGAAGCCATATGCGTTTGTTCAAAGTGCTTCAGACGAAACAACTCTTTTAGAATTTACCAAAACAAAATTGCCCCCTAGTCACATTCCCAGAAGAATCTGGACTATAGACAAATTCCCCCTTAACTCCGTTAACAAGATAGACAAGCAGAAACTTAGAGAGGTTGCCTATACAAAATTAAATATACCATGTACTATGCAGAAATGAATTTTCCATCTATACCGGAAGAGTTACTGATAGATCCTTACGAATCGACAGAAAAGCAAGAAAGTTCTGAGATAGTATCCAGAAGGATGGGTCTAAAAGAAAGTTATTTTAGAAACGGAGAAAAAATAAGTCCTTGCTCTTATTGGGTTTCCAAAGTAAAAAATAGACACTTAGTATCTTGGTTAAGAAAAAATATCCCGTGGGTTGAAAATCTAAAAAGTTTCTTCTACCAAAATGCATATCATCCGACAGGAGGTTATCACCTAGTTCATAGCGATATCTCGAGAAACTATGCATTAAATTATATAGTAAGAACAGGCAATAATGCAGAAACCGCATGGTGGAGAGAAAAGGGAAAATCAGAAATAAGAAATTTAAAAACAGGCGGGGGCTACAACGCATCGAACATATCTACATATAATAACCTAGAGATGTTAGATGCAACAACATTTAAAGAAAACAAATGGTATATTATGTCAACCTGTGTGTTGCACGATGTAGGAATAGTAGTAGGATTAAGAAAAAGCATAACAATTAATATTCCATTGCATTTCGAAAAAAAATTAATTGAACTATTGAGATTAACAGCATGAACAAATTAGAAGGAAAAATTGTAGTAATTACAGGAGCAAGCGGAAATGTAGGATATAATTCTGCAAAAGTTCTAGCAGGTCAAGGTGCAAGAATTATAGGAATTGTTAGAAAAAATTTAGAATCTGCTCAACAGATGTTTAACGATTTACCAAATCCCCATTTAAATCATAAAGTAATTCTAGCCTCTGTAAAAGATTCTAGTTCTTTAAAAACTGCGGTCGCTAGTTTAGATATTTTAAAATGCGATATTCTTATTAACTGTGCAGGCAGAAGTTATGCAAAGGTGAAATATGCCGATTTGTCTGACGAAACTGTTAACGATATATTAGATACAAACGTCAAAGGAATTTTTTATACAGTAAGAGAGTTCTTAAATTTAATTTATAAATCAGAAGAACCAATCATAATTAATATTTCTTCTGCGGCGGCAAAAAATCCCGGAAGAGCAAATTTAATCTATGCCGCGTCTAAGGCTGCGGTTGATAATATGACTAGATGTATGGCTTTAAATATGGCTCCAAAAGTTAGAGTTATTGGAATTTCCCCTGGTTGGCTGGATAAAGGAATGTCAGGAGCACCGCAACGAACACTGGAAGAAACTGCCATTATGGCTCAGAATGTTCCATTAAAAAGAGTTGCAACGGTTGATGATGTAACCGAAATGATCCTAAATGTGTCAACAGGAATGAAAACTATTACTGGCGCAATATTAGCCGTAGATTGTGGAGTAACAATATGACAACTATTATAACCTGTGCCGTAACTGGTGCTGTGACTACTAGAGAACAAACACCGTATCTTCCTGTAACACCCGAAGAAATTGCTACCAGTGCATTAGAAGCCGCCGAAGCAGGGGCCGCAGTTGTACATATACACGTTCGAGATCCTGCTACTGGACGTCCTAGTATATTAGTAGATCACTATAGAGATACTGTAGATAGAATCAAAAAACATAATACCGATTTGCTAATAAACCTAACTACAGGACCGGGAGCATTTTATTTGCCTACTGCGGGAAATATGGCTGTAGGTGCTCCACAGAGTATGTTATACGGTGCAACAAAACGTGTAGAGCATATACAATTGATCAAACCAGATCTATGTAGTTTAGATTTCAACACCATGCATCAAGCAGGTGACGGTATCCGAATTAATCACAAACGTGTGACCAGAGAAATGTTACGTCTAGTCCAAGAAGCAGGCACCAAACCTGAATTAGAAATATTCGATAGCGGTGACCTACGTATTGCTCAAGAATTTGTCGCCGAAGGACTAGTCAAAGGAAAACCTTTTTGGCAATTTGCTATGGGAGTTAAGTACGGGTGGGGATCTACACCTAATGCTTTACACTATGCCTACAGAGAACTAGAATCAGGCAGTGTATGGAGTGCCTTTGGTATTGGTAAAGACGAAATGCCTATGGTAGCGCAAACTATGATTTTAGGTGGCCATGTTCGAGTTGGCATGGAAGATAACATCTACACAAGTAAGGGAGTTCTTGCAAAAACTAATGCAGAACTTGTCAAGATGGCTGTTGATATAATTCGATTACTAGGCGGCAAGGTTGCTAATTACAACGAGGCAAGAGAAATACTATTAACATGATGCAGAAAAGATTTGATAATCACTACGATTACTTTTACCGTGACCATAATGGCCAACAAAGAAATTATGGTATCTATTCCCCAGGTTTAGATAGATTCATTCATATCTCTAATAAAGACCTATGGATATCTTTTGAGACTGCAAGTATTATAAGTTCTAAAATTAACACAATCGTCTATGTTATGCCTCCGGGATATGATCATATTACAAATGAAAATTGTATTAATTTCTCGTTGTTTAACAAAACATCTCAGAAACTTTGGACTAGCAATATATTAGTAGGTCGTCAAAATCCTGCGTTAAAAATGCTGTACCCGGATGATCAAATTATTGAATCCGGGATCCCACAAGACTTTGTAAACAATCAAGAAATGTTAGATCGTCTAATGCTGTACATTAAGTTTGTTTATGAACAGTCAATGGCTATTAAAATTTCAGAGGTCTTTTATAATCACTTTAACAATAAAGATTTCATGGACAACTATATTGATCTAGAAACAGCAGAAATGTTGCAATCAAAAAAAGATTGGACTGGTGCAAATGTTCTTCAAAGAATTAAAAATGCTTTATACCTAAGTGACACCGCAGAAGATGCAGAAAAGAAGATCATTGATATATGGAAAACATACACCAGCGACATAGGATTTATGATAGAAGGATATTACAAGATACTTGATAAAACTATTCCTGCAGAATTAGAAAATTATGTAGGTGTTAAGTCGTATAAAAATCACTCAGCCTGGATCTTTTAAATGCTCAAAACTTCAGATACACTTTACTTTTCTAGCATTGCTAGTAACTATCAAGTAGATTTATGGAAAAATATCTACAGAGAACTTCCTAACTATGAAACTAGATGGTATGTTACCATTGCTAACAGATTTAGTCCGAACAGATTTGTATCTAGAAATGGCGAATGGACTATTCCCTGGAACCAAGAACTTCCTTCTAAGTTTCAAATGCCCGAATATGATCCCGGGTTTTCTAAATCCTTTGAGCAAGTAACCGATGAAAAAGCATTAAGTATCAAGCAAAGAATAAATTCAGGTGAAAAATTTGCAGTCATGTACTCAGGCGGTATCGATAGCACAGTTGTTTTAGCATCATTAATAAAAAATCTAAGTCAGGAAGAACTTAAACAAGTTGTGGTTTGTGCCAGTGCAGAAAGTGTTATAGAAAATCCTTACTTCTGGGATAAGTTTATTCTAAACAAACTAGCAGTCTTAGATTCTAAAAGACACAAGTACGACGATTTAATAGAAAAGGGATTAACTCCTATCACAGCCGACGAGGGTGATTGCATTTTTGGAACCTTAATTGGATTAAATCTTTACAACAACTTCGATTACCTGATTCAAGATCTTACGCCAGAAACTAGACTAAACTTGTCTAATCTGAAAAATAAAATGTCAGATTATGATGTACATTTTAGTGTCTTCCAAGACCTTATTATAAAGTATCTAGGAGTACCGGAGGATCCAAACTTCGGAAGAATACTCTATGAAAAATACGTTAGGAACATAGAAACTGCCACAGTACCTGTTCAGAGTCTGCATGATTTCTTTTGGTGGTTAATTTTCAATGTAAAATATCTTAACTGTAGTGTTCGAGGGGCATTATATTTTAATGATAGAGTTGAATGGCGTACAGCCATTGAGAAAATCGAAAACTGGTATAACGATCAAGAATATCAACGTTGGAGCATGGCCAACAACAATTCTGGACAGAAAATAAAAAATACTCCGTTAAGTTACAAGTACATTGCTAAAGAATACATCTACGGTGTAGATAACAACCCTTGGTACAAAAATTTTAAAACAAAATTAGAATCAATGTGGATGATTGGTAATCCTCAGAAAGTAGATCATTTAGAAGTTAATCGTAGACCCAATGCCAGAATTGCACTTACTAAAAATTATGAAATGATATATAAGGATACCCCCGGTGTAAAAGAATACTTTTTACATCATTTATCGAACTATAAAATTGATTGGACAAACATAAAATGAAAAAAATATTAACAATGTTAATGCTATTGGCTAGTAATGCATTTGCGGTTGAAACAATTAAAATTTATTCGCCATACAGCCCCGGTCATAGTGGAACTCCTGCCCTGTTAAAAATTGTAGACCGGGCTAATGCTGACCAAAAAATCTACAAATTTGTAGTTGAGTTTAAACCAGGCGGCAATCAAATCATTGCAGTAAAAAGCATAGACGATTCTGGCCTTGCTATCATTGCCCCTGCATTCATTGAGAATGTAGAAAGTGGTAAACTTAATGAAAAAGACTACGCACCTGTCTATGCTTTTGGTGATGCCTGCTGGGCAGTTATTACCAACAAACCCTTAGAAGGCGCTAAGGAATTTGTTGTAGGCGGAGTCGGTTATGGTAATGCCGCTCATTTAACAGCACTGGCCCTAGGCGAAAAGCATAAATTTAATATAAGATATGTTGTCTTTAGAAGTAACAACGATGCTCTTGTTAATATGGCAGGGGACAACGGTGTTGAGTTTGTAATTGACAAATACGAAGGATACGAAGCATTAAAAACTAAGAATCCAAAAATGAGAATTGTTGCTACCAGTTGTCCTGCACGGTTACCCCAAGAACCTAAGATTAAAACTCTAAAGGAACAGGGTGTCGATGCTCCTTACATCTTTAACATCGTTATTGCCAGTAAAGAGATGAGCGAGGGACGAAGGAAAGCAATTGGCCTAATTTTAGATAAGGCAACACAGGAAATAGGTAAGGAAGAAATTTTTAAATTGTCTGCTCAACGGCCTCCCTTGTTTGACGGAGTGTCTACTGAACAATTTTACGAAAAATCAATTTCCTTAGTTCGTAACCTACAGACCAAATATAGAAAACAAATCGAAGACGCTAAACAATCAAGGTGAGGAACATATGAAAAAACTTTTAGCAATTTTATTATCAGCAGTTGCGTTTACAGCAAGTGCTAGAGAAAATATCACAATCTTTTACGCATGGGGGCCCGGCGACTCTGTAGCCAACTATCATAGAACTATGGCAGCAGAGGCAAACAAGATCCAGGACAAGTACAATTTTATTTTTGATACTAAGCCAGGAGCAGGTGGTGCTATCGCTAGTAACCACGTCTTGACTACTCCAAACAGCGTGTTGGCTCATAGCACAGCATTCTTTGTTAGACCTGTTGTATTTCCTAACGAAAGTTACGACCTAACAAAATTTAAAGAACAATATGTTCACTGTATGGCCCCAATGGCTGTAACAAGCACCAAATATAAAACAGCCAAAGAAGTTCCCAATAACGCCAGTGTCGGTATTAGTGGTCTAGGTGTTACTACACACTTGGCCGCATTAGAATTGAAAAAGCGTTATCCAGCCCTAAACATTGTACCATTCAAGTCAACTAATGACAGCATGTTATCTATGGTTAGCGGACAAACTGACTTACACATCGGCTTTATTAGCGAGGCTGAACAGTGGAGTAAGGAAAATGCTAACAGTAATAGAAAGGTTACTGTGTTAGGAATTACTGGTACAAAAGTTGTTAACGGATACCAACCATTAGTAAATCAAGGGTTTGATCGTAGTTTTGCAGACATGAATGTTGGACACCACTTGGTGGTTCCTGCTTCTGTCGATGAACCTAAGCGTAGAGAATTCCACGCAATTTTTGCCAAGGCCGCACAGGCTCCTAGTGTACGTGCCGCCTATGCTGTAGACTACTGCGAGCCACAGACTGTTACAGTTGACGGATTAGATAAGTTTTTTGCTTTCCATACAGAATATTGGAAAAAACTTGCATCAGCAGTTAAATTAAATTAATAGATGTTTCCAATTGAATTGGGCAAAGAAACAGATAAGGCTGGGCACATCCTGACGATGTATCAATCGTTAGAGTTAGGTATGAGTCCAGCCTTCTCTACATTCTTAAGACATTACTCAGAAACAGTAGAACTTGGGTATGCATATCCAAAAACTCTGTGGAACGATAAAACCTGTGGAGTTATCTATGCACAGCATGAAGAAAAAATAGTCGGCCAAATAACATACGATACACAAAATGTAGTCGCATCGGGCGCACTATGGATTGTATTGAGTTCTACAGAAGAAACCTACAGAAGATTAGGAATATACAAAATACTGCACCGGTATCTTGATAAGTTTGCCAAGGATAATAACTTCACAGAAGTAGCAAGTTTTGTACATATACGCAACGAAAATCAAATACAGGCTTTAGACAGCGTAGGGAAAAAACCAATCTTTTATGTTGTAGGAAAAAGAATTTAATTTTTAAAGACTGTTACGTTACCTATAAAGTAATCTTTTCTAAAAGGTTCGAGACCTGTCTTAGGAGCGTTCAAGTACCTAGGATTAATTAACTTAAAAAAGTTTCTAAAATCAGAATCAATCATCTGATATACTCTAGTGCTATGATGCTTTTCATAAAACCAACCATCATGCTCTCCTAAAAACATTCTAGTAGGCTTATGAGCCTGAAATATTTTTCTTGCGGTATCAGGATATATACAAGGAACAATAGCCCGTTCCCAATAACTTTGTCTTACTCTATTTCGTTCAAAGGGAATTACTAGATCGATATTTCTGAGATACTTCAATACATTTTGATTCTCTGGTTTAAAGATCCATCTAGCAACTAGATGTGCCTGTTTAACCATTATTTCAGGAAGTTCTGTAGCATAGTAGAATAGTACATTTTCAACATTTAAATAATCTCTTTCAAATGATTTACGTTGCACATTGACTGCTACATCTCCTAAAGAGGAAAACATATTTCCTAAATTATCAACAATTAGATTAGGTTTATCAATTCCATAAAGTATACCAATGCGTTTCCCTGAATCTGCTAAATCTCTCAGATGCTTAAATTTTTCTAAACTGTATCTTGCCAGTCCAGAGGGATGTATCCATTCTCCACTCTTTAATAGCCAGTCATCTTCTTTAAAATTAACCATCGTATCGAAATAATCATTAAGGGTAAATCTAGTGGCAGGAAATCTATCTGCTAGATCCTTCATTAAAGGTAACTGTGCTGTAAATGTTTCACTGTATGTATTTTCTGCTCTATTATCCGACGCAACTTGATTTAAGTTAGACAGGCCTGAAATAGGAGCAGATGCTACTATCTCGTCAACATGAATACCATTATTCAAAAAAGAATATATCATGTTTGTACTGTCGGCGCCGCCGCTGGCAAACAAAATGATATAATCAAACTGATCCCTAATTTGTTTTGCTCGTATCCTATATAATTCTCTTAGGCTAAGGGTTGGTTCTATAGTCCAATCAACTTTTTGAAAGATCTCATCATTGAAGTTCCAAGAAATATCCTCCAAGGTAGTATTTGCATAGAGAACAGCATCTATTTTTTCAAAGAATACTTTTTCTCCGACTTTATAATAACCTAACTTCATATAGTATATCCTATGTCATTTTTATATGTGTAGTCGCCCATTGGTTTATTTCTTAGAAAATTGTAAATGTTATTTCTAACTAACTCTAAACTTTCATCGCAAGACGATACTACTGAATGTAATAAGAAAGGTGAATTAGCAAGTCCGACCTTTACATTTCCTAAAACAGGCCATAGTTGAGGAGATTCTTTAATTTGAGAACTTGTTCTAGGATAATCTCGGTTTACTATCTTTACAGACATCGATACTTTATTTTTAAATGTTATTAGCGGCAGGTCATTGTCTGCTCCTACGCTATGGAAGAGTTCAGCAAGATTATTTTCAATTAACGGACAGATTGACATAAAATCAGTATCATCTATCGAGGAATGTATCTTTGAAATGCTCAAATTGTCGTCAACAGATATATCAAGTTTCAATACAAACCGTGTATCGTAATTTTTTGATCTCATCAGTGTAAAGATTTTTTCAACATACTGGTTTCCTACATTATTGTAATCTTTATAAAGAGAGTGCGCCCCCATATCTTCATAATTTTTTGCAGACCCTATATACCTCCAACCCTTATTGTTACACAATGTATAAAAAGAAAATGTGTTTTTATTTTTTGTGCCTGTGTTAACATAGGGCAATTCTGCTTCTCTTAAAAATTCTCTAATATTATTTTTCGAACTTGTTATTTTAACAATGCGTTCATCAGGAAGTATTAAAGGTATATTTGTTTGCGTCATTACTTTCCTAAATTTTTTCCAAATTTGATAATTTAATCCTACAGGAAAAATTAAATCAAAATGATGTTTAGCAGGAAGATCTAAAATAAATTTTTTCAGATCCTTTTCTAAAGTAAACAACGGATGATATCTAGAACTTGAGTAAACTTTAGGACTAGCACCATAATGAAACACCCTAGACACGTTTTCTAATCCTAGCAATTCTTGACTAAGGAAGTGTGTAGATGCAGTTTCACCAAACAAGATAATGTTCATGGTACTATTTAATAGTAGCAGATAACCCAAGAATAAATAGTATAAAGGAGACAATCAATGGCTTACCTGCTAAACTGGAACATTTCAACTAGACCGAACACTAACGTTGATTTTTTTGAATTCACAGAGGAAGATCGAGCATATTTTCAAACATTTATAGATCAAGGAAAAATGCACAGCATCCAGGAAACATTATCCCAAGACGGTCTTTCAAAAACAATTAAAATGATCTGGTACGTTAATAATTCTCCAGAAGCAGTTGTTGTACAAAATATGCTCTCTGCCGATGCTTACCTACAAGACTTAGTTGTAAGAAGTATGATGTATAATATAGAACACGGAATACAACGTAGCATAACATTCTTTGAAACAAGAGATGCTGACGGCAATATACTTCACTCTGGCGACCTACTAACTGATAGTTTATTTCCTAACAATCAACCTTGAATGAGATAATTTTTCTCTAAGGTTAGTCCGTACTTGTTTGAAAGAATTGTCCGACGTAGGTCTGGCAACATGATGTTTATATTCACAACAGACGGGACAGTCGTTACTTCAAATCCCGGCGGAAAGAAAAACTTATGATTAACACTCTTACAGGTATCCCCGGGCATGTAAATTTCTTCCCAACAATAATGATATCTCTTGGCCCATCCAAGTTTTTGTGTCATGATGTAATGACCTTTTTCCCAACCAATCTGATGCTTTAAAGAAAATTTATTGTAATAAGTGTAACGATTTATCGATTCGGCATAATCAACAAGATACTTCGATGTTGTAAACAAAAGACCATAGTTTTTAATGATATCATTCAACGAAAATTTTTCGCTTTGTTGATATACCCTGTAGATATACCAATGAGAAAAACTATCATGATAGTACCCTGAAACTGTAGTGACTAAGTTGCCAGAAGAATCAAAGGACCCTGCAATCTTATTTCTAGGATCGTAGAACTTTTCTTCTGCCAGTTTTAATTCGATTATCTTTTCTTCAGGACCAAGTTGACTAGAATTTAACTTTGTTTGATCATTTACCAGATTCATGTAGTCTTTAAAATCGTCAACTACTAAAAATCTGGTAGTATATCCAGAAAGCATTTTAAAAATTAGATTTGAATTATTATAACCCGAATCTGCTATATCCATAAGAACCTCTATTTTTATCTACCTATTTATTGAGGAGTAAATAGATATAGAAAAGTTAAGGCAGGCTATGAACCCTTTTAAAAAAATTTGGAACTTGATTACTGAATGGAAAAAGCGTAGAGCATTGAAGAAAAGAATAGAAGAACTACGCAAACGAGATCCATTTATCTATTAAAATGATTGTCGGTATTAACGGACAGAACCATGACGCCAGCATGTCCTTAGTAGACAACGAGTCTATACTTTGGGCCGCACATGCTGAACGGTATTCCAGAATAAAAAACGACAAACACCTTAATACGGACATGATTAGGGAAATGTACGAGTACGGAAGTCCAAAAGTTGCTGTATGGTTCGAAAAACCATTTTCAAAATCACTGCGTAAACTATATAGCGGTGAACGCCCTTGGTGGTGTAACCCTAAAGAAGAACTTAAACGTGTAGGTCTAGGTCATCTCAGTCTAGAAAAAGTAGGACACCACGAAAGCCACGCTGCCGCCGGATTTTATACAAGCGGATTTATGGATGCCGCTATATTAGTTGTCGATGCTATAGGTGAATGGGACACTGTTACCATGTGGCACGGTACACAGTATGGGCTGAATAAAGTTTGGAGTTTAAAATATCCAGATAGTATAGGACTTTTCTATACTGCCTTTACACAATATCTAGGACTCAAACCAAACGAAGAAGAATATATCTTAATGGGAATGGCGGCTCTAGGAAAACCTATTCTAGTAGAACAACTTAAAAAAGATTTTTTCAATGAATTTGGTCCGCCCTTTATAGATTTGAAACATAATCTACACAAAGGTTGCCGTTGGTGGGAAACACCTAACTATGCTAACAAGTTCGATGTTGCAGCCAGTGTGCAATACATCATGGAAGAATATCTGCTAGGTGCGGTTAAAACATTAAAGTCTTTTATTAGCACCGATAATCTTGTTTTCATGGGAGGATGTGCTCTTAACTGTGTAGCAAATAGTCGTCTAGCAGAAGAATCAGGATTTAAAAATATTTGGTTAATGCCTAATCCCGGCGATGCAGGAAGTTCTATTGGGGCTGTGGCCGCACTAGAAAGAAAACATTTAAACTGGCATCGACCGTATCTTGGCACAGACATTAGGCGTGTGCTAGATATTGAAGATGTTGTAAAAGAGTTAATAAAGGGAAATGTAGTTGCTGTTGCCAATGGTCGTGCAGAGTTCGGGCCGAGAGCATTAGGCAACAGAAGTTTACTTTGCGATCCTAGGGGGCCTGATGCAAAAGCACGTATGAACGCTCTTAAAAAGAGAGAAGCGTTCCGCCCATTTGCTCCTGCAATACTTGCGGAACAGGCAAACAATTATTTTGACATGGTAGTTCCAACAAGCCCATATATGCAGTTTGTAATGAAGTGTAGAGAACCTGATCTATTTCCGGGCATCTGTCATTACGATAATACCAGCAGAGTACAAACAGTTAACTACGCAGATAATCCTAATTTTAGGGCAATTTTGGAACTTTGGTACGAAAAAACTGGCTGTCCAATGCTAATGAACACTAGCCTTAATGTAAAAGGCGAACCCTTGGTAAATAGTTTAGAAGACGCAAATCGCTGGGAAAAGTTAAATGGTGTAAAAGTTTTTTGACTTTTTCCAAAATCCTGCGCTACAATAAAATTTCTTAGAAAGGAATTTTGGAATGGGTACAAGCAGATCCAAGTTTAATTGGTCTATACTAGACCGAGGTAGCCTTATTGATTATTTTTATAGTCTGTACCCCGAGATCTGTGATCAAAAATTATCTGTAGATAAACTACATGCCAAAATTTCTAGACACATTAAAAAATGTGCTCCAATAAGAATTGCCAAGTCGAGAGATGTAAAAGTTGACGAAGGTTGGATATGGGTGGGTGGAACATATTATAGCGACTGGGATCAAGAAAAGCGTCAATGTATCGAGTTGATTTTAGTATATAATCTGTTCCAAGATAAAATTGTCCTAACAAGGCGCCGATACGAACGTATGTGCTATAGCATGGCAGACACGCTACTACATGAAATCATGCATATGAGACAATATCGTAGACGCAGGTTTAAAGATTTGCCCGATTATGCTAGTACAGCGGCCAGAGAAGAAAAACGACAGGAACAGGAATACCTGGGCAATAGTGATGAGATAGATGCTTACAGTTTTAATATTGCCTGCGAACTAATAGACAAATTCCGTGGGAATCACAAACAGGCAATTAATTACCTAAATGAAAACCAAAAAGGAAAACATCGTAGACATAACTGCTGGCGTATGTACCTTAAAGCATTTGATCACGACCACAATCACCCGATAGTCCAAAGAGTCAAGAAAAAAGTTATCCGTTATATTCCACACGCTCTAAACGGTAAACCATATCGCAATAAAGATTGGATCGATCGTTGACAAGATGTTAACTTTATGCTATTCTGTATAGCATGAATATCAGTACTCGCCAAAGCCAAATCCGAAAAATAGAAAGAAGCGATCCTAGATTTGTAATCTATGATCAATTCGTTGCCGTACCAAGGGCTGGATTTGAAATTAGTAGAAGTTGCCCCGACGAATATAAAACCATTTTGTTGCAGGCAGTAGAGGCTGGCTGGATTAAACCAGTAGCACATGTGACTGAGCGTGAACTTATTTTCATGGGACTCAGTAAATGATATTAAATATGCCAGGAACTATGGGAAGTGCAAAAATTGTGTTTGATGATTTTATGAAAAAAACTAAAATTGGAATTGTAGGGCTAGGATTTGTGGGCGGGGCTATACGCTCAGCATTAGACGACAATGCATCAGTTGAACTAAAATTAGTCGATAAAGATCCAACAAGAGGTACACACTCATTTAAAGACCTAATGGACTGTGAAGGAGTTTTTATCTGTGTTCCTAGTCCACAAGGAGACGACGGTCAATGTGATACAAGTATATTAGAATATGTACTCGAACAACTTAAAGACTACAACGGTGTTATTATCAGCAAATGTACTGCGCCACCAGATGTTTATACACGCCTTAATGACCAATACTTAAATCTAGTACATGCACCGGAATTTTTAACTGCGGCTAATGCTGTTAGGGATTACATTAATGGTAAGTTTGCTATCATTGGTGGGAAGGTAGGTGCGTATCGTCGAGAAGCAGAACGTATTATTAGAATTTCGCAATCTGCATTAGGAGATAATGTTCGCCATTGTAGTATTGGAGAGGCCAGTCTTGCCAAATATACTATTAATTCTTTCCTTGCAACCAAGGTTGCTTTTATGAATGAACTTTGGGGCATTGCGGTAGCCGCAGGACTAGATTATAATACTGTAGCAGAGATGGTGATGTTAGATTCTAGGATCGGTCGAAGCCACATGCAGGTTCCCGGACCCGATGGTTATTTTGGGTTCGGAGGTGCATGTTTTCCTAAAGATACAAGTGCTCTATTGAAATATGCAGAAAGCATGAATTATACTCCAATGGTACTAGATGCCGCAGTAAAGAAAAATACCATACTCAGACTAAAGGACAAAAATGAGCAACATTGAAGAAAAAATTATTGAAATCATTTCCACACAAATTAAAATTAATCCGGCAGAACTAGATCTAGATTCTAACCCTGTTGAAAAATATGATATTGACAGTCTCGACTTTGTTGAAATGTTGATCACCATTGAAGATGAGTTTAATATTGATTTAAAAAGTTCTCCAGATAAGGAGATTAAATCTGTTAGAGATTTGATTAGAGAAGTTCAAGAAGCATTAAAAGAAAAGAATGCTTGACACGCAACCTAAATACCTTTATACTAGTAAGGTATGGCAATCCTCTGCCTTAACATCGGAGAATAATAGAAATGAGTGAAACCAAAAAAGAAACAGCACTTGATGCAATGGCTGGAGATGGCGGCTATCAAGAAGAAAAATATCTAGGAAACTACCTGCGATTTAAAATGAGACGCGAAGGTAAACGTTTCTGGGCCGGTGATAACATCAGTGATTATATCACAGAACAAGACAAAGATCGACTAATTGACGAAGCGACTGAAGCATTTGAACTAGTGCTCGACCGTTTGCTCATTGATCGTGAAACAGATCCTAACTCGCATGGTACAGCGAGACGTCTTGCTAAAATGTACTTTAACGAGATTATGGCAGGTAGGTATGAACCAGCACCAGACGCAACAGCATTTCCAAACGACTCTCAGGATCGTTACGAAGGTATGTTGGTGGTACGTAGTGAGTTGCGCTCTATGTGCAGTCATCATCATCAGCCCGTTAGCGGTGTCGCTTACATTGGCATCATCGCCGCAGAAAAACTTATTGGTCTTAGCAAGTACACTCGTATTGCTCAGTGGTGTGCTCGTCGCGGCACCCTACAAGAAGAATTGTGTAACGACATAGCCAGAGAAATTGGAAAGGCTACGGGAGCCAGAGACCTAGGTGTTTACATCCAGGCTACCCATGGATGCTGTGAGAATCGCGGTATTATGGCACACTCTAGTCTTACACAGACTACAGTGCTCAAAGGTGCGTTTAGAGACGATCCGGGCACTAAAAAAGAATTTATGGATAATATCAAACTCCAACAAGAGTTTGCACCCAGATAATGGCAAAATCAATTCTTGCGTTTAATACAAAATTTTGCTATAATAAAACATAAGGTAAAACATGAAAAAACCAAAACTTAATATTCCTAATAGACAACAAATGGCGGCTCGTCCGCAGCCTGCTCCTCAAGCCATGCAACCCGGACAACGTCCTAGCATTATGATTGCTGTTCCAGCAATGGAAATGGTTAATGCAGAATTTGCACAGCATTTGGCCATGGCGGCTGCTAATATGGTTGCCAACGGAATTAAGATCAATTGTGCGTTTAACATCGGTAGTGTTATCACAATTGCTCGTCGTAACCTAGTTGACATCTTCCTTAAGAGCGACTTCGATTACATTTGGTGGGTTGACAGCGATATGAAATTTCCTATCGATGCCCCACTTCGACTTCTAGCCCGTAATAAGCCTATTGTCGGTGCCAACTATCGCCGACGCCGTTTCCCCAATCCCAATTTTACAGGTATGATGGGTAAGAGCGGTTCGTTCCAAGAATTCCAAACCACAGACAATAGTCCTCCTATGGAGTTGATTGATGTACTGCCTCATGGTATGGTACTGTGTAAGCGTGAAGTTTACGAAAAAATCCCACACCCTCACTATCTACAAGAGTATGTTCCAGAACTTAATCTTGAAATTGGTGAAGATATCTTTTTCTGCCAGCAAGCACAGAAGGCAGGATATGAAATTTGGTGTGATCAAGAACTGAGTAGAGAAGTAGCACACATTGGTATTTTCCATTTTAACTACAACTTATCAGTTCCAAAATAAATGAAAGGAACCCTATGTTATTTGAAAGCATAGAAATTCGCAAGGTCTGTAACGGTGTTATTGTAACCTTGCGTAGTGAAGAAGATGAAGATCAGGAGTATGTATATGACTCCGATCGAAAGGCAATTAAGTTTGTCAAAGATCTTCTTGAAAGCAAGGGCAAAGTCTCAGTTTCAGAGACTAATTAACAATGACCACTAAGAAAAAATATAAGGTAGGCGATACCGTATGGATCTACGGTGTCAACAGAAGTAATGTAAAGCCTACACAAGGAAAAGTTATTAAGGTTGTTGATCTTAGCGATGCTGGCTATGCAATTGGTGATCACTATATCATCGAAGTACCTACGCACATAGAACCCCTTTTGGAAGTACGTACTTGGCATAATATAAGTCAAGATGAACAAGGACCGGTTGGATCTTTTAGAGAAATCGGTAAAATGGAATCAACTATCAAATTTGTTAGCACAGTTGGATTTGTATTCGACGATAAGCCGCCGGCCGATACAGATCTAGAGACAGATGACGAAATTGATCCTAACATTATACATGCGGCTCTTGAGAAAAGCCAAAAGGATGTTGCACACACTCCCTTGAATCTTAAACCAGAAAAGCCTGCAAAGCGTAGACATTTCAGAAAGAAGACCAAGAGTGAATAACGACCCTTGGACGCATATTCTAAAATCGTTAGAACCTTCATATACAGAATTAAAAATTCTCTTGGAAACAGGACCGCAAATATTTGCCGACATCTCTCAAAGAGGAAGGTATTGGTGCGTTACATTACAGGAACAGCCATTACCTAACGGCACTACACCTATTTGGTTGAATCCTGGAAAGTTAGATGAACGAGTAGATTGGGCCCTTTTACAACTAGATAGTTGGCCCGATGTTAAAAGAATGGCACACGACATGTGGTACTTTAAACGCAAACGTGATGCCGAAAAGTTTCAAACATTGTATAACCTAAAATGGGCCTCGGAGTAAGATGTCAAATCAGAGTGGAAAACGGTCAGCAAATTGTTGACGAAATCCATAAAGTAGTAGTTCACCGATTTCGTGTATCGGATGTAGAAGATCCAGATTTATATGCGGCAGATCCTTTGTTTAAATGGCAAGAGTCGGATCAGGGCAAATTTATTATGGAGCATGCCATAACTACACCCGAATGGCGGCGTACAAATAATTTTGCAACCTACGGATATGATTATGCTGTAGTCGCTGAGATAGAGAAGAAAAAACTATCAGAATTTTATCTGCGTTGGGGCAAAGTAGTATGAATCTTGTTTGCTTTGCACATCATTGTGCAGGTGCTCTATTGTGCGACCTACTAAATGATTCATGGAGCCCCATGGACGGGATCCGTGTTAGGAATACAGCACACGGTCTTCTAAAGATAATTACTGAAGGTCAAATCATACGGCAATTTGATGAAGAACATTGGAAGTTCATGAAATATCAAATTGAGATCGATCCTTGGTTAAGCAAAGAAAAAGACCTATGGGTTGGAACACATTGTCATCCTAGTGCGATCCCTGAGAAATATCTTAATGAATTTAATAAGGTTATTGGAATCACCTGTACTACTAAAAAGAGTAAACTGTACAGGTATCTAAGAATTGTCTACGGTAACCTAATGCCTTCAAAGATGCCCATAGAATATCCTGCCGCACATTTAGTTAAAGAAGACTTTGAAGCGCACCCTAGATGTATTAACATAGAATTTGAAGATATAGTTGACGGAAGATTTGTAGAGCAGTATAATCTAAGTACAAAACGATTTGAAGAGTGGAAAAATTCTAACAAATTTCTCTATCATGACGTTGACCCAAGACTCCTAACAATTTTTGAAGAGGCCTATAATGGAATATCTCACCCATGCTGATCGTTGTACAGTACAACAAGCAAACAGTTCTAAAACTGTAGAAGCCGAAGTTTTAGACTTTAAAGAAAAGGATAAACTCACAGTCGTTTTAAATAAGAGTGTTAAGTTACCAATGAAATGGAATGGAAAACTCTATGAGGGTAGAATGGCAGGTTTAGACTTTGTTACTACAGGGCCAAAAGTTACAAGAACAATTCAAGGAAGATAAAATGACCAATCCGTTTCGTGATCAAGAAAAATTTATGAGAGCCTGCGATCAGTCAGTGGGCGAACTCAATGAAGAACAATACAAACTTTACCTCGACCTTATGGAAGAGGAATGGAAAGAACTACAGTTAGCATTGGACAGCGGAGATCGTGTTGAGCAATTAGATGCTCTACTTGACTTCATTGTTGTAACCGCAGGTGCTATCCATAGTGCCGGCTTCGACGGAGAAGGCGGTTGGAAAGAAGTTATGCGTACTAACTTTGCCAAGATTGATAAAGACACTGGTAAAGTTCGCAAGCGTGAGGACGGCAAGGTCTTAAAGCCGTTGGGGTGGACACCTCCTGACCTAACACCGTTCATTAATAAGGAGAAATAATTATGGACACAACTTTTGATTCAGTTGCTTATAGATCAGCAGGAGAAATCAATACTGCAATGGGTCGTGTTTATGGTAATATGGCCTTAGCAGTTATTACTTCGATGATTGTGAGTTTTTTTGTAGGAAATAGTCCTGCATTACTGCAATTTTTCTTTACAGGCGTAATGAAATGGATTGTAATTTTCAGTCCTCTAGTTGCAGTTTTTGGTATTTCATTTGTATTAACCAATGAAAACCTATCTAAGGGCATCTATCATCTGTGCTTACATGGATTTGCCGCACTGATGGGTCTAAGTTTTGCTACCATTTTTGTATTATTCAATATGGGTAGTATTGTTAGCGCATTTTTAGGTGCGGCTGTTCTATTTGGAGTCATGAGTTTTTATGGATATTTTACCAAAAAGAGCCTGGATAGCATAGGAAAATGGTTGTTTGTGGGGTTGATCGCAATTATCATTTCTAGTATAATCAATATATTCGTAGGAAACTCCGTATTCCAAACTGTAATTTCAGCACTGGCTGTTATTATTTTCTTAGGTTTAACTGCATACGATACTCAAAGAATCAGAGAAGAATTAAGTGTTAGTTCTAGCGTAGCCGCAGAAGTTCGCGGAGCACTATCACTATATTTGAATTTCATCAATTTGTTTATCAATCTACTTCAACTATTTGGCGAAAAGAAAGACTGACATGCGTAATCACTATTGGACCTGCTCAAAGTTTGCTGACTGGCTTCGTGGCACGACTAAGGGCGGAGCCAAGACCGCAGAAGGTTGGGACGAATGGGAACAGAGGGCTAAAAGCGCCTATCCCATTCGTTGGTGGCTTGCTGAAGAAGGCCTAGACATTCTACAAAAGATTGTGTTTTGGCCAACCGACAAACTATATGCAATCAAATATTACATTAACAACCGCTGGGTTACTCGCACACATGCTCTTACTGCCCATCCTCGGGATATTCCTCGTGGTGAATGGCGTGATGTGGGAAATCGTTTTCTTCCCTGTCTTTTTAATGAACTTGTGGACTTTGTGGAAGTTGAACTAGCATGGTGGCACATTGCCTGGGCTGATCCTAAAGAAAAGGCCAAGTATCGTGCTCCGTTCTGGGCTACAGGTTGGTTCCGTTGGCGTACATGGCGCTGTCCACAAGCGGGTCTTGACAATTTAGATTGGCAAAGAAAACTTGTCTGGCACGAAAATGAATGTGAAGAAGGTAGCCCAAATGTCGGTAAACCTACCTACCAGGCAGAAAAGGCACTAGAAATCTTAGCACTCTACAAGTGGTGGACTGAAGTCTACCCTAACCGCCCAGATCCCCATGATGCCAGCGGTTGGAGTGAATACTGCGACCGCAAGCGTGAAGAAGGTGGAAGTTTTATGGCTCAACCAAAAGATCCAGAACTTCGTGCCCTAGGGGACGTGGCTCTCAAGAAAACTCGTGAAATTGAAGAAGCATATGAAAAAGAGGATGAAGAAATGCTCATCCGTTTAATTAAAATCCGTAACTCACTCTGGACTTAACATGACTAAAAAGAAACCCGAAGATATGACTCCTGAAGAACGTAAAGAACTTAAAGTTGAATTCGCACCCGGCTGCTTTGACAGTTTCGATGGTACTCAAGAAGAACTTGAAAACCTAATAAAAGAAATTCAAAATATGATTGTCAGTGGTGCTTTATTTGAAAAATCTAAAGCAATTGATCTAGACGAACTTATTGAAAGCGACGACCCGGATGATCAGGCACTGGCATATAAATTACTGCATGCCATTGATCGAGATATTAACGGTGATAACAATCGAAATCTACAATGAAACCCTCAAAGAGTCCCGATCGGCATACCTTCCAAAAAGAAGGTTATGTTGAACGATGCAAAGAAAAGGGCGAAGAACCTAGTCAAGACTATTTGGACATGTTCCAACGTATTCTTGAACAAGAAGATCAAAAGTTTGACGACCCCAAGGCTAGGGAAAACAATCTAGAATGGGATCTAATAACGACTGAATGGATTCTTGAAAAGGCACGAGCCAGAGATTCGTATTCTCAAAATATCTATGCGGCTCTATGCAATAATGAATTCATCAAACTAGATGTAATTCCGATCCTTACAGAAAAAACTTGGGGCTGTAGTTGGCGATATGCTGGCGGGATTGTTGCCAACATGCGACAAGAGGGCGATTACATTGACTGGTACTGTAGTGGCATGGGCGGCCTTAACCAAGAGTATGATGCTAAAGAATCTAACGAGGATTGGCAAAAGCGTACAGGCTACGTTCCCGAAGGCAAGATAACTACCGAAATACGAGAAGACTTTCAAAAACTAGGTTGGGCCATTGCGCCTGGCGGTGATTGGGAAAATTTTGAGTAAACCAATTGTGCTAACAGAAGCCCAGTGGGCAGTATTACACCAAAAGTTATCAAAAGATAACCATAGTAGTGTAATGTTAATTAGAACCAAAATGCGCCATGTGCTAGGATTTACAGTCCGGCGACATACAGAGTGGATTTTGGATCCAGGTGCAAAGCACAGACATCCGGCACATTCTATCTGTTTGGACTTTTATAACGAGCCAAAACGTACCATGTTCTTGCTCAAATACTCAGAATATTTGGACAAATCTGGTAAAAATGCTCTTGACTAAGTTGGTAAAATGCTCTATAATATAATTATACTGAAACACAAAGGAGCACAAATTGGCTACTAAACTTCAAAAAGCAAGCATCGCAATTCGCGTCAACAAGGGTCGCGACATGAGCCCTAAATGGGATGGTGCTGATGAATGGAGTGGTGAACAGTTCACAAACCATTTCCGCAAGGCTATGGAATGGTATCGTTTGGAAAATTCCGTTAAGGACCTCAAACCTAAACTGGTAGAATGGATGAATATGAATGGCTATGACAAGAGCGATTCTAACGCCATTCGCAAAACCAAAGACAAGTATTTCAACGGCACTATGGTCGGTGTAGCCGCTTGCCTAGTCAAAGGTATGCCCGAAATCCACGAAGGATTTAATAGCGGTAAGGACACCAGTGCATGGTTGCGTAAAGAAATCGAATCTGTACTTAAGGCAGGTGCCGACGATCTTGATGACGATGAAGACACACCTAAGGTCAAAGAAGAAAAGCCTGTGGTTGTAATGCCCAACATTCAAGAACGACTGCGTGAGGCCGCCGGTAACATGACTGAGGAAATTGATGCGGCTATCGATGCCTGGATTACAGATCCGGAAGCGTTTGATCCAAAAGCATTTAAGATTGTTAACCTGCTTCGTGGCAAGGGTGCCAAGGCTGCTCATGCTCGTTATATCAAGGGCTTCTTCAAGTTCGGTCATGAAGAACTGTTGGAATTGTCTAGTGGAGAAGCAGACGAGCAACTGCGTGAAGCATATAAGCATAATAGCCGTAAAAATGTCAAGAAGTTGATCGAATTCTACGATAGCATCATGTCCGCTTGCGATCAGATTGCCGCAGAGCAAAAGGTTCTCAAGAAACCTCGTGCTAAAAAGGTCAAGCCTGCAGAGGATCTGGTGAAGAAACTCAAGTTCCTTATCAAGGACGACAAGTTGGGTATTGTGTCGGTGCCTCCAGCAGGTATCATTGGTGCTCAAGGTGTTGCTGTCTTCAATGTTAAGACTCGTAAGATCGGGTATTATATTAGTAAGACTTCAGCAGGACTAGGTGTTAAAGGCACAAGCCTTACTGACTTCAGCGACAAGAGTTTCCAAAAGACTTTGCGTAAGCCTCCAGAACAACTCAAAGAGTTCAAAGAGCAGAATACGCAAAAGCGGTTTGAAACTTGGTTCAAGGGTGTTAAGACTACAGAGACTGTATTGAACGGTCGCTTTAACGAAGACACCATTCTACTCAAAGTATTCAAATAATCATTGCAAGTCCTTGCTTTATATGCTATAATCAATATATAGTATAAGGCAAGGACTAAAATGAAAAAGAAAATACAAGAAATAGCATTGGAGTGCCACAGTCCTTACGGTAACTTTGATATCGAAAAGTTTGCAGACCTGCTTATTAAAGACTGTATTAAGACAATAAAAAAGACTCCAGAACATTGTGCATATACCACATGGGACCTTGGTGTTGTTCAATGCACCATTGATAAATGTATAGAAACTGTAACTAATCACTTTAACGAGGAATAACATGATTACTTTGAAAGATTGGATGGAAGTTGTTAACTATCGCATCACTGAAGGAGCCAACTATGGTTGGTCCTGTTACGGTGATCATGCTCATCAACTGAGTGCATGGAACGGTGTTCACGGTAAAGGCGGTTGGAGTCTCAATATTGTATTTGATACAGAGACCCAAGAAGTTTATGAAACGGAAGTATGTGACTATACCAATGATCGTGCATATCGTTTGATTAACCCGATTTACAAGAAAGCGCATGACGAAGAAGCAAAAACTCACGGCGAGTTTGCTAACCAAGCATGGGACGATGTTGACTATACTGATCTAGAAGTTGAAGACGATTGGCTAGAGAAGGCAAAATCTATCGTAGAGGGTCGAGAATACGACACAAGTATTAGCGTTCCTCTCGATATTCCTGATGACGAACTCCTGAAGTTAATGATTGCCGCACATGAACGCAACATGACCTTTAACGAATTCGTAGAAGAAGCCCTAAGACAGGCCATTGAAGAATACAAGAATGATCCCGAAGGTATGAAAGCCCGTGCAGAAGCATGGATTTCTCGTGCGTAAGAAAAAATTATTATCGGAAAGTAGATTTGATATGACACTACCTGACGAAAGATATCGTGCAGTAATGTGGGCTAAACGATTTCTAATCGAACTAGCCACTGATCGTACAAAATATCCTCGCGTTCCTAAGCAGGTCAGGCAAGAAGCATTTAGTATTATGCGCCACTTTCCAAATGATTGGGATATGAAACGTGTAGCGGATGCTAGCCCAGAAGTGTTCCAAGAAAAGATGGAACCATTGTATAGAATGGTTAAACAGTACGACATGGATAAACAAGATGAGAACTGAAGAAGAATACGAAGAATTTGCTAAACGCATGGAAGAAAAGTATCCAAAGATGTTCTCACAGCCTTATGGCGGCTTCTGTGTTGATGCAGGTTGGTGGCCTATTATTGAATCTTTGTGCAGTAATATTCAACATTATCTCAACTGGAAAAACAAAGAAAGTGAAGTTGTTCCTCAGGTAGTAGTAGCACAGATTAAAGAAAAGTTCGGTGGGCTACGATTCTATTATGACGGCGGAGATGATAGAATCTATGGAATGGTTAGTATGGCAGAATCGTGGGCTGATAAAACTTGTGAAGAATGCGGAAAGCCTGGCAAGAGCCGAAATACAGGATGGATTAAAACCTTGTGTGACGAACATGCCGCAGAAAGAGAAGCACGATATAAAGAAAGATTTAAAGAATGAGTTACGATCCTAAAGAACAGGAACTCAAAAACTACAAAGCCTTACAAAATCCCCAACCGGGCGATTATTGGCATGAGATGTTTTGTCCATATTTTGTTGTAGTTCATGTTAAAGATGAAAAGTATACTGTGCTAAGTTGTCTAGGAGGTCCAGATAGTTTTAACCGTAAGGACGAACTAAATGCTAGAATTGACAACAAAGATGGTACATGGAGTTTTGATTATTCTAAAAGTATGGTAGTCGATCGTGCCTGGATTGAAAAATCTGTTAGGTACGGAAGTATAGATGGGTTTGTAGCAGATGTATCCCAATCTGAAAAGATGCAAAGTATTGTTACTGAATGGCGCAGATATACTCAACAAGAAATGCGTAAAAAAATCCGGGAAATAGAATCAGAATGGGAAGAATTTACAGGCTGGAAATATCTTAAAGAGGAAAACATATGAAAATCGGTCTTAGTTATAGTCGTTGTATCCGTGATATTGTTGAAGGTAAAGTGGATATGGAGGATGTATTAGTTATTATTGCCCGTACAGATTTTGATCCGCATAATGACGGACAGTGGCAGGGCATCTGGCAAGGCTACGGTGGTGGCAGTGACGGTAATATGATGCGAGGGTTTTTCGGTGGCAGTCACCCCGAATGGGCAGGCTTCACTGATGAAGACGAAGATCGGTTCCGTTCAGTAAGCATTGAACTTTGGGAACAAGGTAAGTTCCATCAGCCGCGTAAGTTTGGTGCCCATCCCAGGCGTCTTCCATATTATTGGCTTGAGGCAGGATTGCCGGCAGAAGAAATGGAGAGCAATCCTGCCGTTAAAAAAGCGTGGGAACAATTTCAGATTGTTGCCGGATTAAGCAAATCAACAAAAGTCTTAGATAACAATTTTTAAAGGAAAATTATGCTAGTACCAATGGTAATCGAAAAGACTGGTCAGGGCGAACGTGCCTTTGACATTTACAGTCGCTTGCTCAATGAGCGCATCGTGTTCCTCAATGGTCCTGTAGACGACCATAGCGCGAACCTAATCGTAGCACAGTTGCTACATCTCGAAAGCATCGACAGCGAGAAGGATATTAACTTCTATATTAACAGCCCCGGAGGTATGGTTACTGCTGGCCTTAGTATCTATGATGTTATGCAGTTTGTTAAACCTGATGTAGCAACCTATGTTATGGGTCAGGCTGCTAGTATGGGCAGTTTTCTAGCACAGGCTGGCACAAAAGGAAAACGATTTGTTCTGCCCGAAAGCCGTACTATGATTCACCGGGTTAGTTCTGGCACACGCGGTACTAGTGGTAGTGTACACATTCAAGAACTACAATTCGAAGATGCAATTCGTTCTATGGAAGAATCTAAGCGTTTGAACAAACGACTAACTGAATTGTATGTCAAACATAATACAGCAGGTAAGACCTATGACGAACTGTTTGAAACAATGAAGTTCGATACATTCCTGAGTGCCGAAGAGGCCGTTACTTTTGGTCTTGCTGACAAGGTTGTTCAAAGCCGTCAGTAAATAAACTGCCAACAAAACACTCCCACTAGGCATTGTAAATATCAGTGCTTATGGGAGATTTATTATGGTTGACAAATTGAAAACAGGCATCGAAAAACTTGAGACGTTAAACAAACAAAGAATTATCTGGCTGAGACTAAGTGGATTTGTTGTTATTGCTATTTTAGCAATAATATTCGACTGGCATTATGTACAGGATACCAAATGGGAATTTTTGGTATTTTCTTCTGGTATGATATTATCTGTATTATGGTGGTATTGGACTATGATAATTCTTAGACATCTCATCGAACAGAAAAAAGCCGAATCAGCAGTTATAATAGATATTGTCGAAGATATTAGAGAAATAAAAGAATCGGTAAAAAAATCTACTACAGATATTGACAAGGTTAAATAAACTGACTAAACTATAGTTTAGCGGTTCTAAGACATTCATCCCGCTTTATAAATTCTGCATGTCATCAAACTTGCTACCTAACAAAGGAGACTAGAGATGGCAAAATATTACTCAACAAAAACTTACGGCAACGATAGAGGTCTGTCATGTTGCTTTAGACAATGGCGTGCCACACACAGCCATTGCTCACTACTACACGGTTACTCAATTGGTATCAAACTTGTGTTCGAATGTGATACACTAGATGAAAAGAATTGGGGCATGGACTTCGGTGGACTAAAAGATTTCAAAGCATGGGCAGACCATATGTTTGACCATACTACTGTAATCGCACAAGACGATCCATTACTGGAAAGATTCAAAGTAATGGCTGGATGGAGTAGTAATCCCGACCACGACGGCAACTCAGATAGTGTACAAACTGAACCTTACAGACGCAGTGGCGTTTGCGATCTACGCATTGTAGAAGGTGTTGGTTGCGAACTATTTGCTAAAATGTGTTACGAAAAGATGGACTGGCTGTTGAAGAACGGCAACCATCGTTATCCTCTAAACCCGTCAGTTCGTATCAAGAGTGCCGAAGTGTTTGAACACGCTGGTAACTCTGCTATCTACGAAGGATAATATGTTAGAAACCATTTGCGAAGTATTAGAAGATGCTTATAAACGCAACTGGATCACCAGTCGTGATGGCAATGTAAGTATTCGTCATCACGACCGTGATCACTTTTACATTACACCCAGTGGTGTGCGTAAGCAGACTCTACAACCTGATCAGTTTAAAAAGATTAGAATTGTCAGCAGCCTAATGTGGGCTGAAGAATTTTACACCGACATCAGTAAGAATCTAAAGCCCAGTGGAGAGATTCCCTTGCATTTTGGTCTGCAAAAGAACATGGGGCAACATTCAAACGATGTTCGTGTAGTAGTTCATGTTCACCCCACTTACTGTGTTGCAGCCATGCACGCCGGCATCGACCTAAGTACTGTTGTCGATAGTTTTCCTGAATTGAGTCGCTATACTAAAGTGGCGCCTAATGTGGGCGATGTTCCCCCTATCAGTCAAGAACTTGCAGATCGTTGTCATGAAAATCTAAAGTTAGATCACTACGGCAACATCGCCTATGATATTGTGGGCATTAAAGGACACGGTGTTGTCTCTATAGATACCAGTCCTTGGCGTGCGTATGAGCATATCGAACGATTAGAACATATATGCAAGATTGTTCTTGCATCGGGGAAATATGAATAAAAGAATTGCAGTTATTGGTGCTGGCATTACTGGAATACTAGCGGCCTATTATTTGGCTAGAGCAGGACATAGGGTTACTGTTCTTGAACAAGAATCCTATCCTGCAATGCGTACCAGTTATGCTAACGGAGGACAGGTAAGTGTTAGCAATAGCGAAGTATGGACCACCTGGGGTAATGTTAAAAAAGGCATCAAGTGGATGTTACAAAAAGATGCACCGCTTCTGATACGTCCCACACCTAGTTGGGCTAAGATCAAATGGATGTCTAGATTCTTAATGCATACCTTTGCAGGCGATTATGCCCGTAATACTGCGGAAACTATACGGTTAGGACTCGAATCACGAGCATTGTATAAAGAAATCATGCTAGAAGAAGGTTTGAATTTTGATCAAAGTTTTTGTGGCATCCTACATTTTTACAAAGACGAAAAGTATTTTCAAGATGCAGTATCTGTAAAAGATTTGTACAATGCCAACGGGTGTGAGTGGGATTTGGTTTCTCATGCAAGAATTGTAGATATGGAACCTGCACTAATGAATGCAGAAGATATCATAGGTGGGGCATGGACAAAGAGTGACTGGACTGGAGACATACACAAGTTCTGTGTAGAACTTAGATATGTTCTTGAGCAAAGGTATAAAGTTAACTTTCTATTTGATATAAAAGTAGACAAATTTACAACAGACGAGATGCTAGAAGAATTTGACGATATCATAGTATCCGCCGGCGTAGGTTCCGTAAAAATTGCAAGATACTTTGGGGATAGTTTATCCGTTTATCCTGTAAAGGGCTACAGTATTACCATTAATGTCAAACCTGAAGATATGAAATATGTGCCCAAAGTTAGTCTATTAGACGATCAAGCAAAGATTGTTACTAGCACATTAGGCAATCGGTTCCGTATTGCAGGAACAGCCGAACTAGCAGGTGAAAATTATGACATTCGCAGAGATCGTATCGAACCTTTAATTAATTGGGTACGAGAAAACTTTCCAAACTTAGATTCTAGCAACTATTCAAGTTGGGCATGTCTAAGACCGATGACTCCGAATATGATGCCCATAGTCAAAGAATCTAAAAGAACTCCCGGAGTTTATTATCATACCGGGCACGGACACCTAGGATGGACACTAAGTCCAGCAACAGCAAAACAACTTGTGGAATTAATTAAAAATGCAGATGACCGATAAAGATTGGCTTGAAAGAATAAGAATAGCCTACAAAGCATATCCTTTTCCAAATAAAGATATCGAAGCATTTATTAGTTGGATATATAAACAATACGGTATTGTAGAAAAGAAGGACAAAGAATGAAACTAAGCATTTATAATGTAGGCGGGGAAGTTGTTAAAGACAATGAAACCTATGTTCTTAAAGATAACAAGACTCTTAAAAATTTAGTTTTAAGTTCTACTGATTTAAAGCCCGGTCAAAGTACTCGCGGCCACAGTCATCCCGGACAAGAAGAGGTGTATTACTTTGTATCAGGTGTCGGTGAAATGGAAATTGACGACAACCGGTTTAATGTACAAGGCGGTGATGTTGTCTTAATACCGGATGGTGCGTTTCATAGGGTACACAACGGTTCAAAACAATCACCACTTTATTTTGTATGCGTCTTTGACGGAAAGAGAAATCACTAATGAAAAAAGTTTTAGTAACCGGCGGTGCCGGATTTTTAGGTTCACACCTTTGTGAACGTCTTGTAGAACAAGGTCATCATGTTCTTTGCGTAGACAACTACTTTACAGGAAGTAAAAAGAATATCGAACACCTACTTGATCATAAAAACTTTGAAGTTATTCGACAGGACATTTGTATTCCTTTGTATGTAGAAGTAGACGAAATCTACAATCTTGCCTGTCCTGCTAGCCCTTATTACTACCAGTGGGATCCTATCCAAACAATGAAGACCAGTGTAATTGGCACCTATAATATGTTAGGTCTGGCCAAGCGTACAGGTGCTAAGATTCTACAAGCGTCAACTAGCGAAGTCTACGGTGATCCTGTTGTTCATCCGCAGACTGAAGACTACTGGGGTAACGTAAACCCAATTGGCATCCGCAGTTGTTACGATGAAGGTAAACGTGCTGCCGAAACATTGTGCATGGATTATTTCCGTGTACACAATGTTGATGTACGCATTATCCGTATCTTCAATACCTACGGTCCTCGTATGGCACAGAACGACGGACGGGTTGTTAGTAACTTTGTAGTCCAGGCTCTACAAGGTAAAGATATCACTGTCTACGGTAGCGGAGAACAAACTCGCAGTTTCTGCTATGTTGATGACCTAATTGACGGTATGTTAAAGTATATGGCATTGGATGCACCGGACGGAATGCCTGGTCCAATTAATCTAGGTAATCCTGGAGAGTTTACTATGAACGAATTGGCAGAAAAAGTCATTGCCCTAACAGGAACTGCTAGCCAAATCTTACATCCACCACTACCGCAAGACGATCCAAAACAGCGTAAGCCAAATATTGATAAAGCCAAGAGCATTTTAGGTTGGGAACCTAAGATTCCTTTGGAACAGGGTTTGGAAAAGACCATTGACTATTTCCGTAAAATAGTGTAAAATAAACATACACTTCGAAAGGTTCTTTATGAGAAATTGGTATGTTCGTAACCAAGATGCAATTACTTGGTTTATTATCGGCTGGCTGGCTTTTGGTATGTTTGACAGCCTAATTAAAGCATCATACGGTTGGGCGGCCTTGCAGGCTGTGCTAATTTATGTCAACTATAAATTTGCTTCTGTGAGACTGCAATGACTTCCTGGACTATTACTGTAGAAGAAGATCCGGAAACCGGCGAATTAATTTTGCCTTTGCCCCAAGATATGCTACAATTACAAGGATGGGTTGAAGGCGACACGCTGGAATGGATAGATAACAATGACGGTAGTTGGACACTACAGAAAGTTGAAAAATGACTAAGAAAATTGGCTTTGCCTGCAAATGGATCGATCATGAAGGGCAAGTCGATGGCATTAAGCCCAAAGACGATTGTAAAAAATATAATACAGGTAGTACCACCGTTGCTTGGTTAAATAGACAAAGCAAGGATGCGGCTGTAGAAAAACTATGGGACCTAATGAAAGGTAACATTGAAAGTGTACGCAAACTTGTAGAACGAGTAGGTGGACTTGATGAAAATCTTAGAATGGTACGACTCAGTAGCGATATCCTGCCTGTCTACACTGAGCCAACTTGGTCTTGGTTTTATAGGTCAGCCGATGTCCGAGATTACGCCGAACGACATTTCGGAGCAGTGGGAGATCTGGCTCGCAAGAATAATGTTAGGCTTAGTTTTCATCCCGGTCAGTTTACTGTCCTTGCGTCTGATAATCCAGATATTGTAAATCGTAGTATAGAGGAGTTTGAATATCATGCAGATATGGCCAGGTGGATGGGGTATGGTAAATCTTTTCAAGATTTCAAAATCAACGTCCACATCGCGGGTAGAGCCGGTCCAGAAGGTATCAGACAAGCCTATAAGAGACTCAGTCCAGAAGCCCGTAACACAATCACAATCGAAAACGAAGAAATAAGTTATGGACTGGATGATTGTCTCACTATTAGTGATTTGGTGCCTATCGTTTTGGATATTCATCACCATTGGATTAAGACAGGCAATTACATCTCGCCCATGGACTCCCGCGTTAATCGGGTGGTTCAGTCTTGGCGTGGTGTCAGGCCTGTTATGCACTACTCTGTCAGTCGTGAAGATTGTCTTGTGGATCATAGCACTATTTTAAAACCTGATCACACACAACTGCTAACTGAAGGTTACAAAAAGCAGAAACTGCGGGCCCACAGTGATTTTATGTGGAATACCGCAGTAAATGAGTGGGCTTTAAGTTTCCTTGACACCCACGATATAATGGTCGAAGCCAAGGGCAAAAATCTTGCGAGTTTTGCCCTTGCTGACCAGGCTAAAAAATTAAGCCTTCTTTGACTTAGTCGGCTTTGCCTTTATAGCCGCTGCCTTTTTAGGAGCGGCTTTTTTTACGGCTGGCTTTGCTTCTGCTTTGGGGGCACGTGGCTTACGTGTTTTCTTAGCAGGTGCTTCAGCAACAACCGGTGTTGCTGGGATTTCAACAGCGCCGGCTCCTTCTACTGCAACAGCAGGAGGGGGAGGTGCAATATCATAAGTAGTAACAGGAGTTTCTACTTTGTATGGTGCATTATCTTCTTTCTGTGTAGCAGGTACAGGTTCTTCTTTGTTACGGAAGAAAACAAAATAGCCTGCAACGGCAATGACTAATAGTCCAATTACGAGTTCCATAGTATGGATTCCTTTAATGTAAAATAGGTATATATTTAACTCTCGCTAAATATCTATACAACAATTTGTGGAGGGCAACATTACCCGTATTACCTAGATAGTTCGCTATCAAAAATTTATTTTTTGGAGTAAAATTATGCCCAACAATAATGTTACTGCGTCAGTAACAATAGAAGAAATTGAAGAAACAGACGACATTGGAGCAGACGATTTTGCGTTTGTTATCGGACCTAACGGTGAACTTAAATCTTTTATGATGCCCGAGCATTTGATGGAAGATCCCCCTGAAGAAGTCCAAATGATCTTGGAACTTTTCGGGATAAATGATGTATACGAATTAGGAAACAGGACATTGCACTAAGAAAAAACCCATGTTATTAGTAGTGGATAAATACTTGTTGCTTCCATTGTTTAAAATAAACAGCAATAAATACGGGATAAAACTGGAGTCTTAAATGGCATCAACAAGAGATATTATTAATACTATAGATGTGGGGTTTCCTGTCGCAGGACAGGACAATGATTCGGAAGGATTTAGAACTAATTTTAACAAGATTAGAGAATCTCTTCTAAGGGTAGAAACTACAGTAACACAGTTACAAGACTCTATCAGTTTACTTGGTGGTGCAAATACCATTCAAGCAACACATCTTATTGCTAATGAAGACCTTACTATTGGCAACAGTTTTATTAGCATTGATCAAGACAGCAACCTAGTTGTAACTTCGTTTGCAGATGTTTATGTTCGTCCTGCAACAGGTGTTCAAGTCATTTGTTACGGTGCTTATGCCTTAACTGATTCTATTACAAATACCAGCACAGGGACATTTGCAGTAGACGACGTGCGTAACATCGAAATAGGTGCTACTATTGTTTTCCCAAATGTATCAGGTACATATACAGTTCAAAACATCAACACTGCCTCTAACTTAATTACAGTTACTCCCCCAATTCCAGATAGCCCTGCACCGTTTGCAGTTGGAGATGCATTAACATTCTTTAATCCCTTCTCAGGATCAACTGCAAGCCAAAGTCTATATGTGTTTGGAGATATATTTGCTACAGGAAATATTACCGGTTTTGCAGGATCACCTTCAGATGCAAGACTAAAAGAAAATATTACTACTATTCCAGATGCTCTTTCTATCATTGATGGTATGCGTGGTGTTTATTATGATTGGACCGACGAATACTTAGAAACATTTACCGGCAACGTTTTTATTCCTAAACATGACACAGGAGTTATTGCTCAAGAAGTTCAAGAAGTTCTTCCTGAAGTTGTTTTCATGAAACCCAACGGCGACTTAGGTGTTCGCTATGAAAAGATTGTAGGTGTACTAATTCAAGCAGTTAAGGAATTAAAAGCAGAAGTAGATACACTAAAGAATAGATTAGATAACAATTAAAATAATGTTTAATCCGTTGTTAGACGATCCAAGAAAATTAAAGGATAAAGATTTAGAAGATAAAATACTAAATCTTACTCAGAAATTTCATATCGCTATGCGACTCGGCCAGGGAGGCCTAGCACAGCAGATTGTTCTAAATTTAGAAACCTATAAAATGGAACAACAAAGACGCCAGCATGAAATGGTAAAAGAAATCCAAGAGAAGCAGAAAAAACAAGGATTAGATGATTTAATAAATGTCGATTGATTCAGCGCAGTTTGTTTGGCCTACCGAATTTGTATGTACTATTATTACAGAAAATATAATCATACCAAATTCCTATTCTATTAATATAAGCATTGTACCAGTTAATAATTCTGGAAATTTAAATGTAGGATTTAAAAAATTAAGACACTTTGTAGAGTCTTATCTGCATAATAGTGTTTTTATTTCCAAAGACAATCCGTTAGTAGAACCACTTTCTTCTAGTGAAACCAACTTAGTCTTATTTCCAACTGAACCCTATGACTTCTTTGTAGGCAGTGTCCTATATAGCAAGTTCTTATCTATATCTGAAAAATATTTCCATATTGATGTTCTAATGATTGACAGTGCAATAGGCGACCATGTAAAATACAGTATCATGGATCCCGAAGAGTGCGGTTTAGATTTAAGTGGAGATTATTGGTGGAACATGGATTCTACTAATACAGGGTTACCAAGAGATTCGAGTTGGGGCGAACTTGATCTAAAAGATTTTCCACGTTTTGAACCGCGAATAATCAAAGGCGGCAAGAGTGAAAATTGACAAATATGGCAGAGTATCTATAACTGATCAAGAAGCGTTTGAAGCACTTTATTCTGGTAAACTAACCAGTTTAGAAAATGTTATCATCGAAGGCGGTATTGAGAAGTTTAATTCGGCTAGGCAAACTAATGCCGATAAACTGCCTAACTTAACTCCTCCTGAAAATTTAGAAGATATTAGCATAGAATTCTTTGACGAATCTAATCAATGCAATTGGTTTATGCCCGAGGATTACTACCCAAATCTCGTAGAAATGCTCTACGGCATGTGTACTACTGATGAGCAAAAAGATAGAGTTACAACAGAATTAGAACTTTTTATCCAGCATGGAATGTTTGATCTACTGTTCTATCTTAAATACTTAGTTGATACTATGCGTGAAAATAACATAGTGTGGGGAGTCGGCCGTGGGTCAAGTGTAGCAAGTTATGTGTTATACTTAATTGGCGTCCATAAAATAGATAGTATTAAATACGAACTCGATATACACGAGTTCCTAAAGGAGAAATAAAAATGAGTTACAGATCATTTCAAGGTAAAGAAATCGATATGGAAAAACTAATGCGTCAACACGAATTAACTCAGGCAGTTAGCAATAAGAAAATTAATGCTCGTGGTGATGAATTAGGAGAAGGCGGTAAAATTGTTAAAAGACGAGAAGAAATTATCGCAGAATATTACGAAACAAATCCAAAGGCAACTAGTAAGGCTAGACCTGTAGCACCCGGTGCCACAGTTCAAACAACGACGCCGCAACCTGTGGTTAAAGAACAAGTTGCTACAAAAAATAAAAAACAAACAACCGAGGAATAAATGACTAAAGTTACCGGAAAAATTGTTCCGTTGAAGGATAAGATTTTTGTAAGCGATATGAATTTCGATACAGAAATCACAAAAAGTGGAATTATCCTTCCTAGTGATGATGCGAAAAGGACAGGAATTCACCCAAGATGGGCTAAAGTTTGGGCAGTTGGTCCAGAACAGCAAGATGTAAAAGTTGGACAGTGGATCTGCATTGAACATGGACGATGGACCCGAACAGTCGAATACGAAAACGAAGATGGATCTGTTATCGAACTTCGAATGGTTGATAATGACGCTATTATGTTAAGTTCAACTGAAAAACCCTCCGATATTCTTAGAAGCACACCAGTTGGTGCCGGATCAAACATCAATATGAATATCCCGGGTTTATAATTTGGCTATCTTTAAAAAATAGGATCTTGACAGGTCCTATTTTTTTCTCTATAATTTGTGTATGGGATACAAGCACCCTTATGATATAACAATAGCCGCTAAGGAAATAAATGCGGCCGCATATGAATGCGCTAGTCCATATAATGACGGATTTGTGGCATGGGGTGTTAAACAAGACTTGTACAGATTAAGAGAAATACTCGATAGTGCTATTAAACGATGCCCAACTTTTGCTCCCGAAGAAGAATGGTTAAGAGAGCAAGAAAAGAAAAAGGTAATTAGGATTTTAAAAGATGATTCTCATTCATGATGAATTTAACGAAGTGTGGGTATGGGTTGAATCTAACAACCACGATATCGAACTTAGCCCTCAATTTGATTTTGAAGAAGATGCTATGTTATGGCGTACAAGAATGATTAATATCTTGTGTAAAGGTAAACATGATATTCAACAAGGTTAAAGAATTAAAGGCCAACGGCCTTAAAATAGGCATTACATTTAGTACATTCGATTTACTTCATGCTGGGCATATTGCCATGCTGGCCGAAGTTAAAAATCATTGCGATTACCTAATCGCCGCACTACAAACTGATCCAACAATTGATCGTCCGGATACAAAAAATAAGCCGGTGCAAAGTATTGTTGAGCGTCAAATCACATTAAGCGCCTGTAGATTTGTAGACGAAATTGTTGTCTACCAAACAGAAAAAGATCTTGAAGATATATTGCTAACACTTCCTATTGATGTTAGAATATTAGGTGTAGAATACGAAGGTAAAGAATTTACAGGCAAACAGATCTGTATTAATCGAGGAATTGAAATTGTCTATAATGGGCGAGATCATTCATTCAGTTCATCAAGTCTACGAAAACGTGTAGCAGAAGCAGAAAGGAATAAAAAATGAGCGCAGGATACGCAATGGCAGAGGAAACATCATACAAGGTAGAATCTGATCATCGACAAATGAAAAAGGTAAAAAAGCCAGGCTTTATTAAACGCTGGATGCTTAAAGCAGTTAAAGAAGCCGTTAGCGCCGAGAGAAATGGTGAAGCAAATCTTGTTGGAGCACAAGATGTTGTATCTTCTAAATCTCTTAGAATTGGAAGACATGAGTCTTCAATCGATCAACCAGAACGTGCAATTCAGTTTACTGTTTATACTGCAAACGGCGGACGAGTAATTGAAACTCGTCGCTACGATCGTAAAACTGATAGACATTCTAATAACCTGTATGTAATTACAGGAGAACAAGATTTTGGTAGAGAAATTGATAAGATTATCACAATGGAAGCACTGCGATGAAAAGATTAATTAGCGATATAGGTGGAATGAAGACCTATGTTGAAATTAGAAATATTGACATGCCAGTCGGTACAAAATATCTACGAGTGTCGACGTTTTATGATGGTGCAAAGGACCCAAATAGCGAACGTACTCGGTTCGATATGTGCATGGATGAACCAACATTTAACGCACTCAAGGATTTAATCAATGAAGTGTGATCTATGTAGGAAAGATTACAGTCCTTCATGCGACTATAATCAAGGCAGGTGTCCTATGCATCCACCAATGCTGACTAATTATCACTTTAGGTTTTACAATCTATTTCAAACTATTAAAGGATGGTTCCGCCGTGGAAATTCAACCTAAAGATACAAGCAAGGGGCATTTTTATGTCAGCCTTGTAAAGAGTGCTATTCGCATTGTAGCAGGCGGCTGTTTGATTACAGGCAACTTGCTAATGGCAGGTGTTTGCCTTATAATGGCAGAAGTGTTAGGCGTTGTTGAGGAACTGGTATGAGATTATTGCTCATTAGAGTTTACTTGCAGATGATTGTTATGTTACAATTTGTTCTGTTAAAAATTTCAAAAGCGGCTTTGTTTGTGTATGGCCCGTTGCCCACTTGTGCTTTACAGGCAAGATTACTAATTGAGGATATTAAAAATGAAAGAACTGTGGACAGAAAAGTATCGTCCCAAAAGCGTTAAAGATTATGTATTTCGAGATAATGCACAACGAGGTCAAGTCGAAAGTTGGATCAAGGACGGATCTATTCCACATCTGCTGTTAAGCGGTGCTGCCGGTATTGGTAAAACAACATTAGCAAAAGTTCTGTGTCATGAACTAGGTATTGAAGACTATGACATCCTAGAAATTAACGCCAGTCGAGATAACAATGTTGATACCGTACGAGATAAGATTGTTAACTTTGTACAGATGATTCCGTTTGGACCGTTCAAGGTTGTGCTACTCGACGAGGCTGATTATCTAACTCCAAACGCACAGGCTATCTTGCGAGGTGTTATGGAACAGTATTCTAGCACAGCAAGATTTATCTTAACCTGCAATTATCCTAACAGAATTATTCCTGCCATTCATAGTCGTTGCCAAGGCTATCATTTTGAAAGAATTGATGTTAATGAATATACCGCTCGTGTAGCAACTATTCTAGTAGAAGAAGGTATTGATTTCGAACTAGACACATTAGATACCTACGTCAAAGCCGCATATCCTGATCTTCGTAAATGTATTAACTCTGTACAACAACATGTAGTCGGCAATTCTTTATCTGCTCCTACTGCTGAAGCAGATTCAGGAGATTACAAAATTGAGATGGTCGAATTGTTTAAAAAGGGTAAAATTCCCGAAGCAAGAAAACTTATTTGTTCAAAGGCCAGGCCGGAAGAAGTTGAAGATATTTTCCGATGGATGTACGATAATATCGATTTGTTTGGCAGCACAGAAGAACAAAAAGATAGCGCCATTGTTATTATAAAACAAGGTCTTGTAGATCATACACTTATTGCAGATCCAGAAATTAACCTTTCTGCAACGCTTGTTAAACTAGCAAGACTTCAATAATAAAAAACCGCACACTAATTTGCAGGTCGAAGTGTGCGGTTTTCTTTTGGGTATTAGGTTAATCTAATCGCTAATCGTTCTCCTTATAGATACTTAATATTTCCCTAACAACAGGATGACGCTCGACATCTTTAGTCTCAAACCGTGCCATAGCAATCATACGATAGTCACCTCCTTGGCCGTATAATGTGCAAAATTCTAGCAGACCGTTTTCCTGTGGCCGGTCAGCCTGGTTTAAGTCGCCGGTTACTACCATTCTAGAGTTTTCACCTAACCTAGTTAGTAGCATTTTCATCTGTGATGGGGTTGCGTTCTGCATTTCATCTGCAACGATAAATGCATTCTTAAATGTCCTACCTCGCATATAGGCAAGTGGACTAATTTCAATTATACCATCTTCCAGCATATCCGCAATCTCTCGCGGATGATAGTACTCTTCGAAAACATCAAAAATAGGACGAGTCCAAGGTTCCATTTTTTGATTCAGTGTGCCTGGGAGAAATCCGTGATCTTCATCAACGCTAACTGCCGGCCGTGTGACAATAATTTTATTAATCACCCCCTCTTTAAATAATTTAATGGCCATTTGAACCGCAAGCATAGTTTTACCTGTACCAGCCGGTCCTATTGCGAAAACAATGAATTTCTTGGGATTTTTTAGCAATTCTAGGTAGTTTTCCTGCGATAAATTTCGAGGGACTATAAGAACTTGCTGTTTTCTTTTCAAATAAGGCTTGATAGCGATCAAGTTATTTGCGTCAGGTAGAGATCGCGGATCGCGATGTGCCTGCTCTTTTTCGTTACGTCGTCTACTTCTAGGCAATTTTACCTCCTTGGTGAAATCGACCTGCACAGATATTTACACCTTACAGTAAAAATATAGCCAAAATACTAGATTTTTGAACCTAGGCATAACTCTTAATAGGACATAAATAGTTGACTAAGAGAATAACCATGCATGATATTATCGATGTAATTAAAAACGTTCAAACACTTGCTGAAAATAACTCTGCTTTTAAAGTCCTAAAAGATTTTGAGAGAGTTATGGACGAGTTAGATATCTACGTATTTAAAAATTGGGAGGACGGAGAATTAGTGGCCGGGCCCGATGTTAACCGATACATGGTATCATGTTCATTTATGTGGCCTAGAGATGAAATGCCAGACCCCGAAGCCGCAAAGAGATTAAACGACTACGGTTGTAAAGTAGTTTATAGAAAAGAAAATATTCTAATACCTAGAAAAATTAAAGAGCCAAGCGACTATCGTCCAGGAACTAAAAAAGGAAAAATTGATGCACACCCAATCTGGGTTGTTGAAATCAGTATGCCTAAAAAACTAATGCAAGATGTTTATGTAGGCAAAGAAAATAGAGAAAATAATCAAATGGCAGAATTCATGCGTTATAAGCAGGATGCTTCTGCTAGTACAGACGAAGTTGCTCAGGAGAGTCCAGACAATGCAGAAACCCCAGCAGAACCAACAGCGCCAGCCGCTTAAAGAAAGCCTAAGAGCAGGCGACTTAGAAGACTTTGTCGAAAGTCTTTTTACTGTTGATCGATACAGCAGTAAAATGGGCGAAGACAGAGATGTTGTTGTTTTAGGTTTTCGTGTAAAAGAAAAACTACCAGCAATGGATCTAGTTGAATTCATCGAAACTGGTTACAATTATGTACTCGATGCCGACATGAGTTCGGGCGAAGAACACGACGGCCAATATCAAGTCTTTGTAGAATTAGAAAGATCTGAAAAATTACCAGAACAAATGAACTCTATCCTAAGAGGTGTAAGTCAACTAACAGGAAACAAGGACTGGCGTTTTAGATATCAGAAAAGCCCCAGTAGTGTAGAGTTTGATATTCAAAATGTGTCTGAACATATTCCTACTAGTCCTATGGAGTATGAAAGAAAGATTGTAGAAATTAAAACCGATGATCTAAGAGAATTCTTTGATCAAGGAAGCACAGATATTTCTTTAGATGCCAATAACAATATTACTTTCAGTAGACCCTATAGCGGTGATGTTACTGCAAAGTTTGTTGCCATTGGCAACTACGAAGATGTAAAAGATATTGTTCCAGGAAGTTTAAGTTTAGACGAAAGTAGCCAGGGACAAGTTTTATTTCTAAACAAATTTTTAGGAAATTACGACATTAATAAAATTGGAAATCATTTTTTAATTCGTAACGGATCAAAGGCAGTTGTAATAGAAAAAGGTAGGTGGTAAGTTGTTTGCATTATCGTGGATGCTAAGTTTTATTCCCAGTGCAATCTGGGGAATTTTACTTTATGGCAGTCTTGCGGTATTTGCAGCCACATACTTTTTAAAATTTATTAAACCCCTTGCAATCTACGCACATATCATTCGACCTATTTCTCTTGCAATTGCGTTCTTCTCTGTGTATTGGCTAGGAGGACTTGATGTTGAAGAAAGATGGCAAGCAAAAGTAAAAGAAGTAGAATCCAAAGTTGCATTAGCAGAAGAACAGGCTAGAACTGCCAGCGCCAAAATAGAAACTAAAGTTGTTACTCAAACTAAAGTTATTAGAGAAAAAGGACAAGAAATTGTTCAATATGTTGACAGAGTAGTAACACAAGACAAAGAAGTTGTTAAGTTTGTCGAAAACTGCCCTATTCCGCCAGCAATAGTTAATACATTAAATGCTGCCGCAAAGAATCAACCAATTGAGGAAAAGAAATGAAATACCTCTTATTATCTCCTCTATTAATACTAGCAGGTTGTAGCACAACCGTTCCAGTTACTATTAAATTTCCAGAGGCGCCGCAGGTGTTATTAGAGAAATGCCCTCCGTTACAAACTATAGATAAACAAGAAAATGTAAGCATTATAGATATTACTAAGAATGTAACTGCCAACTATACAACATACCACGAATGCGGAGTAAAGGTAGAAAATTGGATAGAGTGGTATAATGATCAAAAGAAAATTTTCGATAACATCGGTAAAGGCAAAAAATGAAAAAACTATTACTTATTCCATTAGTACTTGCATTAAATGGATGTGCATTACTTGATGCATATTTAATGACCAAATATGATCCTAACGAATATCAATTAATTACTACCGTTCGCCTACAGGCACAACAATCTAAAGAACAATGTAGTGATGCCGCTGTAAGCAAAACAAATGCTGTTAGGATAACTTCAGACACACAGTTGTTCATGCTTTATAGCGAACATATTCCGAGAAATAAAGATATGATCGATGCTTCAAAAAATTTATACGATATTGCCAAGGGCTTAAACGATCAATATGCAAAATCAGATAAAGTTAGTCCTGCATTTTGTCGAATTAAATTTCAAAATATAGAAACATCAGCAGATAAAATTCAAACTGTAGTTGCAGGGAGGCCACGATGAGCGTAGAACAACATCAACAAACACTTCTAGGATGCTATCAAAATACAACAGATCCTAAGATGCAAAGCATGGCCGAACAGGCCAACAGTTATACAGAACTGTTAAAAACAAATCAAATTAGCCGAGATGAATATGTAGAATTAATGGAAGACATTAAGCGTCAGGCTAATATTAATCAAAGTGTCGAGCACCAACAGTTGCTTATACATATGAATACTGCGATAAACGGACTAATAAGTCTAGCAAAATTAGTTTAACACGGAGCACAAAATGTCAGGATTTATTTTACCTAAAGATGATTTTCATAAAATTTTACACGGCAATCCATATACGGATTATTGGTATCATGCCTTAGAGCAATGTTTGCCCGATTACGATATCAATACCCCACCTCGAGTATCTGCTTTTCTAGCACAATGTATGCATGAAAGTGGAAATTTTAAATTTTTAAAAGAAAATTTAAATTATCGTGCAGAAAGTCTAATGCGTGTATGGCCACGTTACTTTCCTAACATCGAAGTTGCCCGTCAGTACGCACAGAAGCCAGAAATGATTGCTAATCGCGCCTACGGTGGACGTATGGGTAACGGCGACGAGACTAGCGGAGATGGTTGGAAGTTTTGCGGGCGTGGTCTTATTCAGTTAACCGGACGAAATAACTATCAAGCATTTGCTGATAGCATCGAAACACCAATCGATGATATTCCAGAATACCTACAAACCTTCGAAGGTGCTGTACAAAGCGCCTGCTGGTTCTGGGAAAATAATAAATTGAATACCTGGGCTGACCAGGGAGATATGGTTACACTAACTAAGAGAATTAATGGCGGTACCTTAGGTCTCGAAGATCGTATCAAACATTACCAACATATTCTACATATTTTAGGAGCATAAAAATGAGTGTAGTAGATTCAGTATTAAAATTAATCAACAAAGAACCTAAGGATCCTGATGCACCAAAGCCGGCACCTGGCTCTCGTTCAGAGCGAGAAGCAAAAATCAAAGACAAAGCAGGTATGGTTATTTCTGTGTTTGCTTTATTTCTAGCAGTTAATAGTTGGTACGGCGGAAAACTAAGTGGTGCAGTATTAACAAATACATTAGGTGCCAACAATGCGTGGGCACAATATCAGGCTAAAAACAGTCGTTTAGTTAGTTATGAAATTGCTAGTAAGACAACCAATGATACTAAACTAAAAGAAGAATTTAAAGCAGAAGCAGAACGCATGGATAGCGACAAAAAAGAAATTGCTGTTAATGCTCGTAAGATGGAAGCAGACCGTGAACTAGCAAAGAAATCTAGTCCATGGATTGGTTATGCATCAACTGCATATCAGTTAGCAATTGTTGTATTATCTGCAAGTATTCTTGCTGTAAGTATGCCGATGTTTTGGGCCAGTTTTGCTGTAGCAGGAATAGGAGTGCTACTAAGCGGACAAGGACTATTTCTTTGGTTCTAAATAAATATCATTAACACTACACTAAACGGAGCAACAGATGAGCGAAGAATACGATAAACTCAGTGCAAGCGAAAAGAAAAAAGAAGACTGGATGAACAGCAAATGGCGCCCTATGATGGGTTGGCTATACATGATTGTTTGTGCGTTTGACTTTGTTCTATTCCCAATAATGTACGCCGCTATGACTGCAATTATGTTTAAAGGTCAATTGCCGGCTGGATTTCCTACACAATGGCAACCGTTGACCTTACAAGGTGCTGGTCTATTCCATATCGCAATGGGTGCTGTTCTAGGTATTGCCGCATTAGGTCGCACACAAGAAAAATTAGCAGGAGCAAATAATGGCGGAATACAAACCACAACACAGAGCGTCACTACAGCACCTAGCGTTCCTGCAACAAGCGGTTTCGGTGCACCATCTACGACAAATGGATTCAGTGCAACAGGCGCCGCAGGAGGCTTTGGCGGAGGCGGCTTTGGAAGCGTACCTAGTCCAACACCGGCCGCAGGAGGCTTTGGCCAAGTTACAACAGGCTTCGGGGGTAAACCTGCACCAATCCAACCCCCACAACCTTTGATTTAAGGAAACATTATGAAAAAATTATTAGCACTCTTAATCGTTGGGGCACTAGCCGGAACTGTGTATGCAGGTGACGAAGGTCCTGGAAAAGGCGAAATGAAAACCGTTTGCCATCCTAAAAAAGATAAAAACGGAAAAGAAGTTAAAGACAAGGCCGGCAAGGTCGTAGAGGAATGCAAGCAAATTAAAGTTCGTAAAAAGTTAGAAGGAACTGAGATTCCTCCAGCGAAGAAATAAGTTTACTTGACAAATCCAGAAAAGGTATAGTATAATTTACTATACCTTTTTCTATTATGGCTGACCACTATACTACATTGGGCGTTGGTAAAAACGCCACTCAAGACGAAATTAAAAAAGCCTACCGTAGGCTGGCTAGTCAGCACCATCCGGATAAGGGCGGCGATACAGCCAAGTTTCAAGAAATCCAAACTGCCTACGATGTCCTAAGTGATCCGGACAAACGTGCCCAATATGATAATCCTGCACCGCAATTCGGCGATGGAGGATTTTTCCATCAAGGCGGTATGCCACAGGGATTTGAAGATCTCTTTAGAGCCTTTGGTGGAATGCACAATTCCCCATTCGGTGATATTTTTGGAAGAGGTCGTCCTCAACCTCACCGAAACAGAACATTGAACATGCAGACTGCCATTACGCTAGAAGAGGCGTTCAGTGGTAAAGATTTAATTGCAACTGTAGGTCTCCCTAATGGTAAAGAACAGGTAGTAGAGGTAAAGATTCCTGCAGGTATTCAAGACGGAACTACACTTCGTCTAGCACAAATGGGCGATGACAGTATTCCTAATATACCTAGAGGAGATATACACCTCACTGTTAATGTAGCACCACATCCTAAATTTCAAAGGCAAGGCGATGACTTGGTCTGCGATCTAGAACTTTCTTGTGTTGACGCAATGGTTGGAAAAACTATACACATAGAAACTATAGATAGAAAGATTTTAGAATTAACAATTAAACCAGGAACACAACATGGACAGATGCTAGCGGCAAACGGTTATGGAATGCCTAAGATGAACGACAATAGATTTAAAGGTCGTTATATTATCGTAGTTAAGATTGTAGTTCCAGAAAATCTGTCTGAAGCACAAAAACAAATACTGCGAGAACATTTTCAGTAAATATCTTTATGTTAAACATACTAAAATTCCCAGACGAAGGTCTAAGAGTTCAAACCCAACCGTGGGACTTTGAAAACTCTCCAACTGATCCCGAACAACTAGAAAAGGATCTCATCGAAACAATGTTTCAAAATAAAGGAATCGGACTAGCGGCAACACAAGTTGGTCTACCCTATAGAGTGTTTGTCATGGGTTCAAGAGCAAATCCGGAAACTGCACAGGCATTTTTCAATCCTGCGATTGTTGCCCATGTAGACGAAACAGAAGATTTGGAAGAAGGCTGCTTGAGTTTTCCAGGTGTTTTTGTTAATATAAAAAGACCTAAAAAAATTCTTGCTCGTTGGCAGAACTCAAAAGGAGAATGGCAACAATCTGAGTTTGACGGTTATAACTGCAAATGCTTTTTGCATGAACTCGATCACTTAGAAGGCATTGTATTTCAGGATAGAGTCAGTTCTCTTAAATGGGCACTGGCTATTAAAAAATCAAAAAAAAGGAAATTTAATTAATGTTAGAACCGAACAAAGATTTAGAGCAAATTTTTGAACATGCTGTGCAAGTTGCACAGTTGAACAAACACGAATATATTACTCTTGAACACTTTTTATTCAGTATGCTTAACAACGAACATTTCGTTGAAATACTACAGGCATTCGGTGCTGACGTAAAAGTATTAAAAGACGAAATTGAAAATTATATCTCTAATGATTTAAAAGACATTGTTAATGAAGATGTTTCAAAGCCTAAAAAAACTGTTACAGTAGATCGCATGTTAAATCGTGCATTTACACATGTTTTGTTTAGTGGTCGTCAAATTATTGAACCAGTCGATTGCTTTATCAGTATGTTTGCAGAAAAGAAAAGTCATGCAAACTTCTTAATCAAAAAAGCAAACATTGAAAAAGATACTTTTATCAACTTTATCAAGAAAGAAGTTGTTAAGGAAGAGGAAGAAGAAAGTTCTTCAACTGTAAACCCGCAACTTGAAAAGTTAATTCTACAATTTTGCTCGAATCTAACTGCTCGCGCCAAGAGCAAAAAAATTGATCCTGTAATCGGGCGTGATAAAGAGATCGAAGAAATTCAACTTATCCTTGCACGTAGATCTAAAGCCAATGCTATTCTTGTCGGCGACCCCGGTGTAGGTAAGACTGCTATTGCAGAAGGTATTGCTCGTAAAATTCACGAAGGTAATGTTCCTAAGTTTATCAAGGACTACACAGTTTATAGTCTAGACATCAGTGCTCTACTTGCAGGTAGTAAGTATCGTGGAGACTTTGAAGAAAGACTTAAAGCAGTTCTACACGGTCTTGAGAAAAAAGGCAAGTGTATTCTGTTTATTGACGAAGCACATATGATGAATGGTGCAGGTGCGGCAGGACAAAGTAGCAATGACATGGCTAACATGCTCAAGAGCGCACTAAGTAAAGGCACAATTAAAGTTATTGCTAGTACTACATGGGAAGAATATCGCAAGCACTTTGAAAAGGATCGTGCTCTAATGCGCCGATTCCAACGAGTGGTCATTGACGAGCCGGATGAGGCAACCGCCGTTAAGATTATTAAAGGTCTTAAGAAGTACTACGAAAAGCATCACAATGTTAAGATCACTAATCAGGCTATTGTCGATAGTGTCAAGTACAGTATCAAGTATCTTAGCGATAAGAAATTGCCAGACAAGGCTATTGACCTTATCGATTGTGCCTGTGCAAGGTTTAAAGTTCGTGATGAAGAAACAGGTACAGTAGATCACGATGAGATTCTCTTCGAAATTAGCAAGATTGCAAACTTACCTATTGAGCAACTCAACAGTAAAGAAAACGCTAACCTTGCTACACTAGAAAAGAACATTAAGACAAAGGTCTTTGGCCAAGAAAAGGCAATTGAAAGCCTGCTTGATAAGGTATTCATTGCACAAGCAGGTCTTAAGAGTCCTAACAAACCTATCGGTAACTTCTTGTTTGTTGGTCCAACAGGGGTAGGTAAAACTGAAGCCGCAAAACAACTGTCTGCTAACCTTGGTATCAAACTAGTACGCTTTGATATGAGTGAATATCAAGAAGCGCATAGTGTTGCCAAGTTTATTGGTAGCCCTCCAGGTTATGTTGGTTACGAAGATAATGCTGGTCAACTGATTACAAGCCTACAAGAAAATCCTAACTGTGTTCTATTGTTAGACGAAGTCGAAAAAGCGCATCCAAGTGTACTTACTGTTCTACTACAAGTCATGGACAACGGTTTTGTTACAGGATCTAATGGCAAGAAAGCAGATGCTCGCAATGCAATTATCATTATGACATCTAACTTAGGTGCCGCAGATGCTGAAAAGAATAGTGTAGGCTTTGGTAGTCTAGAGCGAGATGGCGATCCTAAAGACGCTGTTAACAAGTTCTTTGCTCCCGAGTTTCGAAATCGTCTAGATGGCATTATTAAGTTCGGTAAACTTGATCAGAAGACTATGATTCTTATTGTTAAGAAGTTTATTGACGAACTTAATTCACTGCTTAAAGATAAGAATGTTCATGTTAAACCTAACACAGAGGCTGTTGAATACTTAATTAAGAAGGGCTTTGACAGCAAGATGGGTGCAAGACCACTACAACGCTGTATCGACGACCTAATCAAGCGTCCGTTAAGTAAAGAAATTCTATTCGGTAAACTTACAAATGGCGGAGTTGTTGAAATTGGTATTGAAAATGACGAACTTAAAATTAATGTCATTGATGTTATGCCAATTGAAAAGGCTAAAAATGAGATACCAGAAGCAGACAACGTCTAAACTGTTTTATGGCAAATATCCATTCAAGATCCGATGCATTTGCAAAGGGTCTTGGATGATCAAACGCCTCGGAATTCCCGAAACTATTAAACAATGTCTTAGCACCAGAAACAATCTAGTACAACTTCACAAGGTTGATCCTAACCTATTGTTATCCTTTTTAAACGATGTTGAAATTTTTCTAGATAAAGACATATCTGTTAGATGCGAAGGGTCGATCTTTAGCATCTATTGTAAAGAAGAAGCATTGTTCGATCAGATGTGTAAGAAGTTGTCCTCATGGATCACAGAAATTCATGTGCCTGCTAATGATGCAGAGCAGGCATTTATGATCGAAAACGAACATAAGAAGGTCCTGTGTAATCAGTTGCCCTTTGAAACTTACCATTACAGAGTCCACTTAAAGGCCACTGTTCCAGTAAACCTTAGAGAAAACTTCTATAAGTGGATGCTAAACTACTCTGGAAAGATTCAAGCACCTATGAGAGTAGGAGATTGGTTATCTGGTAGAAAAATGTGGGTAGTTAACCCTTCTCTATATGTAAAAGATGCACCTACCTTAAGCATGGTAGGCATGTTCTTAGGTGATAGGATCAGCAAAGTAGAGGAATTTGTTCCTAGGTCTTTAATAAATATGACTAAAGACCAGGAACAAACATGCCATCACTTAGCCAAGGTTTAGAATTCATCACATATACAAATACCGCTAGCGTACAGGTGGTATATCCTCTGTTCACTAGCACCCAGGGAACACTAGTTTATTCTAGTATAAAATCTAAGGGAGACGGGTATTACGGAGGTAGCGACGGTATACACACCGTAATGTATACCTATGATAGTAATTTTGTAGGAACAATTACTATGCAGGCCACACTAGCCACTGCTCCTACTGAAGCAGACTGGTTTGATATTGCAGATACTACTACAGAATTAACAGAAACTTCAGTAAATTATAACGATATCAACGTAACTGTTCAGACAGAATATAGGAATTTTACTGGAAATTTTGTTTGGGTACGTGGATATATTGCTATAGATAGTGGTCAGGTGCATTCTATTCTCCTAAATCACTAATTTTCCAATTGTTTATTTTCTAATAAATATTCGATACGGAGATTAATATGCGTTTTCACGACTTGTTACAAAAGCCTAAGAAACTAAAAGAAAGCAACACTCAAAAGCCAGCAAACGCAAAGTCTTACGAGCAACAACTTCAAGAGAAGTTAAAAGAATCAATGGGGATCAAATAATGCTATTAAAAGAATTTTTCGGAAAAACTATTGATCCCAACAAACATCTTCATGGCAATAAAGATGAAAAAAACATCAACAATGAATTATTCTGGTTTATTCTAGATCACGATAAACTACACAAAGAACACTTTCATCCAATTGCTGTTAAAATTAAAAAAGAGTGTCAGAAATCTGAGTTTGATAAAGAAAGTATAATCATGGAGTTTATGCCTATGGTTAAAAAAGGATGCAAAGAGTTCTATTTAGAAAAGAAGATGCAGGGAAAATTAGGAAAAATATTCTCTGAAGAATTAAGAAAAGATATCTGTGAGAGATTATACGATCACTACAAAGAAGATATTTTAAAAGACAAATATAAGATTGGTGCTTAATATGATACTTAGAGAATTTTTTAGACGCAAACTAGTAGAAGGCGGAAACTTAGAAGTTGACGGTGCTCAAGCACAGCAGATAGATCTTAAAGTACATAATCGTGCCTATATTGTTCCTATACTAAACCAACTATTAAATTCTATCAATGCAGAGTACCAACAAAGTGTAGGTGGACCTTTATGGAACCCTAAAGTTCTTAAAAGTCGCAAGTATCTAAGTGGTAGCAGTTTACATTTTTTTAATACAGATTTACCCGACGAAGAATTTGAACGTGTAAAACCTAAGGTTGGAGATATTGACACACAAGTTAATAGAGCCGCAGAACCACAACTAGCACAGTGGTTAGATAGTGTCAAGGGTCAAATAGTTGGAAATTCTAAATTTCTTGGATACAGCCGAGGCAACGAGCAGTATAGTAGTCTATGGGAATTAACTGACCCTCCTATTAAAGTACAAATTGACTTTGAATTTGTTGACTACAGCGAAAAAGACGAGCCAACGGATTGGGCAGGATTTAGTCATAGTTCAAGTTGGGACGACCTAAGTCAAGGCATCAAAGGTGTTTTCCACAAATATCTTATCCAAGCATTTACAAGACTAACTACCCAGGACTTTTTACTACGTAAAATGACAGGACGCGGAAAGAATAAAGTCGAACAAGATATTCCTACCAACGATAACATGTTCTCCTTTGCTGTTAGCAGTAAAGAAGGGGGCGGATTAAGACCTAAATACGAACCAGTAGTTGACGAAAAGGGCAAGCCGTTGGTTATAGACGGTATGCCAGTTATGCGACCATTGCCAACTAGCGGATACGAAAAAGACATCGGAAAAATTTTCCAAAGTATTTTTGGAACAAGGGTTGACAATGGAACACTACAAAAGGTTCTACCGAAGACATGGAGTTTTGTTGGTCTTTTAGAGATTATGAATCTTGTACTTCCACAAGACGAAAAAGAGAAAATTTTAGATGCGTTTGTTGATAAACTATTTTCACCTGGTGCTCAAGGGTTGTATAAAGGCGATCCTCAGAGAGATACATCAGAAAAGAATTCCGCCTTAAACTATGCCTTAAAAGTTCTTCAAATTGAACCTCCTAAAAATCTTGAACAAATGCGTCAGGATTATTTAAAAAACTATAAGGTAACCACAGAAGGCCCTATAGGTCTAGATCAACCAATGGTAGAGGCAGATGAAGAGCAACCCGCAGTTAAGGCACAACTACGTAAAGGTATGCCTCACCTAAGAGATCTTAAACCAGCAGACTTTTTAGACTTAGTTGACGAGTTAAAATCAGAAGGTGGTAAATTTAAATTAGAAAATATTCCACTCAATGTAAAGATTGACGGATTTGGAGGACGATTTGGTAAGAATGCAGATGGCCAGCCTTTCATGGGTACCAGCAGAACTGAACCAAAATACAAAGCAGGGTTTGCAGATTACCATAAACAAAAGGGTACAACTGATCCAGAAATATTAGGACGTGCGGCAAACTTCGATAAACTGTTTAACGAAATAATGGATGCCATCAAGGTAGTTGACTCTAAACTAGGTCCAGACTTTTTGGTAGATAAACAAGTAACCTGCGAAGTGTTATTCTTACCGTTTGCTACACAAACTGAAGAAGGTAAATTAAAATTTGTCGGAATTGAGTATGATCAATTACCACAAGGTGTAGACCTTGTATTGGTTCCGTATAACATTGTAGAAGGTAGCACAGGAACTCCTATACCTAACGGCGACGAAATTGTACAACAGATTGCAGAACTAGGTCAAAGCGGCAATGTAATGTTTATGAGTAACAGACTAGTTCAAGATGAAGGACTTGATGTTACTGAAATAATCAATCCCTTAGATAACTTAGAAGAACTAAAACAAATTGTTAGTGATACAGCAGGTAAGCGAGATCGTGCAAGTATACAACTACGCAGAGAAGTCGAAGAAAAATTAAAACCTGTACAAATTGCTTTAGAAAAAGCAATTGATGAAGATCCTAACATTGTTGGCAAAGACAAACTAGGACAAGAATACGAAGGCATTGTTATTAACAGCCGACTAGGTCCTATTAAGGTAACTAGCCAAAGACAAAAAGATATTATTTCTCAAAAAAATGCCGCTAGAGCAGCCGCTAGAGCAGACAAGGGCAGAGATAACGCTAATAAAACTGCCGTTGTTGCAGTTGGTAGTTTTGTAGGACATAGAGGACACGAGGATCTCTTTAATTATACTATTGACAAAGCCAAAGAAGTAGGTGGCGATCCTTACTTGTTTATTGGCAATGCAGAAGGCAAAGATGATCCCATTCCCCCAGCAATCAAAGTACAGACATGGCATAAGTTATATCCGCAATATGCTAAAAATATTAGTACTGTAATTGCAGGCGGAAGTCTAATACAAAAAATTAAACACGAATTAATCAATCCGTTGCCCGGCAAACCTCCTCGCTACGATAACATTATTATCATGGTAGGAGAAGATCGAGCAGGAATGACTATGCCCAATGCTCTAATGAAAGCAGTAAACAAATTCCAAGGCTACGAACATGTTAAAGTAAGTCTAGAAGTTACTCCTCGCGAATCTGGATTTAGCGGAACTATGCTACGCAATAGTCTAAAAAATGATCCACCAGAAACAGCATTGGCAAAATGGTCTAAAGCATTTGATGTTGAAAAACTTGGTGTAGATTGGGTCGAACATCTAATGGATATAACAAGAAAAGGTATGGGAATACAACAACCAACACAACAACCTGTTCAACAACCTGTTCAACAACAGCCTGTCCAACAACCTGCTCCAGTACCTGTTGCAGAGGTAAGATTGTTCAATGCGTTAGTTCGACCTATAAAAGAAAACAACGAAAAACATTACCATGGTTGGGATGAATATGAAGAAGATAAATCTTCTCAAGTTGCAGAATTTTTGTACGAAATGCAGCCAGAACTATTCTCAAGATACGGTGACGAATACTTAATGAACCTAATACAAAAAGTATGTCGTAAGAATCCACAATCATCTGTTACCCAAAGTGCAAGCGAAGTTATACGTTATTTAAAAAGTAGTGTAGATGAAGCCCGTATGAGTGCGGCAGTTAAACTACAACGTGCGTTCGATCGTGAACGTGCTAAAAGCGATGCAAGTCGTAAGCGCGGTGAAGAAGTAATGGCACAGGCTCGTGCCGAGGCTGAAAAGAAAAATAAAGAACAAAATGCAAAAGAAGACCACAGCACCATGGGCGGCTGGGGCAAAGGTGCATATGATACTTACTCTGGTACACGACACGGTAGAGGTGTAGCAGAAGATGCTGAACCATTTGATCGCGAACGTCAGTTAGTTAAAAAATTAGGCCAGTTGGGTTCTATGATTGTTCAAAATCCAAAACTCTGGAACAAGTATTCAGAGGCTATCGACAACAATAATGTTGATTGGGTCATTGGGTTGATTCAAGATAAAACAGGTGCTAATAAAGAAGAAGTCATGCATCTTGCAGAGTTATTTGGCGAGATTGGCGGAGGCGGCGGTCGACTTGTAGACTTTGCCTGGGCTGTTAAAGAAGGTACATGGCAGCAAGATTTCCTTGAACCTTATAATCAGTATAAGAGTCAAGGTATGGCAGAAAGAATGTTGCCAAAGAGTGCATTTGCTGGTAGTGACAAAAACAAGTTAGGTCCTGCAGGCCAATGGAAGAACACCGGTCCTAAAAAGAACAAGCCAGCCAAATCAGGCGATTTGGTTGGGGGCATGGAAGAAGAAAAACAACGTCTAGATCCTAGTTGCTGGAAAGGTTATAAAAAGCAAGGCACTAAGATGAAAGGCGGGGTTAGAGTTAACAACTGTGTCCCTAAAGAAGGTTTAGAAGATCCTAAAGACAATCCTTGCTGGAAGGGTTACAAGCCCGTAGGCACAAAGAAAAAGAATGGTAAGACTGTGCCTAACTGTGTACCCGTAAGCGAAGATGTAGAAAATATCTTTGCAACGTTAATTGATAAGATTATTGTAAATGAAGCAATACAGAATAACAAGCGATAATATTGCTCCGGTAAATGAACAAGAGGATTGTGTACTTCCATCCGACGATCCTGTCCACGAAATAAAAAGACTGCAATTTTTAGGTGGGTTAGGTGGAGAGCAACGCCTAGCCGAGTACCGTAACAACCGTCGTACTGTAGAAAACATAACACATACTGCGGCAGAAAATGCCCGTATTATGCGTGAAAAGAACATACAACCCGGTACACCCGAATGGTTTAAACTATGGTTTAGTCTTCCCTACTTAACCGGCGAGTCCAAAAAATAATAAATATACAATCATGGAACAACTACAACAATTTTCTAAAATTGCTTTTGCTAGCACATACAGTTTTGCACTCAAAGCACAAAACTTTCACTGGAATGTGGAAGGCAGTGACTTCTTTGAGTATCACGCTCTTTTTGAAAAAATCTACGAAGAAGTATACGGAGTTGTAGACGACTTTGCAGAAAACATTCGTAAACTAAAAACATATACTCCTGCAAGTCTTAGCCGTTTTAGCATGTTAACCAAGGTTAGTGACGAAACAGAAATTATTCCTTTAGAAGCAATGGTCAAAGAGTTATTGTTAGATAACGAAAAAATGATTGTTATTCTAAAGAAAACATACGATGCCGCTGAAGCAGAAGGCAAACACGGGTTTAGCAACTTCTTAGCAGAGCGCATGGATGCACACGAAAAGCACGGCTGGATGCTACGTGCAAGTAGTCAAGGCGGAATTCAATGAGAGCCAATGAATTTGTAGTTGAGTCAGGAATGAAGAAGATGAATAAGATGCATCGAGCATCTATTAAAAACGCCACTACATTTCCAGGACTAAACATGAATTCGGGAAGCCTGTATACTAATTACAGATTTGGTCTTGCCCTAGCAGGTGCCCCAGATTATCCTACAAAGGCAGACAACTACATTGCCGGTGATCCTTTATTATCTCCTTACACAGAAGAAGAAATGGAAATGATCAATATGGCAGCGGCGCAAGTTGGCGCAGGCAAAAAACAAGTTTGGAGTAGTAAGCGTAGTGAAGAACTACCAGGAGCCAATACTACAAGCCCAGTAAGCAATTGGATGAAAAAGAAATGACTAAAGAATTTAAAATCAAAAAATTTAAAGACACAACAGTCTACACATTAGAAAGTGCAACCAGCGGCGCTACTGGTTCAGGAAGTGTTCCGAGCGTTAGCAATTCTATAGGTGGCATTCGTAGACGCGGCGATAATCTAATTGCTCAAGAAGGTGATAAGGACAAAGTTGATGCAGGCAAGCCTCGTAACTTTGTTGCTAAGAATGCCAAAATGGGCGGTGCAGGCGCACACAAGGACAAAAAGAAAGAACAGAAGCAAGGTAAAGAAAAGCATAAAAAACCTTTCATGGAAGATCATGAAATTAGAATGGCCAGTAATGAACTAAAAAGTATTCACGGAGATGCTAAAAAATTGTTAATACTTGTTCAAAGATATGGTGAACAAGGAAACTTAGAAGCCTGGCAACAAAGTAAAATTACCAAAGCCGCAGACTATCTAAACAGTGTTCTTCAAAGCATCGGAGGAGAGCAAGGTGTAGCAGAAAGTGACGGAACAACTACATCTAATCTAGATGCAGTTTTTAATGAACACGATTTTAATCGATTAGAACATATATGGCCTGCATTAGAAGCAGGAGATAAAGAAGAAGCATTGCGACAAATCAATCATTATCTAAGAAAAGGTAAAAATCGTGCTTGGTGGGGCGACCTACAGGCTCTTGATATTAAAATAGATCCTAGTGATATTGAAAATTCTCAGGTAATGTGGAGCAAACCAATACAACACAGAATGGCAGAAAGTTTAGCCGAAACAAAAAAAATTGAAAGAGAACTGTTAGAGGGTTGGTTTAATTTTGGTGGTAGTAAAAAAACCAAACCTGGACAGTTAGAACTGTACAAAGCATTTGACACATTTACTATCTATTACGATAGAGAGCCTGAAGTATTTGTTGTTGTCGGTGCTGGCGAATATAAAGACAAGTTCCCTGCTAAAGGATTTGACGATAGTTACAACGCTGAATTTTACGGCGAACAAATGACTGACCAAAAACGAGATAAAAAGCCTATCAAAGTCAATACTACGCTTGACCTTTCAGAAGATTGGCAAAAAGCAAACCGTAGAGATAAAACTGACGGTATGAGTCGTAAGGCTGTTAAAGCATATCGCAGGGAGAATCCAGGTAGTAAACTAAAGACCGCTGTTACTACAAAGCCTAGTAAACTAAAGAAAGGCGGCAAGGCGGCAAAGCGCCGTAAGAGTTTCTGTGCTAGAATGAGTGGCAACAAAGGTCCTATGAAAAAGCCAAACGGCAAGCCTACTCCTAAGGCACTAGCACTACGTCGATGGAACTGCGAAGAAGATGCTTACATGAATAGTCTAAATGCTCAGATGTTGGAAAAACTAAATCCTCAGGCACCTGTAGATACTTGGGTCAAAGACTTTCAGAAAGCAGATCCTAACAAGTATCATCAATTCAAAAATAAGACACCACAGAAAAAAGCACAGATGGCAGTAGCCGCACGTTATGCTGCCAACGAACCTAGTAAGAAAAAATGAGACTCAACGAGTTTGAAAAAAGTGATTATGAAATTCATGATCGCCCAAAGTTGGATAAAATCCTTCTAGAACTCTGTCACCATATTATAAAGGGTCAGCGTATCGATTCAGAAAAATACGGAATGGTTGCGGCCTGTGTCCTAGACCCCAAAAACCGCAAAGTCTACGGTGTGAACGAGGCGGCCGGAGACAATAAAAGACGCCACGCAGAACGTGTTGCCATAGATCGTTATGTCGAACACTACGGTGACATTCCCCAAGGTAGTATTATAATTACAACTCTAAGTCCTTGCAACGAGGATCATACCGAAATGGCAGATGGGAGGTACGGTGAGAGTTGTACAGATTTAGTAAATTCGACAGGATGCCGTAAAGTCTACTGCGGCTACATAGATCCAACTCAACACAATGAGCACAATAAATATAACCTAGAAGAAACAAGCAGTGACAAAATTAAAGAACTTTGCAAAAAGTTTGCAGGAACATTTTTATGAGATCTAGAGAGTTTGTCTTATTAAAAGAAGGTATGAGGCGAATGGCTGGTCTCATGACTGACTTAGAAAAAAAGACTATACGAGATCTTGAAAACTTTAGTCTCTGGCTTTCTGCAGATGAGTTTTTTGCGAAGTATCCCAACGAAAACAGAAAGGCCTGGGAAACAGAATTAGATAAAGTTACTGATCCTGCTAAGGTAGCAGCCGCTAAAAAAAATATTCAAGCAGTATGGGATAAAGAATTTAATGACACATCATGGATGAGTCCCGAAGAACAGGATCAGTATAAACAACTTCAAGCAAAAGATAAGGCCGCATCGGACGCAGGAACAAGAACATACGGAGCCGAACGTTTTCTTAAACAAGTATTTGCTAAAAAAGCAAAATTTAAAAATGCAGAAAACATGTTAAAGGTACATTGGGCCCCTGCAGAAACTGTAGAAAAACTAGTTACTGGTAAAATTCCCAAGACCGTTGAACTGAGTGTATTGATGGCAAAAGATTATGCCCAATCGTTAAGTACTCGATGGGGTGCTGGACAGAATTCAGTCGGGGTAGTATTAGATGGGTATATTACTATTGCAGGTAGAGGCGATCTAGGTTCAGATCAATATAAAACAGACGCAGGTGGGACAAGAGGACAACAAAAGTATTCTTCTAGACCAGGACAAGTTGATCCAACATTTGGGCAGGATACTAGCACACATAACGAAGCATTGGTCGATAACTGGAAAATAAAAGAATTCATTGTCCCTGCAGATGTCCCTGCAGATGTAGTAGCATATTTGCAATCTACAAAAATCCCAATTAAATCAATGTAACTTCTGGCACATTTTTCTTTGACTTCCTAAGAATAATACTATATACTATAGGACAAGGAGAATATTATGGGCAAAGCATTTGGTGCACCAGAACAAGCAAAAATCAAACAAATCGTTGCAGAGGGCATGACCGTTATGCAAGAGATTCAAGACCTTACTGAAGGTTTAAATGAAACAATCAAAGCAGTAGCAGAAGAACTAGAGGTTAAACCTAGTGTTATTCGTAAAGCAATTCGTATTGCACAAAAAGATCAATGGGATCAAGTGTTCCGTGAGTTCGATGATCTGGAAACAATTGTGGATATTAGTGGTCATGCTAACCGCAGGGAAGAGTAATGAATGAAATCATCGGAAACATATTTGTATGGATAAAAGATGATTGGCGTTCTCACCCTTTTCGTTTTGTTGTCGAGTTGCTTGCTTGGGCTATTAGTATTGGCTGCTCGATCGCAATGGCGCTCACAGTCCCTAATCCGCCACTTCTTATTTTATATCCTATTTGGATTCTTGGTTGTGCTATGTACGGCTGGGCTTCTTGGACTCGTAAGTCCTTTGGAATGCTCGCCAACTATCTATTACTTGTTACCATCGATTCAGTGGGTCTGATTCGAATGTTGGCTTAAATATATTATATGAGTAAGGTTTGATCAGCCATAAGTGATCATTGTTGGTATGTGTCAGCCGCAAATGACATAGGAGAAAATTAATGAGTTATGTTGACGCGATTTGGGATCGCGAGAAAGACGTTATTCACGTCGTTGAAAGAGATCCTAAAAAAGGCAGGATGTATCAAGACTACCCTGCAAGATATCTTTTTTATTATCCCGATAACAAGGGAAAATATAAATCAATTTTTGGCGAGAGCCTGTCTAAAGTTTCCGTAAAAAGTTGGAAAGAGTTTATCAAAGAACAAAAGATTCACTCTAATTACAAATTATACGAAAGCGATATTAATCCTGTATTCCGTTGTTTAGAAGAAAACTACCTAGGTAAAGAAGCGCCAAAACTTAATGTGGCCTTTTTCGATATTGAGGTGGACTTCGATCCAGAACGTGGCTATGCTAGTCCCGACGATGCATTCATGCCAATTACTGCGATTGCTGTTCACCTACAATGGATGGACACATTGATCTGTCTCGCCATTCCTCCTAAAACACTAAACATGGAGCAGGCTAAAGAACAGGTCAAAGACTTTCCTAATACATTCTTATTCGAAACCGAATACGAAATGTTAGATACATTCCTAAACCTTATTGAAGATGCAGATGTTCTAAGTGGTTGGAACAGTGAAGGTTTTGATATCCCATATACTGTCAATCGTGTTACTAAGGTTCTAAGCAAGGAAGATACTCGCAGGTTCTGTTTGTTTAACCAACTTCCTAAAAAGAGAGAGTATGAAAAGTATGGGAAAACCGCTATTACTTATGATTTGGTTGGTCGTGTTCATTTGGACAGTCTCGAGTTGTACAGAAAATATACTTATGAAGAACGCCACACCTACCGATTGGATGCAATCGGAGAGATGGAGATAGGTGAAAGTAAAACAGTCTATGAAGGCACACTGGATCAACTTTACAACAATGACTTTCGCAAGTTTATTGAATATAACAGACAAGACTGTGCCCTATTAAACAAACTTGATAAGAAACTAAAGTTTCTAGACCTAGCAAATACAATTGCACACGAAAATACTGTATTGCTACAGACTACAATGGGCGCTGTTGCTGTTACAGAACAGGCTATTGTAAATGAGGCACATCACAGAGGTATGATTGTTCCAAGTCGCCCTAAGCGAGATGAGAACGTAGATAATCAGGCCGCAGGTGCGTATGTTGCGTATCCTAAAAAGGGCCTACATGATTACATCGGATCAATGGATATTAACTCGCTGTACCCTTCGGTCATTCGGGCGCTTAATATGGGTCCCGAAACTATTGTCGGCCAGTTGCGCCAAGATTACACTAAAGCAGAAATTGAAGAAAAGACAACTGCTAAGGGATTAAGTTTTGCCGGTTCATGGGAAGGGAAATTCGGTTCAAATGAATACGAATTTGTTATGAATCAAGACCGTGCTCACGATATTATCGTCGATTGGGAAAACGGAGAAACTAGTGTTATGAGCGGTGCTGAGATCTATCAGTTAATTTTTGATAGTGGTAAACCTTGGATGCTCAGTGCCAATGGCACAATTTTCACACACGAACATGAAGGAATTATTCCAGGACTGTTAAAGCGTTGGTATGCCGAACGTAAAGAAATGCAGGCTAAATTAAAAGATGCAATTAAGGCGGAGAATAAAATTGAAGAAGAATATTGGGATAAAAGACAGTTGGTTAAGAAAATTAACCTCAATAGTCTATACGGTGCTATTCTTAACGTTGGTTGTAGGTTCTTTGATAATCGTATTGGGCAATCCACAACTCTTACCGGAAGAGGCATTGCTCGCCACATGGCCGCAAAAATAAATGAAGTAATTACTGGAGAGTATGATCATACAGGCAAATCAATCATCTACGGTGATACCGATTCTGCGTATTTTAGTGCGTATTCTTCTCTAAAGAATGAAATTTCAAAAGGTCAGGTACCTTGGGATAAGGACACCTGCATTCAACTGTACGATACTATAGCCGAAGAAGTTAATAGCACATTTCCACAATTTATGCTCGATGCACATCATTGCCCTAAGAGTCGAGGTGATGTTATTAAAGCAGGTCGAGAAATTGTTGCTATCAAAGGCTTGTTCATTACTAAAAAGAGGTATGCTGTTCTTTATTATGACAAAGAAGGTAAGAGGCAAGACATAGACGGCAAGCCAGGAAAAATTAAAGCCATGGGCTTGGATCTTAAACGCAGTGATACTCCAGAATTCATGCAAAAATTCTTAGAAGAAATTCTAACAAGAGTATTGAACGGTGCAGATGAAAAAGAAGTATTAGATAGAATTGTTGAATTCCGCACAGAATTCAAATCACGCCCAGGTTGGGAGAAAGGAAGTCCGAAACGTGCAAACAACATTACAGAATATGAAGATAAAGAGAAGAAGGCTGGCAAGGCAAATATGCCTGGTCATGTTAGAGCAAGTATTAATTGGAATACGCTCAAAAGGATGAACGGCGACAAGTATAGTATGCAGATTGTAGACGGTATGAAAGTTATTGTCTGCAAATTAAAAGCAAACCCAATCGGATTTAATAGCGTTGCCTATCCAGTCGACGAATTACGTCTACCTAAGTGGTTCCAGGATTTACCATTTGACCACGCAGAGATGGAAACTGTCATTATTAACAACAAACTAGAAAACCTAATTGGTGTTCTAGAATGGGACCTAAATAGTACCACTGAAACAAACACATTTGGTAGTTTATTTGATTTTGAATAAAAAATCTATTGACTTTTTACTACCGCCTAAATAAAATTAACAAAAGGATTTTAATCATGAAAGCAATCTTACAAGACATCGTTGCCCA
>JACCDX010168861.1_pt1 | contig 63177 bp, 60 predicted proteins | sample 7449681 | NCBI WGS metagenome assembly JACCDX01 (sample SAMN15323450, study PRJNA562643) | freshwater metagenome | isolation source: river surface water | place: USA:Blue River Watershed | collected 2017-08-18
CTTGATAAATATAAAAAACGGGCAAAACCGCCCAACGTGCTAGATGATCAAGGAAGGGATAGACACCACTGATTACCACTAAGGGCGACAGCCTAGGTACAAAAACCGCGTCGCTTGAGAATCTTGCTGTTTGAGTTTAGAGGTGAAGGCTGTTTGAGTCAAACAAAAGTCCCTCGATTGTGGTGATAAGTCCCTGATTTTGCGGTTTTCTCTAAAAAAATGCTCAAAAAGCAACAAATATAGTGAAACATCAAAAATATGACAAAAAAAACGTCAGAAATCACTGACTTAGTGGTCTTAAACTTTATCCATTCACTTGGTAACAGGAATATTCCCATGAAAGTCATCGTTTTAGGCGCCGGAGTCATCGGAACGACCACCGCTTATTACCTTGCCAAGGCCGGCGCTGAGGTCACGGTCATTGATCGCCAGCCTACCGCCGCAAACGAGACAAGCTTTGCGAATGCGGGCCAAGTCTCACCCGGCTACTCAACGCCTTGGGCTGCACCAGGAATACCACTGAAAGCATTCAAGTGGATGTTTCAGCGCCATGCGCCACTTGCCATACGTTTGGACGGCAGTCTATGGCAGCTGAAATGGATGGCAAGCATGCTCGGACAATGCAATGCCGAGCGTTACGCGATTAATAAAGAGCGCATGATGCGTGTCGCTGAATACAGTCGACATTGCCTAGACGCTCTGCGACAGGAAACCGGCATCGCCTATGAGCAGCGCACGCGCGGCACCTTGCAATTGTTTCGCACCCAAGAGCAGATGGATGCGGTGGGCCGGGATATTGAAGTGCTGAAAGAGCTCGGTGTGCCTTACGAATTACTGACTCCAACCGATCTGCAATCGATTGAACCTGCACTGGCTCGCACCAGCACTCCGTTAACCGGGGGCTTGCGTCTACCGAGCGACGAGACTGGCGATTGCCACATGTTTACGACAAAGCTTGCAAAAATAGCTGAAGGCCTCGGGGTTAAATTTATTTTTAACGAATCAATTGACGAGGTCGTACAGAAAGACGGTGTGATTGTTGGCCTTCGGTCAGGTGCCCATACGTACCATGCGGACCGTTATGTTGTCGCGCTAGGAAGTTACACACGGGACTTATTGTCCAATCTGGGACTGAACATCCCCGTGTATCCTGTGAAGGGTTATTCACTTACCATTCCTATTTTGGATGAAGCGCTTTCGCCAGTATCAACCGTACTAGATGAAACCTATAAAGTGGCTGTCACGCGTTTCGATAACCGCATACGTGTTGGTGGCATGGCCGAACTCAGTGGCTTTGACTTAGGCCTCAATCCACGACGCCGGGAAACGCTCGAAAAAGTAGTGACTGATCTATTTCCGGGCGGTGACCTGACGCGAGCAACATTCTGGACTGGTCTCAGGCCAATGACACCCGACAGCACACCGATCATTGGCGCAACATCCTTGCCCAACTTGTATTTGAACACTGGGCACGGCACATTGGGTTGGACCATGGCCTGCGGATCCGGAAAACTTATCGCGGATCAAGTCGTGGGCAGACAGCCAGAAATTAGCACGGACGGGCTGAGTTTAAATCGTTACTTACGGAGCAGCGCCGCAGGCAAAGGATACAAAGCAAGCTGTGTGCCAGCTTAACTCGGCATCCTGATAATATTGGGAATCTATTTTGCCCAGCCCAAAGCATGACGCGTCCATCGAAAGCCATCATCGACCTAGCCGCCCTCAAGTCAAATTATCTGTGGGGGCGCTCACAACAAAAAGGTAAAGCCTTGGCGGTTGTGAAAGCAAATGCCTATGGTCACGGCGCAGTTGAGTGCGCACGATACCTGGCAGACGTAGCGGATGGATTTGCGGTCGCATTTGTCGCCGAAGCAATCGAACTGAGGCACGCAGGCATCAGCAGCCCAATCTTAATTTTAGAGGGCTGTTTCGATCGAGCCGAGTTAGAACTTGCCCACCAGCAGGCTCTCTGGGTGGTCGTTCACCAAGAGAGTCAGCTACGAGATCTAGAAAGTGCCTCATTCAGCGCGGAAAGTATCCACGTCTGGTTGAAAATCGACAGTGGAATGCATCGCGCTGGGTTCGCTCTGAGCGATGTCCAGTCGGCCCACGAACGTCTATCAAGACTTCAGTCGGTAGCGTCCGTCACATTGATGACGCACTTTGCGTGCTCCGATGAGCCAGACAGTCCCAAGACCCTCGCCCAAATAAGCGCCTTTGAGACTGCGACGCGTCGACTGTCAGGGGCACGCAGCCTGAGCAACTCTGGCGCAGCCATGATTTGGCCGCAGGCCGCAGCAGACTGGGCTCGGCTTGGAATCCTGATGTACGGTGCAGACCCCCTACCTCAACAGACCGGACGCATAAAACCGGTCATGACTCTATCGAGCAAGGTCTTCGCAGAACGCTGGCTTGAGCCGGGCGAATCCATCGGCTACGGTGCGAAATATGTCACCAGCAAAAGAACCCGAGTCGGTTTGGTCGCGATTGGATACGCTGACGGCTACCCAAGACAAGTCGCAAGCGGCACGCCTGTCGCAGTCGATGGTGTGCGAACCACGATTATCGGACGGGTTTCCATGGACATGATTACGATCGACCTGACCGAGCATCCCAACGTCGGCATCGGCAGCCAAGTGGAACTTTGGGGAAACCAGATTGATATCAATGTCATTGCACAAGCAGCTGGTACGATTTCATACGAATTGCTCTGTAACGTAAAACGAGTGCCAAAAGAATATATCGACTGAGATTGCAGATTAGAATCAGCGTTCTCGGCTCACAGGCAAAAGGCTACGCGCAATGCAACTCGCCACATGGAACGTTAACTCCCTAAAAGTCAGGCTACCTCAGGTTCTCACATGGCTAGCAGATAATCCCGTCGAAGCCTTGTGCTTACAGGAACTCAAGCTTGATCACGACAAATTTCCGCTGCACGCATTTCAAGAGATCGGCTATCACGCCTCTTGGACTGGTCAAAAGACATATAACGGCGTAGCAGTCATTTCTCGCCAACCCGGGGCAAATGAAGTAAGAAATATCCCTGGCTACGATGATCCTCAGCAACGTGTGATCGCAACGACTTTGCCTTTCGGACAAGAGACGATACGTGTAATTAGCGCCTACTGTCCGAACGGACAAGCAATTGACAGCGACAAGTATGTGTACAAACTAGACTGGTTTAAAGCTTTTGCGGCATGGCTGAAGGAAGAAAAAAAAGTTCACCGAAACATCGCTGTTTTGGGTGACTACAACATCGCGCCAACAGATGAAGATGTTCACAATCCTGAAAAGTGGGTTGGTCAAGTACTTGTTTCGGATCCCGAACGTGCTGCGTTGGCAGAGTTAGTGAAGCTAGGATTTTCCGACGCGTTTAGGCTATTTGATCAGCCCGCCAAATCGTACAGCTGGTGGGACTACCGAATGAATAGTTTTAAGCGTAATGCGGGCTTGCGTATCGATCACGTTCTTATCTCTGACTCCCTGGTGCCACACTGCAAGGCCTGTGTCATTGACAAAGGCCCCAGGGGCAATGAACAACCGTCAGACCATACACCTGTCATCGCGACCCTCGTACCGTAATCACTCATGATGCAAACTCGACCACTTTTTCTTGATCACATCGTCATCAATGTGCATTACGACATGGACCGTGCACAACAAATATTTGATCGACTCGGCTTTAACCTAACCGCCCGTGGTTTTCATAGCCTCGGATCGATCAACCACCTCATGACCTTCGATCAAGACTACCTAGAGCTCGTTGGTTTACCCAGAGGTGCAACAAATATACGACGCGAAATTTTGGAGAGTCCCCTAGGTGTAGACGGTTTAGTTTTTAAGACCGCCGACGCGGAACAAACATATCGTAAGGTGAAACGACTCGGCTACGCTCTATCAGAGGTGCAAACTTTTGGACGACCGGTTGAAATCCGCAACAAGACGCGCCAAGCAGGCTTTAAAACCACGCGGCTCCAAACGGGACAAATAAGCGCTGGTCGTTTCTACTACTGCCAGCACTTAACGCCAGATCTTGTTTGGCGCAAAGAGTGGCAAGAACACGCAAACACGGTGCACGCCACTGCGGCAATGTTGATCGTCACCCCTACCCCTTCCTCAGAAGCGAAGCGCTATGCAGCATTGGTCAATTCAACCATACGCAAAGGGTCCTCGGGTGAATACCGAGTGGCATGCGGAGACTTTGAGCTAGTGTTTGTCACGGACGATGAATACCGTACCGTATATGGCAAACACGCGACTACAGCAGCTGGGCGAAGCAACTTCTTTGGATCGATTGCCCTACTAGCTCGAGACCTCTGTAGCGTACGCGAGCATGTGATTGATGCCTCTCGCAAAATCAGTGGCCTCGATTGGCGCGATCAAGGTAACGTCATCACCCTTTCCATCGCACAATACGGTGTAGTGATCGACTTTATCCAATCAAACTCAGACAAACCAAACCTCTAACAGAATACCAATTACATCTCGGAGTAAAAATATATGCTCACTATTTGGGGTCGGATCACTTCAATCAATGTCCGTAAGGCGGTATGGACCGCTGAAGAGCTTGGATTAAGTTACCAACGTATTGATGCCGGCGGTGCATTTGGCTTAACGAAAACGCCAGAGTACTTGTCCATGAATCCAAACTCAGTGGTTCCAACACTCGTAGACGGTGACTTCACCCTCTGGGAGTCGAATGTGGTGGTCAGATATCTTTGTGCAAAACATTCGATGGGGAGGCTTTATCCCGAAAACCTTCAGGAACGCTTCAACGCGGAACGATGGATGGACTGGCAGCAAACCACGTTTAGCCCTTCAGGTCGTGATGCATTCTGGCAGCTGATACGAATACAAGAGGCCGAACAAGATAAAAAGAAAATCGAGGCATCCATCGCCTCGACAGACATATTGTTAGATCGCTTCGAGCAGCACCTCAGCAAACAGGCGTTTGTCGCCGGATCAACGCTCACCATGGCAGACATTCCAATGGCCTGCGAGATTCATCGTTGGTATGGACTTCCCATCACAAGAAAGCCTCGCCCACAGATCGAGGCCTGGTACGCCAAGATATATGCGAGACCGGCTTCGAAAAAAATACTAACGTATCCCTTGTCTTAGTTTTGGGTAGGCAGCACCGCCAATACCGATGAAAGTTTTTGTTGTGGTAGACGAAAACAAGCCTCGGCAAGCTTTGCTGCCTCCACAGGTAAGTCTCCGTAGAGACAACAGTCACGGCCTTTCTCAACAAGAGCTACATCCGAAAGCGGTAACTCAGTACTTCCGCGCAACTTGTCGATGCGTTTCTCCAAGATCCTCCCGTCCTTGAGCACAATCCGAAGCGCAGCCCAGCGCGGAAACATAGGGGGTTCCCCTTCACGTACCTTCACGCGCGGCATGAAAGCCTGTACCTCGCGACGTTGAACAGCCTGATCATCAAAGCTACTCAACCCGATTTTTTTATCTAATAGTGCAGCCGTCACCGCATATTGCATGCTGAACTTTCCCTCTAATCCAGTCTTTGGTGCATCATAAATGAGCGGCACTGTCGCTCGGAAGTTGGTCGTGACCTCTACGCGATCTACCGCAGACAAGTCAAGTTCAGGAGTATCAGCCATCAGATCCATCAATCCATCCAAGGTTCGATGCGTCGCATAGCAAAGTGGATATTTTTTAACTTCAATTCCGCTGGACTCCAACTCTAGCGGCAACGAACCAAGCTGATCTAACTGGCAAGATAAGTCGGCACCATTCGCATATAAAGCGCTGTAGCCCTGCTCGCCGTCTAATGCCTGGTCAGATGCATCAAACCCTAGCCTCGCTAACCCGATCGAACGCAACGCAAGTGTGTTGGCGTGGCCCGCCTGCAGCGGCTTGGACATCGTTCCAAAATTTTGTCGGGATCCCGCAATTTGTGCAACGGCAATACCCAGCGCATTGACACATTGAGCATGGGGCAGCTTAAGCAGGCGTGCGCAAGCCGCAACGGCACCTAAGCTCGCAACGGATGAGGTCGAATGCCAACCCTTCGCGTAATGGTCGTCGACCATCGCACGCGCAAGCCGCAAACAAACCTCAAAACCAACAATGTAGGCGTCAAGAATATCTTCCCCGGTCGAATCAATTGATTCGCCGAGCGCGACCAACGCCGGAAATATGGCAACACTGGGATGCCCACGTAAGGGCGAGGATACGTCGTCATAATCCAGTGCATGTCCCATCGTCCCGTTAACCAAGGCGGCGAGTTCGATTGGAAGCGTTTCGCCAGTCGCCCAAACTGTGCCCCCTGACAAGGCGCTTTGCCCTCTCGCATACCGCATGACAATATCTGATGCTGGCTCTCGCACACCTGCTAAAGCACACACAACCGTATCGAAGAGCGCACGTGCAGATACATGCAACAGACTAGGTGTTAGTTTGGATCGATCAAACGTGGTAACAAAAGTGGCAATCTTGTCGCTAGCCGTGGTCATTAAGCGTGACTTCCATAAATATCGTTTTAGGCACTGAGTTTCGATAGTAACGACATCCATCACGCTGGCAAGAGTGACTATTCTTAGGCATACTATAGGCACACAATAGGCATGCTAGTGCCACATCACGGAGCAGACTAATGAAACCTCATTCCTTAATTTTTCGCGCTGCACTCGCTGCGGTAGTCTTTGCTGCGAGTGCGCAAGCGTTGGCTCAGCAGTACCCTTCCAGAGACATCACCTTCATCGTCCCGTATGCACCGGGCGGATCAACAGATCCTATTTCCCGACAAATCGCTAGTCAGCTCGAAAAAGAGCTCAAGGGCTCGATCAACGTAGAGAACAAACCTGGTGGCTCGGCAACGGTGGGCGTCGGACAAGTGATTCGTTCCAAGCCAGATGGCTATACCATTGGCCTTTCATCCAACAGCGCACTCGCGTATCAGCCGCTGGTAAACAAGTCCATTACGTGGAAGTCCCCCGCTGACTACCAATCCATCGTAACGCTTGTGAAGCTTCCTGCGATCATCACCGTCAAGGCCGACTCTCCCTACAAAACTTTCGAAGATTTTATAGAAGCGGCCCGCAAGAATCCGGGCAAGATACGGGTTGCCGTATCTGGCTACCGAACAGCCCCAGACCTGGTCATACAGGAATTGAATAAGGTCGCCAATATCCGCTTGGCAACTGTGCCATTTACGGGTGGCGGCGGAGAGGCTCTCGTTGCACTGCTCGGAGGTCGTGTCGAGGCCACCAGCGGTTACGCCCCGACTGTTCGTGCACACGTGCAAGCGGGAACTGTGCGGGTCTTAGCCGCATTTTCGAAAGACAAATACTTCATGTTTCCTGAGGCACAATCAGTCGTCCAAGCTGGCTACAACGTGACCCTACCGGCAGATTATGGAGTTATAGCGCCAAAAGGTTTGCCCAAAGACGTACTCGACAAACTAGTCAATGCAGCACTCTCCGTCGGTAAAAGTGAGGAGTTTGCGAAATTCGCAGCTTCACACGGACTCATACTAGATGTTGGCGGTCCAAAAGAAATGGATGCGGAGATGATTGCCTACGGAAAGACTTTCGAGGAATTAATCGCGTTTATGAGCAAGAAAACCCAATGAACAAGGATTTTCTTAGCCTGATATTTTGTTAAAGTTGACTGTTGAACGATTCTAGAAATTGTCGCTAATTTATCAGGAGTCATATTTTGAGCACATCGCAAACCGCACATCCCGTCGCTGTTGTAACCGGAGGGGCTCGCGGCATTGGGTTAGCTATCGGCAAATGGTTTCTAGAGCATGACTACCGTGTTGCACTCCTAGACATCGAATCGTCAACGCTGAGTAAAACAGCCGCCGAATTAAACAACCCGAATAATGTTCTTGCGTTGCAATGTGATGTTTCCAAGCCTGAGCAAGTGCAGTCGGCCATTGATGCGGTTGCTAAGAAGTTTGGTCGTATTGATTCGCTGGTCAACAATGCCGGTGTCGCAGTATTCAAACCCATCGGCGAGACAAGCTTTGAGGAGTTTCGATATGTCCTCGGAACAAACCTAGACGGCGCATTCTTGTGCTCACAAGCATGTGTACCTTATATGAAGAAGGCCGGTGGAGGCTCTATCGTCAATATCGCTTCAATATCCGGCTTACGCGCCAGCACGCTGCGCGTTGCATATGGAACGAGTAAGGCTGCCCTCCTACACTTAACGAAACAACAAGCGGTTGAGCTTGGCACGGTCGGCATTCGCTCAAACGCTGTCGCACCTGGTCCCGTTGATACAGAGATGGCAAAACTTGTACACAGCGTCGCCATCCGAGCAGACTACTACGACACGATTCCTATGAATCGCTATGGGACGCCTGAAGAAATCGCGAACGCGGTTGGGTTTCTCTGCAGCCCTGCTGCAGCCTTCATCAACGGTCAATATCTTGCCGTCGATGGTGGCTTCGACGCATCAGGGGTCGGAATTCCGACGCTCCGTAAATCGCAAAGCGACTCCATTTAACACGCGCGTACACGACGCAAACATCTGAATCACTCCTTTATCTTCATCCCGGAGCACATCATGAAACAACAATATATCGTCGGTTGGGGGCACACACCCTTCGGTAAGCTCGACAACATGGACTTTGATCAGTTGATTCGTGATGCTGCCCTACCGGCGATCGAAAGCGCAGGTTTAACACCGGCGGATATTGATGGAATCTTTGTTGGTCATTTCAACGCGGGATTCGTACCACAAGATTTCAGTGGTGCCTTGATGGGAATTGCAATTCCTGAATTTAGACACACACCAGCGGTGCGTATGGAAAACGCGTGTGCAACAGGATCGGCGGCAATTTGGTCCGCATTAGATGCTCTTGCAAGCGGGCGTATTAAGAGAGCACTGGTTGTGGGTATGGAAAAGATGAATACCCTCCCGAACAAGGAAATCGGCGAAATTCTGCTTAAAGCGTCCTATGTAAAAGAGGAAGGACACACTGAGGGTGGGTTCGCAGGCGTATTTGGTCAGATCGCCGGAGAGTATTTCAGACGCTACGGAGATCAGTCTGACGCTCTGGCGGCAATATCAGCAAAGAACCACGCAAACGGCGTACATAACCCCTATGCGCATATGCGCAGAGATCTGGGTTTTGACTTTTGCCGGAATCCATCCGAAAAAAATCCCTTCGTTGCAGGACCACTCAAGCGTTCGGACTGTTCATTAGTTTCTGACGGTGCCGCGGCTTTAGTCCTTTCAAATGAGCCACTGCCCGGCGCAAAAGTACCCGCGGTGCGCTGGCGATCGCGCACTCACGTGAACGAGTATCTTCCCTTATCGCGACGTGATCCAACAAAGTTTGAAGGCGCTGCGCTGGCTTGGAACAAGGGTCTTAGTGACTCTGGGCTATCGCTGAACGATATCCGTTTTGTTGAAACACATGACTGCTTCACCATCGCTGAAATGCTTGAGTACGAGGCAATGGGACTTGCTCCGCAGGGTCAGGGCGCTCGCGTTATTCTTGACGGTGTCACAACTAAGACCGGAAAGCTCCCAGTCAATCCCTCCGGCGGCCTCAAATCACGCGGACACCCAATCGGCGCGACGGGCGTTTCGCAGCACGTCATGGCGGCGATGCAAATTTCCGGGCTGGCGGGTGACATGCAGGTTAAAGATGCACATACCGGCGCAGTATTCAACATGGGTGGTGCATCAGTCGCTAACTATCTGAGCATCCTGGAGTCCGTGTGAACGATGCACAGTCGATGAATCTGGGCCGTTTGCTGACGCACACGGCACGACTTTACCCAAATCATCGAGCGCTCATTCAAGGCGATTCATCTTGGACATGGGAGCAACTTAATCAGCGTGTCAACGCCATGGCGGCCGCGCTTCGTGCCTTAGGCATAAAAAAGGGTGATCGCATCCTTTTACAGTCGCGCAACAATATTCAAACCTTTGAGAACTGTTGGACTGCCTTCAAATTAGGTTGTGTGTGGGTCCCCACAAACTTTAGGCTCACCCCACCCGAGGTCGCATATCTTGGCGCCTCAAGTGGCGCGGTTGCAATGATTGTCGAAGACATTTTCCACGGGCACACCGACGCGGTAAGAGCCGCATCCGATACGCTAAAGCACGTTATCGTGATCGGCACGCCACGCTCTGGGGAACTGTCGTACGAATCGCTTGTTGCAAAGCATTCAACCGCTGACGAATGGTCTGAAACGGTCAAGTACGATGATCCATTGTGGTTCTTTTATACGTCGGGCACGACTGGCAAACCCAAGGCTGGTATCTTGACTCATGGTCAGATGGCGTTTGTGGTCAATAACCACCTCGCGGATCTAATCCCAGGAACGAATGAGCGCGACTGTTCTATAGCGGTCGCTCCCCTCTCTCATGGTGCTGGCATACATGCTTTGCTAAATGTTGCTCGTGGCGCAGCGACCATCCTCATGCCGAGCGAGAAATTTGATCCCGCCATGTTTTGGTCATGTGTCGAACGCTATCAGGTAACCAATCTCTTTACCGTTCCCACCATTATCAAAATGTTGGTCGAACACCCCTCTGTTGACGAGTACGACCACCGCTCTTTGCGATATGTGATCTACGCAGGAGCGCCCATGTATCGAGCAGATCAAAAACGAGCGTTGGAAAAGCTCGGCAACGTATTAGTCCAATATTTTGGTTTAGGTGAAGTAACCGGCAACATTACCGTTCTGCCAACAGATATGCATAGCGCAGATGATGCGGATCCAAACGCCAATATCGGATCATGTGGACGACCACGCCTTGGCATGGAGGTCGCCATCCTAAAAGACGACATGCAAGAGCTTCCGCGCGGTGAAATTGGTGAAATTTGTGTCCGCGGTCCCGCGGTGTTTGCAGGCTATTACGGCAACCCCGAAGCGACTGAAAAGGCTTTACGCGGAGGCTGGTTTCATACCGGTGATCTCGGAAGGATGGATGACCGTGGTCTGCTGTACATCACTGGACGCGAGTCGGACATGTATATTTCCGGCGGATCAAATGTCTATCCGAAGGAAGTTGAGGAAGTTCTGCTATCTCACCCATCTATTGCCGAGGTAGCCATTGTGGGAATGCCTGATCCCAAATGGGGCGAAGTCGGCGTTGCTGTGATAGTACGTCGCGAGGGCATGACCCCCATCAGTGAGGCGGAAATTTTTGGCCACCTTGAGGGCCGTTGCGCTAAGTATCGGTGGCCCCGACATATTTTCTTTTGGGATGTCATGCCTAAATCCGGTTATGGGAAGATCGTTAAAAAAGATATAAAAAGTCTGCTCGTCGAACGCGGTGAGTTCAGGCTTCCCGAATTGACGTCATGACGCGACACATCGCATTTTTAACGCCCATGGCTGAACCAACTCGCGATGTGGTGCGTAGGTTATTGCCAGACGGTTTCACTATTGCCTTTGCACAAACGAATGACGAATCAGAGCATCGCACGATGGTCTCAGAGGCCAACGTTATCATGGCAGTGGGAACCTACGTCACAGCTGAACTGATTGCCGGAGCACCTCATCTAAAACTAATCCAAAAATGGGGGATCGGAGTCGACAAGATCGACCTGATTGCTGCTCGGAAGGCGGGTGTAACTGTAGCCATCACTTCAGGAGCGACCTCTGTTCCGGTGTCTGAACATACGCTCATGCTGATGCTAGCCACCTCTAGGCGTCTGCCGCTAGCACACAGAAGTTTGCAGGAGGGAAAGTGGATCGCCACCGAACTACGAACGGTGTGTTCGATGCTAGACGGCAAAACGATTGGACTATTTGGTTTCGGTAACATCGCGCGTTTTGTGGCGAAGCGATTGGCCGGTTTTGATGTAAAAATTATCTATCACAGCCGCAGGCGTGTCGACTCCGAGATTGAAAAGCAATATCGAGTTGAATACGTAGACTTTCAGACGCTACTGTCGCAAAGTGATTTACTTAGCTTGCATGCGCCACTGACACCCGAAACACGTGAGCTGTTTAATCGCACAACATTCGACAAGATGAAGCGTGACGCCATCTTGATTAATACCGCGCGAGGCGAATTGATCAATGAAGCCGATCTTGTTGAGGCGCTAACAAGCGGACAACTGTCTGGCGCAGGACTTGATACATTCAGCGGCGAACCACCCAGCGCAAGCAATCCGTTGTTTCACCTAGATCAGGTCGTTGCGACGCCACATTCGGCTGGCGGTGTCTTTGACAACGTACCGAATATCGTTGGGCATATGTTCAGCAACATTAAGAAATTTCACCAGTCAATCCCGCTTGATGCAGACGACATCATTGTTGCCCCGCCCGTTTAAATGCACCTTAAGCGAACAACTAGTATGCGGTTGGTCAAAGGTTTAATATTGATCGCAATACTCATTTGGAGATCATCATGTCCGGTAAATTTTCGACACAGTTCGAGCCCCTGAAGGGCAAGGTAAGCCCCGAAGAATGGGAGGCCCGTGTCACCCTCGCAGCATGCTATCGACTGATGGACAAATACGGCATGACTGATATGATTTATAACCATATCACCGCACGTATTCCCGGAACCGAAGATTTACTCATCAACTTATACGGCCTACTCTATAAAGAGATTACGGCCTCTAGCTTGGTTCGAATCACTGTTGAAGGCGAGATCGTTCGCAAGCCCGATACAGACTATGGAATCAATAAATCTGGGTATGTTATCCACGGTTGTATTCACACCGCACGCCCAGATGTGCAATGTGTGATCCACACTCACACCCGAGCAGGCATGGCAGTTTCCTCGATGTCTTGCGGGCTACTGCCCATGACGCAAACAGCGAGTCGCTTCAATAACCACATTGGCTATCACGACTTCGAAGGCCCGGCTGTAGATCTTGCGGAGCGTGAGGCACTCGTCCGGGACTTAGGTCCACACAACGCAATGATTCTGCGCAACCACGGGCTTCTGACAAGCGGTGCCTCGGTCCCTCAGGCATTCAACCTGATGTACCAACTAGAAATGTCTTGTCGCGCTCAGGTTGATGCCATGGCCGCTGGGACACAACTATCGATTCCCTCAAAGGAAATCCTAGAAAAATCAGCGCACCTATATCAACCAAATGTCCGTCGACCTTATGGCGAACTTGAATGGCACGCAATGCTGCGTTTGCTCGATGCAGAACCTGGCGGATACCCTCACTACGCCTCTTGAGTATCAACCAATGAACAAGGCACCTACAATGGATGCACTCGCTGTTCCTCCTTTCGGTCTTGACGGTATCTGCGATTGCCATACCCACGTCTTTCCACCCGCATCGCAGTTCCCATTCGCCGCGAATAGGCACTACACGCCAGACACCGCATCGGTCGAAAGTCTTTTATCGATGCACCGCAGTATCGGTGTTGACCGCGTAGTAATCGTTCATCCGAGCCCATACGGTGACGATAACGCTTCTTTACTGTGGGCAATGCGTACAATCGGAAACAATGCGCGAGGTGTCGCGGTGATTAGCGACGCAACCGACAGCGAAATGCTGCGTACGCTCCATCAAGGCGGGGTTAGAGGCACACGCCTAAATCTCGAGACTGTCGGTCAGAATGACCCAAGCATTGCACAACAACAGTTATTGCGCACCGCAAAGCAAATTGCCCCGTTAGGTTGGCATATTCAGATGTACACAAACCTGGGGGTTATCACGGGCCTGCATGACACCATCATGCAGTCACAAGCTACTGTCGTGATCGACCACTTTGGACGACTAGACGCGAGCGCGGGCTTAAATCAACCTGGATTTGATACGCTATTGTCGCTAGTTCGTGCAGGCAAGGTTTATGTCAAGCTATCTGCTGGCTATCGGGTGTCTGAGACACCAGACTATGCCGATCTAGACCCCTTTGCAGAGGCTTTAATCGCTGCGAATCCAGATCGAATGCTATGGGGAACTGATTGGCCGCACCCCTTCCCACCAAAAGGCACGATTCGCAACCCAGAGGTAATAGAAAAAGCACACCCCGAGGACAATTCAGCAGCCATACGTCGTGTTGCGCGCTGGGCCCAGACTCGAGACGTTGCAAAGAAAATTTTGGTTGATAACCCCGCTCGACTATACGACTTTTGATCTGTTGCTTAAGGAAAATCCATGAAACGCATCCTATCCTGCCTCGCGATTGCCTTAACATCCCTGTGCAGCCATGCACAAGATGCCGCAAATTATCCAAATCGACCCATCAGGTTGATCGTCCCTGTTGCAGCTGGCGGGAACGTAGACATCGTAGCGCGAAGCATCGCCGAGCCGTTGTCCAAAGCGCTTGGGCAACAAGTGATCGTTGAGAATCGTCCTGGCGCCAGCAGCCTTCTTGGAACAAACCTAGTCGCAAAGTCACCTGCTGACGGCTATACCCTACTGGCACACTCCACGACATTTGTGACCGCCTCGATTCTCCTCAAGAACGCGGGCTACGATCCTTTGAAAGACTTCATTCCGATTACCTTGACCTGTCAAATTCCGATGGTTTTAGTCGTGAATCCAGAGAAAGTTAAGGTGAGAACCCTCAAAGAGTTCATTGCACTGGCGCGAGCGCAACCGAAAGGGATGGCTTATGCGTCCTCAGGAAACGGATCCACAGGACACATCGCGGCTGAACTGTTTAGCGATGCCGCTAAAGTTTCCTATCTACACGTGCCTTACAAAGGCAACGCCCAATCGATGGTTGATCTATTGGGTGGACAGATTCCCTTCATGTTTGATCAAGTCAGTACGTCGGCAAAATACGTAAAAGAGGGAAAGCTTGTCGCACTGGGTGTAACAAGTAAAACACGCTCACCCATTTTGCCTGACGTCCCGACGTTGGACGAGTCTGGCCTAAAAGGTTTCAATGACTCGACCTTCAATGGGATCTTCGCACCGGTGGGGACACCAACACCAATTATCAATAAACTACATACTGAGATCAGTAAGATCTTGAACTCTCAAGAGATTCAACAACGATTTATCGCGCTGGGGATTGAAATGGCACCAAGCCCGACTCCTGCGGCATTTAGTCAGTACATACAGGGCCAGATCAACATGTATCAAGACCTGGTGCGCAAAGCCAATATTAAGGCTGATTAACCACTGATAAATAATAGCCTTGCTCACTGCTCTTCATGGCGTTGTTCTAGTATGGCACATCGAGCCTGATTCGATCACTGATCAGGCGCGTTGCGCAGAGTTCCTCACCTGGCTGTCGAACACCGAACGTGCAGTCCATCAACGCTTTCGATTCGATACGCATCGACACACATACTTAATTAGTCATGCGCTTCTACGCGGCGCGTTGAGTAGATTGATTCCGAAACACCCCAGCGAGTGGGAGTTTGGTGTCAACGCGTTTGGAAAGCCACACATAACAAATAGCGGCTTAAGTCAGGCTATCCAATTTAATCTTTCCCATACGCACGGGATGGCAGTCGTTGCACTTACCATAAATCGAGACGTGGGAATCGATGTTGAGCGTCTCGGTAGTAAAGAGACAAATATCGATATCGCGGAACGTTTTTTCGCACCCGAGGAGGTGGCGGAACTCATGGCACAGCCGCAAGCGCAGCAAAGCACTCGATTTCTGGAATACTGGACTCTAAAAGAGTCATATATCAAGGCGATCGGCATGGGGCTCTCATGTCCACTTGAGTCCTTCGCTTTTAAGCCGAAAGCACACCAAGAGGCTCCGAGTCTAATTCGCGTAGATGATCCCCTACTGCGCAAAAAACGATGGACTTTCTGGCAAGAGCCAGTTGAAAATCAGCATCTCGTTGCCCTTTGCGTACAAGCGGATCGAGAGACATATTTCGCACCAGAGCTCAACAGAGCAGACTGGTTGCGAAATTAATATCAGCGTGGATCGTGCGAATGGATCTGTAACGCTTCTAAAAAACGCGAAACCATGTTGTAAGCCCCTACCGTCGCAGTAAGTTCCACCAGCAACCGATCACTCATCAGCGCCTTGACTGCTGCAAAAGTTTCTGGCGCAACGTGAATATCCCTTGTCATCGCATCGGCGTAGGCCAACACAGCTCGCTGTGTTGCATCAAATAAAGTCGAGTCTTGCCAAGTTGCAAGCTCATTAAGTTGCGCTTGGGTCACACCCTCCTTCAGCGCGATCGGGGCATGTTGCTCTGCCTCGTAGGGTGCACCGTTTAAAACAGCAATCCGCATAATAACCAGTTCACGCAAGGCACCACTCAGCGTACTTTGTTGCCGTATCGCCGTCAGATAGTTTAACCATCCACTGGCGACAGGAGGGCTATGCAACAGCATCTGATAGAGGTGCAACACCCCTCCTCGCTCAGCAACAATGCGCTCAACAAGCGGTTTAGCTTCCGGATTGTTTAAATCAGCATATGGAATTCTTGCCACGATCGCCTCTTTCTCAAAGTGAATTTATTTCTTAATGTAGTTGAGCATGACCGCTGAATCATCAAGCTTACCGAAGCCGTCACCACTTGCTTTGATGTATTGCAAATACGCGGCGTGCGCCATAGACGCAGGAAATTTACCCTCACGTGCACTATCGAGCACAAGGCTCATGTCTTTCACAAATATATCCACTGCAGATGTAACGGTATCAAAATCTTGAGTCACCATTCTCGGGCCTCGATCCCCTAACATCCAGCTAGAGGCAGCCCCACTTTTTAGCACCTCAAGTGAAACGTCCAACGGTAGACCACTCTGCTGCGCCATCGATAGCGCCTCTGCAGCGGCTGCGATATGCACACCGCACAGAAGTTGGTTGATCACTTTCATCTGACTTCCCTTGCCGTGCTCGGATCCAAGCTGGAAAATTTTCCCACCGAAGCTCGACAGCACCGGATGGATACGCTCACAAATAACTGGATCACCTGCAAGCATTACTGTCAGAGTTCCTTTCAACGCACCCGACTGACCACCGCTCACTGGGGCATCGATAAGGTGAATTTTTCTCTCTGCGAGACGAGCTGCAAGATCGTGCACATACTTCGGCGACATGGTGCTACAAGCAATAAACACAGAGTCAGGCGCAAGCAATGTCGCTAGACCATTGTCGCCAAACAAAACATCTTCCGTTTGCTTGTCATTTACAACAAAGCTCACTACCACCTTACACCGCTCTGCGAGCTCTTGCGCGTCCTTGGCAGCAATACCGCCAGCGGACTCAAGCCACTTGAGAGATTCAGGATTAACATCGCGTCCGTATGTATTGAACCCCGATTTGATTAGATTGGTTGCTACACCGCGCCCCATCACGCCTAAACCAATTAGTCCTACCGCATCGCCCGGCTGCACTGTCTGTGCCATCACTACTCCCCTTTTGATACTGTGTCAGTCTGCGTCAGCGCCTTCCGATCGCGCTTCGCCTGACGCTTTAAAGTCATGTTTTGGATTTCAACAAAAAATATCGGTACAAGCGCGACTGCAAGGCACGTCGACGCGATCATTCCGCTGAATACCGTGATACCGATTGAGACCCTCGCCGCAGCCCCCGCACCAGACGCGGTTAGCAGCGGTACAACGCCGAGAATGAACGCGATCGATGTCATCACGATTGGACGGAAACGCTCATGAGATGCCTTCAATGCAGCATCAACCGGCGACAGACCCTTTTTACATTCTTCTAAGGCAACTTCGACAATTAAGATTGCGTTTTTCGAGGCTAGGGCTATCATCAACACCAAGCCAATCTGTACATAAATATTATTTGGCAAGCCGGTCGCAAACAATGCAATCACCGTGCCAACCAAGGCAAGCGGCACAGCGAGAATGACTGAAATCGGTGCAGACCAAGACTCATACTGGCCGGCTAACACGAGATAAACGAGCAATATCGAGAGCGCGAATACCAGCGCTACCGTGTTACCCACTAACTTCTCTTGATACGACATTGCAGTCCAACGATACGTGACAGACTCCGGAAGGTTCGTAGATGCAAGTTGTTCAATCGCCTTAATGACTTGGCCAGAACTATATCCAGCATTGGCTGCACCGAGAATGGCCGCAGTAGGATAAATATTGTATTGGGAGGCGATAGCGGGGCCGGTCGTCTCAGTTATGTCAATGAAGGAGCCAAGTGGCACCATATTTCCGGATTTATTTTTGACATAAATACGACTGATTTGGTCTGAGGTCATTCGACTCTTACCATCGGCCTGCAGGAACACTTGATACGTTTGTCCAAACTTAAAAAATTGATTCACATAAGTGGAGCCAACGGAAGCCTGCAAGGCATCATACGCATCACCCAGCGATACGCCAAGAGTCTCAGCCCTTGTTGCGTTAAACGTGAGTTTCAGCTGCGGCACGTTATTTCTGAACGGGGTGAAAATACCCTGAATCTCAGGCAATTGGCGCGCGGCCTCAAGGAATTGCTCAGTCGCCGTCTCCAGCGTCTTGAAATTGTTGCTACCGTCGGTCAGCAACAACTGCAGTTGAAATCCACCAGACAAACCGAGCCCGGGAATAGCAGGCGGCAGAAGCACTTGGGCAGACACCTCTTGTACGTTTTTAATCGCCTGTGTCATGCCGATGTAGATGGATTTCAAGTCCTGCCCTTTGGCCTTTCCACGCTCCTCCCAGGACTTCAAGATAACGTACATGACACCTGTATTGGACTGCGAGCTATTGTTGCTCAGCGCATTAACGCCGCCAATTGAAACGATCCGATCAACCCCCGGAACTGTTTCAAGCTGCTTGACGACTTGTGCCATCCCAGACTGAGTGCGTTCTAAAGCCGAAGCGTCTGGCAACTGCACTGACACCACAAGATAGCCTTGATCTTCGTTTGGAATAAAGCCCGTGGGTAGACGAACAAGTCCGATGATCGCACCGATGATCAGTAAACCACCTACCAGGGAGGTGACCTTACGATGATCCATCAGGAAATGCATCAAACCGGCATACCAAGCCGAAATTTTTTCGAAATAGAAGTCAAACTGGGTAAAAAACCAATTTTTCTTCGCGTTCAAAGATTTAGGTGTGATGAACTGTGCCGCTTGGGTGGGCTTAAGTGTGACGGCATTGATTCCACTGATTAGTGCAGTGGCGGCGATGACTAGCGCGAACTGTCGGTACATCTGACCAGTGATGCCGGCAATGAACGAAGCGGGCAGAAAAACAGCCATCAACACAAGAGTGATACCGATAATTGGTCCGAGCAGCTCATTCATGGCGTTGATCGCCCCCTGACGCGGGGTCTGGCCATGCTCAACTTTTTTAGCAACGCCTTCCACCACCACGATTGCGTCGTCCACCACAATGCCAATACATAGAACAATCGCGAACAGCGTCAATAAATTGATAGAAAAGCCCATACCCGCCATACAAGCAAAAGCACCGATAATCGTGACGGGCACGGTAGTTGCCGGAACGAGTGTTGCACGCCAGTCTTGCAGGAAAAGCATGATCACCAGCAAAACCAGGATACCTGCTTCAAAGAGCGTGTGATAAACCTCGTTAATTGATGCGGAAACAAACATCGTTGTGTCAAACGGGATTTCCCATTTGATCTCTTTCGGAAATGTCTTCGAGACTGCTTCAAGCTCAGCCCTAACCGCCTTGGAGACATCAATCGCATTCGCCGATGGTTGCTGATAAATAGCGATGCCCCCAGCTGGTCTCTCATCTAAACGAAAGAATTGACTGTAGTTCTGACTACCCATCTCCACCCGAGCCACGTCTCGTAGCCGAGTTGTCTCGCCTTGCTCATTCACTTTAAGTAGGATCTGTTCAAACTGTTCCGGCGTATCAAGCGCACTCGTCACGTTAAGCGTTAGCTGAAAATCCTGACCGAGTGGAACCGGCGGCGCACCGACCTGCCCCGCTGCAAGCATGACGTTTTGCCGGCTGATAGCAGCCGATACATCCGTGGGTGAAAGGCCACGCATTTTGAGCTGAGCCGGATCCAACCAAATTCGCATACTGTAGTTGCCCACACCGAATACGTTCGCCGCAGCAACGCCGGGTATGCGAGCAAGGCGATTTTGCAACTGTAGATTGGCAAAGTTGCTCAGAAATAATGCGTCGTGTTGTGGATTAGACGAAGTCAGAGTCACGAACTGCAGTATCGCAGTCGATTGCACTTTAGTTGTCACACCTTGTTTTTGCACCGCCAAGGGCAAAGCCGCTAATGCAATAGCGACGCGGTTTTGCACTGTCACTTGCGCCATATTCGGATCCGTACCAACTTGGAAGGTCACCGTTAAGGTGTAGCGACCATCGTTTGTTGAATCGGACTGCATGTAGAGCATATTCTCCACACCGTTAACTTGATTCTCGATATTGCTCGCAACCAGCTGCTGCACCAAGGCCGCGCTCGCACCAGGCCACATCGTCGTGACCTGAACAGTGGGCGGTGTCATCGGCGGGTATTGGGCAATAGGCAAAGAAAATATCGATACCGCGCCGATCAGCATCGTAATTAGCGCGATCACATTACCGAGTACGGGACGCTCGATGAAAAATTTAGAGAGCATGAGAAATCTGGTCCGGGCGCGCTAGGGAGAGTGGGGTTTCAGCGTTGTCGTCTCGGCGGATACGACCTGACCCGGCTTGACATTGACAAACCCATTCACGATGACAGTATCAGTTGCCTTGATACCACTTGCGACCTCAACTAAGTGGCTAAAGCGTTGACCTCGCTTGATATTTCGGCGTTCAGCCTTATTACTCGCATCGAGCACATAAACATAATCCCCTTGTTGGTCAGACTGAATTGTTGAATTGGGAATTAAAAGCGCCTCACGCGCTTCACCGTATTCCACCTTCACCTTGGCGTACAGACCTGGCAGTAACGCTGCCTGAGCATTTGGGAGTTCTGCTCGCAATTGAAGCGATCCCGTCGAAGTACTAAGCAAGTTCGCCGCAAAGTCCAAGACGCCTTTATGCGGATATCCATCCTCGCCTTGGAGTGCTACCGCCACAGGTAACTTATTAACCATCGACTTGCGCTGCTCAGCCGTTCCGACAGACTTCGTAAACTTCAATAAATCTCGTTCGTTAATGTAGAAATACACATAAATCGGATTGATTTTCTGAATCGTCGCCAGCTTGACGCCTTGAGGGCTCGACCCAAGGTAATTACCGATATCAATCAGATGTCGACCCATCAACCCATCAAAGGGCGCGCGCACCTCGGTATAGCCAAGATTCAATTGCGCCAACTTAAAATTTGCTTCCGCCTGCAGGTAAGCCGAAGTCGCCTTATCGACAGCCGCCTGAGATGTTGCGTTATCTTTCAATAAGGCTTTTTGACGATCGATCTCAATCTTGGCCTCAGCAAAAACAGCTTTTGTGAGATTGACCTGTTGGATGTACTGATCTTGCTCGATAACAAATAGCAGTTGGTCCTTTTTTACGTAGGCGCCGTCTGCAAACTCGATCTTCGTCAAATATCCTGGCACCCGCGCGACTAAGTCTACAGAAAGGAACGCCGATAGGTCTCCGTCGAATAATTCATAGCTCCTGACACTTTGTTGGATTGGCTTCGCAACAGTCACTTTTGCGGGAACCGTGGCCGGCGCTTGCGCCGCTGGCTTGCACCCTGCTAAAAGCAAACTCATCACAATGGCAGCACAACCATAAAGCGTCGAGGGCATGGTTCTCATCATCTTTCTAATCATTTGATCGTCTCGCTAGACTTCACTAACCTCAAATCCGAGGGGTCGTTAAGCGCATTGCCCCAGTCAGTACGCGCACGCATTGTTTGGACGAGTTCCTTCGGCAACTGCGGCATGGACATATCACCCGACCATCCGCCCCCCAGAGCCTTGAACGCGGCCACATAGCCAAGCAAATTATTTGTGGTTGTTTGGACTAGGCTGTTCTGGACCGCTAGCAACTGCTGCTGAGCAACGATCACAGTGTTGTAGTCATTCTGACCTGCCTTGTATCGATCAAGAGCGAGAGATGCCGCTTGCTTGGCTGCAATCACGGATTTCTTCAAGTCTTCAGCAGAACTGCGTGTCGTCGAGATCGAAATCAATGCATCCTCAACTTCTTTTTGCGCCAGAAGCACCTGATTTTGATACGTCAGTACGCTTTGCTGAAACACTGCGTCTTGCACTCGAATCTGATCAACGATCGCGCCACGATAAAACAACGGAAACAGGAAACTACCAGAGATCGAGCTATTTCGATTATCCCAAGAAAAAAGACTGGTCTGATTGGAGTTGTTGAATGTGGCATTCTGGAATCCGAAATATCCACTCAAGGAAAAACTTGGATACAGTGCAGCGACATTCACGCCTATGAGCGCAGATTGAGCCGCCGCAGCATATTCAGCCTGCAACACATCAGGACGTCGTCGCAGTAGATCCTTTGGAATTCCAACTTCTAACGATCGAGGCGGAGTAATTGTGCCTTTCGTCTTGCCAAAGTTGATTTCATAATAGTTCGGCAGCTCCCCTAGCAGGAGACTCATTGCATACTGGGACTTTTTTAGAGATGCGATGATGGCGGGAATATCAGCCTTAGTCTGCTCGTATTGCGACTGAGCCTGACTCAGGTCCAGCAGAGACGTCGCTCCATTACGATAGCGCGATTGGGCGATGCGTAGACTCTCAGCTTGCAGCGCAAGGTTTGTCGTCGCGACCTCCCTGAGTGCTTCGTAATTACGAATGCTAATGTAAGTGTTGGCCACCTCCGCTGCGAGAGAGGTATCCGCAGCATAGTAGGCTGCAGCCGTGGCCACCAACGACGACGTCGCGCTCTCGATTCCCCGACGATACTTACCCCAGAAATCAATTTCCCAAGTCGCTTGAACGATCAAACTTTGGGCATTGGAATAAGGAGATGCCCCGGTTGCTTGGGTCAATGCCGAGGGCTGGTTGTTCCGCGCAGCACTTCCTCCAAGAGCTACCGTCGGCAGCAGCGTGGCGTCAGCGACCCCGAGCGATGCACGAGCCTGATAAATCCTTAATGCGGCGTTCTGCAAAGACAAGTTGTCCTTCGCCGCACGAGCCAGCAATTTCGCCAGCGTAGGATCGTTAAAACCCATCCACCACTGAACCGGATTAAGTTGTATCCCCGGATGGGTCGGAATCTCCTCTGTGAACTCTGTCGTACGGGGTTGACTGAACTGTTGAGACACCTTCGACTCGGGTCGCGAGTAATCAGGGCCCACCATGCATCCCGGCATCCCGGCGAAACAGATTGACAAAAAGAATATTTTAAATATTCTATTTTTATCAACTACATATCTCATATATTTGAGAAAGTACTGTAATTTATTTTGAAGCAAAATATACTCAATCCACCTTTGCACCCGACGCTTTCACAATCTCAGCCCATTTTTTGATATCAGCGCGATGCACCTTCGCAAAAGCGGCCGGACTTGAGTCGGCAGCCGGCGTTATTCCCTGAGAATCCACCAACCAAGTCTTAAACTCTGGTGTGCTCACGACACTCAGGACGGCGTCACTCATTTTCTTGGCGATCTCTGCGGGCAACTTTGCCGGACCGAACAGTCCATACCAAGTACTACTTTCAAATCCCGGCAGATTACAAGCCTCTGCAACCGTAGGGACGTCAGGCAGCGCAGCCAGCCTTTGCGCACTCGTCACCGCCAGTGCAACGGTGCGACCACCCTTCACCGACGCGATCGCTGGAGCACTTTGGTTAAAAAAGAGGTCTACATCTCCGCCCAAGAGCGCGCTCATCGCTGGTCCTTGTCCGCGATAAGGAACATGGACCATATCAACCTTAGCAGCATTGGCGAACTGGGCAGCAGACAGGTGCGTCGAGGCACCATTTCCGGTAGACGAATAATTAAATGTGCCGGGCTTGGCGCGCACAGCAGCTAACAAACTCGCACAGGTTTTTATATCCGGATGTTTTTTTGGGTTGATGAGAAGTACGTTCGGTACATCTCCCAGCAACGCAATATGCGTGAAGTCCCTCTCGACATCAAAGCTGAGTTTTTGATACAGCGCGGCGTTAATTGCATGAGTGCCTGCCGTGCCAAGGAGGTAGGTGTAGCCATCTGGCGCAGCCCGAGCAACCAAATCCGAAGCAATATTTCCACCCGCACCTGTCTTGCTATCGACCACAATGGAAACATTCAGCGATTTCGTTAACAAATCGGCAAGTTTGCGAGCGTAAATATCTGTCCCGGCGCCTCCTGGGAACCCCCCGATAATGGTGATCGCTCGGCTTGGCCAATTGTCCGACTGCGCAAACGCGTTGGCTGACAACGCTGCAACGGCAACAGCGACGGCAAGTTTCAAATTCCGAATAATGATGTTCATGCAAACCTCGCTTAACGAATGGTGCCTTGACCAGAAATCCGTCGACAATGATTGAGTGACGCCTCAATTAAGTTATCACTCGCCTCAGGAGTGCGGAAGGCCGAATGTGCGGACAATGTAACGTTCTCAACCTTGGTAAAAGGATGATCCTTGGGTAGAGGTTCGATGTCAAAGACATCCAAACCGGCGTGCCCTACTTTCCCCGACGCCAGTCCATCCAGTAAAGCGGCCTCATCGATCACAGCGCCGCGCGCGGTATTAATCAAAATCACGCCGTCCTGCATCTTAGCAATACGCGCACGCGACACAAATCCTCTCGTCTCATCATTGAGTAACAGGTGTAAAGAAATCACGCGGCTTCGAGCCAGCAGCTCATCTAACTCAACAAACTTGACACCCGCATGCACCTTCGGCGTACGGTTCCAAGCCAACACTTCCATTCCGACACCGATCGCAAGGCGTGCCATCTCCGCTGCGATACCACCGAATCCAATCAAACCAAGGGTTTTACCCGTCAGTTGAACCGCATCGGTTCGCAGCCATTGCCCGGCACGCATACCGCGATCCATCAATGCAAAACTCTTGGCACTTGCCCACATCAAGGCGAACGCGCATTCCGCTACTGCGGTATCACCGTAGCCCTTGATGATGTGTACCTCAATGCCAATCTCCGCTAACTCCTCAGGGTTCATGTAGGAGCGTGCACCGGTACCAAGAAAAACAATATGTTTAAGCGCCTTGCATTGGCGTGCGATTGCGGTGGGAACAGACGTGTGATCGACAATCAGGATCTCGGCATCGCCCATTACGCTCGGAATCTCCTCTGGCGTGATATCTGCCTGACGATTAATCGCGTAGGGGATGTCATCGGGTCTATGCAGGCGCTGCGCAACATCGGCCAACGAGGGATTCGCGTCGATAAATACGGCTTTCATTCGGTCATTCCTAGGTTCATAAAACAGCGGCAGTCGAGAACGCTGCGCGAAAGGCTAATCATACCGGACGGCAAGGTGGCACATATAAGTTTTTTTTGGGGAAAATCTCTCAAATGCTACGATAGTACTCTTCCATTCCGCGCATTTGATGCTCCCTAAGAATGAACCCAGCCGAATTGCAGGACGACAGCGAAGATTCAAGCTTTACCCCCGAGGAGCGCAAGCGCGCTGCAAATAACAGTACATGGGTAAGCGTGGCAGTCAATATCATCATGTCGTTTACCCAAATAGCAGTCGGCATCTTCTCGAAGTCGCAAGGTCTCATTGCTGACGGCATACACTCGCTCTCAGATCTTGCAGGAGATTTTTTTGTACTCCTTGCAAGCCACCATAGCCAGAAGGATGCGGATGAGGATCACCCTTATGGTCACCAGCGATTCGAGACCGCGGCCTCTCTGGCGCTGGGCGCGCTACTTATTTCTGTCGCTATTGGCATGCTCTGGGCTGCCTTTGAAAAGTTGAAAGACCCTAGCGCCATTCAAACAGTGCACGCATCTGCGCTTTGGGTGGTGGGTGCAGCGCTCATTATCAAAGAACTCTTGTTTCGCTACATGCTGAAAGTCGCCAAACAAGTTAAATCCAGCATGCTTGTCGCTAATGCGTGGCATGCCAGATCGGATGCAGCATCGTCTCTCGTTGTCGCCATCGGCATCATAGGCAACCTCATGGGCCATCCGATCCTCGACCCAATCGCCGCCTTGATCGTTGGCTTAATGATCGGAAAAATGGGTTGGGAGTTTGGCTCGGACGCGTTTCACGACCTGATGGACCGTTCCGTGGACGAACAAGAAGTAGCAGCGATCAGAAATACGCTTAAACAGACGCCTGGCGTTCTTGGGGTTCACGATGTGCGCACGAGAAAAATGGGGGACATGATTCTCGTGGACGCGCACCTTGAGGTCGACGCACACCTCACGGTTGAGGTCGGGCACGACATCGCTCTCGCAGCGCGCCATGCGGTCATGCAGCGCCATCGCGTCTTAAATCTAATGACACACATTGATCCAGTCCCCTCAAAAACCGATCCGCGTACTGCGCCGACGAATGGGAAAACTACAGTTTGAGCAACCAAAACAAGAAATCGATCGAAGGTCCTCAATCTTTGTTTGAAAAGATTTGGGCTAGACACGTCATTGTCGAACGGACGCCAGGACCTTCTTTACTCTACGTGGATCGACACATTATCCACGAAGGATCTTTTCACGCCTTTGCTCAACTCAGAGAAAGAGGTCTGAGTGTGAAGAACCCTAGCCAGATTTTTGGCGTTGCGGATCACTATGTCCCGACCAATAGTCGAAATCCTAAAGATGCCGTAACCGGAGAGGTTACCGAAATGATTCTCCGCTTTGACGACAACATGCGCTGGAGCGGTGCTCATTACTTTTCCATCGATGACTCACGCCAAGGCATCGTGCACGTCATTGGACCGGAGCAAGGCATATCACTCCCCGGGTTGACGATTACGTGCAGCGATAGTCACACCTCGACCCACGGGGCTTTTGGGGCAATAGCCTTTGGCGTCGGTCAGTCAGAAAGCTGCCACATTCTCGCAACACAATCCTTATGGCAACCCAAACCACCGTGCACAAGAATTGAATTGCAAGGTACTCCTGGACCAGGCGTCAGCGGCAAAGACATCATCCTTGCCGTAATTAGGCTATTGGGAACGTCGGGAGCGACCGGACAAGCCATTGAATACTCCGGCGAAGCACTGAGCAAACTTACCGTTGACGACCGACTCACGATGTGCAACATGACAATTGAGGCAGGCGCTCGATTTGGAATCATGGCACCCGATGACAAAATATTCGACTACTTGTTTGATCGGCCCTTTGCGCCACAAGGTAAGCAATGGGATATTGCACTAAGTACGTGGCGCACTCTTAATTCTGACGAGAACGCGCAGTACGCACGGACGATTTCAGTTGACGTCAGTGCCCTGTCACCAATGGTGACCTGGGGCACTAGCCCCGAGCAGGCACTCCCGATCACCTCTTGTGCACCTGAAAACAATTCAGCTGACAACGATGTGCAAGCGGCGATGGAATACATGGGCATAACACCGGGCCAGGCGCTCAGCACACTGAAGATTGATCGAGTATTTATCGGCTCCTGCACAAACGCTCGTCTAAGTGATCTGCGAAATGCTGCGGAGATACTCCGTGGCCGTAAAGCAGTCGTTCCGGGGCTCGTTGTTCCGGGCTCTATGGCAGTCAAACGCGACGCTGAAGCAGAAGGTTTACATCATGTCTTTATCAACGCAGGCTTAGAGTGGCGCGATGCGGGCTGCTCGATGTGTGTAGGTATCAATGGGGACGTCGCAAAGCCGGCGGAACGTGTCGCTTCGACATCCAATCGTAACTTCGTAGGACGACAGGGTCCAGGTGTTCGCACACACTTAATGAGTCCTGCGATGGCCGCAGCCGCCGCCGTGACGGGCCACTTAACCGACGTACGTACTCTATCCAGGAACTAGTTATATGCAGGCATTCACACAAGTGCAAAGTGTCGCAGCCGTTGTCCCTGGTAAAAATATCGACACCGATCAAATTATTCCCGCACGGTTTCTGAAGCGTAGCCGAACCGATCCCGATTACGCAAACTATCTCTTTCATGATTTACGCTTTAACGACCGTCACGAGAAAGATCCTGCCTTTGTCTTGAATCAACCTGCTTTTAGTCACGCAAGGATTCTTGTCGCGGACGAGAACTTTGGATGTGGCTCATCGCGCGAAGCGGCAGTTTATGCACTTGAAGCATTCGGAATTTGCGCCATCATCGCACCTAGCTTTGGTGACATCTTCTTTAATAATTGCTTAAAAAACGGCCTGCTACCCATCAGGCTAGAGCAAGATGAAATCCAGTCATTGGGACTGACTTCAGAAGATTGTGCGGGTTCTACCCACAACGCACCGAGCTCAAATCCTATTAAGATCGACCTACGTACTTGTACGATCGAATCTATTGATCACAACGTCACGGTCTGTTTTAGTATCGATTCTTTTTGGAAAGAATGTTTATTAAAAGGCGTAGACGAAATTGACCTAACTCTTAGCTATCAATCATCGATTGATGCCTTTCAAATGAAGCATCTCACTGACTTCCCTTGGTTAACGAAAAAACAGATTTAAAACTATGTCACTACCCCTTTCTGGCCTGCGAGTTATTGAGCTTGGCCAACTTATCGCAGGTCCCTTTGCATCAAAGATCCTCGCAGAGTTTGGCGCTGATGTCATTAAAGTAGAGCCACCATCGGGTGGCGATCCTTTAAGAGGATGGCGTCTTATTCATGACGGCACGTCGGTCTGGTGGGCAGCACATGCACGCAACAAGAGATCTCTGACGCTCGATTTACGTACCCCAGAGGGCCAGGACATTGTCCGAAAGCTTGTGCTCAATGCAGATATTCTCATCGAAAACTTTCGACCCGGTGCCATGGAAAAGTGGGGACTAGGATTCAAAGATCTTCACGCACTCAATCCAAAACTCATCATGCTGCGCGTCTCTGGCTACGGCCAATCAGGCCCCTACCGCGATCGTCCTGGATTCGGCGTGATTGGCGAAGCCATGGGAGGTCTACGCTATCTGAGTGGTGAGCCTGGTCGCCCCCCCGTGCGCGTCGGCGTATCCATTGGCGACACCTTGTCGGGACTGCATGGCGTGATTGGGATCATGATGGCCTTACGCCATCGCGAACAACAAGGGGGTGTAGGTCAAGAGGTTGACGTTGCACTGTACGAGTCAGTCTTCAATATGATGGAAAGTCTGTTGCCCGAGTATTCTAAATTTGGAGCGATACGACAACCATCTGGGGCAAGTATGCCAGGTATCGTTCCAACCAACGCTTATCTTTGCAAAGATGGTCGCTACGCACTGATCGCTGGAAATGGCGATAGCATTTATAAGCGTCTCATGGAGTCGATCGGACGCGCCGATCTCGCGAGCGAACCTGAACTTGCGAATAATGTTGGGCGGGCGGCGAACATGGAGCGTATAGACCGTGCGATCTCTGACTTCACCGCCAAACACGACCTCGAGACAGTGCTTGCACTCATGAATCAAGCAGGTGTACCCGCAGGTAAAAGTTACGATGCCGCGGATATTGCCAACGATCCGCACTACCAAGCGCGAGATATGATTTTAGAGGCCAAACTTCCGGATGGTTCGACGGTTCATGTTCCTGGAATTGTGCCAAAACTAAGTGCGACGCCCGGGGAAGTTAATCGCGAGGCGCCAACTCTTGGGCAGCACACGAGCGAAATTTTGACTTCATTAGGCATCAACGCAAGCACACAGGCCGACTGGAAAGCACGCGGAATAATTTAAGGATTTAAGGACAGCACATGACGAACAGTCGAAAAGCTTGAGACTCCATCCCGCAACTGAGTCCACAAGAGACATCAGATAAAGAAAAGCCGCTTACGCGGCTTTTCTTTACGCAGCGTCGTTCTAGACAACAAGCACTTCAAATTCGCCTAGACCCTCGACGCGACCAACCATCTTGTCGCCTTTTACAACGGCACCCACGCCTTCAGGTGTACCGGTAAAAATCAAATCGCCAGCTTTAAGCTCAAACAATCCGGAGAGATAGGAGATACTTTCCGGAATGCTCCAGATCAGCTGCGACAGATCACTCGATTGTTTTTGAACACCATTCACGTGCAAGGAAATACTCCCCTTGGACAAGATACCTGTTGCCGCGACCGGATGAATCGGGCCAATCGGACCTGACTGATCAAAACCCTTACCAACTTCCCATGGACGACCTTGCTTTTTCGCTTCGTTCTGTAAATCGCGACGCGTCATGTCCAACCCTAACGCATACCCAAAAATGCATTTATTTGCTTGGTCCACGGGAATATCGCGTCCTCCACTACCCAAAGCAACGACTAACTCCATTTCATAGTGAAGGTTAGATGTCTTGCTAGGATAAGGCATCTTTGCAGCCTGACCGGCTGGCACAGGCACGAGCGCATCCGCGGGTTTACAAAAAAAGAAAGGATCTTCCCGACCGGTAAATCCCATTTCCTTCGCATGCTCGGCATAATTGCGACCAACGCAATATACGCGCCTCACGGGAAACAAAGACTTACTACCCACCACGGGCAAGCCGGTTGTTGGCTCTGGCGAAAAAACATAGTCAGACATGAGAAGGCATCCTAAGTATTTAATTGGGAATTTATTTTTAAAACGGGGGATACTTTAACTGCAAAGATCACTGTCAAACAGTCGTCAAGCGCTAATTCACTGTTTTTCTTGTGGATTAGTCCGAACAGGGTCAGGCAAAGTACTCACTGGGGCCGGCTCGCCAAGATAAGGAACGGGTGCACTATCAAAATATTCCGACAAGTCGTCATGACCGGACTTGGATGCATCGAGCACCTCTGGCTGTTTAGGAGCACCGGGTAATGTCGTACGGTCTTCGCTCCAATCTGTTGGAAAGCCAGTGTCCGCAAGATAAGTCAGTCCCTCAGCGTGAAGCAAACCAGGATCCGATTGCGTATCGGCAGCAGGCAACAATGCCTCTTGTGCAAGAACCGGTATCGCAACGCCTAAAGCCGTCGCAGCACGCCACTGCAACGCCGCGTCTTGCGGTCGATTAATCTTGTCATACAAGGAGGCGAGCGCCACATGTACTCGAGCATCGCTACGTCGAGCCAAGCTTCTTACTAAATAGCTTTCGGCTTGTCCCCAGATTTGTCCCGCTAAACATAAATTTCCAACGGTTGCGAGCAGATCTGGATCTGCGGGGCTCTTCTGAAGCCATGCCTCAGCCTTCTCCAGCCGACGTGTCACCTGTGAAGACTCAGCGCGCGCGTAGGCGGCAAGCAAGCGTGGATCAAATGAAACCGCTATCGCCTGCTCAAGCACGCGTGATGCCTCATCGAGTTGACCCACTACTTCAAACGCCTGCGCACCCGCCAACGCCACCTCTGGCAGAACACGCTCCGAGGGCTTTAGGTCAGACCATACTTTCTGCCAAGTACCAGAATGCAAGGTTTCACGAATACGCGCAGCAGCAGCCAGCTCAATGACTTGTCTGGCCTCAGTGTCATGGAGCGCTCCACGTCGATTTAGCGTGCGCGCGAGCATAAACACTTGCTCGTGACGGTTTAATTGCCTGTAAGCACGCAAGAACAGTCTCAACGCATGGACCTGCTTTGCCCCTGACTTCTGAAGCGTATCCAACTCGAGCAATGCTTTGTCTGACAACCCCTGATCAAGGTAGAGCTCAGCAGCCGCGGTGGATACAGCCTCGGCGAGGGCAACATCTCCCTCAGCTTTTTCCTTCGCCGAAGCCAGCAAACCATCTCGCCGGCTATATTCACCTAATGCGTGCGCTGCACGTGCAGCGGACAATGCAGCAAGCACACTCTGGTTCGCACTCTTGCTGCGGCCAAGTAATTTCGTTAAATCCTTTTCCGCGTGCGCGTAGCGTCCCTCCAGGAGTTCGGTCCACCCCTGCTCAAGCAACTCATGGTCTCGGCGCAATGCACGCCGACGACGCCAGGCTTTCACGCGCACCGGAAGGTCAAAGATCAGAGCAATCAAACGTAAGGCCAAGTACAACAAGAAGAAACTAGCAACGGTCGCCAAGACGGCAAAAGGTAGAGAAACCTGAATACGCCATTGATTAACCAACACCAATACATGACCCGTGTTTTCGCGAAGCATCACTGCAAGCGCGACGGCAACCGTCGCCAACACCAAGGTCCACAGCCAAATGCGCATGCTTACTGCCCGCCTTTGGGTGAGCTGTCTGTTTGTCGTACAGACTCAAGTGCAGCCAGACTCTCCGTCAAATCAGGAATAGCGACCGCCACATTCAGCGCAATCAATTCACGCAACAGGCGCAGAGCCGTTGCGACGTCTGCAGACTTCACGTCATAGCGGGATACCACAGCACTTTCAACGGAAGTCAGCTCCAAGCGCCAGACCGACGACTGATGCATCAACAATGCCATTTGTGCGGTCAACAATCGCGCTCTTAAATTGGCTCGCAGCAATGCGCCCTGCTCGGGAGTCATCAACAAGGCGTTTCTATCTGTCACGCGTTGTACACTTATCACATCGGACAGCTCACGTACCAAAAATGCCGCCCCAGTCTTCGCAGACGCGCGAACATGATTCCAAGCTAACTGCCACCAATCTGCGTCCGGAGCCGGAACCACCACGGCACCCGCGTTTACGGGAGCCGTTGTCGGTGCGATTCGACTCGATACGTTGCGATCTTTTTCGGACATCAGATCTGGCGCTGCCGCATCGGGAACAAGTAACGGTGCCTTCCCTAACAAATTCGTTATTTGCTCAAGCTTCGCTGATACCCCAGGTATATCCACCGTCGCTACGCCGCGCAATCGATCTAGATCCGCACTAATCGCGCGCTGTAAAGCTGAAAGCTTTGGCCTATCCGCACGCACCAACATCGATAGAGCATGCTCGAGTGCCAAGATTGCGTTGTTGACGTTGCCGGACACACGCAGTTGCTGACCCGCTACGGTCAGTAATCGATCGACATCATTGACTAGCATGGAGTCTTCCATGCCCTTATTGAAATTTTGCCAAACTTGTTCGAGGGCCGCGAACTGACTCTGCGCGTCCCTCAATGCAGCCTCGGACTGCTGAATACGAACTTGCTGAGCCTCTAGAACAACAATCGCCTGCCTTGACTCACGTCGCGCATCATCCGCTTGATTTTTTAAATCTAAAACTTGAGCAGCAATTTGTTTGGTTGTCGCTTCAAATCTGCGCTGACCAAACCAAGCACCGGCGGCCGCCACCATCGCCACCACTAAAAAAATGATGGCCAGCGTAGACGTTAGCGACAAACCCGACGACTTACGTCGCGTACGGCCAGCAGACACTGCCTGATCGCTGGGGGTGGTCGGAGGGACAGGAGGCAAGACGGTTGGCGAAGGTTCGTTCATGGATGTATTGTAGACGCTAGGCACCCAAAACACCCATTCCCAGCAAATTATGTCTGCTTTGTGGCGCCTAAAATCTGATCAAAACACAACACAATATCGGCGTCTTCTGGCTGAGAGAGACAGAACCGCAGCGTATCTCGATCGACACCAAGAGCCCTAGCAAGCACCGAGGCCAGCCTGTCGTGGGTGAGCACGAACTGTCCAACACGAAACCAATCAAGCAGGCCAAGCCGCTGTACTTGCTCGACGACTGCAGAAATTCCATGGGCGCTAGTCAATAGCCACACTACCGGTGAAGACTTATCAGCCCACTGGTTTAGCTGATTAACTATGGACTCTGACCATTGCACGTACACGCGTTCATACGCCTGATGGGTCAACACACAGACGCCAGCCTCGTGCAGTCTGTTTGCTAGCCAATCCCGGCCATCTTGACCCCTGACGATTAACACCCTGCGTACTGGGACAGTCAGTTCCTGCAATAATGGCCACAAAGCTTCAGAGTCTCGAGCGTGAGCGGCGTCTGGGTGCACGACATGCGCAATATTGGACCAAGTTCTCTTGATCGCTGAAGCTGTAGTAGGTCCCATACATGCCACCAACACCCGACTTGGCCAAATAAAGGATGACCCAAGCTGCTTCAAGTAGCCGTGTACAGCGGCACGGCTCACAAATACAACTAGATCAAAAACGGTAGGGTCAGGTACTTCGGAAACTGTCAGAACAGGAGATGAATGAATCTCAAGCGCCGGAAACTCATGAACATCCCAGCCACGACGAGACAGTGCATGCATGACATCAGCGTTACGTCCTGCTGGGCGCGTCAACACAGCAATCTGTGATGCCCCGTTCATTTTTAGAGGCGCCTCAAGGCGCTACCGCCAAGTTTTCTAATATGACGCCCGCGCCTTGATCAATGAGATCTTGGGCGACGCGCTGCCCGATCAACTCAGCTTGCGCACTCGAGCCCGAATCCTCTGCGCGATAAATGGTCTTACCATCGGGAGTTGCGACGAGCGCGCGAATTGAAACCGATGCCCCGTGAACCTCTGCGTAAGCCGCTAGAGGCACTTGACATGAGCCTCCTAACGCTCGAGACACGGCGCGCTCAGCAATTGCACATACCGTCGTCTTAGGACAGGCTAGGGGTGCCAATAATTCCAACAAGTCCGAACGTCTCTGAAGTATCTCTATTCCCAGTGCGCCTTGTCCCGCCGCTGGCAGAGATTCAGACACCGACATGCGAGCACGTATACGATGCCCAAGCTCGAGACGCTCTAGGCCTGCCGCCGCCAAGATAATCGCAGCATAATGACCAGAATCTAACTTCCCTAGACGCGTGTCTAAATTGCCACGCAATGGTTCGATGACCAACGAGGGAAAACGCGCGCGCAACTGCGCTTCACGACGTAAGCTCGACGTACCAACGACCGCGCCAGGCGGGAGTTGTTCAAGCGATTCGTAGGAGTTCGAAACAAAAGCGTCGCGACAATCGGCACGGGCAAGTACAGTGGATAACTCGAACGGCGCGGCGATATCCACAGGAACGTCTTTGAGTGAATGCACCGCCAAATCGGCTCGCCCATCGAGCAAGGCATTCTCAAGCTCTTTGATGAATAGCCCTTTACCCCCTACTTTCGCAAGGCTTCGATCCAAGATCTCGTCGCCACGGGTGCTGAGCTTGAGCAGGTCAACTTCGATCTCCGGATACAACTGCAGCAAGCGGGATTGAACGTGCTCGGCCTGCCAAAGCGCAAGTCTACTCGCGCGCGTGGCAATGACGAGTTTTCTCGAAGACAAGTTCGCTGCTCTTAGCGAAGGTAGTTCAGACCAACGGTCAAAACAATACCTATGACTGCCAACAGAAACAGGCCTTGCAAAATCGTACGGCTACGTTGTGCGGGTTTAGGGGCATTCATGTTGAGCTTACTTCAGTACTGATTTGAGAAGCTTACCCATCTCTGAAGGATTTTTCGTCGTGCGAATTCCGCAGGCCTCCATGACCTCAAGCTTCGCGTCGGCGGTATCCGCGCCACCAGAAATAAGAGCACCCGCATGGCCCATACGCTTGCCTGCAGGGGCCGTGACACCGGCAATGAACCCAACCATCGGCTTCTTCATGTTGTCCTTCGCCCACAGAGCGGCGTTGACTTCGTCAGGACCACCGATCTCACCGATCATGATGACTGCGTCTGTATCGGGGTCTTCATTAAAGAGTTTCAGGACATCAATATGCTTGAGGCCGTTAATTGGGTCGCCACCGATACCAACTGCGCTTGATTGACCCAGTCCTAACTCAGTAACCTGTGCCACCGCTTCATAGGTCAATGTGCCCGAGCGGCTCACAATACCAACTCGGCCTTTACGGTGAATGTGACCCGGCATGATGCCGATTTTGATTTCGTCGGGGGTAATCAAACCTGGACAATTTGGCCCCAGAAGCAAGGTCTTGCTCTTGCGCTCCGCCATCTTGTGCTTAATCTCGAGCATATCGCGTACCGGAATACCCTCTGTGATGCAAATCACGAGATCAAGCTCAGCCTCGATACCTTCCCAGATAGCCGCAGCGGCGCCTGCTGGTGGTACGTAGATGACCGAGACATTCGCGCCCGTCTCTGCCTTGGCATCCTTTACCGAAGCGAAAATCGGTATTCCCTCGAAATCCTCGCCAGCCTTCTTAGGGTGGACGCCGGCGACAAACGCGGCTTGACCGTTCGCATATGCACGCGAAGTGCGTGTGTGAAATTGGCCTGTCTTGCCAGTAATACCTTGGGTGATAACTTTTGTATCTTTATTGATTAGGATAGACATATTGGAATCCGTAACAAATTATTTGGCTGCAGCGACAACGCGAGTGGCGGCTTCCGCCATCGTATCTGCGCTGATAATAGGAAGACCCGATTCGGCCAACATTTTCTTGCCGAGTTCTTCATTCGTGCCCTTCATGCGTACGACCAGAGGCACATTCAGATTCACAGCCTTGCACGCCGTAATCACGCCTTGGGCAATCACATCGCAGCGCATGATGCCACCAAAAATATTCACCAAAATAGCTTTAGTTCCTTTGTTTGCAAGCATAATTTTGAATGCTTCTGTCACGCGCTCGGCCGTTGCGCTACCGCCAACATCCAAGAAGTTCGCAGGTTCGCCACCAAAGAGCTTGATCGTATCCATCGTCGCCATCGCCAAGCCAGCGCCGTTCACCAAGCAGCCAATGTTGCCATCGAGCTGAATGTAAGCTAGCTCATGCTTACTCGCCTCGATCTCTGCTGGATCCTCTTCGTCCAAGTCTCGATACGCGACGATTTCGGGGTGACGGAACAATGCATTGCTGTCAAAGTTGAATTTCGCATCCAAGGCGATGATATCGCCCGAACCAGTCAAAATAAGTGGATTGATTTCTGCTAGCGAAGCGTCAGTGTCCCAATAAGCCTTGTAGAGCTTTTTAAATTCGGCAGCTGCCTTCGCGACAGAAGCTTCTGGCACGCCGATACCTCGTGCGAGCGTACCAGCTTCAGCGTCTGTCAAACCAACACCAGGATTGACAAAAACTTTCAAGATCTTTTCCGGATGATGCTCTGCAACTTCCTCGATATCCATGCCGCCTTCACTAGACGCCATCACACATACACGCTGTGTGCCGCGATCCGTCACAATGCCGACGTAATACTCTTTTTTAATGTCTGCGCCCTCTTCGATCAATAGGCGGCGAACCTTTTGACCTTGCGGGCTTGTTTGGTGAGTGATGAGCTGCATGCCGAGAATCTCAGAGGAAATTTTGCGGACTTCATCAATTGAGCGAGCGAGCTTGACACCGCCGCCCTTGCCCCGACCACCAGCATGAATCTGAGCCTTCACCACCCAAACCGGTCCACCTAACTTCTCAGCGGCACTCACAGCCTCATCGACGCTAAATGCAGGAATACCTTTGGGAACAATCACACCAAACTGTCGTAGCAACTCTTTGCCTTGATACTCGTGAATTTTCATGAGATTACTTTCCGTCCAAATAAACTAATTGCGATTCCTGACCATTTAAAAGCTATGCACCAGGGCCTAGGTTGCGGTCTGTGTTTGTTGCCCCACATACCATTGAGGATAATGCTCTTTCGTTACCACACCATCAAGCCGCCAAGCGTGGCAGCCGCCTAACTGAAAAGGCTTTCGTCCAGCGTTTTCGGCTTCGGCCCTCTTCATACCCGACATGCTCTGTACCGCTGCAGTAGGTAATACAGTCGCCAACTCAGTCATGTGCGTGCAGCCAGCGGTGCGTCCAAAGCGCTCTTTAACCTGTTGTCGGAAACTTTTGAGAAGATTCATTCCGACTAAATCCTGGTACGCGGAGGTAACCGAAGTGCATGCCTCCCCAAAGGGCGATGCGTCGTACATTGCGAAAGCCTGTTTGATTTCGTAGCTCGTATCGATCGTAATGCGAATATGCATATGATGAAACGGCTTGCGAGCGGGCTGCTCGGTCCCGTTTCGTTTTATGTACGAATAGGATTTATCGTCAATTAGCTCGGCCTCTAAATCCCATAGCCCATCCTCACGCTCAAATGAGTGCACCTGTATGGAGCGGTTGTGCATAGGCTTGCGCGGACAGTCGGGCTTTGGGAGAGGCATACAGACTCAGTGTATCTTTTGACACAATGCAGCAAAGCCTAGGAGTATAGCGCACAGGCTATACCTGAAGCTACATATCCGGGGGCTCCCAGCCGCCGAGTACCTTGCGAACTACTTCACTAGAAAATCCTCGGGAGAGCAAAAAACGGCCTTGTCGTGCGTACTCTGAAGCATTTCCGGACTCTGGGATCGAAGCAAATTTTTTCTGCCAGACCGTTTTAGCTCGCTCAAGTTCGCTATCCTTAAGTTGCTCTTGAACTTCGGCCACCCGAGGTGCTGATACACCACGCTGACGAAGATCTTGAGCGATCCTCGCAGCGCCATGCAGTGCAGACTTTCGATGCACCCAGCCTTGGGTGTAGCGCTCATCCGACTGCCACCCTTTCGCTGACAAATCATCCAGGACGCTTGAAAGCTCCTCGGGAGTGGTTGCGAAGGGCGCTAGCTTTCTTTCAAGCTCGAAACGGCTATGTTCGCGCCTTGAAAGTAGTCCAACTGCCCGGGCCTTGAGGGAGAGGCCTGGGCGCTCTTTAGAGGTCATCCTCGTTATCGGGCTCTGCAGCCACTCCCTTTGACGCTTTGCTGGCGCTGGCTTTTGTTGTTGCCGCCGGAGCAGAACCCACCGCTGGTGCGCGAGGCACGACACCCAACTTTTCTCGGACGCGATTTTCAATGTCAATGGCCATGGCTGGATGCTCTCTTAGATATTCACGCACATTATCCTTGCCTTGACCAATTCGCTCGCCGTTGTAACTGAACCAAGCACCAGCTTTATCGACGATTCCGGCAGTTACGCCAAGATCAATGATCTCACCCTCCCGCGAGATACCAGCTCCATACATGATGTCAAACTCAGCCTGTTTGAAAGGTGGCGCAATTTTATTTTTGACAACTTTGACGCGGGTTTCGTTACCCACCACTTCTTCGCCCTTTTTGATGGCGCCGATACGTCGAATGTCGAGACGAACTGACGAGTAAAACTTCAAAGCGTTTCCACCCGTCGTTGTCTCTGGATTCCCAAACATGACACCAATTTTCATGCGAATCTGGTTAATAAAAATCACCATGCAGTTCGTTCGCTTGATGCTAGCTGTCAACTTACGCAGCGCCTGACTCATCAGACGTGCCTGAAGACCTGGTAGAGAGTCACCCATTTCGCCCTCGATCTCGGCTTTGGGTACAAGGGCGGCTACCGAGTCAATCACGATCAAATCAACGGAACTCGAACGCACTAAAGCATCCGTAATTTCAAGCGCTTGCTCGCCAGTGTCAGGCTGGGAAATCAGCAAGTCAGTCAAGTTGACACCTAACTTTGAAGCGTACTGAACATCCAGTGCATGTTCCGCATCGATAAACGCACATGTACCACCCACTTTTTGCATTTCAGCAATGACTTGTAGCGTCAACGTCGTTTTACCGGACGACTCTGGACCGTAAATTTCTATGACGCGACCGCGGGGGAGTCCGCCTACCCCTAGCGCGATATCCAAGCCAAGTGAACCTGTCGACACCACTTGGATATCATGTTCGACCTCATTGTCGCCATAGCGCATAATCGAACCCTTTCCAAACTGCTTTTCGATTTGCGAAAGTGCAGCAGCGAGCGCCTTACCCTTTTCGGCAGAGCCGGGCTTGAGAGATTTTTCGTCCATGCGGATTCCTTGGGTGACTTATTTAGATGCGGAAGATTATCGCTCCAGAGTATACTGTATATATAAACAGTATGGCAAGAATATGCACGCACTTTAATGTTGTAGGGGTTTACCCGACACAAGTCTTAGCACTGTAGGCATCCTTTCAATGCCGTGTAAGAATCGTAAGCATTCTATTTCGCCCGCTCTCAGCTACACCATAGAAGAATTACACAATGAGAATCCTAATCGCTGAAGATGACAGCATTTTGGCGGACGGTCTGACCCGTTCCCTTCGCCAAAGTGGCTACGCCGTCGACGCCGTCAGTGATGGCGTTTCCGCCGACTCCGCGCTGAGCTCACAGGAATTCGACCTCTTAATTCTGGACCTCGGCCTACCGCGCATGTCGGGTTTAGAAGTGCTCGCCAAGTTGCGCGCGCGTAACTCTCACCTCCCCGTTTTGATACTTACTGCCGCAGACAGCATCGAGCAACGTGTGAAAGGCCTAGACCTTGGCGCAGACGACTATATGGCTAAGCCGTTTTCTCTATCCGAACTTGAGGCCCGCGTGCGCGCCCTCGCTCGCCGCGGAGCCGGCGGCGGTGGAACGATTCTTAAGCATGGCCGACTCGAATTTGATCAAAATGGTCGCGTTGCCGCTGTGGATCAGCACCCTCTAGAACTCTCGGCGCGCGAAGTAAGCTTGCTCGAAATTCTTCTGACTCGCAGCGGACGCATGGTGAGCAAGTCGCAAATCGTCGACCATCTTTGCGAATGGGGCGACGAAGTGAGCTCCAACGCAATCGAAGTCTATGTCCACCGCTTGCGTAAAAAGCTTGAACCGAGTGGCGTAAAGATTGCCACCGTTCGAGGCTTGGGGTACTGTCTCGAGCGCGACTTATCGGCTTCGTGAGTATTCATATTTCTACTCAAAACACCGAGGCACTGAAGGTGCTGTACTCTGACAGAGAAGAGACCAACGTTACGTCTGGGCGTCGGTCGCTTCTGAGCGAGATACTAGACTGGATGCTAGCACCATTATTTTTGCTTTGGCCAATGAGCATCGCCATCACGTACGTCGTGGCACAAAACCTTGCCAACACTCCATACGACGGCACCTTGTCGAACGCCTTGCAGGTACTTGAGCAGCAAATAGAGGCGGACAACGGAATCGTTTCACTTCGATTGTCCACATCCGCACGGCTAGCGTTGCGTACACGAGAAAAGGACGGCGTTTTTTGGAAAGCCTTAGATCCACAAGGTAGCCTCATTGGTGGCGATGGTGAACTACCGTCGCCCGAGTTCAAGCCGGACATGGCACTAAACACCGTGTACTACGCGACTCGAACGTTACACGATTTTGAAATTCGGATCGCATATGTGTGGACGAATCTCAACACCCGCAGCGCGTCACCTATTTTGCTGGTGGCCGCAGAATCCATGGATCGTCGCACAGAACTCGCGAACAGCATTATTAAAGGTGTGATCATTCCCCAATTCGCAGTTCTGCCAATTGCGGTACTACTAGTTTGGTTCGGCCTATCGCGCGGGATTGCGCCGTTGAATGCGCTACAACAGAGGCTTCGTGCTCGACGGCCTGATGACCTATCTCCCATTGATGTGCGTGTCGCTCCGAGCGAAATAAGCCCTTTAATTATCGCGATGAACGATCTGCTGACTCGGCTCGACTCAACAATGCTTGCACAACGCAGGTTTGTTGCGGACGCTGCACACCAATTGAAAACTCCACTTGCGGGGCTTCGCACCCAAGCCGAACTCGCGATGCGTAACGCCCCACGGGGTGACACTCAAGTCAGTCTAGAACAAATTATTGCTGGTACGGCTCGCGCGACGAGATTAGTCAATCAATTGCTCCTCATGGCAAATGCAGAAAATCCTAATTCGATCGCGATGTCCCCTATCGATATCGTCGCACTCACCCGTGAGCAAACACAACGCTGGGTTGACGCTGCGATCGAAAGCGGGATTGACATTGGCTTCGAAGGACCAGATGCCGCAGTGATGGTCCGAGGCCAAGGTCTACTACTGGGTGAGGCAATCAACAACCTCATTGACAATGCAATTCGATATACGCCATCACCGGGACGAATCACCGTGAGCGTTACGACGAGACAGCGAAAGGTTATCCTCGCTGTAGAAGATTCTGGTCCAGGCATACCAATCGAAGAGCGAGAGCGCGTATTTGACCGTTTCTATCGCGTCCTTGGAACCAAGGTCGAAGGTAGTGGGCTCGGACTAGCCATCGTTCGTGAAATAGCCGCCAAACATCACGCAAAAATTTTAATCACGCAATCTCAACAAAAAACACCGCTCAATACCGGCGCACGAATAGAAATTCATTTTTTGTCGATTGCATGATGCGATCCAATCGCGTCAATCGATGTTGCATGACAATCGACGTAACAGCCCACTTATTGCAACGCAACAACCAGAAGCTATAGGGCGGGTCCAATACTAAATTCGAGGGTATCTCCTAGGACGCACCGTTTGTCAGATACCTGTCAGCAAACTGCCTTACATTGCGGTCACTTAAAACAAATCCGTACGGCATTTTGTCCACTCATGGCATGAAATCGCTGCACGTTGCGCTGGAGACATAGTTTGCTGTTTTTTTTAAATACCGCACAGCTATTGTTATACATCGGCCTTCTCGCCCTACTTGGGCAAGGCTTGCTTTTCATATTGGCCGGCGCCAAGCGTGACACGAATATGTTTTATCAGCTTTTCGTTGTCGTAAATAAACCTTGGACTTATGTTGCGGCTCTCATCGCACCAAAACAAATTGCGAAAAAACATTACCCGTTTGTTGCATTCTGCATTGTCGCGGTGCTTTATTTGTCAGTCACAATTGCAAAGATCGAACACTGCGTTTCGGTGGGTATAGCGAGCTGCAAATGAAATTCAATTTCGACTGGACAATCCGTAAGTGGCAAGCAGTGCTCTGGATCACCTTAGGTCGACGAGAGAGGGCTATTGATGTCTACACTGACATGCTTAGAGACTATCCGCTCGACGCATATGCGCTAGGCAGCATGGCCCACTTGAACGCCGAACTCGGTAATAAGTCGGAGGCAATTAATTTGTATGAGTTGCTAGTCAAACAAGACAATGCACCTGCTTACGCCTGGTTCAACTTAGGATACCTCCACCAGGAACTAGAACATCCGACCCAAGCTGAAATGGCTTTTCGCCAAGCTCTTGCGATCAATGAACAACTCGATCAGGCATGGTACGGATTAGGGTTGGCCTTAATACAGCAAGGGCGCCTTGACGATGCAGTGCATGCATTAGAAAGAAACACACAACTGCAACCTATGAGCCCCTACGCATGGTACCAACTGGGTCGCGTGCATATGGATCGACAAGCCCCCGCCGAGACGACCAAAATTATCGAGCATTTGAAAAGTTTTGAACCAAAATTCGCAGCTCAACTAGCGCGCGAAACGGGATTAGCCGTTTGATGAATAGTTTCAGTGGTTGTAGTTTTGTTATTTCGAAGTATCGCAGTCGCAGTATCTTGCAGTATCTAGTTTTGCAGTCAACTTTTAGTATGACCCGGTCTTACCCATGGAATCAGGAAAACCCTGTCCAAAACGATGAGGAGGCATTATTGTGCAACTAACCGAAAAACATCGAACGTACTGGCAAAAAAACCTCAAGGTCACAGCGATTTTGCTGGCGATTTGGTTTGTTGTCACTTTTGTCGTGAGCTATTTTGCCCGCGATCTTAGCTTCAACTTCTTTGGCTGGCCATTCAGTTTCTGGATGGGCGCTCAAGGGTCCCTAATTGTCTACTGCGTCATTATTTGGTACTACGCAAGATACATGAACAAGCTTGACGTTGAGCACGGCGTCAGCGAAGATGAGGAGGAATAACATGGCTGGAATGACACCAGATGAAGGCGGCATGTTTTCGTCAAACACGACGAATGCAGCATTCAAAAAATCACTAAATAAAGTGTACACCTGGTATACAGGTGGTTTCATTGCGTTTGTGATCGTTTTGGCGATCGCAGAGCAGATGGGGTTGAGCCGGGCATGGATCGGTTACATCTTTCTAGCTGCGACAGTCCTGCTCTATGCGGGCATCGGCGTGATGAGTCGTACCAATGATGCTGCAGAGTATTACGTCGCAGGCCGCCGCGTACCCGCGATATATAACGGGATGGCAACGGGCGCCGACTGGATGTCGGCAGCATCTTTCATTGGTATGGCCGGCACGCTCTATCTGACTGGCTATTCCGGACTTGCGTTTATTATGGGTTGGACAGGAGGCTACTGTTTAGTTGCCCTGTTCCTTGCGCCTTACCTACGTAAATTTGGGCAATTTACCATTCCTGACTTTCTGGGCGCTCGATACGACGGAAACCTGCCACGACTGCTTGGCATCATTGCGGCGATCCTATGCTCGTTCACGTACGTCGTGGCGCAAATTTATGGCGTTGGACTCATCACAACACGCTTATCGGGCGTACCGTTCGAGATTGGTATTTTTCTCGGGCTCGGTGGTATCTTGGTGTGCTCGTTTTTGGGTGGTATGCGCGCGGTCACTTGGACTCAGGTGGCTCAGTACATCATCTTGATCATTGCATACATGATTCCTGTGGTTTGGTTGTCGGTCAAACAAACCGGTGTACCGATTCCACAAGCGGTCTATGGCTATCAACTTGAGAAAGTCACCGCAAAAGAAGCTGAATTGATTAAAGATCCGAAAGAACTCGAAGTTAGGGCGATCTTTAAACAGCGTGCTGATGCAGCTGAGGCCAAGCTCAAAAATGTGCCGGCTGCGATGGCTGCTGACAAAGCAGCTGCGGAAAAAACATTGGCGGATTTGAAGGCATCCAATGGATCTCAAGCTGCGATTGCGGCTGCCACAAAAGCAATCGCGGATCTACCTGCGACTGAGGCTGCTGCGAGAGCGCGATACACGGCGGACCGAAATGCTAATAACGCTCGCTCGGCGCCTTTAGCAGGTATGCCACGCCATGCTGCGCAGTTCGCAGGTGATCCGAATGGTGACGCGAAAGCTCAAGCAGCATACGACACATCCCGTCGTAACTTCTTAGCACTGATTTTCTGCTTAATGATCGGCACGGCCGCACTACCGCACATTCTGATGCGTTACTACACGACGCCTTCAGTAAAGCAAGCGCGAGAGTCGGTAACTTGGTCACTTTTCTTCATCTTCCTGCTTTACTTTACTGCGCCAGCGTTAGCTGTTCTAGTTAAGTATGAGGTATTCCATGTTTTGGTGGGAACACCGTTCGACAAGTTACCAGCATGGATTTCGCAGTGGAGTACCGTCGATCCGAGTCTCTTATCGGTTGTTGACGTAAACAAAGACGGCATCTTACAGCTCGGTGAAATGCGTATTGGCGGTGACATTATTGTTCTGGCAACCCCAGAAATCGGTGGCCTGCCCTACGTTGTGTCGGGCATGGTTGCAGCCGGTGGTTTAGCTGCCGCGCTATCAACTGCCGACGGTCTGCTGCTGACCATTGCCAACGCACTATCACATGACCTGTACTTCAAGATGATCAACCCTAACGCACCTACTGCACGTCGTGTGTTGATTTCGAAGATCCTCTTGCTTGTTGTAGCGCTTGCTGCTGCCTATGTGGCTGCGCAGAAACCAGCTGACATCTTATTCTTGGTTTCTGCCGCGTTCTCATTTGCGGCCGCTGCGTTCTTCCCAGCCCTTACTTTGGGCATCTTCTGGAAGCGCGCAAACAAGTACGGGGCAGTCGTAGGAATGATAGGTGGACTCGGTATCACTTTCTACTACATGGTGATGACACAACCCTGGCTGCGTAGCGTTTTCGGCGTAACTTCTCCAGTAGAGCTTTGGTATGGAATTTTGCCGATCTCTGCAGGCGTATTTGGTGTGCCATTGGGCTTTGCTCTCATCATCGCAGTAAGCCTGCTAACACCCCCACCACGTAAAGATATCCAGGAGTTGGTGGATCACGTACGTTACCCAACACTACGCACCTAATAAATTTTCCCCCGCCGTACGAGACTGCTGCGCTCTATCGGTGTTAAAGCCCCTTCGGGGGCTTTTTTTTTGATATCCACCGATAAAAAATAAAACCTTTACTTCGATGGAATTGCTAGTTTTCGACGCAATAGCCGAATGACACTACCAATAAAAGGTATTTTCTCGTAGATCTGCAAGGCAGGATCCCAAAAATCCCGATGTAGCACAATCAGGCCACGATCGTTGATTTGAAATTGGGTACAACCAGAGATCTTGTGCTCCCGCCCTCGACAAGCAAACAAAAACTCCCACGTCATGAAGCCCGTGGCTTGATGCGCTGCGATGCTTGTAACCTTGAATCGAGGCGAATCGAGCGTTTCAAACATATGCGCGAAGACTTTCTCAATGTTGTCACAACCTAACAAATCGTTAAACGGATCGATAAAGCGTGCCGAGGGTGCGTAAATGCGATTAATCTCACTGAGATTCTCAGGATTTAATCGTTCGAACCATTCTGCAATTGCACGGAATCGTTGATCTTGATCATAGCTATCCACTGCACTCATCACATTCCCGTTCCTCTGTGCAATAACCAGAATCGCAAACGATATGGCAAACGACTCAACAATCGCAACATCCCCGAAAACCCCTTAGGGAAACGAATCTCAAATTGACCTTTTTCAAAACCACGCTTGATACACGTTGCCGCGTCGCCGGGCGACATCAATCCAGGCATCTCAAACTCATTGCCGGATGTCATGGGCGTCTCCACAAAGCCCGGATTGATCAGGTAGATGTCGAGTCCTTTCGGAGCTAATTCAAAATATAAAGTCTCTGTCATGTTGTTTAACGCAGCTTTTGTAGCGCCGTAAATCAACGCGCGGGGCAAACCCGTATAGGCAGAGATACTTGCAATCAAGGCGATACCACCCTGCTTCCTTTGCATAAAGTATGGAACTAACGATGCAAGTCCGCGGTAAACACTCACAACATTTAACGCAAAACTCTTTTCCACATGATCGACGTTGAGACTCCAGCTATGAGTTGGATCGTAGCGAGCCGCTCCCAAGATCACAAGATCAATCTGCCCCATTACCGCCAACGTCTTCTCCATCGCGGCAGGCCACGCTTGTAGATCCGCAGCATCAAACGGAACCACTGAAGCGTTCGGGTGACCCCCAGCGACCTCGCGCAACTCCATCTCTCGTCGCGCGGACAAGGTTACTTTTGCCCCAGCCGAGAGCAATAAACGAGCGAGCGACGCACCAATCCCACTGGATGCTCCAACAATCCAAACGTTCTTATCGGTCCAACGATGAATCGGGCGGTTTAAAGGCCGAAACAAAGGACTTAACATTATTTACCCGATATCCGTTTCTTGAAGAACAAGGAAACTTCGCCCAAGTCGATACCAAACTTAGACATGACTGACCGATTCATCATCGCGCTCTCATCAAGTTGCCACATCCAGTCATCAAAGTCGACCAGATACTCCTTACCGTCTACGGGTAAGCGCATGACATACTTCCAGCGTAATGCGTTACCAGCCACCTTGCCGATCGCGACGCCAACAACATCGTCAGCCGTACCCTGCCACGTGCCGTCAGGCTGACGTTTCAACGTCCATACCCTTCGCTGTGTCTCGCCGTCCGAGTAGGTGAAGCGCTCATCTAACACGCCCTCATTCGGGCTTGTCCAGTTCGCTTCGATCACGACATGAAATCTGCGTGCAACCGACCCATCCCGTTTTTGAAATATTCCCCACGCATCGATTGTTCCACTAAAAAAATTAGACAATTCTAATTCTGGCTTCTCTCGTGCGTAATGATCGACATCAACGCTTCCACAGGCAGTCAATACAGCCGCACTCAACGACGCGATAAACGCTTTCAGTTTCATGACGAAGAATCCTTGATTGAGTTTGAATTTACAGAAGAGAAAGAGATAGGAAAGCGAAGCAGCGCAGCCGCTGCAACGATCTTCAGCACAATAGGCAAGCCAACATACAGCAATGTTAGCGGTGCAGCCGTATCAGATGCACCGGGTCGATAATCTAGCCAACCTAATAACGGTAGAGTCACGCCCGCTGCAACAGCTAAAGCAAGCTTACCGATCAGCACCCATATTCCCACATACAGCCCAGTATTCTGACGCTGCTGCTGTGGAATTGCATCGGCCAACATTGCGGCGGGTAACGCGAGGTCCGCGCCAAGCGCACAGCCTGTCATCAAACATACAACGCTATACAAGCCAACATCGCCTGCGCTTACCGCCGTTGCTACAGATAAAGCCAACGCAGCGAGCGCGCTCCCCACACACCACGCAAAACGTTTTCCTATCCGATCTGCCAACGCTACCCACAGAGGCAACGCTGCAAGACCCGCGACAAAATAGAGCGCCAAAAACAGTCCGGCATTCTGGGGGCGCTGAACAACATCATCTATGAAGAAAAGCACTAATGTCGCTGGTACCGCGACAGCCGTCGCATTAAATAAATAGAACACAAATATCCGTCTAACTGGCTTGTGTACAAGAGCCGTGCGCCATCCCGCAAGCGCTGCGGTCATTCGCGTCTCAGGACGAGGCGCCCACACCAAAGTGATAGACAATCCGACGCATAAGACAGCGGCAAACGCATAAGAAAAATACTTGTAACCAAGTTCAGCGCCAAACTCTTCGACTAACACGACGGGAAGGACAGAAGCCAACACCACACCAAGCAACCCTAGCCCCTCTCGCCACGCAACCACTCGAGATCGTGTGAAAGGCTCATCGCTTAAGCGAGTGCCCCAAGTCACATAACAAATACTTAAGAGGCTGTGTGCGGCATACAGTGCGATCAAACAGCAAGTCAGCCAAGCCATCAACCCGTACTGCGACCAATCCGGTGGAGAAAACAGAAAGGCAAAACTAAGTGCCAGTAATATTCCCGCTAAAACAGATATACGCGACCAACCATGTTGAGATCGTTGAAACGCATCAACTATGCGCCCTAAAAATGGATCCTGTACTGTATCCAGCAATCGAGTGAAAAACAGTATGGCTCCTAAAGCTGCCAGGTTCAGTCCAAGATTTTCGCCGTAATATTTCGGTGAAATCATATAAATTGGCATCATCGCCATCGCGAGAGGCAACCCTAACGCTCCATAAGCGGCTAGCCTGAGCGGACTCAAGGCTTTCCACCCAACAACGCCACACGCAGAGAAGGTTCGCTCGTTCGTGGATCCAGCCATATCGAGAAGAATGCTCGAGCAAGGCTGTCGTCAATACGACCTGTCATACGGCCTTGATGATAAAAAGTAGCTCCCTCCCCGGGCTGATAAACGCCCGTCAACGTCTCGCCAGGCGCAACGTCGGGCAATACACGGGCAAGCTGATCTCGCCATTGTGGATGCGCGGCGATCGTTACGCCTAACTTCGCCATTTCGTCGAGTGAAGCTTGCACGATTCGAGCGCTCTCAATTGCACGATGATAGGTAAGAGATAGCGCAAACGGCTGGTGAGCTGCGTAACGCCCGTCTGGGGCCCATAAGCGCGCATCATAAATACGAAAACCAAAGCGAGAGAATTGCCCACGCCCTACTTCCCCAGCGTTAGGCAAACCCATAGGCGGCTCAAACGCCGCTACGCTTGTGCATAGAACGATTGAGCAGGCAAGATATACGACTAGGCGTGTGATAAGACCCATTGCTTCACATCCGTGCGACCATAACGAAAACCTACCTCACAGTAGGCGAGATACATTTTCCAGATTCGAATGAATGCCGCGTCGAATCCCTGTGCAGAAATCGCCTCAAGATTTCGATCAAAGGCGATCGCCCAGCGCTTAAGCGTCTCGGCATAATCCAAACCAAACGAAAACGCATCCTTCACTTTTAAAGCAACGGAATTACATTCTTGTTCAAATCGACTTGCCGAGGGCAGCATCCCACCCGGGAATATGTACTGCTGAATAAAATCCGTGCCATGTCGATACGCGTCAAACTTATCTTCAGCGATATCAATTACCTGAACGACCGCCCTGCCGTACGGCTTTAGACAACGCGCAATCACTTTAAAGTAGCTTGGCCAGTGCAATAAACCAACTGCCTCGAACATTTCAATTGATACGATGTGATCAAACTGCTCGGGCACATCACGGTAATCCTGAAGCCTTAGCTCCACTAATGAGTCAAGACCAGCGTTTGCAATCCTCGTTAAGGCATATTCCAGTTGGGCATCTGAAATAGTGATCCCGACAACTCGAATACCTCGGCGCGCGGCGCGCTCAGCAAAACCGCCCCATCCACAACCGATCTCCAAAATGCACTGCCCGGGTTGTGCGTCAAGTTGGTCCAAAATTCGGTCATATTTCTTTTGTTGTGCGACCTCTAAATCAAGCGATAAGTCCCCAGCAAAATAGGCCGAAGAATAAGTCATGCTTTGATCTAACCACAGCTTGTAAAAACTATTCCCCACATCGTAATGACTCAAAATATTCCTGCGACTTCCGGAACGGCTGTTGTCCTTGAATACCCAGTGCGACAAACGCTTTAATAGCAGAGCCCACCACTGACCATCAACAGCCTGAGAGACTTGTTGATTAAACATCGCGATCGCGAAAAGTGACACTAAATCATCACAACTAACCCAGCCTCTACGCAAGCTCTCTGCAAATCCGACGTCACCTTGTCGCAAGATATGTGTCGCAGCTCGCCAGTCAAGGATAACTAATTGTGCCTCTTGAACAACAGCGTTGCCTGCTTGGGCGCGCTGACCAAAACTGCGTACCAATCCATCTGGCTGAACGACCTGCAAGCGTCCAACCGAGATTTTCTCAAGCATACGCATCAGCAATCGTCCGGCTAGCGGCACGGCGTTTCGTGTAATCCCAACGGGATGATCGTTGAGCCTCATCGTCGCTCTCCTGCACTACTTGTTGTAACTTCACTTTGTGGTAACGGGGGCACCGGGTGATATCTGGCCCCCTGTCTCCACAACTTAAAAGCTTGCACATGAATACGTATCATTACGCCCAATGTCATCATCGGCATAGACAGCAACGAACGAAACAACGCACCTGTAGAAAACTGATCAGACTTCGTGACGATCGCAGTTCGCAATAGCGGCTGTGCCACAGATAATGGGTCGTGGTAGTTGATCGATAATCTGCGCATGTCACCCACGCGCGTAGACTGAAAGCGGTAGCCACCGCTCACAGCACAAAATGGTGAAACATGAAACTCTTTAACACAGGAAAGCTCAGTGGTGTCCGTAATCTGGGCGAGATCGGGTGCCGTTAGTACATACTGATGTCGCTGCCCAAAGGTATTGTTCACCTCAGCCACCAACACGCGCAGCACTCCATCTGAGTCATGTACAAACCAGAAACTAACCGGATTAAATACATATCCAAACACACGCGGAAAACACTGCAACCAAGTCGCTCCGACCTGGATATCGATTTGGCTATTGCGCAACAGGTCATACAACCATTGCTGCAAACTGCCACCATCTCTGGCACCGTGATCGGCGCTGCGGAAACTGACGGGCCGAAACTTCTCTATACCAAAGAGCCAGCTATTAAAATGTCCGAGCTGATGCAACCGATCTATACGCAACCGAAGGCAAAATACGCGATAGACGAAACGATGCACAAAGGGGCGCATACGCGCATGCATCACCCTTCCTCTGCACAACTCAATATCGGCTTCAGTCATATACAGCACTCCAAGGCACGTTCACCTCAAAGTCTCGTGCAACGCGTAACGCAGCCTTAAGACCATCCTCGTGAAATCCATACCCTGCCCAAGCACCACAAAACCATACACGATCTAACCCTTGAATCGAGGAGAGTCTTGTCTGAGCCTTGGCTGCAGCGGCATCGAGAATAGGATGTTCGTATGAAAATTCTCTGAAGATCAAATCTGGCAATGGCTCTGTGCTTGGATTCAGTGTGACGATCACGGGTTGCGAAAAAGGTAACGCCTGAAGCTTATTTAACAAATAGCTAACTGCCACAGGCTGGTTCTGATCTGCAGACTCAGCCGACAAATAATTCCATGCAGACCATACTTTTTTCCGTCGAGGCAATAGGCGAGTATCCGTATGCAGTACGGCTCTATTCTCTTGGTAGCGAAAAGCCTGTAGAACTTCTCGTTCCTGCGGTCTGGCATCCAGCAATGCTAGAGCTGTAGGTGCATGACAAGCCAAGACAACAGCATCAAAGCTCTCATTACCTTGTGAGGACTGCAACAGTACCGAGTCTGGCAGACGTTCAATGCGCTGCACCGGCGAATTGAGTCTTGCATCGGCAAGCGGCTGGACCAGCTTTTGCACATAACGCCGAGATCCTCCAACGACGGTCTTCCATTGGGGACGCTCTTGAATTTGTAGCAATCGATGATTCAAACAAAATGTTAAAAACTGTGCGGCGGGAAATTCGAGAATATCCTTGACAGGAGCGGACCAAATAGCGGCAGCCATCGGCAACAGATACCAATCTCGCATTGTCTGGCCGAAGCGCTCTCGCTTAAGCAACTGCTCGAGTGAGAGCGGATGCTTGTGTGTTTCCGACAAGTAGCGTGAAGCATTCTTGTTGAACCGCAAAATGTCGCGCAACATCATCAAAAACTTGGGCCGGATCAGATTCCTGCCTTGCGCAAATACAGTCGAGAGATCCGTACCAGCCCACTCAAGATCCGGATCCGCAATCGACACGCCGAAAGACATATCACTTGAGTAAACATCGACCTCGAGGTGCTTGAAGAGCTGTATGAGATTTGGATAGGTCAAATCGTTGTGTACGAGAAACCCTGTATCCACTGGGTGTGTGATACCGTTGATCGTGACATCTACTGTATTTGAGTGACCTCCGAAATAACTCCCTGCTTCGAATAGCGTTACGCGATAGCTATCCTTGAGCAGCCAGGCCGTCGCAAGCCCGGCTATCCCAGAACCGACTACGGCAACCCTAGTGCCGCGAGGTGGAACGTTGCGCTGCGTCAAGAGGCCACCTCTGAGGTGTGCGCAACCTGTGCCCCGCCCAGTAAGGCTTCACGTAACGCGTTCGCACGCGTAGCGGGATGCAACCAAATTGAGAGAAATGCCCCAGCGAATTCTGGATCAACAACCTCGCCAAGAGCCTGCTGATCTGAAAAAAAACTTGCACCATATGCTGGATCAAAATAGCCGACCAATCGATCACCTAGCTTGACGTCCGGAATGATCCGGGACAACTCTTCGCGCCATCGATGAGCATGCTCTGTAAGCTCTGGGTGCAGACGTAACATCTCGTCGACCGAAATGCTTACGGTCTGTTCTTTTGAAATCGTGCGTAGATAGCTCAAGTCGAGAATCGCGGGACTCTTCTCATCAAAAGCCCCGTTTGGGGTATACAAACTCGCCCAGTAACACCGAAAGACTGTCCAAACGTACATCCCTCGCCCACACAGCCGCCAGTCATGCCCAAGCCTTTGCAGCACACAAGACGGAAGTCCCGAGTGGCGAGTATGCGATTCCGTGAGCGGGGGGGTGTTGGTTGTTGTAGACATCGTTGCCGGCAGTGTTCTAGATTAATGACTGGACATTCAATTTTTATACATAATAGTCTATTTTGTGACCAATTAGTATATTATGTCAGAATTGTGCAATGCACACAGCAGACAGCGCACCATGAACCAAACAATCAGCACCCCGGCCACGACAACTCAGAAAAAGCCCTCCTTCAAAGAGCAGCAGCTTAGATTCCGGGAGGCCGCGATTCTGGACGCTGTCAATCATCTGCTATCTCAAAAAGGCTTCGACCTGATGACGATGGATGAGGTCGCCGCACATGTTGGCATCGCCAAGGCGAGCCTATACAAGCATTTTTCATCCAAGGAAGAATTAGCCGCTGCGTCGATGACACGGCTTCTTCAACACGCGCTCGATGTCATCGCCTCGCTTCCGATATCCATGCCACCCGTCAGTAAGCTGAAAGCTGTTGTTCAATGGGCCGTCAGCATGCACTTACGCGGCGCAATGCCCCTGCTACCCTCCACGCGCTCCACCATTCAGTCCGCGCTCCAGCATCACGCTCCTTATATGGACTGTTTAGGTCGTTTAGTCGAACAACTAGGTTCATGGATCGCGGTTGCTCAGTCAAACGGCGACTTATCCACCGAATTACCCGGCGAGGTGATGCTCTATACGATATTTGCACGCTCGTGCGACCCGGTTGCAGACTTCTTAAAACAAGGAGGTGCATTCACGGATCAAGAGATTACCGAACTGATCGTCAAGACCACCTTCCACGGGATCATGAGATAAATCGATCCCTCCTCACTGTGGGGGCCCTCCGGCTCAGCTAGAATCGATCTCTTTTGTCGGATCAGCTATGTGGTTCAAAAATCTTAAGTTATTTCGTCTATCGAATGAGTGGTCATGGACCATCAGTCAGATCGAAGACTTCTTAAATAAAGAGCGTTTCACTCAAGCTGACGCGAACGCCGCAACCGCCGTAGGTTGGGTAGCCGTGCGCGAGGAAGATGAGCGTCTGGCCTACCCGATCGGTAAGCAAATCATTTGTGTATTTCGCTCTGAAAAAAAACTACTTCCCGCATCGGTGATTAACCAGTTCGTTAAAGCACGCGCAAACGAGCTAGAAGAGCAACAGGGCTTCAAGCCTGGTCGCAAACAGCGACGCGATCTCAAAGAAGAAGTAACGGGCGCCCTACTCCCACGGGCCTTTAGTTTGATACGAGATACACGCGTATGGATCGATCCGGTGAACCACTGGCTTGCGATCGATACGGCATCTACCTCCAAGGCAGAGGAAGTCATATCGGCAATAGGAAAAGCGATCTATCCTTTCCCTGTTGAGCCCGTGCAGGTTGGAATCAGTCCCTCTGTTGCAATGACTGCTTGGCTCTCGTCTGGTCAGCCACCAACCTATTTCACGATTGATCAAGATGCAGAGCTGCGCTCGGGCGGTGACAAGGCCGCGGCCGTTCGATACGTCAAGCATGCCCTCGACTCTGAAGATATCGACAAGCACATCAAAAACGGCAAGCAGTGCACCCGTTTGGCGCTTACTTGGAATGATCGCGTATCTTTCGTACTAAACGAAAATCTCGATATCAAGCGCATTGCTCCACAGGACTTGTTAGATGAGTCCGAGCAAACCGCCATCGACAATGAGGCTGAAAAATTCGACAGCGATATGACCTTAATGTGCGCCGAACTAAACCAATTACTCAGCGCGCTACTAAACGCTCTGGAAGAAAAAACAACTCCCCAAAAGGCTACTTGATATGGATCTAATGATTCACAGCACGGTTCAACGTTCGATTGAAGGAGGAGTCGTATTAGCGATTGAAGTAGACGACCTCCGAGTTCAAGCCTTTATTGTCATTTCCAAGATCGATGTAAGCGTCGTCGAGAAAATTATTCCTCAATCAATTTTTGAAAGTGATGCACAAATCCATGTCGCCGGCCTCACGCAAGGCACAGACATCACCGAAGAAATCGTTCAGATACTCGAGAATATGGATCAAGGAGACGTCGTCGCGTTCCTATGCGAAAACGCAGTCATCTACGGCGAGGCGCTCGCTGCGCTCGGAATCAAGCACTGACTGCTAGATTTTTTTACGTAACTGCATCAACAACAGTGCAACGATCCCGAGGCCCATCACCCAAAAGGACACATCAACTGCGTTCTTACTCGCAGCATACGTGATGCTGGAATACGTTAAATACCCACATGTCAAACAAAACACGATAGGTGTAAATGGGTAAAGCGGCACTTTAAAAGGACGATCGGCAGCGGGATCTCTAACACGCATGACAAAGAGCGAAACGCCCACTAAAAACAAAAAGAACCAAAATACTGGCGCAGTGAACTCAACCATTGCACCAAACCCATCGGTTTGCCACAAACCAAAAATCACCAAGACGAGACTGATGCCTGACTGCACCCAAAGGGCGCGAACTGGAGAGCCTCTGTGCCCCTCCCATTGGCCCATAAACGATAGAGCCGGCCAGTCTTTACCCAAAGCGTAATTCGTTCGAGCACCAACAATCATCGTTGCGTTGATGCTTGTAAGCGCAGCCGTTGCTACAAACACACCGAGCACTCTCTCACCGGTTGGACCGAAAGCGCGTCCCATCAAATCAGCGGCAACAGCACTGCTATCCGCCAACCCCTTCAGACCTAAACCGGACAGCAAGGCGAAGTTCACAAATACATAGATTACGGTCAACGCAAAAATACTGATGACAATCACTGGAACTATTGCTCGACGTCCACCGTGCACTTCCGCAGAGATGTAAGCGGCCTCATTCCAACCGCCATAGGTCAACAAAACAAACACCATCGCGAGACCAAACATCCCAAGGCTTGGCGTCGATGAGAAATAAGTAGGCGATACAGGTGCGTCGCTCGAAACATAAAATCCAGCGAACGCGACGAGGATCAAGCCCGTTACCTCGATCAACGTAAGCATCGTTTGCACCCACGACGCCGCACTGATGCCAACGAGGTTCACGACAGTTAACACAAGCACGACGCCAATCGCCCAAATGGCTGTAGAGTGAGGGCCCAAATTGACGGCCTTACTCATGTAGTCACCAAAAACAAAGGCCAACAACGCTATCGACCCGGTATTGATGACCATGGCTTTCGCCCAGGCGTAAAGAAACGAGATGGGCTTGCCAAAGGCTCTCGCGAGGAAGTGATAATCACCACCTGCATGCGGATAGGTGGTCGCGAGTTCGGCGTAACACAATGCACCAGCCAATGAAATCAGTCCACCAGCTAGCCATGCGACCAACATCCAGCCGGCATCGCCAGTTACCCCTGCGACCATCGAAGGGGTTTTGAAAATACCTGCACCAATAACAATACCAACAATAATTGCTATCGCACTGAAAGGTGTGAGTCTTTTTGTAGGTTCGTTATGCGTCGCAGGCGTATTCATCTGGCTTCAGGCTTATCAGTTGTTAACCGCGTGTACCAGACACTTCGTAGAGCGGTGAATTCTCATGCACGTTGCCAGTAAGCGAATTGCCTTTGATTTCAACGTCAAAAATTCTTGACTGACCGCTCTGATCGATAAAGCTAAATTTCAGGCGATTTCCGTTGAGTGTCCCGCCAAGAATGGGTTGCGACTTGCCCTTGATCGTCAGGGTGCCGCCCACTTTTTGGTAGCGTTGCGTCAGCTCGAGAACGTCTCCTTGACCACCGTCGATACCCTTAATCGTCCACTTGCCGGCGGCATTACCAGGCACTACCCAAAAATAGCCTTGGGTATAACCAGTGCCAATGACTTGATCGGGCTCCCAATCACCCATGTTGAACGAGTTGGTTGCGACACGCGTACCAGGAGCCATCTTAAGAATCGTCGGGCGCAGCTTCAGATTCAGATCAGGCAACAAATACATTGTCAAAACAGTCGCTTTTGAGAAGTCTTCCACAAAAATATCACCGTGGATAATCTTCACCTTATCGGCAACCCCGGCGCGCTCTGCGTTCCGCGTTGCGAGTGCAGCCATATCCTTGTTGTACTCAATGCCCACTGCTCGTGCACCGTAATTTTTGGCCGCCGCAATAGCGATTTTTCCATCACCTGCGCCAAGATCAAACACGAGATCATTGGGTCCGACATTTGCTGCCTTGAGCATTGCGTCAGCCACTGCATCGTTGGTTGGCACCCAAATTACATCCTTACCACTTTGACCAACTGAAGGCTGGTACTTGTCATCGCCCATAGGCGTGCCATATGCAATCTGCGCGCATGCCTGCGTCGCGGATAAACCGAGTACCAAAGCGGTCGTAGACAACACCAAACGAATATTCATGACTTACCTCGCTGAGCGGATTAAAAGTGCTACCAAAGTAAAACAGCTAAAAAATTAACAAGATCAAACACTAAAATTTAGCATTTGGCCGCAAAAAAAACAGCTTATTCTTTTAGAAAATTAAAGTGACCAGCGCAGTCACTCATCAATCGGGGACTTGCCTGTATGCAAACGCAACCTCATATGATCGGGCACTTCCTGCCCGGCATCTGTGAATGCTTTGCGCAGTGCCCCCATTTGCGGTCCGAAAATACCGCTGCGGTTGTCGCTCGCCCATTGTCTGGAGGTTTGTAGCGTGTGCAGACTTCCTTGAAAGCGCGGCATCACCCAACGGGCAAAAAGTTCGTAGCTTCTCAATGTTTGTTCTCGAGTGGCCCATTCGTGCGACCTAAACAAAACAGCTCCCGCGCCTCCCCCCGTGAAGGACAGTAACCTCTCTATCCCAGCCGCGACGGTTTCTGGGGACCCTACTATCGTGGTCCCAGCTTTCAATCCCTCGGCCAGCGGATTCTCGCTACGCATGGGCGGTCTTCCCAAGGTTTCGCTGAAGTAACTCAGTGTTTCCAGACGCTCGCCCTTTCGTACCTCCGCAACGGCTTGCTCATCGTCCTCGGCAACGTGGATATTGACAACCAATCGCCACTCATCGCGTCGCATCGTATGACCATATTTAGCGGCCTCCGATTCGCCCAGTGCCCATTGCTCAGCCAGCTTCTGCGGGCCTCCAGGCAACCCAGCACCCAATGAAATCAAACCAACACCGTGCTTCGCGGCAGTCAAGACCCCTGAAGGCGTTGTCGAACTCGCCACCGCAACTGGGAAGCCACCGCTGGTGTAGGGAGCAAGATGCAAGCGTGCGTCCTTGAGTTCAAACCAGTCGGTCTTGAGAGTCACGGGCTCTTCACACGCCAGAAGTCGCATGATTGCGCCGAGCGACTCATCCATCATTGGCCGTTGCCGCTCAGCTTGTATGCCCATCATGTAAGCATCTGACACGAGCGCACCGGGACCACAACCAAGCATCACACGACCCCGCGTCATATGATCGAGCTGAACAAAACGTTGTGCGACCAAAAATGGATGATGGTAGGGCAAGCTTGTTACGCCGGACCCCAACATAATGCGGCGAGTTCTGTCCGCTGCAACACCAATAAAAATTTCAGGCGACGCAATCGTCTCCCAACCAGCAGAATGATGCTCGCCTATCCACGCCTCATCGTACCCAAGGTGGTCAAGCCACTCGATGAGCTCTAAGTCGCGAGCGAGTGCTAGCGTTGGGTTATCACCTAGCCGATGAAACGGCGCCAAAAATATACCGAACCGCAAGCCAGCATGCGCCATCCCTGTCCCCTGCCTTTGTCTTGTTTGCTGTTTTATAGCACAGGGGCAGTCAAGCGTTAAGCGTCCTTACTCACGAGGCATCCGGCTCATCGCCAATCCATGCGATACGCAACAGATTCGTTGAGCCTGGCACGCCGAATGGGGTGCCCGCTATGATTAACAAAGCTTGTCCCGGCGTGCCAAAACCGTGTTTATCCGCCGCCTGCGTCGCACGCATGACGATTTCCTCGGTACTGTCGACATCAGCCGCTTGAATCGAATGAACGCCCCACACTAACGATAAGCGGCGAGCTGCGGCAGCAACAGGCGTCATGCTCAGGATTGGTGCACGCGGACGCTCGTGGGCGACGCGTAATGTTGTCGCCCCTGATGAGGTGTAAGCGACTGTTGCCGCGACCGGCAAAGTTTCTGCAACTGTTCGAATCGCAGCGGAAATCGCATCACGCGCATCATTCTTTCTATGCGAATGTACGGCATCCATCATGATGCGCTGCAAGGGATCCAACTCGGTGCTTTTTAGAATTCGATCCATCATTGTGACCGCCTCAATTGGATAAGCACCCGAGGCAGACTCCGCCGACAACATCACTGCATCGACTCCGTCATAGACAGCCGTAGCAACGTCACTGACCTCTGCTCTCGTGGGAACAGGAGAGGAGATCATTGACTCCAACATCTGCGTCGCAACAATGACCGGCTTGCCCGCTTGACGACAGGCGCGCACGATGCGCTTCTGAATCACAGGAACGTCCTCAGGCGGCAACTCAACGCCGAGGTCTCCGCGCGCGACCATTACACCGTCGGCAGCAGCTACGATCGCCTCGAGTGAATCGATCGCCGACGGCTTCTCTAGCTTGGCCATCACCCAAGCACGGTTACCTACTATTGACTTCAGCTCTGCAATATCCTCAGGCCGCTGCACAAATGATAGTGCGATCCAGTCAATTCCAATACTCAATCCAAAATCAAGATCTTCTCTGTCCTTTGTCGTCAACGCCGACAACGGCAAAATCGCACCGGGAACATTGACGCCTTTACGATCTGAAATAACACCAGCATTTAAGGCCTCAACGTCCGCATGCGTAGGACTACAGGCAAGCACACGCAAGCGCACTTTGCCGTCATCGATCAATAAATCATCCCCTGTTTTGATTGCAGCAAAAATCTCGGGGTGCAATAAGGGCACACGGGTCAACGTCCCCGGCGTAGGATCTAAATCCAATCTGAGCTTCTGGCCGATTGCAAGCGATAACTTGCCGTCCACGATCTTTCCCAGACGAAGTTTTGGGCCCTGCAAATCCATCAAGATGCCGACCGGACGGCCTACATCCGCCTCGATCTGTCGGATTGCGTCGTACCGCGCCTGGTGATCCGCATGAGACCCATGGCTGAAGTTCAAGCGAAAAACATCAACACCCGCATCGAACAACTTACGAATCATCATCGGGTCGCTGCTCGCAGGCCCAAGAGTCGCTACAATTTTGGTGTTTCGGTCGCGGTGCGAGATCGCATCGAGTTTCATGTATCGGAGCCTTTACCGTATCGTTTCGGTTAAATGGAATGCTGTAGTTTGGCGCTAGATTTCAGGCATACTAATGCCACCATAATACCCGTCCCCAAAGATAAACACTATTGGAGCCTTACTATGTCTGTTGTTGCCCAGAACTCTGTAGCCAACTTGCGTGTCAACGGCAAGCGCCTCTGGGATTCCCTCATGCAACTCGCCCAGATCGGCGCTACCCCAAAGGGAGGCGTGTGCCGACTTGCGCTGACCGATCTCGACCGTCAGGGACGGGACTTTTTTGTGGCGCAGGCTAAGGCAGCAGGCTGTTCAATACGTATCGATGCCGTAGGAAACATCTTTGCGCGCCGCGCGGGTCGTAACAACGCCCTGCCTGCGATATCAACGGGCAGCCACATAGACACTCAACCGACCGGCGGAAAGTTTGACGGTAACTACGGCGTATTAGCCGGTATTGAAGTGTTCCAAACCCTCAACGATGCGGGCATAGAGACCGAAGCTCCTATGGAAGTAATCGTTTGGACTAACGAGGAAGGATCGCGCTTTGTACCCGTGATGATGGGATCCGGCGCGTTTATTGGTGAGTTCAAGACTGCAGAAATCCTGGCTCAAAAAGACAAAGAAGGTATCACTGTCGGCGAAGCACTTACGGCCATCGGCTATGCGGGTAAGGATGTTATTGATCCAAAAACCTTCGGCGCCTACTTCGAAGCACATATCGAGCAAGGTCCGGTATTGGAGGCTAACGACATCACGATCGGCGTGGTAACTGGTGCACTCGGACAACGTTGGTTCGACGTCGTCGTCACCGGTTCCGAAGCCCATGCGGGCCCCACTCCGATGGCTCTACGACAAGATGCATTGCTTGCCGCCTCAAGAGTGATTCAAGCGGTTAATCAAATAGCTCTGGACCATGCACCAAACGCGCGTGGAACCGTTGGAATGTTAGATAACTATCCGAATTCGCGTAACGTTATCCCAGGCACCGTGAAGTTTTCCGTAGACTTCCGCGCTGACACAGATGCCACGCTCACAAAAATGGTCGAGAGCCTACAAGCGCAGGCGAAGAACATCGCGACACAAGGAAAGGTCAATATCGACATTAAGCAAGTCGTCTACTTCCCGCCACAAGCGTTCGCAAAGGAGCTTGTATCTGCTGTACGAAGCGGCGCTAGAACGATTGGATTAAGCGAAATGGATGTAGTCAGCGGTGCCGGACACGATGCGGTATATATGGCGCGGGTCGCGCCGACCGCGATGATCTTCGTACCGTGCAAGGACGGCATCAGTCACAACGAAATCGAAGACGCTCGCCCCGAGCATCTCGAGGCGGGCTGCAACGTATTGTTGCATGCGATGCTAGATCGCGCCCGCCGCTAGGCTATCAGCCAAGTCGTGATTCGAACGCAGCTTTGATCTTCAAAAGGTGCGCGGGCAAACCGTGCGCCAGTTTCTCAAAGAGCTCGTCGTGAAGCTTGAACTCTTGCTTCCAAGAGTTCACGTCAATAGACGTGATCTTGTTGAACTGATCTGCCGAGAAGTCCATGCCAGACCAATCGATATCTTCGTAGCGCGGTGTAATCCCAAACACGTGCTCAGCGCCTTTCGCCTCGCCCTCGATACGTCCTAACATCCACTTCAACACTCGCGTGTTATCACTGAAGCCGGGCCACACGAACTTGCCGTTCTCGTCTGTGCGGAACCAATTGACACAGAAGATCTTTGGAAGCTTTGTTCCGCTGCTCTGCAGACGGTTACCAAGGGACAACCAGTGATCAAAGTACTCAGCCATGTTGTAACCGCAGAAAGGCAGCATCGCAAAAGGATCACGACGAACAACGCCTTGCTGACCCACAGCAGCCGCAGTGGTTTCTGAGCCCATGGTGGCTGCCATGTACACACCCTCCGCCCAGTCACGCGCCTCAGTCACCAGCGGAACGGTGGTCGAGCGCCGCCCACCAAAGATGAACGCATCAATCACCACACCTTCAGGGTTGTCCCACTCTGAGTCCAACACTGGATTCTGCGTCGCAGAGACTGTGAAGCGCGCATTCGGATGCGCCGCTTTGATGCCCTTCTCTTTCGCGGCCTCTGGTGTCCAATCACGCCCCTGCCAGTCGATACAGTGCGCAGGCGGAACCTTCGTCATCCCTTCCCACCACACGTCACCATCGTCCGTGAGCGCAACGTTCGTAAAAATCGTATCGCGCTTGAGAGTCGCCATACAGTTGAAGTTCGACTGCTCGTTCGTACCAGGTGCTACACCAAAGTAACCCGCTTCAGGGTTGATCGCTCGCAAATTACCTTTGCTGTCAGGCTTAATCCAGGCGATGTCATCACCGATTGTCGTAATTTTCCAGCCCTGCTTAGCAAGACCAGCAGGCGGAATGAGCATCGCGAAGTTCGTTTTACCGCATGCCGAGGGAAAGGCGGCCGCCACGTGATACTTTTTTCCCCAAGGTGCCTGTACGCCCAAAATCAGCATGTGCTCAGCCAACCAACCGACTGACTTCTCATTCGCTTCACGACGACCCATCGTCGATGCAATACGCAACGCAAAACATTTTTTACCCAGGAGCGCATTACCACCGTAGCCTGATCCGTATGACCAAATTTCACGCGTCTCTGGAAAGTGCACGATGTACTTTGTTTCGTTACATGGCCAGACGACGTCGGCTTGACCCGCCGCCAGGGGAGCACCAACAGTGTGCACACAAGGCACATACTCGCCGTCCGTACCCAGAATGTCATAAACCTTTTTGCCCATACGCGTCATCATGCGCATGTTGACAACCACGTAGGGGGAATCTGATAGCTCAATACCAATCTGAGCGATCGGAGAGCCCAAAGGTCCCATTGAGAAAGGAATGACATACAGAGTACGACCCTGCATTGCACCGTCAAAAAGCTGGTCAAGCTTGGCGCGCATTTCAGCGGGTGCGATCCAGTTGTTGGTTGGACCTGCCGCGTTCTTCTCCTCAGTACAAATAAAGGTGCGGTCTTCAACACGTGCAACGTCATCTGGCGACGAACGCGCTAAAAACGAGTTCGGACGCTTAGCCGGGTTGAGTTTGTGCAACATCCCAGTCTGCACCATCTCTGCGCAAAGCCGGTCATATTCCTCTTGTGAACCATCACACC
>JACCDX010430645.1_pt1 | contig 63058 bp, 83 predicted proteins | sample 7449681 | NCBI WGS metagenome assembly JACCDX01 (sample SAMN15323450, study PRJNA562643) | freshwater metagenome | isolation source: river surface water | place: USA:Blue River Watershed | collected 2017-08-18
ATTGGCTTAATGCCCTTTGCTTTTGCAATACGGTGCAGTTCCCTATGCCCAGATAAAGTACCGTGGTCAGTGATGGCAATTGCTGGCATCCCTAACTCAACTGCACGGTTCACGTATTCTTCTGGAGTAGCAACACCATCCATTAGGGAGTAGTGTGTATGAACATGTAAGCCAACGTAATTCATCAATTACCAATCAATGTTAGTTGCAGTAACTGATGGAGTATCAAATCCAAAGTAGAACGCTTCTTGCTCTGGATATGGAACTTCACGAACAACCTTTTCTAGGTTGAAGTACTCCTTACCTTCCCACTTAAATGGTTCAGTATCTGGAGTTGATGGAATAAGAGTGTAATTAGTTTCAGTACCCTGACCATTACGCTTTAACTTCCACATAAGATTTGAAATGCTACCAGTCTCTAGTGCATATTCACGAATTGTATTAAATGCTGATTGCTTACTGATGCCTTGAGACCATACAGCAATATATGGATCCTCTGTGCCATCATCAACAAGTACATTTGTGTAAAAACGAAGACGTGCTCTCCAACCACTCTTTGGTTCTTTACGAGCCATCTCACAGCCAAAGCAACGACCCTCAGTTTCCTGAGTACATGCTGCTTTACGCTTATAGTCTTTTGGATTTGTATGTTCTGAAACTACAACAGCAAGACCACGGTCTTCATTATAGTTTGCAGAATCTGAATCAAGTTCGTTTACAAAACGAATTTTTGCAGATTGTCCGTCAGCCAACTTAACCCAACGAACTTTTGTTCCTGTGCTTTCATATTTTGGCTTTTCGACTAGGGCGTTAATATTTTTTAGTCCCTTTACAATAGTCATATATTCTCCTTATATATAAGTTTCTTTTTATTTTAGCATAGCAATGATAGAGTTGTCAAACTGGTACTCAAGATTTTTAATAGCATCATCATTCATATCACCAATATCTTTGTATTGTTTATCTAATTTAATTACTGTTACTATAGACCCTAATTTTTCAATTAGGCGGTCAGCCATAATTGATCCAGCCTCATCATTATCTGCTACAAGTACAACATTATTGAAGTACTTCTCTAATAGTTTCATCTGGCTTGATGAAACATTAGCCCCTAGTGTAGCAACTGCGGGGAAACCTACTTGATCTAATCTAATAGCATCAAAAGAAGATTCAACAACATATACAACCTTTGATGACTTTACTCTATGTAGATTAAATAATATCTTGCTCTTAGGCAAGCCTGGTGTGTTTTTAAACTCTTTTCCTTCTACTGTTCTAGCAACAAAGCCAATTGTCATCCCATCTGGAGATTGCATAGGAATAACCACTGAGTCTTGTTTGTCTGAGTATCCCAAATCAAACTTAACTACTGACTCCTTGGTTATTCTTCTGCCTTCAAAATATGACATAGCCCTAGGAGATTCCAATGCTTGCTTGTTTAATCTCTTAATTAATAACTCATCGTACTGAACAAAATCAGGTGCAGCATAAAGTGCCTTATTAACTACCGCTTCAAGATCTGCTTCAACCTCTTTGCTTTTAACATACCTAACAGACTCAAAATATGTTCTTCCAGTAGTATGCATAATCAGTTCTACTAAGTTTTTAGTAGTCTGGCAGCCAAAGCAAAAGAATAGTCCAGATTCTTTAGAGACCTCGCCAGCAGGAGTACGATTATTATTATGATATGGGCAGAATATGATATAGTCTGTGCCATATTCGGCCTCTATATCTATTCCTGCGCCTGTTAGTACTCTGTGTATCTGTTGTGTTGTATATATCTCTTTAAGCATTTTTGTCTTCGTAATCTTTGTATCTGTAATATCCCTTATCAAAATCTACTTGTATAATAAAGTCTCCCATAAATCCATTACGGTTTTTTCTAAACGCACATTCAATTATATCACTGTTGGCTGCACGACCAAGTGCTAAAACCCAGTCAGCATCATAAGCAATTTGTCTTGACCATGCTGTTTGACCAAGAGTAGGAACTGTACTCATGTTTGTAACATCATCTGGTGTTGCAGATGAAATAGCAATAATGGGAACTTCTTCTCCAATAGACATTAGTTTTAGTTCTCGTGAAAGATTTTTCATACGAACAGTTTCGTTATCTGACTTTTGGTTTGGAGACATTAGTTGCAAATAATCTACAATTACAAAGTCTGGACGATATTGATCAATCTTTCCACGAATAACTGATGGAGTAATTTCTCCTCCACTATCGTTTGAAATAATATGGAATGGTGGCTTGCCAGCAATCTTATTTTCATGCCACTTTCTCATCATATCTATTTCAACATCACCATTAGAAATTTTGCGGTGTGACCATAGACCCTCGCCCATGATTGCAAATACACGATTACGAACTTCTGTCTCAGACATTTCAAGACTTATGATCATTGGTGTCTTGCCTTGTTTCCATGCCTGTACCGCAAAATAAAGAGCAAGCCAGGATTTGCCAATGCCTGGATATGCCAAGAATATCCCCAACTGTCCTGGCATAATTCCTGAAGGAAGGTAGTTGTCAAACCCTGGCAAACCTGTACGAATGCCAATTTTTCCTAGTTCTTGTTGTTTCTTCACATTTTCAAAATATGCAACTGCAGATTCAAGATCTGTAGCATCAACATCTCTAATTGCAGATGTATTCTTTTTTAACTCTGATGTTTTTGTTATTAGTTCCTCAAGAGCCTTTACGCCTTGCCCACCCTGAACCTCACTGGCAGCATTGCGAATAATATCTTTTAAACTATCATTAAGATACTCTGCTTGTAATTCTTCTAGGTGGTGCTTTGTTGAACCAATGCCCTGTACTGGAGTAAAGTCTCTAAACTTTTCTACAACTAGAGATACTGGTGGTACAACGCTATTGGTTTCTGTATACCGCCTAATAAAATTCCATACATCATTATGAGTTCTAAGAATTCCATCTATATTGGCCTGAAGCAAAACATGTACTTGTTTGTCCTCTAATACTGCTGATATTACTTTTGCCTCTGTATTATTCACTTAACCACTTCCTAGCCAATTTCCTACGCTCTGCTCGTTCTTTTAAATCTTGCTCTGTAGCCATTCGTCCATTTAAAATCTCTTGTGCATTATACGCAAAAAAATTCCAAGACGGTGTTTGAGATACCTGAAAATAATAATCTAATAAGTCATAGCATGCTGGAAGCCCATAAGATTCTACAAGGGCATCTGCAGCCCACTGCTCAACATTAAGATTGAGATTAGACTTTTGCTCATATCTCTGCAAATGTAATTTGTTGTAGCGACTGAGCAAAGCCATACGGTCTTTGCGATCAGCCATGTTATTCCTCTACTAAAGAGTCTTTTGCCTCTTTGACCTTATCTACAACCTGTTGCTCTACAAACGCATAAACACGATCCATTGCCTGCGCTGTTGTCTCACCATCACGAGTATGATCTACTACTCCAAGGTCTACTCTTAATGACTGGAAATTACCCAGATTAAGTGTATAACCTAGCGTTACTGATACTTTTGTTTCTTTGTTTTCCACCACTGCCTCCTTCATAGGCTAATTAATGCTCTCTCCCCAAACAGGTATAAACCTGCCGTCTTCTGTTTTCGTATAAACCAGTATACCATCACCCATTTTTCTTGTCAACTCTTGAGATGTTGGAGTTTGGTTATTTGTTATTAAATTATCTTTTCTTGGTCTTCCAATATGCTGTGTAGCAAGTATATCACGAATATCTTTTACCTGCGACTCTGAGTAGTACGCTCTTGTTTGCCAATTTCTTTCTCCATTTGGTTTAGCACCAGTTGGTGGAGGAATAGTTCCTTTTTTAATTAACAAAGGAAAATATTTTCTGTGCCTATTGACAAGTCGTGCAGTTTCTGCTACAGTATATGCCCTTTGTCTATTTTTTCTAAAATCAGATCTTAAGCATGTTTCTAATCTATCTTTAGTTATATTAAAAACAGTAACCATCCCAGTGGATCTGGAACTATGATGTAACCTAACTAAATCATTATTTAAGAACCAAATAGTCTTATTGCCAGAAATTACAGGCTGACCATTGTAGTTCTTGCTCTCAAGTTTTCTAGGTCCAAAAGCCATCTTCCCTCCTTAGTATCAGAAGGTGGGTGGTAAAACTTTCTTTTTCCACATCTAATACAATAGGTTTCTAAATGTATTTGAGTAGAATATTGCCTGTCTATAAACATTCTACCACTGCACTTACTGCAATAAATCATTTTTACCTCAGTTTGGTATTCCAACTACAAGAATATGTACAGAAACTGATAGATCTCCACTTGCATTAAATCTTACAACTCCTTCAACTCTTGATGTAGTTATTGTTTTTAAAACAACTGAGACATTTTTTCCAGCGTCAGTACCGCCTATATTTACTGGAGTAGCAGTTACAACTGGAGAATATTTAAAGTCTGTTGGAAAATCATATGTGAAGGTAGATTCATTTCCAGCGTTTTTAGTTGCATTATTTGCAACATTTATGATACCGCCCAATATTCTTGCCTCAGATGTTTTTACGCTTTGCTTCCCAGCACTTGTAGTATCTACTGTAGTAAAATTATATGTAGCAGAAGATACCTGTGTAGATAGGTCATTTATTGTATCTGCTAACTGATAGATGTATGTAACATCTAAAGGTTGTCCTCGTTCTGGTAGTGGTACTTTAGCCATTATCTCTCCATTATATCATTAGATGGTTTCATTAAGCAACTGATAAGCCTTTAAAAAGGGGGCACCCGTATTAAACGGAATTCCATCCCCTCTTTCTATTGGATATCCTTTTAAATATATTTCAATACTTACCCTGTTTGGTGATGATGGCTGAACTGCTCCATTTATAGTATAAAAAGAAGGGTGTGGATAGGATATAGATGTTGACTCGATTCTTTCTTTATATATCCAATCTCCTCCATCATTTCTATCCCACCTTATCCAAATATCATATTCTAGTGCAGTTCTTACTAATGAATTTGTTTTATATGTTCCGTATGGAGAAACTACAGTTGATGCTACATTTCCACTATTTTTATAGTAACTAAACGTATTAGTAGTAACAGCAGATATTTGATATGTTCCATTAAATGTTGAGTCTACACCTTCTACTGTAACCCAATCACCAACATTCATATAGTGTGCTCCAGAGGTGGTTAAAGTTGCTAAATTACTATTTAACAATTTATTATTAATAGACTGCATACTTTTGATATCTTTTAAAACAATAACGCTATCCCATATAAAAGAAGATACTTGAGATCCGCTAGTATGCCTAATTTGTCCAACAACATATGTATAATTAGGTTGAACCAGCACTATTGGAGACCAATGAGATAGTCTATTTTTATCTTCAGAAACTATTCTATACTTTAATGTATAACCTTCGCTTTGAGAATTTATTGCAGGTAAAGAAGAATACGGAATTTTATATTTTTTTATTCCTTGATCTGACATTATGTTACCCCAATAGAAAATCTAAATTCAATATAATTGCTTGTATTAGGAGATTTGATAATAGTTGTAGAAGTAGAGTTTTTGATTACAGAATATCCAGTTAAACCATAAACTGGGCTTGTAGTTGCAATATTCTCTAATCTTAATGCATCAAGGGCAATGTAATAGTCTGAAGTTGGCACATCGGAATCTAAAACACATGCAAAAACTTTAATTACAGTTACAGCATTCCATGTGAATCCACTTGTCATATATAATTCTTGCAACTGTTTTGAAATAACCCAATATCTATTTGATTCAAAATCATATTGCCCAGGACTAGTTCCGTTATCTAATTCTGCTTCAAATCTAGCCCATTCACCACTACCGTCATCTGTAGAAGCAAACTCTACTAAAATACGAACAGTGTCTGGAACAGAAACCGAGTCTCCATCTTTACTAATTATAGAAAATCCTAATCTTAGTTCGTCTATTGGAGAGTTTCTGCTAAAATCAACATCTACACCAGTTAGATGTATATGGTTTGATCCTGGCTCTACAACAAAATGTCCGTCATCTTCTCCAGTAGAAGAGGCTACAGTTATGTCTGAATCATCTCCAGAAATTAAAATAATATTATTTAAAAATCTACATCTTTCATATCTTCCTGCTCTATCAGCATTAAAAAAGATAGCATTATCTGCGTTAGTTTGAAATACTGGATCAACTATAGCAATAACATTGTCACCATTTGGGTCATCTAGTGGTTCTGTATAGGTTGGAATTGTTGATGCTGTAGTTGCATCATGATATTGCCAGTTTTCTCCCTGTGTAAAAGCAATAACTGTTTTACTATCAAATGCTCCTGCCAAAGGATTGGCTCCTGCAGAGTACAGCCCAACCTCTGATATTTCATATCTTTCTTCTGTTGGTAATTCAGCAGTCAAAACAATCTTTGTAACATCATCTTCTGTAATAAAACCCCTTGATGTAATAGGCACTCTTAGCATTTCAAAATCAAGATTATTTTTTTCCGAATAGTCACCATATGGGTCTAGACTAGATAGTGGCTGTGGACCACAACCTATTGCAATATAGGAAGCGTATGCGGGGGCTTGACCAATAAGGTATTTGCCTATAATAGATTTTCCAGTATTAGTAATCATAATTGCACCTCATATATTGTACCACCTTGGGTAATCTCAACCTCTACCTGCTCATCTTTAGCCATATTAATAACCTCAATAACTAACTCCCCAGATGAACTAATATAAACATTACTTCCATCTGGACCATTTCCAATATTTGGAATCTTTTCTTCAAGTTTAATAGGATAGTTTCCAAATATCTGTGGAGATGCATCTTGTAGTGCTAAAATATTATTAGGATTATATTCTTGCTGAATACTGTTTAAATTTTTTATTGGTTGATAAATAACCTTCTGTCCATTAACAATATCATTTCTAGCAATATTAATTAACTCTTGGCCACCAATATTTTCAAAAATAATATCAGCCATAATTTCGACTGGAATCGGATCTTCTTCGTATAAAATAGTATCCAGTGGTGCTGTTTTTACTGGTGGGGGTGGGGGTGGCGCTGAAACTGGAGCAGGTGGAGTTGGAGATGGTGCACGATAGTCTGATACTGATCCATAATCTTCTTTAGTTATTATAGGTTTTTTTGTAATAATAATTGGTTCAAAAACAGGAACACCTACTTTATTTCTATCAAATTGTGCGCCCGTTAGTTTTAGTTTTGACTCTTTTAGACCACTCTTAATACCAATTAATGTATCGTATCTACCAGCACTGGCAAGCCATCTTGCCTCACCTGCTGTATCTCCCATTGCTGCTCGCTTAGCGGCATTTGCTAAAGCGTTTGCCTTATTACTTTCCATACGTGCAACACCAGCATCATACTCTCCACCTATTGCATCTAGCGCTGCAGCCTTTTCAGCATCTATCTTAGCATTGGTTGCTTTAGCAGCGTCTATTGCTGCTTGTTGTTCTGGTGTTAAGTCTGCCATATTATACCTCGCTCAAATACAATGTCATTGATGGACCCGTATTATTTCTAGAATACTCTATATTATATATTACAAATCTAGAACTGGTATCTGAAACCATATCTACTCCATCATTATTTTGATAATCAATGGTAACGATATCTCCCAATTGTAGTGTTGGTATTGAAAACATATTAACACCTATAGATTTTTTAGGAACCATAATTTTATTAATTAGCCAGCCCATTAACTGGCTTGCATCATCTTGTGTTTGAATATATGGAGTATCTAATGTAAACTCATTTTTTCCATATATAAGCCTACTTAATTTAATATCATTATATTTTGCTTTTTCTACTAGTGGAGAATATGTTAATGTGCTTCCCTTAAATTCTGGATCAGCAAGGTTGCCTCGTTTTTGGAAATAGTCATCAACTGTTAATTCATATGTTGTGTCCTGTGTAAATGTTATACCCTGAATTCTTAAATAGTTTCCAGTTGTTTCATCTAGAGACAAAGCCTTATCTGTTGAATTAAAAACTAAAAACTCAGCGCCATATGAGTCTGCCTGGAATCCAGATATTGTATATCCTTTAATCCTGTTTAAAGTTGGAGAGATAGTTGCATATAATGCTGGATATGCACGGTCATATCTAACATTAAAATATGAGCATTCTCTCATAATAGTCCCAAACTCATCATAGTACATGTTATATCTTGGTGGCTGCTGTGCACTAATTCCAGAAAGATAGGTAGACTGAACTACTCCAGACATTGCGTACTTTCTAAAAGACTCATTTGCATCTATCTGAGAATCTCCAAATGCTTGAGATAATGTTTCTCCAACAGTAAACACTGTATTTTGTGAATAATTATCTGCAAGGGCATATATATTTTCAAACATTACTCTTGAAGATCCACGAACAAATAGTCCCATATTATTATATGATGGTAGAGGATCTTTATCATCAACAATCTTAATTAATTTATTATTAAGGTATAAATAAAATCTTCTTGTTGTTCCTATATCTTGGTATTCTACTGCTAAATCATATACCGTTGGCTTTTCCTCTCCAGCCATTCTATACTGACCAGTAAATCTTCCATCATCAACAATAACACTGGTGAGGCCTCCCCATAATTTTATTGGGATAGCGTTTGAGGAAGATGTTTCTTTTTTAATTTTATAAAAAACAATATTATTTAAACTAATTGAAGAGTTTCCTGATTCATCTAAATTTAAATATGACTCAACATTATCTTCAGTAAGGGCTACCAACTCAAAATAATATCCAACATTTGTATTTGGATTAACCATAACTGCAAGACCACCAGATCCACCACCTATGCTTACATTTTGGGTAGTTGATGCTCCTTGAACTTGATAATATGATGTGCTACCAATAGGTGTCTGAACTCTAGATTCGCTGTTTTCTATTTTACCAATTATACGCATTCTTGTTCCAAAATGAACATATTTTGTTGGAACGGCGCATGGTGCCTCAATAGCATTGCTTTGTGTAACTATGTCAGATCCTATGGCTATATCTTTATGAACATATGAAATAAAGTTAAGTGGGTTTTCTGTAGTTTTAAAGGACGGGCCATTCATTACCAAAGCAGATGACTGAATTGTTCCTGTCTGAGTTGTTTTTAGATTATTTATATCTGTTTCGGTTAGATAGTTCGTTGCCATGAAGTTTTTAATAATACCACTTCGTGTGGTTTGTCTAGCCAAAGTATTGTTAACTCCAGCAGGACCAACTTGTGTTGCTGGAATAGTAACGTCTTCATCTAATTGTGTGGTAAATAAATATTGAGATTGCATATCACAGCCACGAACATTTGCATTATCAGACCAGTAAGAACTTAGTCCAGCAGGATGATATGTTATTTGTGTTCCAAATTGCCCACGACCATGCTGAAAGACTTCGCCCTCTTGCAATCTATCAATTCCATCAATAGTTTCATAGTATGGCTCTGCATAAATTCTTAATAGACCAGTTGGGTACATTTTTCCATTAAAAGGCAAAGATGCAAAATATTTTTGATACTCTTGATTACTACTTATCCAAACAGTACCAGTTCCAGTTATTGTAAACTCTGCTGCATCATATTTTATAATCTCACCATTAGCATATAGATATCCCTGATATCTGGTTAACCAATAAATATTTTCTCCAATATCTATAATATTATTTATTACCTGATTATTTGATACAACTGGCACACTTGCTGTTAGATCAGAGTTAATTGGCATAGCACCCAAAACATAGTTGCTTTGTTTTTCTGCTTGCTGATTAATAGTTTTAGTTACCTCAGACCCAGCAACTTCCCAGAGCATTGCAGGATAATATATCCAAGTCTTTTCAGCATCTACTAAACTTGACTGTCTTATTGATCCATAACTACGCTGTATATATCTTTCTGTATAGTTAATTTGTCCATCGTTGTATACCTTGCGATCTTGAGAAGAAATAGAAACAATATTTGGAAGATTTCCAGAACTTTCATTTTGATAAACTCCAGATTCTGTTTGGTTAGAATTTCCTAACAAAACAAAGTCAGTAGGTCTGTCATCTACAGATGGAAGTAAATACTCTTTGCTCATTACTACAAAGTTATTATACTCATCAAAGAACATAGCAGACTGAGTTGATATTGCAAGTTGAGTTAAAACTTCTGCTACAGTTTGGTCTGGAGATATAAAAAAGAAAGGTATTACTGGCTCATTCTCAATTCCCACTCTTTTAAATGTATAGTTAGTAAAACCAATATAATCTAATATCAAAGATATTGCATAACTTAAACTTGCCTCAGTAACAAGCATTCTTGGTGCTTGAATTGATTCTAAATAAAAATAAAAATCTCTTAACTGAAGCGATAAGGTTGCTCCAGTTGCGTCTGCCTGTGGAAATCCCTCAGTATACAAAGTTTTAATTGGAATATAGTAATTGACTATATTTCCTTCTTCATCTTCAACATCTTTAATATTTTCATAAAAATTAAATTTAATATTTTTTCTTACATAATCAGAGATTATGCTATTTTCATTATTTGGATTAAATGCCTGATCATCATCAAATAAGTTCAACTGTCCTGTCGATGCTAATAACTGTCCTACTGGAAGTGATGTAATTCCAATATCAGACATTGGCTTTGTAATCCTAAAGTCAATAACCTTGTCTGTAAGATTTACTGTTAGTCTTGGTGATATTTCTATTAAATCAAACGTAGAGTCAAATTTATTCATTGTATCAACTACAACCCTGATACCCTGAATATATGCGAACTCTCTATAAACAGTTAAACCATTTACAGAATCAATAAAATAATCTGGAGATGTTAAATCAGTAACAAAACTACTTAGATTTGTTATGTCTTCATTACCTAGAGTCCAACCATAGTTTGCTGCAAAAGTTTCATATCCTTCTCCAGTCCAAATATAGAATATCCCCTGGTCTCCTTCATTTTCTATAATTAAATAAGCATATCCAGATAAAGATTTTTGAGGCAAAAGATTGGACGAAGATAGTGTTTCTACAAAAAGAAAGCGATCTCTATACTGTTCTGGAATTATTAGTCCATACTGTATTTCAACATATCCATCAGGTGCTACTATTGCTGATCCATCTGGTCTTGTATCATTTTCTGTAAATGTGTAAGCATCTACCCAGTTATTATTTTGTAAATACTGAATTCTCCATCTTGCTGGAGTTGTTTTATTCGCATCACCAAACAAAGGGTCATCTATTGTTCCTGTTGATGTTGTAAATGGTCCTAGGTCTACTGTTCCTACACCTGTTTGCATTTTAACAACTATTTTGTTAGATGGAACTTGATTTTTATATACTACAAAGGGTACTGCATCATCTATATAATACAAACCATTAGATATATTGCTTGCTATACCGTGCTCAACATTATCTTCTGTTCTATATGAAGTCCAGTATCTAAACTCATCATCTCTGGATGGCATATAAACTCTTGGTCTTTCAGCAAGCGCTGCTCCAGAGTTTGGCAAAAATCTGCCAGGGAAATATAATGGCTTATATATGCCAGATCTTGGCCTAAATGGTTTTAAGCAATCTTCTAAAGAATAAAGCATTTTCATTTTTTCTTTAGTTAATGTAAACTGTTGTGGAGTATTTGAATTATCTACACCGCCATCAATAACAACATCTGCATCTGTAGCGCCAGTATAGTAGTTTCCAAAATCTAGGGGATCAAAAATAATAGGAAGTGTGTAGTATGTAGACCCTGGTGTAGTTGGTCTATATCTATAATTACCAACTTTGAATATATTATCTGGCATATTCATATTCCACTCAGCAATTACAAGTGATTCTAAACTTATTGTTGCGGTAGTCTCAAAGTGGGTCTTTAATGCTTCACTTACAAACATATTAGACCTCTTCCAGAGTAACCGTTATATTCCAGAAATCAAAATTGCTTCCTCCACGTTTTACGACAGTGTAGGAAAAGTCTGCAAAGTAAACCTGAATAATTTCATTATATTGATTAAGATGTTGGAAAGAAGAGTCTGTAATCTCTCCATTAGTTTTAAAATTACTATATTTGTCATACGCTAAGTACATCCAAAATGGTCCAGAATGTGATTCATACCAGTCTAATAAAGCAACTCCTCCTGCTCCACCGTCTGAGGTATATTCATCTGTAGTTCCTTTAAGTGGAGACGCTCCAGCGCTATCAAAATCTGCTAACTCTGAATAGGCACGTGATGGAAGCATATTCCAAGACATTGATATCTGAAGTTTATCTGCAATATGATAAGACCTCATTCTTCCATTAATTGTTCTTTGTCTTTGCTCTATTCTTTGTGCACTAAAGTTAATAGGACTTCTATTGTGGTCGGACAAAATGATAAATTGATCTATTAGGCTTTCATCTGTACCCTCTGGGACTACCGCTCCAACCTCATATCCATTTGGAACATATAATCCGTTACTAAGAGTTCCTGCATTATCTGACCATAAAACTGCTTCTGGACGCTGATATCTTTTACGTCCAGTCATATATGAGGAAGTTGTCATGCTATTCTTCCTCCCTTAATTCTCTGTGAATCAATATATTTAATCTCATTCATAACTGTTTGTGCTATATTTTCTGGGCTTGCATTGGATCCACCAACAGTAATTCCCACACTATAATTATACACTGTATTGGAGTTATCTGAGTAAGAACTATTTGATGAACTTGATGGTGCATTTATTCCAACTGGGCTTGCTAGTGCATATTTTGGCTCTGACATTGAGCCAATCATTGAAGGATATTTTGCTCCATTTAGGCTTCTTAACAGTGGTGCAAATTCTTTAGCAGCAGCCTTATTTACTACAAACTCTCCAGGGGTTAGCATTGCAGGAACAGAGTCCTTGAGTCCATTTCCTGGAACCCATCCTCCAGATGCCATTCTTTTTATCTTGCCACCAAACGTCTTAAATTGAGCACTACCACTACCGCTACCGCTTCCACTTAAAGCAGCAGCAATTTGCATTTGTTGAACAATTGCTTGCCAGGTAGTTAAAATACCACTTGCCATTGACTGAGTTATAGTCAAAACATTATTATATTCTTGTCCATCAAGAATTGCATCCTGTCTAGCATTGTTTGCCTCAATCCAATATGCTCTATCTGCAGTAGCCTTTTCAATATCTTTTTTAATTTGTTCTTCTATAGCCTTTACCTCATCTTGAGCAGCCTTTAATTTCTTATTAGCATAATCAAGGCCTATCTCATCTTGAGAATTATTACCAATCTTTTTTAAGTAAATCTCATCTTCTAAATCACGTATTGCTCTTTCGGCATTCTCTCTTAATTCTGTAAGAGTATAAATGTCATCTTCTTTTTTACGAATTGCTTCAAGAATAGGTTGGCGTTTTAAATCAATTTGATAAATTTGATCTTGTAAGGCAGTTATTCTTGCTTGTTTTATTTCTCTTTGTTCCTCAAGTCTATAAATTTGTTGACTAATCTGGAATTGACGAGCCTCAATCTGCTCTCTTGTCATTCCAGATGCTGATGTGAGCCCTGATAGTTCTGCCTGTCTTGCAGCCTCTAGAGTGGCTCCTGCACCTCTTGAAGCAGCCTCTGCAGCCTGTTGGCGCATATCTTGGGCAGCCTGTGCTGCTGCAGCAATATCTCCTCTTGAAAGGGCATCTGCTAAACCAATTTGAGATTTTTGCTGATTGATAATATCTTGATTGATTTCAGAAACCTTGTTGAGAGCCTCTGCCTGTAAATCATATTTCTTATTAATAGCATCAGCAGCCTGATCCATAATTGCAAGGTCATTAGATAAATCAGAAGACTCTTCCTGTAGTGCTGCTATAGGTCTATCAAATTCAGTTTCAATCTCTCGTTGAATACCTGCGATTTGCTTATTTAGTTCTTCTATTGGTCTATCAAACTGAATTTCAAGTTGGCGCTGTAAATCACTTATTTCTTCCTGTAAATCTTCAATTGGACGACTTAAAGTTAGTTCAATTGTACGACGATCATCATCAATTCTTGACTGAAGATCATCTATTTCTTGTTGAATAGCATCTACAGCATCTTGTGCTGCTTCAACTGCTGCTTCTGCAGCCTTTACTTGAGCATCATATTGTCTACGAATTCTTTCTTCAACTTTATCAAAATATTCCATTGCTTTGTCATAAAGTTCTTCCCAAACTTCTTCATCTGTCTTCATTTCCATAGCAACTTTGATTTTCTTAAAATCTGGAATTTCATCAATATATCGTTTTAGTGCTGCACTATCTAATTTTCCATCTTTAAGATCTTTAAAGAATCTCATTGCTAAATCTGGGTTGTTAATAATTTCTTCAATATCTTGTACTTCAAGTCCTAAATCCTTTAATTGAGGAATAAGCAATGCAATATTTCTTTGTATTGAAAGTTCTTCTGTTCTCTTTTTAAAGAACTCTCTCATCTCTAAAGCCTGAGCCTCTTTATTTGTTTCTTTAATTAGTTTTAATAATAGTTCCCAGTTTTTAGTTCCAACCTTAGTTGTTGCAACTGCTGCTGATAATATTGGGTCTTTTGCAATTTCAAATGCTTCTGCAGCACTTAGTCCTGCTCTTTCTAGTTTTGTAAATGCTTTATCTGTAAACCCTAGTTGTTTGTCTAGTTCTTTAAGTTGCTTAATTGCCTTTTCAAAGATTGTTTCTTCTCCATCACCAGCACCTCCGCCAGTTCCAAGAGCCTTCTTTAAATAGTCTTCAACTTCTTTTGTTCTCTTAACAATTTCATTTAAAGTTGCAGTTACAAGTAGTTGAGCCTTTACTTTATCTGTAACATCTGCTAATGGATTTTCTAATAATCTTAATGCTTCTGCAACGCCAGCCAAACTTGCGGTCATTCCAAGAGATTGCATCTTAAGAAGCATCATGTTTCCATCTAGACTCTTTACGCCCTTAACAACATTATAAACATCTTCTGGAAGAGTTTTCATAACATTTTCCATAACCATTAGTGCAGCGCTAGGATTTGATGTTTGCAATGCTTGTAGCGATGTAGTTAGTGAGTCAAATGATTTATTAAACTCTTCTCCACTAATAGCCCCACTAGCAAATTGTCCAGAAATACCACTTATCATATTTGATATTTCTTGTGCAGACGCTTTTGCATTTCTCTTTAGTTCTTTGGTTGGTACAAGTTGTTCTACCCAATCAATATAATAGGCTCCATTTGCTGCCTGCTTTCCAACCTGTGTCATTTCTTTCTTTAGGCCAGCATCATATGCCTTCCCAAAACCTGTTAATATTTCATCTACAGTAGACTTTAGTTGTGCTCGTCCCTCTTTTGTTTCTAAGTTAAGAGACTTAACATCGATCTTTACATCTGTTTTCCCTGCTTCTTCTCTAAGGGCATCTATGATAGTTTGTACTTGAGTAGTAGCAAAACCACGCCCCTTAAGATCAACTGCAAGAGATTTAAATACAAGTTCTGCCTCTTTAGATGTTGCTTTACGAAGAGACTCAATATCTTTCTTAAATGTGTTTTGGAATCCTTCACTTGCCTTAAGCGCTTGTAGTTGTGTTCTTTCTTGTGGTGTAGCAAGTGTTTGTGGAAGTGCTGACTGGAAAGGTGTGTCAGTCGGAACAACGCCGAAGAAATCTCCAAGAGTTTTTAACTTCTCTTCAGTCATTGTGGCAGCATCAGCCAAACCTTCTATAGCAATTCTTTCTCTTTCTCTTGCAGCATTAACTGCTTTTATAATTCCAATACCAGCAAGTGTTACTGCAGCAAATGCTTTAATATGTGGTATTGGTAACTTTAGAGCCATTTGTAAGGCTTGTAGTCCAAATACCGCTGGCATTGCCTTAGATGCAAGATCTCCAACTGGACCTGGAGCCATAGAAGCAGCCATAACACCCATACTTGCTGCCATACCTGCTCCAGCAAATCTTCCTGCTCCAAACTTAGATCCAAAGTTTTTAAATCTTTGACCCACTGTTTGTCGTCTTTCTGGCATACCTGGCATACCAAGGAATGTTGGTCCTCCACCGCCACCTCCACCAGTTCCTCCTGGAGGAATAATAACTCCGCCAGATCCTACTGTTCCTCCTGCTGACCTAGCAGCCCTTCGTCCACCTCTTACTCCAGTAACTGCTGCGTTGGAAAGAGCCTGTCCAGATCTTGCAACATCATCAGTTCTATTAGCCATGCCAACTTCAAGACCACGAGCAATATCTTCTCCGATTGGAATTGTTTTTCTTGACGGAGATGCTGTGCCTGCTGCTTTTGCAGTTGCAGTAACAGCACTTTGTGCATTCTTCGCTGCTAAAGCATCTTGTTCTTTTCTAAACTTTTCAAATGCTATTTTTTCTTGTTGTAGAATTGCCTGTTGTTGTGAAGATAAAGCCATTCCAGCAACGGTTGGCGCTCCAAGTCTAACTGATGATGCAGAAATTCTTTCATATCCTGGCATATGGGCAAAGTCAAAACCTGGTCCAACATTAAATCCTCGTGCACGTAGTTTTTGTAATTGTCTTTCACTGCCGTATGCTCTTTGTGCATCTACTCTTTCGTTTCTAGTAGTTGCTCTTCTTCTACTGACCTCAGTGACCAAGTTACTTCCGACAGCATAATCATCTGGATTAATTGGGGCAAACCTTCTACGAATAACATCTTTTTCTGCTGCTGTTATTTTGGTGCTTTGCTGTATTGTATCCATAGCATTTCGGCTTGCTTTTTGCCAGCCCTCTATGGAACCATCCCAAGTATCTATTGCTTTAGTAATTTGAGGAGATACATCATTTAAAACTTCTGCCATTCTTTCTGCACTAAGACCTAAATCTTCAAGACCAACTTCAAGGTTTGCCATTGTTGCTGCACGACCCAATGGACTCTGTAAATACTCTTGTGTCATTCCTATGCCAGTTTGTCTGTTAACTGATCTAGGAGCCATAACTCCAGAAACTGAATATGCTGCGCTAGTTGCTTCTAATGGAATTCTTGCTCTTTGATCTCCAGTTAGTCCCAGTGCATCAAGTAAGGCATTTCTCTTACCCGCTGTCCAGTATGCAGATCGTCTTCCACCTTGGAATCCTGGAATATTATCTGCAATAATTCCACTAAGCAGTGCTCCATATTTTTGAGCCATGTCTGCTGGGATAACTGCTTCTCCAGGAGAAAGCATTGCTGGAACAATATCACCAGCACCTTTTGGTCCAGGAACACTTAATATTCCACTAGCAAATCCTCTTGGCTTACGCATCATTCCTGGATTAACAGATGCAAATCTTGATGCAGCGCCTAGTGCTTGCTCATATGCTTTTTTGAGTGCCATAACAGCACCAGTTTCAGCATTGAATGTTTGAACTAATTTAGCATGGGACTGATCTAATGAGTGTGCTACTGCAAGTGCATTTTGCTGCTCTACAGTTAAGAACTGAGTTTGCTCACCAAGAACTTGTGTCTGTCCAGTTAATCTTAAATATCCATTACGAAGAATTTGTACGAACTTAATAATATTGGCAAGTCCGTTTGCAAGCAAGCCAAATGCCATAAGTGCTACTGGACCAATTGCACCAATCGCAATTGTAATAACAGTAATTGCTTTTTTAACTCCAGTTGGAAGATTATCAAACTTCTCTATCAAATCTCCAACAAACTCAAGTATTGGAGTAACTGCTTGTAAAAATGTTTCTCCTACTGGAATTAATGCAAACTTTAAATCTTCTACAGACTTACGGAATCTGTTCATTGCAGAATCTGCAGTCATTCCTAATTCTTTTTCAGACAGGGCTGCCAGGTCTTCTATGGATGTACCCGCCAAATCTAAAACACGAGCAGCCTGCCCTGTTTGATTAGTAACATTATCAAATAATGTTGACAAACGAGCAAACTGAAACTTACCAAATAGTTGCTCAATGGCACGAGCACGAGCAAGTGGCTCTAATCCATCAAGTGCTTGTGCAAATTCTATTACTGTAGCCTTAAGGTCTCCCTTATTTGATTCAATAATCTCTTTAATATTAATTCCCATATTAGCAAGAAACTCACTTGCCTTTTCTGTAGGATTAATAAGAGCAGCAAGACCAGACTTTAGTGCGTTAGCGCCTTCTGATGCATTAACGCCTCCTTCTTTCATTGCTGCCATGAAGAATGCTAGATCTTTTACGTCTCCGCCTAATTGTTGAATAACTGGTGCAACTTTTGGAATAGCGGTTGTAATATCATCAAGAGATACAACTGTTTGGTTTTCAACTGCGTTTAAGAAGTCAATTGCGCCTGCAAGATCTTCTGAAGACATTTTAAATGCATTCTGCAAAGATATTGTTGTTTCTAGTGCTTTTTGACTTTCAACTTGACCAAGAACAGAAAGTCTTGTTGCCTGTGCAGTCTGTCGTTGTAAATCTAGTCCTTGAAAACCTGCTGCTGCAGCCTCTGCTGATAAAGCAACAGTATCAGATACGGCAATACCATATCTAGTGAACATTTGACCAAGTTCAGTAATACTTGCTAATGCTGCATTTGTTTCACTTGCTGGAGTAAATAAATCTCCATATACCTTTCTAAACTTTAGAGCAGCCTGCTCCATATCCATAAATGTTTTTGAGGCTGTTATTCCAAGTGTAGCAAGTGGAAGCGTAAAACCAACCATCAACTGACGGCCAGCCCATTGTGTGTTTTTACCAAAGTTTAAAAGATTTGTAGATCCTTGTTTAATTAACTGATTAAATATTGCTTGTCTTTGTGATGCTACTTGTAACTGAGTCGACATATTTGACATGTCAAGTTCATTAGGCATAATTGCAATTGCTCGCATAGCGCCAGATGCATCACGACCCATCTTGATATACTGGGTCTGAAGTCTTTTTACATTTTCTTCTGCTACTTTATTTATTGTGTCAAATTCAGAACGAAATAGTCTTCCAAATGTTTTTGTAGCACCGCCTGCATAGCGGAAGTACTCACGCATTGAGAACTTATTTTTCTCAAGTGAGTCTGTGAATGATTCTGCTGTTGTTTTGATAGTTCGTAACTCTGCAGAAAAAGCCCCAATAGAATTTACGCTATTGAGGAAATTTTTCTGCAGGTCACGTTGTGCTAATGCAGCAGACTCGCTGCTTTTTGCTATTGAAGAGTGAAACTGTGATATCTGACGTTGTAAAGCCTTTAGTTGTGCTAATGCTTCAGACGTATCAATATTTACGCCAATATTAGCATTAACGTCAGCCACTTACTTCACCTCTTTTATTCAGTTATACGTTGGAAAGGACGCTTGTTCCTGCTGCTAGAGTTGCTCCAGATGCTGCTTCAACAATTTTGTAAACTGTTGGTAGATCAAGTACTTCCTCTAACTTAGCAATATCGTCAGATAGTTCTGGCTTATATTGCTTCATTGCGATTTGAACACATTCAACAAGAAGAGTCATAGACTTTTCATTGTCATCCGCCACTGCCGCAACCCCTTCAAACTTCTTCATAAATTCACGAAGAAGAGAGATTTTTAGAGGGCGAACATTGATTTTTGTTCCGTCCATCAGCGTGAGTTCTTGAGCCTCATGCGTGGTTGTTGCCATTGATTTCCTCCTAATTAGGTTATGTCAATTATAGCATAAAAACGCTATTTTCTAAGATCTTCGTAATCAAGCCCCATGCCAATTCCAAAGCCTGCTTTTTTAGCATTTTGTCCTTGTAATGCCAAAACATCGTTGCTATCTGTAGCCTTACCTTTACTAAATACTCTTGCCTTCATGTCTTCCCATTCTTTTTGTCCCCGCTCAGATCCAGAAGCGCTATCTAAATCTATTCCCTGTATTGCAGCAAGAAACTTTCTTTCTTGATAATCTAACTCTCTTTTACTTTCTAAGGTTACTAATAGTTCTGGCATTGATAGTGACTTTTCTAACTCTTGATAATCTTTCCAAATACCAAGTATAAAAACCTCAGATTCTAGTTTGGCTAAATCTAATTCATCCCACGATGTTCCACTATCTTGTGCTTGTTGGCTTACTGGCTTTTCAGATTCAGCATTTATTCTTATTCCCGCTGCAATATCTAAAATAGCATATATTGTTGGCAAATCTAAATTATCTTCTACCAAATCTATAGACTTAGATATTTCTGGATAATATTGTTTCATGCATATTCTTACGCACTCTGACAACACCTTGATGCTTTCATCATCATCCTTAGTATTTTTTATTTCTCTAAATACTATCATAAATTCTCTAAGATATTTTATTTTTAATGGAACTATTTCTAACTCTGTTCCATCAATCAAAAATATATTATTTTTTTTATATACTTCAGTAGCCATTTTAACCATTCTACCATAAACAACAAAGCCCACCGCTAGGGTGGGCCTGTCGTTAATCTAAAACTAGATTATGATGCTGGGGTCCAAGTACGATCCACGATCTTACCATAAGATGCAGATGTATCTTCAGGAAGAAGACGGAAGGAAACTTCAAACATGGAAGGTTCATCACGCTTTGCAGATACGGTTACGTTCTCAATTGAGAGTGCACGATATGCACTGTAAACACGCTCTACATAAGCGGAGTCTTCGCAGTCTCCAGTTCCAGGTCCAACGGCAACAATTCCTCGCTCAACAGGACATTCTCCAATGTCACCTGCTGAAAGATTAAGTGTTTGTCCGTTAGAGGTCGACTTTGTTCCTGAAAGTTCGTCTGAACTATAAGCAAGAGCCAAGAGAAGGTTCTCAAGGGTAGCCTCAGCAAAAGCAGTTGCAAGATTTACCTGCATTCCCTGCTTATACAACTTAGCAACGTCAAGAAGTTGGTCTACCTGTACTTCACCGAAGTCTGGTTGGAACTGCAATTCAAGACCGTTCATGGTATAACCTACGTTTGTAAAATCTAATTCGTCAGAAAGGGTATCCTTGTAAGACTCAGAAGACACAAAGGCAGGTAGTGTGCCTGCTGTCAGCGTTGTATCAGCAACGAAGAGAGCGGCTGCACCAACGATAATGTTGGTTGATGTACCACGAGTGTATGCCATATTTTCACCTCTACTTTCAATATTTTTCTATATGAAGTTTTTGGCGGGTTTCCTCAACACAAGTATAACAGCATTTTTAAGTATAGGGTGTGGTGATAGTAATATTTGGGTTATCTGGATCTGTTAAAACTAGGTCTTTTGTATGGTAATCATACTCAATAATTAACTTATTGGCATATACCGTTCTAGCCGAAGCCAGTTCTAAAATGTCTCTAGTCTCATCAGCCTGGTATACCCTTATGTTATGAAAATACACATTGAAGGGGTTTTGAACTGTAGAGGCATCTGCACAAAAAGCATTAACATCTTGTGCTGCAGAATCTTCACGATCTAAAGCCTCTGTGATAATCCTGTGTGCATCCATGATCTTAGACAAATCTGTGCAGTATAAATAATAAACCAATTGCTCTCTTTTTCTGCGATAGAATGGCGAAGGTCTAAATCTTATTAGTCTTTCATATTGGATCAATAGTGGATCATCCACGCCAGGAGCACCAATATAATTTTTAAATACGTCCTCTATGTTAGTTGGAGATGTTGGAAATAGAGGGGTCATTTGCTCAAAACCACTTAAAATATCAAATAACTCTAACTGACCTACTATATATTGATTAATAAAAGTAGGTGGAAATGCTGTCAATCTAACATCTAGAACCATAGGATTATTCTACCTCAATCTTTGCATTTGTTATCCACTTATATCCAGTGGAGACTCCTTTTGATTTGCCCGCCTTTGCACCCGCTGCAAAGTTTTTCTTAAAAATTACAGGATTTTTAATATAATCAACTAAACCGCTAGACCTTAAAAATGCTTGTGTAAAATATCTTGTCATAAATTCATCAAAGACTCTTTCAAAGGATCCCTGAACCTCTTCTCCTCCAGGACTCCTTACAGTAATTGGCTTTTTAACAAAAATAGTATTTCCACCTTCATAAAATCTTAGTGGCCTATCTCCTTTTGGCTTTATTACAACTGGAATACCATTTTCCATAATTCTTGCTTTATTATAAAAAGGTCTAGAAGAGTCTGCCTGCATCGTATTTGATTGTCTGAAAGTAGAATTAATAGATAGTCCAAGATTACTAACTGTATAGTTTAAATCAAATAGTCTTGCTTCTGGGCTTCCTGTTTGATACCACTCATAAACGTGATGTAAAGCACTTCTATTTGATCTTGCTTCAGAATCTATGTACTGACCTAATGCGTAAATTGTTCCTTTTCCAAGATTGTCAAAAAATACTTTTTTCCCTTTATTTACTCCATCAATAAATCCTAAAGAGTAATTAGCAATATTCATTAATTGCTTTTCAAAATTATTAACAGATAATGTGACTCTCATTAGTCACCAGCCGTTTGGTTTTCGGTTCTGCGCCAAACCATTTTATAATATTCTATTTGACCAAAAGGATTAATAAAAGGCTCAATAGTCGCAACCTCATATATGGTACCTCTGCCACTTCTTGAACCAGCAGTTTCTATATAAATCAAACTATCGTCTGATGTTCTGATATTTGTTATTAAAATATTGGTTACAGCATTACTGTCTTGTAGTGATGAGATTCTAATATCAGTTCTTGATCTTGCTACTAACTTATCTTTATATTGTAGGAATACTTCTGGCTTGAGTTCCTCAGTACCCGCTCCACCTACTGTTGTGGCGTTGCAAGCAATAGTCCTATCTAGTACCCACTCTTTGTTTGGCTGTCCATATGAATTTTGTGTGATTATAGGATAATATATATCAGCCTTCATTGGGTACAAAAAGTCTGTTGTCTCGCAACTTATCATTATAAAACTCCAGGTGTGCCAAAGTTTGTTATGTACTTTTGTAAAATCTTATCTACTAGAATATTTCCAGTTCCATCTAGTGCTGACTTATCTATCTGAATTCTATATTGGTCAGTAGAGTAATTAGTAATATATCTCTTATGATATTCCATTCGTCCACATTTAATATCATCAATCAACATTAGTGCTGCGTCATATATATCATATGGAACAACTTTGTAACCTGTTTCTAAAGAGAATAAATAATTAAATGTTTGTGGAAATGTTACTCCTGGTTTTACTGCCATTGTTACTGGGCTATCTTCTGTATCGTATAAATATATAGAGTCAGACTCTCCTAGAGGTACACCTTTTGGTGTTCCTATCTGTCTTATATAAGAATCTGTTGTTTGCTGAGTCCACTCTTTGATAATAGCAGTCTTATCTTTTGTTAATAAATAGTTCCACTGCCCATCACCTTGTGCTTGTGGATCATCATTGTAATCCCAAACAAGTTCATTGTTTTCATATGCTTTTAAAATCTTATAAGTGCGATCCCAGATTGGCATATAGTCTGTACCATTGCCATTAGTTTCATACCAAGATCTTTCATAATAAAACCCTCCAGGAACTATTGAGTCGATTATTGCTCTAGCAAGACCTTCATATTTTGTATATTCTGCTATTTCGGATGCCGTTGTTCCAAGACTTTTTGGATCAACGTATGGCCTCATTATCTCAAGATTATCTTCTACAACTATCTCTCCTAATTCGCCATCTACTGATTCATATATAGCCAAATAGTATGATTCATCGTATGTATTAAACAAATTTGGTAGAGTATATTCTATCTTTGCATCTACTGTAGATACTATATTTTGTTCTACCTCTACAACATTTCTAGAACTATCTTGAATAACCAGAATATAATCTGTTTCTGGTGACTCAACAGTATAGGATATTGATAACGGGTATGGTGGTAATCTTAATACTTGCATTATAACTTGCCGTAATGTTTGGCTACTTCAGCGGGACTTGCTTGACGTACCGCCTTATGCTTTAGCCATTTTACAGACTCCTCCTCTGTCACAATGTTATATCCTTTTTCAAGGTTTCCCACACCACTCCAGAAAAGGTTGCGCTGAGAATATACAGCGACTTTCTTTTTTGGTCCATTAACTTTTTCTTTTACTGGTTCATCTTCTCTTGGAACAAATGGAAGAATTGCTTCTAAAATCTCCACCTTTGTATTTGCTCCAACTAAATCTATATGATTTTTCTTTGCGTATGACTTTAATTGTGGAACTGTCATACCTTTAAATTTTTCTATAACTTCTGCTGTTGTTGCCATATTTTCCTCCACTGCTATTATATCAGAATTACTATCTGCTGCCTCTTAATCTTTGAGGATTTCTTATTCCTGCTGGAGATCCTGAAACAACTGTATTTTCTCCAAATATTGGAGTTGGTATATTTCCTAAAACATTTGTTTGCATTATCATTCCATTTGGTCCCATGACCATTACTCCACCAACACCGCCAACTGCTATTGCTCCATCGCCATTGTGTTGATGAGGTACTGTAGGACTTCCTGGATATGACATTTTATCTCCTAATAGTTAAGGAGGGCAGTTTTTATGCTGCCCTCCCTAATTTATAGTTTTTACAAACTATGCGGTTGGGTCAACTGCTGCGTCTGCATAAGAGACTGCATCTAGTTCTTCCCATTGAATACCAAAGCGTACAAATACTGTGTACTCAATTGTATCCTTCTTTGGCTTGTACTCACGGTTTACAGTGATATCACGCTGGAAGCCCCAAACACGGTTTGCAGGGAATGTCAAGTCGACATAATCTGCTGGGTAGTAAGGTACTTCCATAACATCCACACCTAGAACACGAGTTGTACGTGCTCCACCGAATGTCTGTCCAACACCATCAAGATATGCTTGACGGTTACGCTCTGTACCACCAGTGCGTGGTGCAAATGCTTCTGCGATTGCATCAGCAAGTGTACCGTTATTCTTTACGATACCCTGGAATGCATCAGTACCAGCATAGAACTTTAGGTTCTGCTTGATAGCACGATACTTACGTGGCATTGCAAGAATAATATCCTGCATTACCTCAGTAGTCCAGTTGTCGTCAGATACTGTAACGAGTGCCTCATGAGCATCGCCAGTTGTTGTAACCTTGTGTACGAAACCTTCCATAATTGAAAGGAAGTCGCCAGTTGTACCGTCGCCGTTAATAGCAAGGTCTTCAATATCGTTAGCAAATGCGTTGGTCATCAAGCGTACTAGATGATCTTCAAGCGCACCTCCTTCAATATTGTCTTCAAGTGCTTCAGTTGATACTTCCCAATCAAGACGAATCTTCTTGGTTGTAAGTTCTACCTTAGTAAATGTTGCACCAGCATTTTCATAATTTCCATTTGCCTGTGCAGCAGCACGGATTACACGCTCACCAACGTTAACTTTCTCAAGTTCCATGGTGTTCGCTCGCATTGTAACTCTACGACCATCTTTGGCGAGAACTGTTGCATCCCACACATAGTCGATGAAGCGGCGAGCCTGCTCTGGAAGCAGAATACCACCTGGAGTACCAGTAGGGTTTACTGAGTTTGGTCCAGTTGTGGTACCCCATTCTGGAGTAGCAATGTTACCCAAGTTTGCACCAATATCGTTTGATGTTGGGCTGGTAGCAGTTGCGCCACCAATATCTCCAGATGCAAACGCACCATCACCCATGTGATTGTGAGATACAGTTGGAGAACCTGGATAGTTCTTTACGATTTCTTGTTCCGACATATTGTTCACCTCCTAGTGAATTATACCTTAATTGAATAGGTCGGCATTTGTGAGGAAACGTCCGCCCCATAGGGATTTTTGAACATGTGTTGCCACAGGTTCCTGCACGATCTCGCCTAGATCGCCAGACTTGCGGAAAGCCGTATCTTTTTCAACAAGATCTACTCGCTTTCCAAACTCATTAAAAGTTCCCTTTACTTCTTTTACCTCACTTGCTACAGACTTTACTTCGCCTGTAACGGCATCAAGGGACTTTGTTAGTGCATCAACATTAGCCTGCATAGACTTAACTGTTTCTGCTAGATTGCTCAAGGCATTAGTTAGAGAGTCATTAATATTAGCAACAGACTTTGCAATTTCTGATGTTACATCAACAACTGCATCTACTGATTTCTCTGCTGCATTATCAGCAACTGGTTCTGCTGCTGGCTCTGCCACTGGCTCTGCTGGAGCATCTACTGCTTCTGCTGGAGCCTCTGCTGCAACATCTGCTGGCGCATCTGCTGGAGCCTCTGGAGCAACCTCAACATTTTCAACAACTTCATCGGACTTAACTAATGTATCGTCGGATGTTGTTACTGTTGTTTCTTCTGTCATAGGATTTTCCTCCTTTGTCATCTTAATTGTTCTAATGCCTTTTGCACTATCAACTAAGAACTTTAGCATTTCTGTATCATTTTGATCTTCAACAAATCCAATATTTTTCATTGTACAGTTACAAGATGGACAACTTTCTTCGGAATCTTTAGAAAGTCTAACAATGTCGTCTGTATTGCACCAATAAACTGTGTCTACAACTGCTTTTGCTAAATACCCACCAAGTTCTCCTTTTTCAATAGAGATAACGTTAGCAAATTGATTTGCTGGATTGTCTACTAAAGACAACTCGTGCAAGTCGTATTCTTTAATTACACGAACTGATTTATCAAGTTTGTCGTCATATGTATCATCAGACTTTGTTATATTTCCACCTATTGAGAATCCAGTAAGTGTGCCGTCTAAAACCTTTTCCCATGTATCCTGTGCACCTTTTGAGATATATGCAGATACATAAACTCCCTTATAAAATTTCTTTTCTTTAGGATCAAAATATTTATCTTCTTTAAAATTAATCATCTTGCCAACTGCAAGAGGTGAGTGCATTTCACGTATATTTCCACGGAACTTTCTGAATGCCTCTAGGCTTGCTTCTGTTGTAACAATATCTCCTTGTTTATCAACATTATCAAGAGTAGCAAAACCAGAGACTATGCGACGTTCTACATCTACCTTGCCAATAGGCATAGAGAAACGAACATTGTCGCCATCAGTGATCCAGTGTGCTTTATTTATAGTCATGGCAAGATAATTATATCATTCCTTTATAATGATTTGTGGATATTATGTGGAAGAACGGCCTTCGCCCTGTGGATTTCTTCCAGAAATTGTGGATGGAGAATCTGAGTTATTATTTGCTCTTTCTGCATCTCTTTCACGATTTCCTGCTAAATCTGCTCTAGAATCTGCTGCTTGCCTTGGACTCATAATGAATGGAGAATTTCCATCTCCATCTGGTCTAGGTGGCAAATCAATCATTTCACGAGCCTCGTCAGGCGTAATGACTTGAGTCTTAACATATCTTTCAATAATCTGAGACTGTGCAATTTCATCAGTGAGCGTCATTTCATTGAACTTTAACTCAAGAATGTCAGTTTTTTCTTTTATAATTTTATTTACTATCTTCTCTAGTTGTGCTTGTGCTGGCCTTGATACCTGTTCTTTAAAGGTTCTATCTTGCGCCATCGCAGCAGCAATCGCACCTGAATCAGATCCACCTAGTTTAGAAATTGGCACTTGGTGGGCAACTAAAATATCATCACGATTTTGCTTACGATATTTTTCAAACGACCCCTCCTGAACACCATTTTCAATAGGATCCATCTTAAACTCAACCTTGTTATTGTCTGTGTCTCCAGGAAGCGGGATATAAAGAGTTCTATGGTTTTGACCCTTAAGGCCAGTTTGCAAGAATCTAAACATCTTGTCCTCTGCATCAGCAGATAGTTTTGCACCCTTTACAGTAATGATATATCGTGGTGCACCTTTATTTTGGAAATAGTCAATGTTATATTGAGCAGCAAGAGAGTCTCCAATTAATGAAGATACTGCTGAAATAATATCTGGAATTCCATAATATGTATTTAATGGAGAATATTCTTTAAGATGAATAATCTCATTTGGTCGTGTATCAGTTGTCATTGGGTTTGGATTCTTTGCCCCAAAGTTACGGAAATAAACTACTTTTTGCCCAATGATCTGCACAAATCCATCACGTAGTCTACGAACACGAATTGTTGGTGCTGGTATATGTCCAACATATCCAATTTCTCCACTAACGGTTCTTCCTATTTCTAAGAAGCCATTTCCAGTAGCCTGCAAATCTGTATAAACTTTTTCCATTGTTGTGGTAAAAGAATCATCATCATTTAATGACTCTAGCCAATCACGCATTTCTAATTTCATACGCTCTATACGACGGCGAGCACGACTCACTGCACCTGGATCATCATTATTTTCAAACCTTAGCATTGTACGATCAGTAATATCAAAACGGTATCCAAGGCCAACAACATTTTCTACTTTTGCATCGATAGCAGCGTGATTAGCAAAAGATGTATCATAATAACTTGCTAGTTCATACATATTATACGGTGGCGTAATTACATCAAATAGTCCATAGCCATTTCTGTATACCGTGCCAGGGTTAATCTGTTTTGAACCACTACCGTCTTGACCCATTGGTATTGCATTAGCATTTTCTAAATATGTAGCAGTTGGTTCTACAGCATTATATCCATATACTTTTGATACGCTTCTTGTGGTTCTTCGTTTAAAATTTTGGTCAAGCCCTGAGTAATCTTTTAAAATATTCCAGTCTTTACCAAAAGGGTCTTGAGACTTGAAAATATTTTCTGGCTCTTCTTGTGTTCTAAGGCTTGCTTGAATGTTTTCAAATTCTCGACTCATGATTCGTATGCTTCTCTTCCGTGTGTATTAAGTGTGTCCTGTGCTGCCTTCCAAGCACCAAGATCATTCATAGATGGAATCAATCCTTGCTTCATTCTATCCAACTGCTCTGTATATTCCTCATCAGTAATTCTTGTTAGTCCAGGAACAAAAACTGCTTCCCCATCACCTGGATCACCATTTCCAACTGCAGCAGCCTTTAACTTTGCAATCTGAGATATATCACCCTTCATAGAAGGTATGTTTAAAACATTTCCCTGTCCATCTGTAAACCATTTACCATTTGACTTTCTATAAACATATAAACCCCAATCATAGTGCTTATCGATCACCTTTCTACGCACATTATTGACAATTGGTTTACCAGTTTTTTGGCTAATTAATGGATTCATGTACTAAAGTATACCAGATTATACTGGTGTACCTACAGATATTGCCCAAGTAACGTCACTATATATGCTCAAATTATCTGCATCTATAGAAAGTCCTTCTTCATCATCAATAATTATCTTATTAGTTCCAATATAAGTCTTATATACGTCAGATGGATTTACTGAATATAGGTCTGATGCTGATATTATCAACACCCCGTTCCAACTGAAATTGTTATCCCAATACTCCCAGTCATAGTTGGTTACTCCATCTGTTTTAACCTTTAGCCATGGTCTATTTAAAACGCTTTGGACCTGCTGCAAATTATTGGCCTGATAATATGAAACATTATTAAATAACATCTGGCCATTCAAATTTATAGCACCAAGGTATGAGTCATATGACAAGGCCGATGCAAAAGCAACACCTAAAACAGACCACTCTTTTATTGTTAAGACTGGATCTTTTACAAGAGTTCCATTTAAATAATATGACAACGCTTCATAATCTAGGCCAGTATTTTTACTTTTTGCAAAAACCTTAGCCCTGTTTCCAGTTTCACTATTTGCTACCATATAAAAAACAATTGTGTCTTCTTTATAGTCTACTTGAAATAGTTGAACTGGGGTACCAGGAAATTGATCTTGATCATATCTCATCCACATTTGCATAGCGCTTACTTTATAGTCATCTGCTATTCCACTATTAATTGGCAAAACAATTCCACGCTCAATTAATGGATCGTATTCTCCACGAACCTCTATACCAGAGTTTCTAGTTAAATAAAGATATGGGGTGCTTCCCTTGTAAATACTAAAAGGATTTTTTGCTTTATAGTCATAATAAAATCCAGAGCGTGTGTATGGAAATAGATTTACGCCAAATCTAGTTCCAACTGGATTAAAAGAGTTTGAGTTAAACGCTTGTGATGCTAATTCTAATCTTTTTAGTGCTATGGGTTTTGTTAAAATTCCACGAACATTAAAATCTAAATGATACACAACGGCAAGTTGCTTAAAATCTACTTGATTAGATGGATAAATAACTGTATCATCAACTACCTCAAATTTAGTGGTATCCCATGATGGGTATTCTGAAAGATCTATTACTGACCCAGCCTTCGCAGGCTCTATTGTAGTAAATGTATCCATTGGTGCATTTGCACCATCTAATATATATTGAAATGTTAAATAACTTCGAATATTTGCACCCTGTGTATTATATTCATAATATTTTACTGCTTTTTGACTCATATCCTCATAGTTATTCCAGCCAGTAAACAAGAAGTTATCTAATTCAGCATAGGTTCTATGTATTGGATTATTATATTCATTAAATAGTTCTCCGTATGTCCAAGAAGAGGTAGTTTCAACCTCATAATAGTTCGATGGTTTTGGATAACCTATATTAAATTGCAAAAAGTCTAAATCATAGTATGAATTACCAACGTCATTTTTTACGTACTGTGCAAAATATGAAAGTGGCATATAGTCTTCCCAATATCCAGAAACACCTATATCTAAGAAGTATGTATCATAGGCCTGTAAGGGCAAAAGAGTATAACTTGCAGTATGGTTTAAAAGAGCCAGTGCATTTTCTGGCTCTACAACAGAGGTACTAGACATATCATCAAAAATTGCTATTCCATTTTCATCAAAATGATTAGATATTTGACTTGCATTATAGTTTGTAGAAAGTCCAAATGAATATATTTTTCCAGTGAACTGATATATTTCAGATTCATCACCGCCCACATAAATTTTTAAACCATTTTGATTTCCAAAAAATGATGTTACATTGCCTCCAAAATATTCTGACAGTTTATTTATTTCTATGCCAGCAGCAAATTTTTCATCAGCAATAATTGCTGGAGTTGTATATATTTCTTCTTCAATGCCATTAAATGTTAAATAGTAATGAATTTCATCAACATCTTTTCTTATGCTAAAAGAATTTCCAGTTAGAGTATTGTATATTTTAATTAAAATTTCTTCAGAACTAAGATTACCAGAACTGAAAACTCCGTATATAGAATGTATTTGATCATTCAATATATTCAATCTATTAAAATTAAAATAACAATTTTCAGAATTCCAAGAAACATCTGGTCTAAAAGTTATAAAGTTATAGTCTAGTGGATCCTGTATATCTTTATTATCTATATATAATTGCTCTAAAGTTTTTGTTCCTAAGTTAATATCTGGCAAAGTATATTGTGGTGCTGTTAGTGCAAAATTATTGGTTGTTAAATTATCAAATGTTCCCTGTTGCCATTGTGCAAAGTTAGGGTAGGTATAATCTGACGTATAGTCAGCAAATGGATAATCTATAAACGCAGATGTTCCCGCATAGGCTGTATTAATATTCTCTGGAGAAACAACCCCTTGTCCGTAAACCCATCTACGCTTTGCTACTGTAACTGGAACCTGATAGTTATAGATAGCAATACAATCTAATTCAATTGGATTAACATCTTCATAAGCATAAAATCCTAGCCAGTCTTGATTATCCCCATTTTCATCTAATATAGATGGTAAAGAAAGGCTTGCAGTTTCTATATTAATGCTTAATACTTGTTCGCCATTAATTAACATACTAATGGCATTATTAATAAGTCTTATGTGTACCAACATTGGTCTAAACCATTCACCAACAAAATGAGAAGCAAACTTGTTTCCAATTACTAAAGTTAAAAACCCAGACTCTACGTAAAGACCATCTGATGAACTTATTGGGCCAAATATTTTTTTAGGAGAATAAGTGCTTGAGTTAATTCTAATCCAAAATTCTACAGTATATTCTTTAAACTGTCCTGCTTGATTTAAAAAACCTTGTCCTGGAACCATTAAAGATGGCAGATTGTCATTAGGCGATAGCCTAGTAACGCCAGAGCCGCCAAACACCATTGGAACTCCTGTATTTCTTGCAGTTAATGTATGATCCTTTGATAAGTAATATCCACTATCTCCACCTAGTCCATATGCCTCTGCTTCTACTGATTGTGATTGCTGTATGGCTATAGTTGATGGAGTTAAAGATGTTTCAACACCAAGGGATGCTGCATTAAATTCTTCAGCCCATTGACCTACGGTTATTCCATTAACATAAAATGTATAATCTGAACTCAATAGTCCACCACTACTATATTTAATTTTTATTACTGGTCTTAATGTAGTATTTTCTTGAGGAATTTCAAATGTCTCAGATACAAACATCCAAGATCCAGTTACTGCTACTGGGAATGTTTTAAGATTTTGAATAATTACCCCTGTTGATGTATCTGTATATTCATATCCTATTGAAAATGATGTTATATAAGGACTTATAGAATATATAAAACCTCCAACAGCAAAAGTTGAATAATCTTGATTTAAACTTAAAAAATTAACTAGGTTTGGCCCTATTGATTCTATTTCATCAAATTCTCCTATTGGCACATTACCTTCTAGTAAATTTAATATGCTATCCTGAAAAGGTTGATTAGATATAGAACTAGCATCTGAAGCCGTTCCTCCAGAAGTTGTCCAGAAGTTTTCAATACTTCTCTGTGATTCTGATATCAGGCTTACATAATCTGCTTTATCATCCAAGGCCCATAGAAGGGTAGGATGTTCCGCATAAACCTTTTCTGCGTATAGATTAGATGGGGTAGTCATTAGTTTCTCCTACCCCAATTATAGCAGTTAGGATATTTTTATCATACATGTATCTGTAGTACAGTATGCTTCGCCTTCAGCCTCTAGATTATCTACCCCGTCATAAATAGCAGACCAATTAATCTTCTTAATCTGCCCAATATGCTCGTTGTATTCTTCTTTTGTTATTTGGGTATATGGCTGTTGTGGATATGTTTTATTACCCATTGGCAAGAATGATACCGCCTTCAACTGGCCCTCGTACATATGAAGTGCTGGAGCAATATGCTCTGTCTCTTTTTCTTTGTCAAATGAAAGGGTAACAGAAACACCATTATCAGACCAGTACTTTTGAGTAGTAGCAGCAAGACCAATCTTCTCAAATAGTGTTACATCTTTTTCAGACCTTGCATGTCCAGAATGAACTGGAAAATATACTACAGTTGTATTTGCAGATACTAGGTCTGGCTCCATCTTATAGCCTGCTGCTTTAAATAAACTAATCATCGGATCTTGATTTCCAAAGCGTATTGCACGAAGGAAGAAGTTTCCTCCTGGACCCCAGTGAACTCCTGGAGTTGCGCCAGATAGAAGTGATACAGATCCTGAAGGTTTAACCGTGGTTACACGAATTGACTCACGGACACATAGCCACTCAGAATATGAATGATCGTATTTACGAATTGTCTTGTATCCTTCGTCCATCCACTCACGAACTGCAGGTAGTCCCTTTTGATCTGCAAATGATGCAATTCCAGTTAATGATGTTCCAATACGACGATTGCGCTGCATAATACCGTTTGTAATCTGCCAATGTGTAGGAACAAGAGTAACTGTTTTGCCATACAAATAAGCAAACTTTAAAGTACGCAAGAAATCTTCTTTAGATTCATGACGATTCAGATGAACTTCTACGAGTGTACAGAGTTCATAAGACTCTAGAGGTTGTTCAGCACATGGATTGAACCCCATAACACGATAGTCTTTTCCATCTGCTGGATCTGCAAGGCGACCAAAGTTGCGAGCAACATCAAGCCAAATAAATCCTGGCTCTCCATTATCTGCAATTAAATCTACATAGTCTTCGTATCTTGTTCCAACAGCAGCAGAAATAGAATTATTACTCATCCATGCCCATCCAGGATTTTCTGGATCAAATGAATTTCTATCAGGGAATACTTCTGCATTTTTTAAATTAATGAAGTCTTTATCTTCTGGTGCTCCAAGTGCAAGAGTGGCAGAACGACGAACATTTCCTGCAACTACGCAAGTTCCAATAAGATTTACAACATCGACAATCGCTCGAGAATCAAGAGTCTCTCCTGCTCTATCTCCAATTACTACACGCAAAGTCTCATGTAACTTAATCAGTGGTGCTGGACCTGAAGCAGTACCACCAAAACCTTTAATAGGTGCTCCAAGTGGTCTAATCTCAGAATAGTCAAAATTAATCTTAGCCTGGTTTGGCTTTAAATAAGAATTAAGTAATATTCTTACAGACTCTACCCATCCTTCTCTTGTATCAGGAATTACATATGCTATTTCTTCAGATGTGTTTGGATATATTTCCATACCCTTTTCTTGTCCAAGAGTATCGAATCCCACTCCTACTCCAAGCATCAAAGCATCCATAACCCAGCCAAAAAGGGCACCAGGATCGTTCCTGTCAATGTCCCTAGTAGAAACCATTGCACAATTCTGCAAGGCTGCTGAGTTGCGTCTCTCCATTGTCATGGGGGTACCAAAAGCCCATAGTCCACGTCCTGGGGGAGTCCACTTAAGATTAAACATACGATCATAGGCTTCTTGAGCAGACTTTTGAGCCTTATTATCATTCCATGGGAGACGGTTTTCTTTAGCATGGTTTTTCTGTACCGAATACATGCCTTCAATCACACGCTTACAAACCTCATGCCAGCGCTCTTTTGTCCCGTCTTCTTTTACTCGTGAATAAGTACGAATAAAGGTGATTTCTCCTAAAGAGTTACCACCAGCGTCTGCGAAGCCAAATGGTGGCTCAACATCCTTATATTTATTTACGAATTCATCTAACAAACGAAAAGAAAATACATCTGACATTTAAAATTAAAACCTCTCACTAAAAATATTACTAGAACTTTGCATTTTGCAAAGTACTCCAAGTATATCACAGAATTTTTATGTTCAAAATTTGAGTTTAAACCTACACTATAGGGTGAGCACTTTTACTTTTATAAAGTAATGTTATAAAACTATTATAAAACTATTTAAATATAAAAGTACTACCTATGATGTATAATTATAAGAATGGGGAACTTAGTTCAGAGGGCTGTAGCACATGGTGGAAAACTAGCACCAATAGTCATTCCTCATGGACTTACATCTGGTACAGGATTGATGAATCCTTCAGTGTTTGTGGATGATGATGGGGACATATTAGTTAACTTAAGACATGTTAACTATACCCTTTATCATGCAGAAAATACCCAACTATTTCCTAGTAGATGGGGTCCACTTGCATATCTTCATCCAGAAAAAGATAGAACTTTAAGAACAACAAACTACATATGTAGGCTTGATGAAAATTTATCCATAACCAATAGTGCTGTTGTTGATACATCGGAACTAGACGTTGATCCACTATGGACATTTATTGGACATGAGGATTGCAGATTAGTAAAATGGGAAGGAAAGTATTTCTTAATAGGTGTTCGTAGGGATACAACTACCAATGGTCAAGGGCGAATGGAATATAGCCATATAGATATAGATAAAAATAGTTGGACAGTAAAGGAAACAAAAAGGGTAAGAATTCCTGCGCCTGGAGATGACATATCGTATTGTGAAAAAAACTGGGTACCCGTCGTTGATAAACCATATCACTTTATTAAATGGACATTTCCAGTTGAAGTTGTAAAGGCAGATCCAGATGAGTCTGGATGTGAACAAGTCTCCTTGCGTCCTGGTGTTAAACCAACAAATGATCAGCGTGGAAGTTCACACCTTGTAAAGTGGGGTAATATGTATATATCAATATCTCATGAAGTAGAATTATTTAAAAATTATTTAGTACAAAAAGATGCATTTTATAGACATAGATTATTGGTCTGGGATGATCAATTAAACCTGGTAGGAATATCTAAGAAATTTTCATTTCTTGATGCAAGAATCGAGTTTTGTGCTGGTGCTGCCGTATACAATGGAGACCTGCTTATAAGTTTTGGGTTTCAAGATAATGCTGCTTTTATATTAAAAACACCAAAGGCTGTAGTTGAAGACTTAATTTTGGAGGCTTTAAATTATGAAGGAAATTGAAGCATTAGTAGAAAAATTATCAATAGATCCATTCAATCCTGAAATTAATTTTCAGTGTGCTCTTGAATATGAAAAACTAAATCAAACTGCATCTGCTGTTTCATTTTTTTTAAGATCTGCTGAGTATGGGTATGAATCTCATAAGGCTATAGCCTATACCTCGCTACTAAAAATGTCTTTTTGTTTTGAAGATCAAAATGATAGAGTTAGCACTGTATCTAACTGCATATTGCAAGCCCTAGCCTTAATGCCAGACAGACCAGAAGCATACTTTCATATGTCAAGATTTTATGAAAAAAATAAAAGTTGGCAAGAATGTTACACCTGGGCTGAACTTGGCATGAATAAACATGCAAACTTTGAACTTCCTGCATTTGTTAATTATTATGATAAGTATTGCTTAGAGTTTCAAAAAGGTATAAGCGCATGGTGGATAGGAAGAAAAAATGAAAGCATAGATATTATGCTTAAACTATCTAAGCAATTAATTGCTAAAGAATACTCAGATGCCGTGGCTAACAATATACAAAGGCTAAAAATTGTTTCTGCTTGATATTGGTGCAAATCGTGGAGATGCAGTTGCTGCTGGAATTAAAAATGGATTCGATAAAATAGTTGCTGTAGAGGCTGCTCCAAAAGTTTTTAAAGAACTTGTAAAAAATTATATTTATAATAATAAGGTAATACCAATAAACTTTGCTGTCTCAGATGTTGATAATGATCAGGTAGAGTTTTACGAATGCATAGAAGATGGTCTTTCTACTTTAGAAAAATCATGGCTTACAGATCCATCTATGCCATATTATGGAAAAGAATTTAGAACAATCGGAGTTAATACTATAACAATAGATAAAATTGTTAACATTTATGGAATACCAGACTTAATAAAAATAGACGTTGAGGGTGCTGAAACTAAGGTATTGAATGGCATGACTAAAAAAAATAAAACACTATGCTTTGAATGGACAATAAATACACTATCAGACCATATAAAGCAACTTGAATATCTTAGATCGCTTGGATACAAAACATTTGCATTACAATTTATAGAACATCATCTACAAATACCAAAAGATTGGCTACCAACTTCTGAAATTGACTATCTACCAATCTGGATTGAAAAAAGATCTAAGTTATGGGAAGAAGAAGAATGGAAAGTATCTGGATTAAGAAATACTGCTGATGTTGGAATGCTATGGGTAGACTAGTATGCTTCCATTACTGTCATAATTAAAAGATCATCTGCTCCTGCTGTTATGCCCTGAATACCCTGTGCTCCAGTCGGACCTTGGGCACCAACAGTCAAATACTCCCATTGAGCAGTACCTGTATTATAATATTTAACTGTTGCCATAATATCTCCTATGCTATTATACCAAATTAATCATCTAATATTTCTGAATGATCGTGCATGTGCTCTGGAGCAATAAAAGAGTTAGTTTCCTCATTATAGATGAATCCATGGGCTGCAGTAGGATATCCATCTTCTCCAGTAGCATCAACAATCGTTGGACTACTTAACAAAATTGCAGCAAACCTATCGTCTACCATCATCATCTGTTGAACTACTCCATCTAGGACTATCGCTATATGGTTATTCATTTCAGGATTTAGTTCCACTATTTTTCCTCTCTAAAAGATATTTTTTCATTTTGCCATTTACCAACTGGACATATTGCATGTGGCATTTTTGTTTTTAAAACCATAAAACAACCACACTTAGTACATTGTTTTGTTGCTTTTATTAAATGCTCACATGAATTACAGATATCCATTCTTTTATTAAAAATAGACTCATCAACCTTCTCTAAATTTTTATTAAAAATATCCCACGGCCTTGCTTTTTTTATTTCAGTCATTTTAATATAATACCATATTCTTTATTTTTATGCAATAGTTGCATTATATGTTGAGGTAGTTATACATGATGTTCCAGATAATGTTCCACCGCTTGGGCATGTATAATATGCAGATGTACACGTAGGGGTTGTTGATTCTGGAACACATAAAATTTTTGCACCAACACGCCTACATCTACATCTCCAACAACTAAGTCCACTTCCACTACCTTCAGCACAACTAATACCGTTTTGATAAGTATATCCAGAAGGGCATGTACATGTTCCAGCAACATATGTTGCATTATATGATGATGTTACAGTACATACTCCTGTAGAAGAGTTAAGACTTCCCCCGCTAGGGCATGTATAGGCTGAGGCTTGTGCAGAGTTTGATGCTGATGATGCAGCAGATACTCCAATTGTATTTGTAGCAGTAACTGTAAAAGTATAGTTAGCACCCTGAGTTAATCCAGTAACTGTGATAGGGGATGTTGTTCCACTTGCTGTTATGCTACCTGGACTTGATGTTGCAGTATATGAAGTAATTGTATCTCCACCATCGCCCCCAGATGAAAATGCTACATTTATTCTTCCAACACCGCTTGTATTTTTTGTTGCTGTTCCAATTACGGGGGCATTTGGTATTCCAGCACCAAACAATCCAAACCCTCTAATAGCACCTGACCCTCTACCACCTAATATAGGCATAAACTATCCCCCTTATGCGAATCTTGTTCTACCAATAAATGCTGTGAATGTAGCGTTGGCTGTTTTTACTATAGTTATTGCATAAATATCAATACTGTTAGCATTTCCAGAAGATATTGCTGTTCCATTTTGCCATTTTGGTGTAACGCTTGATCCATCTACTTGGAATGCAGATTGGTAATAAGGAGTAGCACCATTAGTTACTAAAAATGCCATAGTTAATGACTGACCAACCGACATAACGCTATTTAGTTGTGTTGTGCTATTTCCTCTAACATTTAGCGTCCAGTTTCCAGAGGCGTTTGATGTATAGTATGTAACTGCTCCATTAGAAAGCAAATCATAGTTTATGGTTCCAGTAGCAGCGGTTGCAGACACTGTTGCATTTTCTAACATCTGCCAAACTTGAGATGTTCCAGTAATTACTGGTGATGTTATTGCTGGGCTTGTTAGTGTTTTATTTGTTAAAGTGCTTGTGCTGCTTATTGTTGGAATAGCAACGCTATTTAATGATAATGCAGAAGAAAAAATATTTAAAGATCCTCCACCGTTAGAACCAGTTCCACCGCTTGCAATTATTCTAGTATCAAAATCTGCTGCGGTTGCACCTGAATGGAAATCTATATATGGGGTAGATGATACTCCATCAATTCGACCTACTTCAAAATTACCATTTGAGTCATTATTTATTTTAAATATCTGTACTCCGCCAGCAGAATTTAATGTTAGGTCTGTACCAATAACTGGTGATGTTAGCGTTTTATTAGTAAGAGTAACTGTATTAGATGGTGTTACTACTGTACCCCAGCCATAGTCGTAATCTGTATTAGAGTTTTTAACTATTGCTTGACCAGTTGTTCCACCAGCGGGAATAAAAGCATTTTGATTTTCGTCTGTATCTACCCAGATAACATCTGTATCTATTGGTGCTGATGCTTGGAATACTACTCCAGTACCTGCTGGACCTTCTGGACCTTGAATACCTGCACCAGTAAGTCCTTGTGTACCTGTTAAACCTTGAGGTCCTTGAACGCCTTGAATTCCCTGTGGTCCAAGATCTCCCTGAATACCAACAAATCCTTGAGTACCAGTTTCTCCTTGTGCTCCGATTGTTCCTTGAGGCCCAACCTCTCCTTGTGTACCTAATAAGCCTTGTGCACCCTGTATGCCCGTTTCACCCTGTATACCTTGCTCTCCTTGTATACCATTGGTTCCTTGTGCCCCAGTATGGCCCTGTATACCTTCTACACCCTGTATTCCGTCATGACCTTGAATTCCTTGAGTTCCTTGAGCACCAGTTTCTCCTGTAGAACCCTGTATTCCATCAGATCCTTGGATGCCCGTAGTTCCCTGAATTCCCTCTAAGCCTTGTAATCCTTGCTCTCCTTGAATTCCTTGACTTCCTGTAGTACCTTGTGCTCCAGTATCTCCCTTATCTCCAACACGAGCAAGAGTCATTGCACATAGAGTGTTATCTGTAAAACTAGAAACAGTTCCAGAGACATATGCGACTGGAACGGTATACCATGTACCATTATCAATATGTGGTCCTACTATTTGATAAAAAACATAATTCCCAGTATTGCCATGATCTGATAATCTAAATGTTCCCTTAACAGTTGATGTTGAGTCGTCAATTGTTTCTAATGCTTGAGAAACATTATCATTATTTGCATCTATATCATCTATATATAATTCTGTTGCAGTTGTAAGAGTATTATTAAGTCTTATATATCCAGATCCTGGATCTGATTCAGTGGTATCTGTATCATAATAAAAATCATATGTTTCTCCACCAAAGTTACCAGTTAGTCCCTGAACTCCTTGTATACCCTGCTCACCTTGTATACCTTGAATACCCTGTAAGCCAACATCTCCCTGAATACCAGTGCTTCCCTGTATTCCTTGAGTACCTTGCTCACCTTGTATACCCTGTAAACCTTGATCTCCTTGAACACCTGTTAAGCCTTGAGTTCCAGTTATACCCTGTGTTCCATCATGGCCCTGAATTCCCTGAATGCCTTGTGCACCTTCTGTGCCTTGTATACCTATATTTCCTTGTATTCCAGTTATTCCTTGTGAACCAGTTATACCTTGTAAACCTATTTCTCCTTGAATACCCTGTATTCCTGTATGTCCTTGTATTCCAGTAATACCTTGTGACCCAGTTATTCCTTGTGCACCCTCTACACCTTGTGCCCCACTTGAACCTTGTATTCCTGTTAAACCCTGTACACCCTGTTTACCAATTACTGCATATTCCCACTGAGATGTATTTTCATTATAATACTTAAGAGTACCCATCACCAAGCCCCCATAACATTCATCAAGTCAGAAGATTGAGTATCTACTGTTGACCACTGAGTGTCATAATCCGTATTAGATGCTTTAGTTAACACTTGTCCAGTCAGTCCTCCCTGTGGAATTACAGGTTCTCCTGTATCATCTGTATCAAACCATAAAATATTTGTTGACGAAGGAGCAGTAGTTTGAAATGCTACCTGAGATAAACCCTGTATTCCTTGAATACCCTGAGCACCAGTTTCTCCTTGAATACCAGTAAGACCCTGAATACCTTCTAGTCCTTGTGGACCCTGAACTCCTTGTATTCCCTGTGATCCAGTAGTTCCTTGAGGTCCAGCGGGTACGTTTCCTAATTGCTCTGCTGGAACATTTCCTGTTGAGTCAAGCGTTGCAACTCCATCTGCTACGCCTTTTTCAAGTAATTCTATGTAATTACCTAATGAACCACTTAGGGCTGATTCGGTGACAATTAAATCTCCATCAATGGTACCCTGTGTACCTTGTATGGTGAGACCGCCTTTTACAACGAAGTCTCTATTTGTTGTTGTCACCGAAGTTCCCTATCCCTTCAGGCGCACAAACTACGCTTCAATTAGCGTCTTGTGTACCTTTACTGTTGTTCCATTGCTTGCGGTAACTAATAGGCGAACATTTCCACCAGAATAGTCAGCGTCTGTTGTTCCTAACTGAATATTACTTTGAACATCTGCATACTCTGTTAGATAAACATTGTTGTTTCCATCTACAGCAACTAGTACTTCTAGAACTTCAATATCTGTTCCACTCTTTAATTGAACAATATATTTTGCACTATTATATGTTGATGCTGACCAGGTGTCTATAACGGTTGCATTGCTATCTGTTAAAGATGCTGCTGCACTACCTAGAAGAGCATCTGCCAAGGTAATAGATCCTGCTGTAACTGATCCAGAACCGACTGAAAGTGCTGCAAATGATGGGCTAGATGTTGTATTTATGTTCTGTGGCAAAGATAATGTTATATCTCCACTTGAAGCACTAGCGGTAATTTGATTTGTTGTTCCAGTTATAGAGATAACACCAGTATTTGCTACAGTTAAAGAAGGAATAGGTTCATCTACGTAGGTAACTGAGATACCAGTTCCTCCTACAGTGATTGCTGCAACTCTATCGTCAACTCTTTCATTTGTATAATAAAGGTTTGTTCCCTCTTCAATATCTGTTGTTGTTAAGGCATCTATTGCAGAGGTAATGTCTGATGTAAATGCAAGTGTTCCTGTAGCATTTTTAAATGTAATAACATTATCTTGTGTAGGATCTGTGAATGTTAAAGTTGTTTCATGAGTATCATCAGTTCCCTCAATCACAATATTATTATCAAGAACCAACATTCCTGAAATTGATGGGGTTGTTAGTGTTGGACTTGTTAAAGTTTTATTTGTAAGAGTCTGAACACTATTTAGATCTGCTGTAACAGTAGTGTCTATGGTGAATGTGCTACCCGTTAGAGTTAGTCCATTACCTGCTAAATAAGTTCCAGCACCTGAGAACTGAGTAAAGGATATTGGATCTGTTCCTATAGTAGTAACTGTATTTGTTTGTACCCATCCAGTATCTCCGTATGAGGTTCCATTTTCTACGAATGTAAAATCACCAGGTACTACCTCTGTTGGTGTATCAAAGTCTGCTGCACGTGTCCATGCTCCAGATGCTACAACATAAATACCATTCTGTGCAGCATTTGTCTGACTCTTTACAAGAATACGATCTCCAGCAATTGTTTGATATCCATCAATTACTAACAAGCCACCAGTTGATAAATCAATATTTGCTGTAGTTGCAGCCTTTGATGAAGGATGAACATTTAGACCTTCAGCAACTGAATCAACATATCCTTTTGTAACTGCGTGTGTGGATTGAGTTGGTGTACCATTTATTGTAATATTTCCAGCAACTGTTATATCACTTGGAAGGCCAACTGTATAGGCTGTTCCAACGTTTGTTACTTCTACTTCATTTGCTGTACCTGAAAGACTTGCCACTCCACCAGTTGCATTAAAGTTAAGTGCTGCAGTAGAATCATCATATGTAACAGAGATATTTGTTTGAGTACCATTTGCAATAAGTATTCCAATTGCATCTTGTGCTCTTTCATCTGTAAAATACTTATTAGTAGTACCTTCATTGATATTATCTGTGCTATAGGTAGCAGATGATCCAAGAGTAATTTCATAACCGTTAATTGTTACTGAGTCATTTACTAGTGACGCATTTCCAATATCTGAAAGAGTATTGCTATTTCCAGAAATTGTTTTATTTGTTAAAGTATCTGTAGTTGCTTTACCTACAAGAGTATCTGTGGCTGCAGGAAGTGTTAATGTTCCAGATGCCACTCCATCTGCTGAAAGTGTTGTTTGTCCAGAAACTCCACCGTTAAAATTAATACCAGTGCTGATGCTTGGAGACGTTGATAAAACTACTGTGCTTCCTGAACCTGTGTATGAGTTAACAGTATTTCCGTTAATTTGTAAAACGTTTCCAGTTCCAGCAGTATCGAATGTTTTATTTGTAAGCGTATTTGTTGTATCAGTACCAACAAGAGTTGTTGTTGAATTTGGTAAAGTAATTGTATTATCTTGTGTTGGCTCTGTTACCTGTAAAATTGTTTCATATGAATCTGGTGTTGCACCCTCAAATGTTATCTTGTCTGCAAATGTTGGTGTTGTAGATACTGTTGCAGTAATTTTACCTGTTGTATCATTATACTCAAATGCGATACCGCTTTGCGGACCATCAAACATTGCTGCGGTAGTATCTTGTAAAAATTCTGTACTTGATTCTGTTAGAACGGCTGAGCCATTTACGGTAGCCGTACTACCTTCAACGACAAGTCCGTTTTTTACTCTGAAGTCTTTGTTGACTGTAGCCATTCTTTTCTCCTATAGGGTCATGCCTTCAAACCAGTTCGATAGAATCGAACGGTAATCGGGCTTAGGTTTGGTGTAACCATTATACTGATTGTACCAGAATTTAAGGATGCTGAGATTGTTCCTATATCTCCAGCATAATTTGAAACTGTGCCAAACTCGCTTATATTCTGATTAGTGCCATCAAAAACTATATTTAATTCAGTACTTCTATAGTATGAAGAAGGTGCATAGGACATTTGAATGAGATATTTTACTGTTCTCCATGTAGAAGTATCTATGGTATCTATTACTGTTGGATTTTCAATACCATTAATTGTTACTGAATTGTTTCCATCCCCGCCCAAAGAGTCTGCACGATATGAGGTTGTGTCTATTAAATCTGAATAATCTTGACCAGTAGGACGATCTCCAGTTTCAAACTTGGCTTTGAGTTGGTTTATGGGTAAGATGGCCATACCAAAGATTATATCATAAAATGTAGTTATTATAACCTATAATAGCAATGCCAATAGGTGCTGGATTGGTTGGAGAATATGCCCCAACATCTACAGTCTGAAAATTAATCCTAAATGGCATAACAGTAGCAAATTCAGAGCAAAGGGCATCTATTGTTTCAGCAAAGGATGTTCTACAATCTAGATTAATAACTTTAGTTGGATGAGTGTCTAAATTATAAAACTGTACAACTGGCATTATTCAGTTACGCTGTCTATCATTATCATGCTTCCCCTTGCAACTGTCCAAACATTTGCTGGGTCAGACATTTGAATATCAAAAATATCACCAGTAAGAAGTAGGGAGGATTCTTCAGATGTTAAAGACACAGTAAACTGTCCTGGACCATCTTCTTGTGTGGCTGTTGGTGTTAGAGCAACTATAACAGTTCCATCACGAACTACATCCATATTAATACTCCAGTCGGCAATAGTTAATGGATTTCTTTCATTATCTGTAACATAAACTCTAAATGCTGCAGTATCACCCTTTACTACTGTCCATGCAACTGTTGGTGGTGCATATCCAACAGCAAACGATTGATCGTATCCTCTATATTGTGCCATTATGCTAACCCTGCTTTCAGTGATCCCCAAGTACCGCTACCTCTTACTCCTGTTACAAGGATTTGTCCAGTACCGCTTGCCTCTAAAACAATTCCAACTGCACCAGATCCAGATGTTGCAGTTAATCCTCCACCAGATGCTACATATAAAGTATTTCCAGCGGTAAAAGATGATGTATTAATATTATCAAAAACACCAGAAACAATTATGGATCCATCTGTTGATGCAGTCATAGTTCCTTGTGCTAAACCAATCATAGGGAAAGTGTTCACATCGTCCCTATCTGATTTTGCAACATTTGGTTTTCCAGTACTTGAGTTGTATCCAGTTACATATACTGGATCTCCTTTTGTTATTGTTACCCCGCTATTATTTGTAACCTCTACAGATATAAAAGGTACACCAGCGTTTGCTAAAATAAATTCAATACGCTCTGCTAAATCCTGAACATCTCCAGCAACGTTTACTGGATCGTTATTAGTTGGATACGGAAAATCATATATTGGAGTTTGACCTGTTGCCATAGTTATTATATTATAGCATCTCTAACAACTTGACTTTGAACTATTTTTTATGTTATACTAGGTGTATGACACCGTATGGTGTCATATGCATTTTAGGAGGAAAAACTTGACAAAAAATAAAATGCTGGTAGGGGTAATTAGTAGTGCATTTGTGTTAGTCCATATTTTAGGGGCTATCCCATCTCATGCTACTAGTAATAATTTATCTAAACAGGTAGAGATTACCGTTGCCACCCCAAAGGTGGCTTTTCTGCTATCTGAGGATAAAAATGAAAAAATACTTACTAAGTATGAAAATGCGACAAGTTTAACTGACAGCCAGTTGGTTGAATTACTTAAGGCAGTAGGGTTCAAAGGAAAGGCTTTAAAAACTGCTTGGGCAGTTGCTAAGGCCGAATCTAATGGTCGTCCATTTGCTTTTAATGGAAACACCAATACTGGAGACTCCTCATATGGAATCTTTCAGATTAATATGCTTGGCACACTTGGTCCAGACAGACGAGACAAGTTTGAACTTGATCTAAATGCTGAGTTGTTTAGCCCAGTCAAAAACGCTAAAATTGTCTATCATATGACAAAAGGTGGAATTGACTGGAGTTCATGGTCGTCATATAATAAAGGCGCTATCAATAAGTGGCTAAACAAATTTCCAAATTAAAATATCAAAATAAAAAATACCCTCTGAAATATGGGGGTATTTTTTTTATATTATTCCAAACCTTTTCATTTGCTCTATTGAGTTAAACTTTAACTCTGCATAAGGCCCATACTCAAAATCTGATTCAGGGACCTCTCTCATAAAAGGGCAAAATACTCTACCCTGTTTCATACAATCTATGTGAAATGGATGGCTATCAGAGGCAACACTAGGGCCATTCTTTGTTGGTATTTCTTTTGATGCAGTCCATCTAACTACAATGTCCTCTGGTAAAAATGCCTTGCCACAGTATGGACACAGATTTTGCTGAAATACTATATCTTCATTTTCATGTATTATGTTCAGCATTTCATTTTCTTTAAATACTGGCCTAGACTGCCATGGAATAGGTACTCTTTTATGTAAATAAAATTTATTATTTTTTTTATAAAAATTTGAAGGAACATTAAAAAAGGGCCTAGGCGTTCCTAATTTGTTTTTTGTGTCTTCATTCCACTCAAGATTATTATCAAAATACTTTGACATTATTCATATATCTTTTTTTTCCAAATATTTTTTTTATACCACCCATAGGCTAAGTTTGTAGATTTTTTATCATTTAAATCTCCATCCTTAATTATTTTTTCATTTTCTATAGCAATCCAATTTTCTGTTTTAAATGGTATAACTTGAATAATTGGTGTGCCTGCTGGGATTATTCCTTCAAAATTATCTTTAAAAAATACTGGAACATTTCCTTTTGGAACGACATACTCTCCGTCTATAATTCCAGTTAGTGTCATAAATGGTAAGTCATATCTATTAAATGGATGCGTAAAAATAGCGCTATAACCTTTTGGAAGTTTTACATAGTGTTTTGTTGACCAAAGAAAGTGCTTTTCTGAATAGCCATATGGTATTGGCAAATGTTCACTAAGTTTGCTATCTCTTATCTGTAAAAATCCAGAGTTTTCTGCTATGGATGACCAAGATATTATTGGACCATTTTCAGATTGCTTTACTGCTATATCTACTGGAAGGGGTATCATATAACCAGAAATAAAGGCATCTCCAAATGCGGAGCACATTTTAAAAGTAAGTTCTGCTGGAAGCATGTTTGGATCAGAGTTGCCGTGTGAAAACTTTGTTTGTTTTTTATACCAGTCTGGGACAAAGGATTTAGCACTAGAAATTTTAGCAAATGATTTATCTGATGCTGCATGTTCTAGTTTATTTTTTTTCATTATTTATATGACTTTCTATCCCAAAAAATATTTTTATACCTATCAAAAAATCTACTTTGCAATAAAGACATACTTTTTATGGCTTCTTCCCCATCTTTTTTAGAACCAACGATAGACTTCCAACTATCTCGTTTAATCGGAATAACTTGTGCCATTGGAGTACCTGCTGGAATAAGTCCTTCAAAATTTACATCATCTAAAACAAAAGGGAAGTTAACTGGTCCAAAATATTTGTCAGTGTCAACTAAACCTTCTGCAATAGTAAAATAGCCATTTCCTCCATGAACTGGTGGAATAAACAATGAAGAATATCCTGAAGGTGTTTTTATAGACCATGGATTAATCCATTTTGGATATGACATATTATTCATATAAGGATGATAGGGAGCCTGTTCTGTACCGTGGAATTCGATTGGAACATTTGTGCTTGGAATATAGTGAGTTTTCCCTAACTCATCTTTTTTAATAATTAAATCACAGTATGTTGGAATTATATAGCCTGCAGTTAGCACATCAAATACTGGTATACATTTTTTAATAGTTCCAGTTGTCTGTAAGTTTAATCCAACATCTTTTTTATCACCTACATAGTTTTGTGTTTTTTTATACCATTCTGGCAGGTATGAAGAAGCAGGTTTTGGAAAGTATTGTTCAGAAACATCTACTTTTTTGGTGTTAGTAAAAATAATGTTTTTTGTCATAAATACCCCCAATAAAAAACTGCTTAATATAAACATTGTATCATAAACATTTATACTAAGCAGTTTATTTAATTATTTTTTGATGCTTCATAAGCAGCAAGTTGCTCTTCTGTCCATTGAGGAGTTGGAGCAGTATATGGCTCTACAGCGTTTTCAGCCAAAATTACTTGTACTGGCTCTACTACAGCAGGAGAAACAAAAGATGATCCGTTCCAAGTCCACAGAACTTTTACCTCATCATTTGTTATTACTGGACCTTTTACATTAGATGCAAATACAGTAGTTTCAATTCCAACTACAGTATTATTGTTTGATTCATCAAGAATTGCATACTTGATTAATGGAGCATCAATAAACTCACCATTTTCATATTTTTTATTTAAATGCTTTTCTCCATCTGAATCAACTTCAACTATATTATTCCCAGAAGGGATTTCGTCAACAGATGAAGAATGAAAAGCAAATACGATTCCGTCTTTTAATTGTACAAAATGTTTCATATTGTTCATATCTCCTAGTAGTATTCAATCACTTCATATCGACATGGACCAGTTGCATATATTGTTGTTGAATTAACTAGATATGCTCCATTGACACCAGCAACAAGATTTGTTGTTCCACCAGAAAGGTTGGCTGCATTTAAGTTAATATTTTGTGCGTTTGCATTTTGTCCATTCAAAGAAATATTTCCAGTTGTTGCTACAGCATACGATCCACCGTATCTTGATCCAGAAGCAGAGAATCCAGCATTATTTGTACCAGTTTGTCCACTTATAGAAAAAGTAGATGCTGTTCCAGTAACTGCGCTGACAGCGCCAGAGGCTGCTACAGTTCCAGATGACGAGGTGGAAAAAGAATTTACAACTGTTTTTGCAGTGTTAACCGCTGTAATAGTAATATTACCAGCAACTGATGCAGATCCTCGTTGAATAGATTTTATAGGGCTTGAGACTGAGGGGTATGTTGCAATTCCCATTACGCAATCTCCACTCCGCTAATGTGGAACTGAACTGCCACGTTAGATGCACCACCAGTAATGGTATCTGTAGCAACAAGAACCTGCTTAAGATCAATATATGCAGTTGTATTTGCTGCAACTGTAGATGTTGTCTGCAGTGGAACACCATCAAGACCTAGAGTGAATGTATAGTCGCTTGATCCAGTATTGCAAACTGCGATATTTGTAACTACAGTAGTTGTTGCTGATGGAACAGTATAAAGTGTGGTTGCTGTATTTGTTGTAGCAGCACCACGAAAAAGAACCTTAGTTGTTGTAGCCATTAATTACTACCTCCTATCATTGTATTATACACTATCTTTACATATAGTCCATGATATTTAGCAGTTGTATTTCATCTGCCAAAATAACATTACCACTTTGATTTGGAAGTGTAATCGTATTATCTGCAGTAGGATCTACTACTGCTAGGGTTGTTTCAAAAGAGTCTGCTGTAGACCCTTCAAAAACAATTCCAACTCCATCAATCGCTGGAGAGGTTAAAGTCTTGTTTGTTAAAGTTACTGTATTGCTTAAAGTTACAACTGGGACTGCCCACTCTAACCCAGTGGCGGTTGCGCTATTAACTGTTAAGACCATTCCATTGGAGCCACCTACTACAAGTTCTGCTGGAGTATTAGCAGCGGTAGATGATATTAAACCACCTTTAGCAGTAAAAATTGTAGGAAGGATTCCACCAGATCCTATTGCATCAATTTGATCTTGAAGATCATTGATTGTGTAAGCAATAGATGGATTTATTAGTTCTGCTGGATCAGACTCGTTTGGATCAAAAGTATAAGAGCCGTAATGATAAAGACGAAGGGCTGCTTGAATATCCGCAGCATCTACGTACCCTGGTATTTTTGTTGGGACTAGTACGCCTATATTTTCTGCTGCCATTTATTCACCTCTTTGAAATTATACCATAATTACGCTGCAACCACTGTTACAAAAACATGGACAGTAATTTCGCCTTCAAGCGCTTGCCATGTTCCTGCAGCATATTCTGAAGCAGCAATATTAATAACTAGGTCATCTGTGACAAGTGGGGGTATAGTCATAGATGAAGCAACTGGATATCCATTAGGATTAGTAATGGCATATTGAATATTAAAGTTTGCAGCAGTAAGCGGAGTTCCTGAAATAGTTACAATACTTGATATTGGGATAATAATTGAAGACTCTCCAATATTAGAACCTGTTCCAGCAGTAAACTCTACTTCGTAATTTGCAGAATATATTGTTGGGTTTATTCTTAAAACTTCTACCCAGGTATTTGTTGATGGACCTGCAATATACTGCCACATATAAGAATAGTTTTCTCCAGGGGCAGCATTTATATAAATATCATTTAGTTCTAACTCTTGTCCAAATATCTCATTATTAGATGTAAGAGTGTTTGGATCTCCAGAGCCAACAAAAATTTTATTTCCACGAATTCCCTGTGGACCAATATTAAGAAGAAGTTCTACAGTCTCTGGTGGACCTAAAACTGTAACGTCATCATTATTAAGTAAAACATTTACCATTAGACAGCACCTGTAATATCGTCAGTAACTGTAATAGTTCCAGTCAAGATTGTGTAGATCTGCAGACCATTAGTAATTTGAACATCGTAGACGAAAGTTCCAGGTGTTAAATCTCTTCCATCATCTGGCTCAATTGTACAAGTAACAATGTCTGTAGAAGCATTTACGGTTGCTGTCATAGGATACTGGGTTCCAGAAGTTCCTCTTGCTGTGGCAACTACAAACTGTGCGGTATATCCAGATAGGTCGAATGCTGAACCATTAGAATTTTTTGGACGAATAACAAATTGATTTGTATCACCACGATAATAGTTAAAATTATATGTTCCTGGAAATGCCATTACTTTACCACCTTAAAAATTTTTCCATCAACCTTGATGATTGGTGGGAACAGTTCATTATTCGACTTAATCAAAACAACTGGCGGTAGTTGAACTGTCATAGACTTCCTCCTGGTGTCACATTACCTATTACACATATTGTACCAACAATAGGTGTCCAAATTGTGTCATCTTCTACGCCATCAGTTACAACAACACCTGGAATAACAATTTGTAAATCAAATTGAAGTTCAGCAACAATTGCTTTATATCCAATTCCCCATTTTTCTGTAACACATGAATCTGCAATAATTTGAACTGATCCTGGGCTTGTCTCTACAACTGATAAGTCATCTAGGACATTACCTTGGGGATCGTATGAAGTAGCCTTATAGGTCCATCCAGAGGTATCCCAAGGGGTATCCTCGTCAGCCTCTAGGAAGTCTACAGAAAGTACAGCAGTATTTCCACGAACCACTTTCCATTGGATGTTTGCTGGTTCGGCTCCGTATTGTTTGATTGTTGGTGAACAAGAAGAACAGGCCATAATGAATGATTATATCATAAAATAGACTGGCCCCGCTAGGGGCAGTGGGGGTGGGTAGAGAGCAACCTAGCAGGACCAGCAAATTGAATTATAACATTTATTTATTATAAAAACGGACATATAGTACAAAAACTATTAAACCAGGCGGTATTATTTAATTGTTATAAAAGAGTTATAGATAAGAAACGGTAAAAGTTGAAAAACTGTCAAACCAGAGTGTATAATTGAAATATATATTAAAGAAAAGAATATATTAATAAATTAAATATCTTATATATTATATATATTATATATATAGAAAAAATAAATTATTTGTTAGCGTGATCATCTAGGTGCTTAAGCATCATATCAAACATTCTGTCCATTTTATCTTCAAGCCGTGTTACTTGATCTTTCATTGAAGATCCACTGTTTGGCTTTAATTCGGAAAGTACTTCTTCGATATGCTTTTTCATAATCCACCTTAATGCAAGTCCGACAGCGCCAAGTATGGAGATAATTGTTAAAACGAAACCAGCCCAATCCTGTGCGCTCATGAGCATAATTATAACATTAATTTATATAAAATTCGGCGGGAATCAAGCGAGCCGAAAATAGAGATACCAAACCACCTATAGACAAACAATGAATGACACATTCACTATGTCTGGATACGTATGTTTTCTCGATATGGCAAATATAATGGTTTGCTAACAAACATAGGTATAGGCTATAATGGATGATATGGCCAGAGATGTTAATCCATTAGATTTGTTTAATCCTAATTCGCCAAGATCGCCAGAAGAGTTGGCCCAATACCGCCTTGAAATATGTAAGGGATGCGAATTTTTCAAACAACGTACCCAGCGATGTGGCAAATGTGGATGTTTTATGAAATTGAAAACAGGATTGGCAAATGCCAAATGTCCTATAGGTAAATGGTGAATATGAAGACTCCTATTACTGTTTATTGGGCTAATGCCAGAACTGTGTTTACGGATGGTTACGATACCTCGTTTTTTTACTCAGAACCAAATACCCTGTTTTCTGATCTAGTCAAATCAAAATCTGATACTAGCCCAAACAACAGTTATTTTGCTTGTCCTGCTGTAGCAAACAAATTTAAAAAAACATATGTGTTTAATTTCCCTGTAGACGCTAAGTATAGGTTTGATAGTTCTTCTGATACCCCCGTAGAAAATATCACTGAAAACTTCATTAGAGCAGAAAATATCAGAGGATCTTCCGTTTCCTTTGGCCCTACCTTGGCATTTAACCTATCTTATATATTTTTTGCTGAAGAGTCTTTAGATGTTTGTTTTACACCTCCGATGTTTCACAAACCAAAATATACTCAATATGGATCTATTATCCCAGGACAGTTTGATGTAGGAAATTGGTTTAGACCATATAATGCAGAAATCCAAACATGGAGTAATTCTGGAGATATTGTGTTTGAAAAAGACGAGCCATTATTTTATGCAGAGTTTATGACTGATAGACCTATAGTGCTAAAAAGATTTAATATGACTCAGGAGTTGACTGCATATTATGAGTCTTGTGTTAACACTACCTCGTTTTTTGGTAGAGGAATTTCGTTACCAGAACGTTATAATATGTTTAAGAAAGTTAATATGCGAGACAAGGTTTTAAAGGCTATAAAAGATAATATTATATATCCCACCATACACGGATAGTTCCACCACAAACATCACATTTATATTTTAGGTGTTTGCCTTCATCATAGTGTTGTTTGTATAGGGCTTTTTGTAATGCCATATCAGGCTCATGGGTATACCCGCCACAATCAGGACAGATATCTGATCCTACATACTCGTATACATGGCGACATGGCATTTATTCATTATACCCCAAAATCTGAAAAATTTTTCATTTTAACAAAATCTGAATATTTTTCTAACGTGTATGATGCATGATTTCAAAAAAAATAAACAAAAAAAATAGTGCGACCACACTAGGGAGATCGCACCATGCTATTTATTGTTATCTAATGGAGAGGGGCTGTCCCTTGTAGATAACCATCAATAGATAAAACATCACAGGTAATTTTTACTCGTTGATTTTTTTTCAAAGTTTTTTTATACATGTCCATGAAATAAAAAACATTTTCTTTTGTAGGCAAGTCCATGTCAAAGGTTTTGCCATTCATGCTAGTAATTGTTAGTTTCATTTAGTAACTCTTCTTTCTCTTGTTGTGTTGCTTTGTGATACCCTGCTGGGCTTCCGTGTTTTGTAATCCATGCCTTGCGTAGTTGTTGCTCATGTGAGTAGGTCATCAGATACACACTCACAAGGCTCAATGTTGTAATCGTATTTATCGCCAAAGAAAACATAACCTTTTCCGTAGCATGTTGAACACTTAACTTCTATTGTTTTGTATAGTTTCATTTTTATTTCCTAACTGCTGTAATGTTGTAACCTGCGTCTTTTTCTACTATCTGTAATTCTTTCATAAAGTCTTGTAACTCTTTTACTCCATCAAAGGTGAGAACTGCTAGGACTTTTGTTTTCTTGCTATTCCAAATTGCTGCTTCTAATTTCATTTTCTTTTCTTTCTTTCTCTTAGTTTCTTTTTTCTTATTGGTAATCTTATCAGGTGACACTGACAGGGTTAGCCCTGCCAATGTTGAGAGTCATCACCCTCATCAACTCTAACTGTGTCTATTGTGTAGCCCCAACGGACTAGACTATCTAGCAAGTCATTTATCTGATACTCGCTAACCATGAGGCGATTTAGAACCTCTACTGATACCCCATCTTTTTGGGCTGTGTAACTTAGTGTTTTCATTTTAGTTATCCTTTCTTAGATACTTTCTTTATTCTTTATACTGCGTATTCTACTCTATACCACTGACAAAATCAAGGCGACACGCCGTGTCTTAGTTGTGAGCCTTGTCACAATCGTGCTTGTAATAGACTTGGTAGCCCCATACTGGGCAGGTCTTGTATTCGCTAGGATTGACAATCATGTAATCGTTTTTGCTTTCATATATAGTGTTCATCTTTTGAACCTTTCTTTATTTTCTAATACTGGAAGTATAACAGAGGGGACTGACAAAATCAAGTGTATTTCGGGCGTGTCGTACTACTATTTTTGTGGCGTTGGTCACACTGCCGTCAAAAGGTACAAATCGGACATGTCGGCATGTGGTGTGGATCACATGTGTTCTACGTCACAATGTCCGTTTTACCCCATTTATACCCTCGAAAATGTCAGACCCCCCTGCTAGAATACTTGTATTAGATAAAAGAAAGGTAGGTCATAAAATGACTACACTAAATAAAAATGAAATAGTAGATTTCTTAATTGAAAATAACTTCGCAATTCAGGATAACATCTGCGTATTCTGCTCATCTCGTATGGATAGGTGGGATAGTATCTGCCGCAAGTGTAAAGAATACAAAGGTGTGATGAACATCGTTGATGCCATAGAATACTATGGTTTAGAAATTATTGGATACTAAGAAAGGAAAACTAAATGTCTATTGAAGTTTTTGAAATGAATAAAAATGGTGCTGGTTGGGTATCATTAGAAAATGCTAGTGTTGATACTAAATTAGATTTAGAATTAGCAATCTTAACAAATGCAGAAGTTAAAATGCTCTGCTTCAAATGTCACGTAGAAATTCCACGTGGTAACGTTTGTGCTAATCATAAAAATGTTCGTGGTGCAATTTACTTTGACTAAATAATTATTCACTATTGTGAATAGTTATACAAAGTTGCCGAGATCATGTCGGCCCCCGCAGTCGGGCGTGTCGCTTTAAGTGTGGTCTAAATCACTTCCCAAATGCGGCGTGTCGTATTGACTTTTTGATATTTCTATGCTAGACTTACGGAGTAAGAAACTAAAGAAAGGTAAACTTATGTCAGACTTTTTAGACTATATGGACGAAATCTACGAGGAATTAGTAGAGGAATTTGGTCATGAGATTGAATCAAAATGTGACCATAATCACACCGCTTGAGCGTGGGTCTAATTTGACTTTTCGCTAAAAAAATGAAATAATAAATTAGTAAAAATAAGAAAGGAAAACTAATGAAAACTTATTCAATTCCAGACCTTCTAATAGGTCACACTTACTACCCTCGCTCTATGGCGAGAAAATACCAATATGGTGAAATTAACTTCGCTGAAAAGCGTGAGGATATTTGGCTAAGTGAAGGCTATGAAGCCTACGCAATTCGTTTCAATGGTAGCCGTTGGGCTACTATCGCAGTAAAGGTTGGTGACTAATGAAACTAGATGAATTCAAAGCCTATATTGAGGCACAGCGCAAAGCGCAACAATTGACAAACTCAGAGAAAATCGCTACAATTATAAAAAACACTAAGAAAGGTAATAACTAAAAATGACTAACACTACTTACACAGATTTCCCCTTCACAGTTAATGGGGTAAATTTTATCTCACGAGTTTATTCTCACTCAGAATTTCTAAGCAGAATTAACGCCCTGCCTGCTGGAGTATTTGAGCAATTAAATCAAGATGCGGTTCGTGACATAATTGGTGACCCTTCTCTACTATCTACCGCAGATTTATTAGAGGAATTAGAAAGAGTAAATGAAGGCGGAAGCCATGCGTTTATTTTGTTAGGGGCTAACTAATGATGACACGCAAAGACTACGTTAAAACTTCAAACATCCTAAAAGGATTTGTGGATGAAATTCATCCGCAAGTCTTTGAGGATTTAGTGGAGGAATTCGCTCAATACTTTCTCGCTGACAATGACAGATTTGACAAAGCAAAATTTGAAAAGGCTTGCGGTGTTGATGAGTTAGGATTGATAAACGCATGATAGTTTTACAAACAATTGGATTGCTAACAATTTGCGTTGGCTTAGGATTTTCTTTAGCATTACTTATTGCTGGTTGATCTAAATTAATTTAGTTGAGATTTCAATTTAACAGTTGAAGTTTCAACTAAATTTTGCCGAGATGACGGCAGGTTTTCCACAGGCTTATCCACAGTGTGAATTACGTAACACTTTAAGACGCTTGTGATTTTTATCACAGATTTTTGGCGATTTAGATTTGTATTTGTCAGTCGTATCTGATAGGATTTCAGTAATGAAAGAAAGGACAGATAAAAATGGATAAATTGGAATACGCACTACGACAGATTGCTTCATGCGATTTGTGCTATGGCAAGGGTGTTGATACTTGGTATGGTGACGGAGAGTTTGAGTTTGAGGATTGTATTTGTAATCCTTATGGAATTATCTTAGACCATGACGGAGAAGTTATTTGGGATAATGGTTTGACTAGTGAGGCAGAGTTATCTATCTTTGCTACTGCGGAGGCTAGATAATAATGGGAAGTAATTTCGCTACTGATTTGGCTTTGGCTGATAATCTAACTATTGAAGACCAAGTGGCTATTCACTTGTCTGCTAATCACTACCCGCCCGTTCCCCGTTCTATGGTTCAGCCTTGTGTTGAAGCCATAGATGCGGTAAATGACTTAGGGCTATGGGATTTGGAAATACCCCTACCTGAAGGCATATCATGGAAAGGTTGCGATACTGCCCCTGCCCATGCTATTATTGAGGCTCACCACTTAGATGCTTGGATTATTGAAAGAGAGGAATACTAAAATGGAATACACTTATGCTCTAACTACTTCGTATGACGGAGAATTGGTAAATACCCTGCGAGTATCAGACATGCTTGAAGCGGTTGATGCTTGGACTAAATGCGTAGACTTTGGAGATGCTAAAGAATATGCAACCTATAATCTATCTGACCCAACAGGTAAAATGTATACAAAAACTTTTTATCGTAATGGCGAGGTAATAATTAAATGAGTGCTACAATGTTGGACATGGACTATGTACACGTTGATAATCTTTCTGCTGATCAACTAATGGTAGATGATTTAGTTGAAATCAGCGGAGAGGTTGTGCAGATACTTGAGATTGCATCTTTGAAAGACGGGATTGCAATTACTTTTGAAAATGAATTTGGCGAGAAAGATATTTTAGAATTTGATGACTACGCCAAATTTAAATTGTTTATCATGCAATAAAATGCCGACAGCCCGAAATGTCCGTTTTGTTACGATTGTGAAGAAACTCCCCTAATTTGATATTTTTCTTTAAGTCTGTTAATATTATTATATGAAACTGAGGAAGACTAAAGAAGAGTTAAGGCGCTTAATGGAATTAAGGCGCTCTAATGCTGCTTCCCCAATTCAGAACAAAAAGAAATATAAAAGGACTAGACAAAACACTAGAAAAATGTTAGACTTGTCTAAGGAATAGAAAGGGCCCCCAATGAAACTAAAAAGATCTATGGATAGAAAGGTGACTAATGCTGTCTCACCAAATGGAAAAACCCCAACAATTGCCAACACTTTCGGATTACCCGCAGGAAAGGCTTATTCATGTCCTGGCGCAACGTCTGTCTGTGAAAATGTTTGCTACGCTGGTAAACTTGAAAGGGTATACAAAGGCGTAAAGGCTGTATTGCTTCATAATTGGGAATTACTCAAAGACGCAGACCATGACACCATGGAAAATTTACTGCAGGACATGATTAATGATTTTAAAAAAGATTGTGAGAAGCGAGAAGCGCCTATGCTATTTCGTATTCACTGGGATGGCGATTTCTTTAGTGATGAGTACGCATTCGCATGGAAGCATGTTATCCTTAATAATCCTGACGTAAAATTCTGGGTATATACTCGTGTGGCTACCGCTGCAAATATGCTAAAAGATATTGATAACTTATCTCTCTATTTTAGTACTGATAGCGAGAATAAAGATATTGCTATTAGTCTTAATAAAGATAAAGGGATCAAGTTAGCATACCTTGCAGATACCTTCGCAATTGGGCAGGCAGACATGAAAGCAATGATTGGCAAGCCTGGCGCAAAGTGTCCTGAAAACAAAAAGGTTATTCCACTAATATCAGAAGCGGGAAGCGCATGCGTTTCTTGTGGCTTGTGTATTGACAACAAATCTGATATAGTGTTTAGCGCAAAAAAGAAATAGAGAAAGGCAGAGAGGGTGGAAATACTAATAATATCGCTAATCATCTTTATCCTTGTCATGGCAGGAATAGGGGACTAGTGACCTAAATCACAAAAATATTTAGGAAAATGTCCTAAATGTCCGAATTTATAACTTGACAAAATACAACTAAAAATGCGATAATAATACTATAAGCAAAACCAACTAATAAAGGAGAAACAAAATGGCAGGTCGTAAGTCAGCACTATACAAGGTAGGCGATACCTATACCTCACAGAAGTCAAAGGTCACAGGAACAATTCAGGAAATTGTGCCAAACTCTAATGGCTCTGTTCGTGTAAAACTTAGCGTAGAAGGCAAGACACGCTGGACAACTTGGAAGGCATAAGCCTATCCTATCTCTCCTGAGCATGAGAAGGCTAAACTGCTCACTTTACTTTTCTAGCAAAAAATGTTAGACTAGATACCCCCAAACAACAAAACAGAAAGGCAAGACCCAATGGCAAGACAAAAAGCAATTAGCGTGAAAATCGCTACAACTAAGGTCATCAAGGCTTTAGAAACTAAACTAGCACAAATCCAAAAGGATAAGGCTAATCAGAAAACTAATGAGGAGAAGTTCTCAAAGGCTACTGAGAAATACAATAAGGAAGTAGCAAAGTTAGCACTAGATAAAATCTCTAAGGCAACTGACCTATCTGCTCATAAGCGATACAACGGAGAAATCGTAGTCAATTTCTCTCTACCTGCTGGCACTATTGACCTACCTACTGAACCTGAAAGAGAGTTTCAGAGTTTCCATGAGTGGCAATACAAGGAAATGATAGAGGAAATTGAGAACGCAATTCGTATTCTCAAGATGACAGATGAGGAAGTAGTTTCTACTTCTACTTACAACGCTATCGCAAGATACCTGTAAAATTACTTTCCTGAGCATGAAATCAAACTGCTCAACACACTAACTAAGAAAGGGAAAACAAAATGTATAAGTTCACTATCAGCACAGGAAAGAAGGAAGTCCTATCTTTCGTTGATAAAAATGCGGTTGCTGCTCATAATCTTGTTACAAATGCTAACAAGAACCTGAAGGGTAATCGTGGAAAACTTTCATACACTTATGCGTATGTAGGTAAGTAATAGAATTGTGGCGGGTTTGAACTGTGTAATCGCAATTGCCCCCGCCACAACTTTTCTCTCTTGATAAGCACTGCTAATAAATGAAGTGATCTAAAAAATCCTTGCAGTTATTCCTAGAGAGATTGTCCTGAGTATGACAATAAACTGCTCTAAAAATTTGCCGACATGTGATCTTTCTCACAGTCCATTATGTGAGATTAATTAAGGGGGCGATTTGATTTTCCCATATATTTTTGATATGATTATATTATTAACAAGAAAGGAAAGACCCCTATGATAATAACCGCACTAAAACTACAGGAAGCCACAAAAGAGGCTGTCCATAATGATATGACTATGGAAGTGGCCTCAGAGTTATTTGCTAATAGAAATGTTCTGAGTGATGAGGAATTCACTCGTGCGCTCTATGAGTATTCTGCTTTGCTTGCTTCTATTACAACTACCCTCGCAACAAGTATCCTATTGACAGAAGAACAAATGGACGCTATGATTGATGAGATTAAAGAATTTGACCAACTTGGAAAGGATGCCCTTAATGGAAACTCAGATAATTAATATTAATGCTACAGAGGAATTTCTTCGTAGCCAAATTGCAAAACTAGAGGACCGTAACAAGCAACTAGAGGAATCTCATGCTCGTGTTGTACAACGTGACTTTAGTACCGCTGCTGCATTAACTGCAATGTCAACTGGTCTACATGAATGGACCATGGATAATCTAGAGAATGGCAACATCACTGAGGAGCAGGCTGTTGAACTTTCTGAGATTGGTGCATTCGATTTAACTAAAGAAGTTGAAGCAGAGGTTACCGTAACTTATTACCTAACACTTGAAGTTCCTGCAGGTGAAGACGCAGAATCATTAATTAATGATATTGATTTTGAAGCAATCACATATGACATGAGCATTGTAACAAATGTTTCTGCAAGTATTGACAGTATAGATTTGTGATAGGGGGCTATCCAAAAGGACCTGAGCACGTCCTAAAACTGCTCCAAACTTTTGCCGACATATCGGCGGGCGTGACCAAGATCACAATTAAGAAATGTCCGTTTTATCCCCATATCTACTAACCTTGTTTGACATTGTCAGCCATGTCTGCTAAGATTGATGCATATCAAGAAAGGATATAAATAAATGGCACATGAACTAGAAACGCAAAATGGCGTTGCCTCATTCGCATCATTCCGTGAACCTGCTTGGCATGGTTTAGGAACTGTCTTCACAGAAGAGAAAAACACAGCAGAAATGCTCGCTGCTGCTAATCTAAATAATTGGAATGTTAGATTAGAAGAATTAGAAATTCCATCTACACTTACATCAGATAAATCTTATCAATATGTAGTGCGTACCAATCCTACTAATTCATCTCAGACAGATGTTTTGGGAATTGTTGGTGAGCGTTATGTACCAGTGCAAAACGAAGAGTTATTTGCATTTGGTGATAATATCCTAGATGGCGGAGGCCGTTGGGAAACTGCTGGCTCAATTCGTGGGGGTCGTGTTGTATTTGGCTCTCTTGCTCTTGAGCGTGAGACTGTATTAGACCCTAGCGGTGTTGCAGATAAGGTTAAAACTTATTTGCTTATCAATACATCACATGATGGCTCTATCGCTATTCAAGCATCAATTACACCAGTGCGTGTTGTATGCGCTAACACTCTTAACCTTGCACTAGGTTCTAAGCGTGGCAAGAATGCTATCAAGCAATCTTTCAAAATTCGTCACACTCAGACAGCAGAAGGTAAGATTGCTGTTGCTCGTCAGACACTAGGTCTTGCGAATAAGTACATGGACGAATTCGATAAGATGGCTCATGCTATGATTGCAAAAGAAATCACAGCAACCCAATTTAACGATATTATCCTTGCTGCGTATCCTAAGCCAGAAAAAGATGCTAAGGGCGCAATCAAGAAGTGGGAAAATAAAGTTGATGTTATCAATGATATTTACACAGGCCAATTTAATGGCATGATTGCTGGCACAGCGTGGGGTGCTTTCAATGCTCTAACTGAGCGTTTAGATTGGTATCGTTCTGCTCGTGGTGGTAACAATGAAGCCATGCTTGCTGCTGCAAGTGGTTTTGATGCAACAATCACAGCAGAAAAAAATCGTTTGCTAAGTATTGTAAAAAATACTTTAGAATTAGTTTAATCTAATTCAACTCCTGAGCATGAGTATAAACTGCTCCGTTGGTTCCATAGATCAATTGGTTAGATCACTTCCCTGTCACGGAAGAGGTTACGGGTTCAAGTCCCGTTGGAATCGCAAAAAAATGTCGGCATGTCCGTTTTGTCCCTTTTATTAAGAATGCCCATGTTATTTTCCATATTTTTTCTATTAAGAGGGACTTGATTTTTCCCCGAAATTTTGCTACAATTAAAATACCACAGAAAGGGTATATAAAATGTTAGGCTATACAACAGAGCAGGTAGAGCAAATGGCTACCACATTAAACTATTCTATTCATCATCATATCAATAACACCATGTTTGCAGATGAGGATAAGAAAGTGTTAAGAGATCTAGAAGACTTCTTATGGGGTTTATTATCTGAAGGTCATGTTTGACATACCCCCTCAAATTTGCTAAAATAATATAACCACAGAAAGGAACCCTAATGCCAAATTGGTGTTTTAATTATTTAACTATCGAAGGTAATGAGCAAGACATTGCCAAGGTTAAGGCACAACTTAACCAACCATTTACCAAAACCCATGACCAATGGAATATGGAAACAGGTAAAATGGAACTAACAGAGACAACGTATTCCAACCCTGTCTTTGCATTTCATAATATATATAATCATACAGAGGCAGGTATCTCTGATGAGGATTATATGAAGCAACCTGACCATACCCTGCCCATGGCAGAGCAATTACAGTTTAAGGGCAAATGCTGGTATGACTTTAATGTTCGTGAGTGGGGCACTAAGTGGGATGTAGGCGTTCGTGATGGTGAAGACTATGCTGAGACTGAACTCCACACTGAGGATGATTGGTCAACTAGTTTGACATATAAATTTAATACAGCGTGGTCACCTCCTGCTCCTGCTATTGAGAAGTTATCTGCTCAGTATCCTGAGTTAGTATTTACTTTATCATTTGAGGAAGAGACTGGCTGGGGTGGAGAGACTGTCTTCGTCAATGGAGTAGGAACTGAGACAGAATCCTATGAAAATAAATGTCGTGACTGTGAAGAGGTTAACACACTAGAGTATTGCGATAATGACTGTGGCGAGATATGTGATTCTTGTCACTATCTAGGCGAGGCAGACCTAGAGGCAGTTGCGGAATGTGATACTCATAAGGTATTCTTGGACGAGGAACATATACCAGAATACAGGAGGGCAACAAATGGAAACTAAGATAACTAATGATGATGTTGTTGTTATTGAGGTTAGGGGTGGGGTAGCAGAGTGTACCCAACGACCTGACAATATAACAGTTCATATCGTTGACTGGGACAATGACAGAGAGGATACTTACTAATGGATTACTTATTAGAATATATGAAGATTCATCTTGTTAGTATTGAGCAGGACCAAGCAGCGGTATCAGAACAAATGGAAGCCTTGGACCCTAATAGCAAAGACTATGCTGAATTAGATTTTGAATATAACTGGCTTGCTGGTCAGATTATCGCTACCCGTCACTTTATCAAAATAGGAGAAGAACATGCAGCCAATCAATGAGTTAGACCCACATCTGCAGAAGCAGGTAGAGGCTGGGTCATCTGGCCTGGATATCATGCACGGTCATCTTAAGGTCCTGCTGCTGGAGGCTGAACAGGAACTGGAAGAGG